>Ga0068859_100005617_pt1 | contig 12782 bp, 10 predicted proteins | sample KBSSwiS22_FD_66585 | JGI IMG/M metagenome (GOLD analysis project Ga0068859, IMG submission 66585) | Switchgrass rhizosphere microbial communities from Kellogg Biological Station, Michigan, USA - KBS Switchgrass S2-2 | ecosystem: Host-associated > Plants > Roots > Rhizosphere > Soil ... | reverse complement strand
GGGATGGTGCGATTGGGTTGTACCACTTCGCCGCTTGCGCACAGAGCTGTCTCCATCCCGACAAGGGCGAACACAGCGAGAATCAGTGCACGGCCGAGGCCCTGCGCGTCGGGCTGCACCGCGCCTGAAAAGTTCGAGTTATGGATCGCACTCACGCCGGCGGCGACAAAGATCGCCAACGGGGCCAGTTTGAGCGTAGTGGTGGCGCTGACCAGCCGCGCACCACGCACAACTCCGCCGATGTTGACTAACGCTATCCCACCAATGACGCCAATTATGACCGCAGCGCGTACTGACCCTGTCAGGGACTGAGGGAATAATGTCGCTACGACGTCGGCCAGAGCGGCCGCCACCGCACCGCAGGCAAGCACGCAGCAGACCCAAAGCAGGGTCCCGGCGACAAAGCCTGCCAGCGGTCCAAAAGCGGCCTCGACAACACCATAGATTCCGCCACTGGTGGGGACCCGGCTTCCACCCTCGGCAAGACAGATCGCCACGGCGCCGACGGCAAACCCACAAGCCAGAAAGGCCAGCGGCGCATACGAGCCAACACTGGCGGCGAGCGCTGCAGGCACGGCAAAGATGCCCGCACCAACGATCATGCTGACAATGCTGGCCGCCAGCGTCCAAGGCCCCAATGCGCGGATCAGACCGGTATCACGCTGACTTTCCTGCATATCAGGGCTCTTGCCATGACTCCGTCGATACGGTTGGGGGCACGGGAAGTGAGCGCAGGTACGTAACGAGCGTCCAGACTCCATCAACGCCCAATGTGCCACCGAAGGCTGGCATACCTTTGGGCCTACCGTAGTAGATGGAGCTGAAGACCTCGGAGTCTGCACCACCGTAACGCCATCTCTGGTCAGAAAGGCTGGGCCCGACCCACCCGGATGCATCGCCTCCATGACAACCATCGCAGTTCATTGCGGTAAACATCAGCGCTCCGCGCTTCGCGACAGCCGGATCGGCGTTGTACGGGTTGGTGAGTTCAACCCCGTGTGGTGGAACGGTACCGGCGACAATGTGCGCCTCGTTACGGACTGCCGGCGGCAAATTGGGGTCAGATGGCGGCGGTGCCGGACCCACCTGGCGACCGCAGGACACCACCACCGCAGACAATAGGAATGCCAGCGCGCGGCTCATAGTCCGAAGATCCAGATCATGCCGCCCTGACTCGTATGCCGCGCGATGTTCTTCATGAAATCCGCCGGAGGGCGCACGTCGGCCGGGTCATCCGAGCGAACATCGCCTGAAAGTAGTGCCCAATCGCCACCGATCCCCGCATATACGGCAACATACTGACGCCCATCCGGACCCCTGTAAGTAATCGGATTACCCACCACTCCCGAGCCAACCTTGAACTTCGATAGCACCTTGCCGGTCTTTGCGTCAGCCGATTTGAACCATCCATCGAGCGTACCGTAAAACACGACATCCCCCGCAGTGACCAGGGCGCCGCTCCAACTTGGAAATTCCTCCTTGTTCTCCCACACCTTCTTGCCGGTCACCGCGTCCCACGCTATGAAGGCGCCGAGATTTCCTCCGGGTCCGGCACTGTACGGACTGTTGGCGCCGATGAACGGTGTACCCTTGAGATGGGTGCTCCTGGCAGCGGCGTAGTCCATGCAAAGATTGTTCGTGGACGTATAGAACAGGTGGGTGCGTGGCGAAAACGCTGCCGGCGATGCCGGACTCACACCGCCTTCGAGACTCGGACAGACACCGCGGACATTGCCCCTGGAGACGCCGGTCTGCTTGTCGGGATCCAACACGGGTCGTCCCGTAGAGAGGTCAACGGATTTGGCCCAGGTGACGTGCGCAAACGCCTCGGCGGAGATCAACCGCCCGGTCGCCCGATCGAGGGTGTAGGCGAAGCCATTCTTGTCGAAGTGCACGAGCACCTTGGCGTCTTTCCCACCGACCTTCAGGTCAGCGAGAATCATGGCCCCGGTAGCGTCATAGTCCCAGTTGTCGTGCGGTGTAAACTGATATGCCCAGACGAGCGCGCCGTCCCCAGGCCTTCGCGCCAGGACGCTGGCGGTCCACTTGTTGTCGCCGGCCCTCTGCTCCGGGTTGTATGGGGACGGGTTGCCGGTGCCGTAGTAGATCAGATCAAGCTCGGGGTCGTAGGACACCCAACCCCAGACAGGCGCGCCGCCCGTCTTCCAGGTCTCGCCGTCCCAACTGTGGGCTCCCAAGTCAGTCCCGTTATCGTAGGTCGGTTTGAAGGTATCCTGGCGAATCAACATATCCGCATCGGGACCGATATTCCGCGCCGTCCAGAGCACCTTACCAGTCTTCGCGTCCAGACCCTTGATCCATCCGTAGATGCCGAATTCACCGCCGGATGCACCGACAATGACACGATCCTTGACGACCATCGGCGCCATGCTGACGGTCTCTCCATTGCCGACCTCGGCGATGCGGGTGTTCCAAACCTCGCGGCCGGTAGCGGCATCAACCGCGACCGTGTGACCGTCGAGCAGGTTATAAAAGAGCTTGCCGTCCGCGTAGAAGGCCCCGCGATTGACGGTGTCGCAACAGGACACGCCGATTGCATTCGGGCTCACATCCGGCCGGTATTTCCACTTCAGCGGATACCCGTCCTTCGAGAGGTCAAAGGCGTACAGTACGTTGGGCCATGGGGTAACGACGTACATGACACCGCCCACCACGAGCGGCTGGCCTTCATGTCCCCCGAGAACGCCCGTAGAGAATGTCCATACGGGGTGGAGTGTCGGCGCCTTCGGCGGCGTAATGTCGGCGAGAGCGCTGAAGCGGGTTGCCGCGAAGTCCTTCGCGGGCATGCTCCATTCGCCATCTCCACCTGCCGGACCGGGCCGGCCCGCGGCAGCCACACTGCCGCACAAAAGGGCGCCTGCACCAATGCAGGCCAAAATCGAGATGCGGCAGATCAGCATGAGACCTCGGGATTCAATCCTGGGCATCGCCCCACCGATCCCGAATCTGGAACAGCAAGTCGCCAAGGTCAAGACCCTGGCATCTTGCTTAGCTAATAACTCGTGCTATTCTTCGCGCCCTGTAACTCCCGCGGTTGACGCCGCTTCCATTGAAACCTTACTGAAATGCTCTGCCTCCACGGAACAGTCATGCAAAGAAAGCTACGCGACTCAAATCGCGCCGCGCTCGGCTGCCTGTGGATTCCGGGTAACCGGCCGCTGCCGGTCGCGAAGAATCATCGCGACTTCGCGACCGAACCCAATCGGTAACCGCCTCTAGGGCTCCTTGCCCCGAAGGCGTAAGCCGGACGGGGCACCCACGGGAGCCTGGCCACCTGAGATCGCTCTCAGAGTCGGCAAAAACCACCCAGACAGTGTCCCGCCCGCGAGGTAAAGCCCTCGATAGGACCCGTGCGCGCGTGCGCCCAGGTCCCCTGCGCCGCTAGTTCGGCCAGGAAGCTGTTTAACAACGAGATATTGATCCAGGGCTCTCACCCCTGCATCGCAATGGCGCGCCGCTGGCTTCCGCCAAAACGCGCGGCACGCATGCGTCCAACACGCGTTGCGAGCTTGTGTGCGAGGTGAAGGGTGAGAGCCCCGAAGGAGTCAGACTTTCAAGCACGTGGAAGCGTGAGGGTCTAACTCGCTTCCGAAATTTCCTGATATCGCGTTCCTGCCTGCGGGTTCGATCCCCGCACGCGGCGCCCGCGCGGCGTGGAACAACCATTAACAACAACGGCATTCCGCCGGTGTTCTACCTGAGGAGGAGTACGATGAGTCCGCACATTCTCGCGCTAGACATCGCCGGCGCTCCACACCGGTGGATCACTGTGCGCGATGCCGCGCGCTACTACGCGACTGACATGGTCGCGTGGGCAATAGGTACAAACGAGTTCGTGCTTCGCGGCGGTACGCAATGGTCAACGGGCCTGCGGTCGCTGATCCGCGCGAGCTCCATCATCGCGATCAAGGGCAAGGACTTCATCGTCCGCCACTTCGATCACGTACCGACCTTGACGAAGGAAATGCTGCTGGCCCGAGACCAGTACCTCTGTGCATATTGCGTGCAGCGGTTCCGGTTCGATGAGCTCGATATGGAGCATATCGTGCCGAGCTCGAAGGGCGGTGCCGACTCGTGGATGAATCTCGTGGCTGCATGTAAGGCGTGCAACCGCCGCAAGGCGAATCGCACCCCGGATGCAGCGGGCATGAAGTTGCACTACGTGCCCTACATCCCGAACCGGTACGAAGCATTCATCCTTCGAAACCGCAAGATCCTCGCGGATCAGATGGAGTTCCTGCTCCTGGGAGTGCCTAAGAGCTCGCGAGTGCACTTGGGCACTTGAAGTCGGCAAGCGGAAGGCGACGCCCTCCGCTTGCCGTTCAAGAATTCTGATGCGCGCTAACAGCGTTCATCGGTACCGAGGTTGAGGCTGGCGTTTCGTGTCAGCGGCCGTGGTTTCAACCACGCTGGCGCGCTTCAGCAATGCTGCTGCGTGTACCGCACGAACGTAACCTTCACCACCCCCGCAATGTAGCTCAGTGGTAGAGCAAGCAGTTGATAACTGCTCCGTCGAGGGTTCAACTCCCTCTATTGCAACGACATAGGCTGTCGTCATGGGTAAGCCGAAAGGCCGGGGTTCGACTCCCCCTGTTGGTGCCAGTTGCACCACCACCGCGGGGCGAAAGCCTCGCAACCGAGGCGCCCCAGCAGCTTCCACCGGCCATGCGCGCAAGCACATGCACGGTGGAGCAGCAACGCATACCGAGCCTTGAACGTCGATGTTCGACGTTGCACCTGGTTCGACGAGAGAGCGATTTGAATACGCAGTCGTGCCAGGGAGGCGCGGGTGATGACAGTCGCTCCACCGTCGGCGAAGGACACAACGAGCGCGACGACCGCGCGGTAGGTGCGGGGTAGCTTCGGTCCTATTCACGAATTGCAGCATTGCGCTGCAGTGGGCGATTGGAATCACCAACAAAAGGGAGAGAATTGTGACTATCAAGCGAATGACCGTCGCCCAGCACGAGCGTGCACTGGTATGGAAGAACAAGACCTTTGCAGGTGTGCTGGAGCCCGGCAAGCACTGGCTCGTCCAGCCGTTTGGCCAGATCGAGACCCAGGTTTATGATCTGACGGTCCCGGAGTTTGAACACGCACGGCTCGACTTCCTGGTGAAGGAAGCACGGCCCGTCATGGACAAGTACTTCGACATCGTCGAGCTGACGGAGAGCGAAGCCGGCCTCGTCTACAAGAACGGCAAGCTGGCCAGCGTACTTGCACCTGGCAAGCGCCAGCTCTACTGGAAGGGTCCAATCGAGGTAAAGGTCGAGAAGTTCGACATCTCGCAGGGTCTGGATGTGCCTTCACATGTTGCAAAGCTACTGGCTCGTGCGAAGCAGCCACTGTCGTCGCAGGCGTCGGAGGCTGTGAGCGCGGTCGAAGTGCCTGACACGTCCGTGGCATTGCTGATCGTAGACGGCAAGTTCACGAAGCTGCTCGAGTCTGGTCTACACGTGTTCTGGAAGTTCCAGCGCACGATCAAGATCGAGCAGGTAGATCGACGTGTGCAGACTACGGAAGTTTCGGGTCAGGACATCCTGACTCGCGACAAGGTCAGCCTGCGTGTCAACCTGACTGCGCTGTGGCAGGTGGAAGACGTCGTGAAGGCTCGTGCAGCTCTGCAGAACTTCATGGAGTTCGTCTACAAGGAACTGCAGTTCGCGCTGCGCGAGTCGATCGGTAGCCGCACGCTGGACGAGTTGCTGGGTGCCAAGGGCGAGCTGGATCGCGAGATCCAGGACTCGGCACGCAGCAAGATCGAGCAGCACGGCATCCGGCTCGTAAGCGTCGGTGTGAAGGACGTGATCCTGCCGGGTGAGATGAAGGAGATCCTCAACCGAGTGGTGGAAGCCGAGAAGGTCGCTCAGGCGAACCTGATCAAGCGTCGTGAAGAGACCGCCGCAACGCGTTCTCTACTGAACACCGCGCGGCTCATGGATGAGAACCCGACGCTGCTGCGTCTGAAGGAACTCGAGACGCTGGAGAAGGTGACGGAGAAGGTCGACAAGCTGACCGTCTTCGGCGGCCTCGACGGCGTGCTCAAGGACGTCGTACGAATTCAGGTGCCTGCTAACTGAGTTCGGACGTAGGAAGGAACCGGGAGCCCGACCCGCAAGGTCGGGCTCCTTTTTTTTCAATCCTGCAAGCTCAAATGACGTTCACATCATCGCGGATCGCTCTTCGATTCGCGCACTGCCGATTCCGTCGGCGCTGTGCCGTCCGGCCGAGTCACAGTGAACGTCGTCCGCAATCGTAGGTCTTCTGACGACGCACCGACACTAACCGTGAATCGCCCCGGCTCGATTGACCACTTCTCCTCGCGATCGTAAAGCATGAGCTGCTCGGGCTTTAGCTCGAATTGCACCCGCTTCGTTTCGCCTGGCGCAAGACGAACGCGCGTGAACCCGCGAAGCTGTTGATCGAAAGTTACGACGCTCGTGTAATCGTCGCGCAGATAGAGTTGCACCACCTCTTCGCCCATACGCGTGCCAGTGTTCGTCACGTCGCAGCCAACGGTGAAAGTAGCTCCAGCCGCGGCGCGCTCCGGCGCCACACTCACGTTGTCATATCTGAAGGTCGTGTAGCTCAGACCGTGACCGAACGGATACAGTGGGCCATGGACCTGACCGCCATCGCGGCCCTGCGAGCCTGGATGTGCGGGAAAGTTGAAGGGAATCTGGCCGACGGATTTCGGAAATGTGATCGGAAGCCGGCCACTCGGGTTGTAGTCGCCAAACAGCACATCAGCCAACGCGGTACCGCCCGACTCGCTTGGGAACCACATCTCGGTGATGGCGCGCACATGCTTCGCCGCCCAGTTGACACTCAACGGCCGGCCGTTTGAAAGCACGAGAACCAGCGGTTTTCCGGTTGCGTACAGGGCCTCGAGCAAGTCCTGCTGATTGCCGGGCAGGTCCAGGCTGATCCGGCTCGCCGATTCCTGTGAGATCTCCTCGACTTCGCCGAGAACCGCCACAATCACATCTACATCGCGGGCCGCAGCCACGGCCGCCGCAATGCTGCCGCGGACCTTGTCGGTCGGTGGCTCACGATACACGTCGCTCTCCGGAAACCGTTCGTCAATCACTGGACAGCCTTCGCGATACACCACATCGACGCTGGGGCCGAGCTTGTGGCGGATACCCGCCAACGGCGTCACGAACTCGAGCTTCTGCGGGCCATAACGAGACCACCAACCATGGGGATCGTCGGCAAGTGGCCCTGTCACGAGCACGTGCTTGAAGTCTTTTTTCAGCGGCAGCATACCGCCTTCATTCTTGAGCAACACGATCGACTCGTGAGCCGCGCGTTCGGCGACCGCGCCGTGAGCGGGGGCTCGAACCACGCGGTCAGCTGTGGACGGATCGGCAACGTACGGTTGGTCGAAGAGACCTAACCAGAACTTGACTCGCAGGATATCGCGGACACGCGCGTCGATTGTCGCCATCGGGAGCTGGCCTGATTCCACGAGCTCGCGCAGTGGGCGCCCATAGGCCTCAGGGGGAGTAAAATTAGTGCGGATGTTGAGACCGGCCTCCACAGCCTGCCGAATCGCATCTTCGGGTGTCGGGGCTACCCGATGCTTCTCGTGGATATATTCCACGGCACCGCTGTCCGAAACTACGTAGCCTTTGAACCCATACTCTTCGCGGAGAATGTGTGTCAGGAAGAGCGAGTTGCCCTGTATCGGAACCCCGTCGTAATCGTTATACGAAGACATCACGCCGAGCGCACCGGCATCGCGAATCGCCCGGCGGAACGGCTGCAGAAAAACCGTCTGCACTTCGCGCCACGTCACCTGGGGATCGGTGCGAGCCTCTCCATCTCGGCCACCCTTGGGCACGCTGTACACGGCAAAATGTTTGAGCGTAGAGACAACGCGCTGCTCCTGGATTCCACGGACCTGCTCCACCCCCAGCTCACCCACAAGAAAGGGATCTTCACCGTAGGTCTCCGTGGTACGGCCCCAGCGCGGATCGCGCGCCAGATCGAGTATGGGTGAGTAGACATTTGTGTACCCAAGCACCCGCGCTTCCCGGCCCGTGATCCGCCCGATCTCGCGCACCAACTCCCGATCGAACGCCGCCGCCACTGCCAGCTGAGCCGGGAAACTCGTTGCCTTCGAATGCAACAACCCGCGAATGCCTTCATTGGTGAAATCGGCTGGAATACCGAGCCGCGTCTTCTCGACAAAGAAGCGTTGCACCTCATTCAGCGCACGTGGGTGTTGCGAATACGGCAGGTCATATTTCGGCTGCGCCAGCTCATTCTTGGGGCCGGTGTTGCCGTTCATATGCTCGTCGATATTCCCGATGCCGTCCTTCCAGAAGGACTCGTTCCACTTGTCGGTCGGGAGCTCATCCTTCAGCACACGAGGGAACCCGTACAGCGTCACCATCTGCGCCGTCTTTTCCGCTACGGTCATGCGCGCGAGAAGATCGTCGATGCGCTTCTCGACCGGCACTGCAGGATCTTCGTAAGGATCCCTGGTCCCGCTCTTGTTCAGATCGATCCACCCATCGTGGTAAATCGCTGCAGAGGGCTCGGGGTGGATGAAGACCTGTTTCGCCGGCGCCGCGGCGAACGCAGGCAGGAGGCCCAAACCTGGCAGCAGTGCGAGCAGCGTCCATGCGATTCTATTCATGCGGCCGATTTTACTCATAGAGGAATTGTTCGATGCAGATCATTAAGCATAACCCCGCCGGCCTGTTTCCGCAGTACCGCTGCTATACCCACGCCGTGGAGATACGCGGCGAATCGCGCTTGCTGCTTATCAGTGGCCTGAACGGCTATCTGAAGGATGGCACGACAATGCCAGAGTCCTTTGAAGAGCAGGCGGACATGATCTGGACGCACATCGGAACGCTGCTGCGCTCTGCAGGCATGGATTTCAACAATCTGGTTTCGCTGCGCACCTATCTCGCCGACCCCGCGTACGACGAGGCTAACGTGCGAATGCGCGTCAAGTATTTGGGCAATCATGAAACGTCCTCAACCGTCGTATGTTGCCGGTTGCTGGATCCGAAGTGGAAGCTGGAGATCGAGGCCATGGCTGCCGGTTAGGCCCGCCGCAGCCGGTTAACCTTGCCGCAGGCGATTAGGTTTGGCGTCAGGCGGTCATCTCCTAGTGCACTAGTTGACAGCACTGTCGGCCGGGCGTAAAAACTAGTCCACTAGTAGTGGATGGGAGCTGAGTATGCGCATCGTGCTGGCCGACCGCGAGGCGGACCTCATGGAAGTTCTCTGGGACGATGGCCCCTCAACGGTTTCGGAAGTACGTAAGCGGCTGAAGGTGAAGCTCGCCTACAACACCGTGTTGTCTATTCTGCGTACACTCGAAGCGAAGGGTTACGTCGGGCACGAGGAAGAAGGCCGGGCACACCGGTACGTTGCTCGAGTCGCCCGCGACGCGGCGCGCCACAGTGCCTTGCGGCAGCTGTCCGCCAAGCTGTTCAAAGGGTCAGTCGAGCTTCTGATGACGAGCGCCGTCTCCGACAAAAAGCTTTCCGATGAGGAAATCCAGCGGATCCGAGCGCTGCTCGACAAGCGAAGCCAAGGAGACAAGTCATGATCAGCGACTTCATGCTTTATGGTACGGAAGTCGCCGTACTGATCGCAGTAGCAGGACTGACTCTCGAACGCGTCGCTGCCTGGCATGGACTTAAGCGACGCGGCCTTTGGGCAGCTGCCCTGGTGCTCTCGGTGGCCCTGCCCGCGCTGGCGGTGCTGGTGCCGAAGCAAGCGACGGCACCGCCGACATTTGTGACCAACACGTCGCCCTCTTTGGCTGCAGGACCGACCGTCGTGGTTCAGGCATTTCGACCGCCCGGCGCCGTGGCGTCCAACCCAATGAGGCCGCTGCCTCAGCAACAGCAACATCATCTGACTTGGCCCGTGCGGGCGTCAGTTGAGCGAGTTCTTCTAACCGCCTGGTTAGTGGCGTCTGGAGGATTAATCACCTTCTACTCGCTGTTATGGATGCGGCTGCGAATGGCGGCCCGGAATTGGCGGCGCGAACGGATCAATGGCCAGGACGTGTGGGCCACTGAGGCGCTGGGACCCGCTGTCTGTGGGCTCGTCAAACCCGTCATCGTCATGCCACAGTGGGTGCTCGACGGCCCGACCCGTAACCTGGCGCTCATAATTGCGCATGAGCAGGAACACATCGCCGCGCGCGACCCCGCGTTGCTCTTGTTGGGGCTGCTCTTGGTGGCCATCGCCCCGTGGAACCTGGCACTCTGGTGGCAGCTGCAGCGGCTTCGCTTTGCGATCGAGGTCGACTGCGACGCTCGAGTCCTGCGCCGCGGTGTGGAGGCTTGCACCTACGGTGAGGTGCTGCTGGCAGTTGGCGAGCAGCGCACGTTTACGCCCGCCGGAGCAATTGCGCTCACGGAGCCGGCATCCCAACTACTGCGGCGGATTCGTATCATGACCGCCGATCTGCCGAAGCGTGGGAAATGGGCTGCATTGGCAGCTATCGGCCTCTCGGTGGCAAGCCTCACAGTGGCCGCGGAATTCCAAGCGCCGGTGCTGCGCTCCACTTCGATCGCCCGGGAAGCAGAGCCTGGTGCGCTCCGCAAACTGCCACCGGGTGAAGATCCGCGGCTGGCTGACGTGCGCGGCCTGGTTCGTGCGACTTATCCCGAATTGTTTGATGCCGCCGCGGCCCCGGGCCCGGTGTTGGTCACACTCCTGATAAACCAGGACGGAACTCTCTACAAGAGTGTCAAGGAAAACATTGAGCCCAGACCGTGGATCGTCAACTCTCTACAAGCATTCGACGCCATGGGCGTCGATTATGAGCATCGCGGCGCCGGCGTGAAGCTCCGCATGCAGGGCGAGCCGACTGCGGGAAAATATATCGACGTTCGTGCCTGGTACCTCAAGTCGCCGTCCGACCCCACCCGTGATGTCGCAACGGTACGCGCGAAGGTGAAAGCGCGCTACGCGGCGCTTTTGGAGCCGAAGGCGAATGGCCGCTCGAATGTGTTGACCGTCTTCATGACAGAAGCTGGGGACATTGAGCGGGCCAGGGTGGATGTGGTGAAGGAGACAGACATGGATCCTGAAAGCCTGGCGACGGTGGAGCACTTCGTCGCGATGGGTATTGCGCGCGAGCGGATCGGGCTGTTCGGCACCACGGCGGTGTACGCCGGACACTACGTCGACGACAATGATTTCAAGCGTCTGGGCGTGATATACGCGTGGCCGCGCCGCCCCAACGAGCCCGAGCCGAAACATGTGCCACCGGAGCAACCGACCGCCGCCGGTGCGAACGATGACCCGGCGATGAACCGCTCGATTGCCGAGCACTATTTCCCGGACCTTTACACGTTTCCCAAGGAGTGGCCGAGGGCCGACCCGTGGGTGCTGTTGGATCGGCAGGGGAAGGTCCTGAAGGCGGGACGCCGGGTTGTTATGAGTGCCAATGACATTCAGCTGTACCTCGAATCGCTATACCCCGGAATACGGACCGATGGCGTGCAGATCACCACCTTGCAGGGTGAGCAGGGTCAATGGGCCGACATAGGCTTTGTGTGGCTTGCGGCCGACTCGCCCGTAACCGATCTATCGAAAGCGGATCTGTCCAGACGAAAAGACCTGCTTCTCTACGCGGACGTCATTGGGGAGGGCAGGACGAGGTCGAGCGGACTGCTCGTGATGAAATTCGGCTCGCCAGCGGTCACTGTATGCTCGCTCAAAAACCCGTTCGGAGTGGTTCACGTGCAGGTCACCGCTGCTGAGAGCGACCCCGAAGGGGTGGCCCTGCGCGTACGGATTCAGCACGAACCGCTGCAGACCACCGCTGAAGTTCCCGCTGCCCGCGAGTCAGCGTGGTCGCCGGAATCGGCCCCAGTACGGGCACCCTACGGTGGGTCTGCGGATGTCCAGATACTCGATCAAAACGGGAAGACGTGGAAGGTTGTGTTGCACCCGGAGCGGCTGAGCGGCGCCAGGAATTGAGGCGCCACGGAAGTCAGCACCCGGTTGCCTTGGTCTTTCATTGCCGAGTCGGTGGCAACGCCGCCGATTCGCGAGATACCATTCACGCGAGTATCATCGCGCGCTCAGCAGCGGATCTCTTTGGAGCTATACCCCATGGTGAGACAAATCATCCGAACCCCGGATGCGCCCACCTCAGCATTGTTCAGTCAGGCAATCAGGGCGGGCTCGACCCTGTATATGTCGGGCATAGCCGCCATTGATCCGCAAACGAACCAACTGGTGGGCGCGACGATCCAGGAGCAAACCCGCCAGGCGCTGCTCAACTGTCAGAACATCTTGCGTGCGGCCGGCGCGCAGCTCGAAAACGTCATCGAGGTCCTCGTGCTGCTTGCCAGACCGAGCGACTTCGCCGGCTTGAACGAAGAGTACGCCATGTTCTTCCCGACAAATCCGCCGGTGCGCGCAGTTGCCAAACTGGGCGTTGAGGTTCCGAACCTCCTGGTGTCGATAAAGATGACCGCAGTCCTGGGCGAGTGAACCCGCACGAAATCAAGGAGCCGGAACATGCCTGAAGGTCAGGAAGTCAATCGAGACCAGGCCGCGTTGTGGAATGAAGGAGCGGGGCAAGCCTGGGTGGAGTTGCAGAGCGTGCTCGACGAGATGCTGGCTCCGTTCAACACGTTGTTGATCGAGCGTGCGCTGAATGACGCGACAGGCCGTGTCCTCGACATCGGCTGTGGCGCCGGCTCCAGCACCCTTTCCGTGGCCAGGCGCCTTGGACAAGGTGGCTTGTGTCTTGGGGTGGATATCTC
>Ga0068859_100005616_pt1 | contig 12783 bp, 13 predicted proteins | sample KBSSwiS22_FD_66585 | JGI IMG/M metagenome (GOLD analysis project Ga0068859, IMG submission 66585) | Switchgrass rhizosphere microbial communities from Kellogg Biological Station, Michigan, USA - KBS Switchgrass S2-2 | ecosystem: Host-associated > Plants > Roots > Rhizosphere > Soil ... | reverse complement strand
CGCGGGGGCCACTCCGCGTGAGTTACTTTTTCTGGAGGAGAAGGGCGGAACGGTCCTCTCTTCGAAACAGCCGTTAACGGGACCGGTGATCTATGAAATTCGCCTGGCGCATCGCTAGCTTTTTGATCGTCGCGTTGACCGCCGTCGCGCAGTCCAAGTCGCGTGATCTGAAGTATGAGGAAAATCGTCCCGCGGTAACTCCTACGACGATCCCGCGCGGCTACGCGCTGATCATCGGGGTCGCCGGCTACAAGAATCTTCCCGCGACGGCGCAGCTCGAATACTCGGAACGCGATGCCGATGCGATCTATTCCGTCCTGATCAGCCCGGAAGGCGGCAACTTTCGCGCGGAAAACGTCCACAGGCTGAGCGGAGCGAAGGCCACTCTGGCGAACATCAAGCAAGAGCTGGAGAGCTGGCTGCCGTCCGTTGCCAAAGAGGATGACCGCGTCATTATCTATTTCGCCGGCCACGGTTTCGTGCAAGGCGGCCGCGCGTATTTGGCTCCCTATGATCTGGATCCCAGGAACATTCCCGGCACCGGCTATCCCATGGACACGCTGGGCAGCGTGGCCGGATCGAAGATCAAGGCCAAGTGGAAGGTGCTGGTAACCGATTCCTGCCACAGCGGGGCGATCGCCCCTGATGCCGACGCCGCACAATACAACCGTAGCCTCCTCGATCTTTCGCGCTCCATGTTTTCGCTTACGGCGAGTCGTGACCGTGAACGGTCCTTCGAGAGCAAGGATTGGGGCGGCGGGCATGGCATCTTCACGTATTACGTCGTCAAGGGCCTGGAAGGCTCGGCGGACGAAGATGGTGACGGAATCGTCACGGCGGACGAGTTAGCAAACTATACTCGCACCAACGTCCGTGAAGCCACCAAGGGCATGCAGAATCCGACCAGCGATCGCGGCAGCTTCGATCCCAAGATGGGTTTGTCGTATATCCCCGCGAGCCTGCGATCATCGAATGCGCCGCCTCCGAAGAGCGGCACGCTGATTTTCGAATCCAATATGGACGGGGTCGAGCTGTTCCTCGACGGCGTTTCTCAGGGCGTCATTAACAAGAGTTCGCCGCTCCGGCTGCCGGGTTTGAAGCCGGGCAATCACACCATCCAGGGCGTCAAGCAAGGCTACGAGCCCGACGGACCGCGCGAGGAGATGGTCTATCCCGGACGCGATTCCACGGTGTCGCTCAAGATTCTGATCGTGCGCCGTCGCAATAAAGCGGCGGTCGATGAGCTGGACGAGGGCCTGAAGCTCTACAACAAGGGCGGGGCGGATAACTACAAGAAGGCTGTGGCGCGCTTTGAGAAAGCTCTGCAAATCGACGGGAAATATAGCCAGGCCGCCTTGTACCTTGGGCGCACGTATAATTCGCTGTTTGAAGAGAAGCTCTCCGAGGCCGCGTTTCGCAAAGCCATCGAGATCGATCCCGACTACATGGAAGCGCGCGTGAGCCTGGCGGGGATGCTGCTCGATATCGGCGGCACGGACGAGGCGATTCGCCAGTTGAACATCGTCACGCAGCGGGAGAAGACGAACGCGCCTGCTTTGTATATGCAAGCCCAGGCGTACCGCATGAAGCAACTCTATCCGCAGTCGGTCGAATCCGCGCGCGCGGCGATCAAGATCGCGCCGACGGTCGCCGAGCCGCACATGTGGCTGGCTGAGAGCTTGCGTCTGAGCGGGCAGTATCCGGATGCGGGCGGCGAATATGTCCAGTACCTGAAGCTGAGCGATTTCGATAGCAAGCTTGCCGGGCAGATGAATTATTATGTCGTGGGGTTTTTGGTGGGTTTAGGAAAGAAGAAGCGTGCGGCGCAGACCGACACCTGGCGCGATCTGCGGAGCCTGGCTTATTTCGGGCTGTGCGACTCGGAGCGTAATCAGGCGCATTTCGAGCTCGCGGTCGGGTACTGTCAGAAGTCGCTGTCTTACGATCCCAACGATCCCTACGCGCACTATGCGCTGGCGCTATGCTATGCCCGGCTGGCGCAAGCAAACGGGAGCCTCGAAACGCTGTCCGCCGCAGCCAAGCACTTTCACGCGATGCTCGACCTGAATGGCGATATCGAAGAGGCGCAGTACGCCAAGGCGAATCTGAAAAGCATCGAACCTCTGCTGGCCGCTAAGTAATTCTCGTTCCCTTGAATATCGTCACGAGCGATCCGTCGGCCAAGAAAGCCGAATCCGGCTCACGCTTCAAGACGTGCGCAAACTCGGCACCGTAAAGCGCATCGACATTTCCAGAGAAACCGGCCTCCTTCGCCTTCCACACCGACCACCGCGGATGCTGCACTTCGTATTCCAGGCAGCCGCCGTCGCGCTGTGCCGCGTAGCCCCAATAGTGCTCCGTGATGAACTGGCTCAGCGAGCCCTCCGGCGGCAGGAAACTCTCCCCTTCTGTCTCGATCTTCATCAAACATCGATCTGATCCCAGCTTCCACGCGTATTGAGCGTTCCCCGCTTCGATTCGATGCGACATAGGCACGCAGGAGTAATTTTCGTTGAATGCCCATCGTGCGATGGCGGCGACCGCGTATCGCGGTACCAACTCCCGGATGAACACCACGCCTCGTTTGGACTCGCGCCGTACATAGAAACGAAGATTTACCTCCTCGAAGTTCTGGTGAAACGGCACGGCGACCCCCAGTAATCGCGTGCGGTTGAACTCGAAACCAACCAGGCTGAGGTAGGTTCCCCCCTCGAAAGTATCTAGGTCCGTACCCGCCGGAACGAATGGTTCCAGCAACGATGCATCGACCGCATAGTTGAGCATGAGAAGGTTCTTCCACTCCGCAGTCAAAAATCGCTTGTTGGCGGACATGCTCTACGCGTTAGGATAAATCATGGAGACCAGCGCGGAACCCACGTGGGTTTCGCTGAAGGACGAGGAAATGCTCGCGCTGCGGATCTGTGATTTAGGCGTCCGCCTGGAAGGCAGCGAGCTCGAACCGCGCGTCAACCAGTTGTTCGACGACCTGGCCGCGCGCGGCGTGACGCTTCGTCCCGATTGCTACCTGGGCGACGAATGGTTCTCGCCCGCCGGTGTCCCGGCCATCGCTATCCCGTTTTATCTGGCGCATCCCCGCCTGCGGACGCTCGAGATGCATTTGATGATGGAGGTCGAGGGAGGCACGCCCGAGTGGTGCCAGATGCTGCTCCGGCATGAATGCGGCCACGCCGTGGACCACGCCTACAAGCTTTCCGCGCGCAGGGACTGGCAGCAAGTCTTTGGAAGCCCCGAGACCGAGTACACGCCGGAAACCTACACGCCTCGTCCTTACAGCAAGAGCTTCGTCCAGCATCTGCCCAACTGGTATGCGCAGGCTCATCCGGAAGAGGATTTTTCGGAAAGTTTCGCGGTGTGGCTGGGCAGCCCGCCCGAAGAATGGCGGAAAAAGTATCGCGGGTGGAAGGCGCTCGACAAGCTCGAATACATCCACCAGGTGATGCAGGAAGTCGCCGGCACCAAGCCGGCCGTCGCCAAAGGCCGACGGTCGTACGAGGCGAGCAAGCTCCGCCAGACGCTGGCGCGTTACTACGCCGGCCGCCGCAAACTCTACGCCGAGGATTTTCCGGATTTCTACGATGCCGATCTGCGGGCGATTTTCAGCAACGGCGAACCCGGAGGAGAGAGCGCGGCCAAGATGATGCGCAAGCATCGGGCGGCCCTGATCGCTTCGATCGTGCAGTGGACCGGCCAGCGCAAATACACCGTCAGCATGCTGGTGCGCCGCCTGATCCAGCGCTGCCAGGAACTAAGGCTGCTCGCGCCGCGTGATCCGGTTCGGCTGCAATTCGAGCTGGCCGCATATCTCGCAACGCTGGTGACCAATCACCTGTACACCGGCAGATTCAAGAGGTCGGTGTAAGCATGAAGGTTCTGGTTCTGTTCGACATCGCGCAGCGAGCCGATCCGGACGAGAAATTTACACCTGAGTCTCTCAGAGACCAGCAAAAACCCACCGAAGCGAGCGTACTCGATTGTCTCCAGAATCTGGGGCATCAGGTGGAAACCCTGGCGGTCTTCGATAACGTCACGGCGATCGTCGAGAAACTCAAGGCCTGCGCGCCGGATATCGTCTTCAACCTGACGGAATCCTTCCATCACGACCGTTCGCACGAGCCTAATATCCCGGCCTTGCTCGAGCTGATGAAGGTACGCTACACCGGCGCTGGGCCCGAAGGCTTGCTGCTGTGCAAGGATAAGGCCCTCGCCAAGAAGGTGCTGGCCTATCATCGCGTGCGCCTCCCACGATTCGTGGTCTCGCACCAGGCCCGGCCGGTGCGCGGCTTGCAGCGCTTCAAATATCCCGCCTTTGTGAAGCCGGTGGGCGAAGAATCCTCCGACGGCATCGCCAAGGCGTCCTTCGTCAAGGGTGCCGACGAAGCCATGGAGCGCGTGCGCTACATCCATCAGAAATTCGAATGCGACGTGCTGATCGAAGAGTACATCGAAGGACGCGAGCTGTACCTGAGCGTTTTGGGTAATCGCCGCCTGACGGTTTTTCCGCCGCGCGAAATCTTTTTCGAGCAGGTGCCTGAAGACGTGCCGAAGTTCGCCACGTCCCACGCGAAGTGGAACGAGAAGTATCGCGAAAAATGGGGCATCAAGAACGGTCCCGCGAAGGAATTGCCCGAGGGCGTCGAAGAGCATCTCAAGCAGCTGGCGCGCAAGGTGTATCGCGTACTCAAGATCGAAGGCTTCGGGCGCGTCGACGTGCGGCTAACCCCGCAGGGCGACGTATTCGTAATTGAAGCGAATCCCAACCCGTCGCTGGCGCAGGATGAGGATTTCGCCCAGGCCGCACTGGCCGCCGGAGTTTCATACGACGAGCTGATCACCGAAATCCTGAGCGCATCGCAGGTTTAATACACTAGGGTCCTTAGAGGAGATTCACGTTCATGCGATATTCCATACTGACCCTCACCGTTGCTGGGGCCTGTTTTTTGCACGCGCAGCCCAAGGGGGCTCCGCTCGACCTTGTGGGAGACCTCAAACAGAATTACACTGCGGGCAAGACCAAGATTATGGCGGCGGCCGACCAGATGCCGGAGGCGAGCTATGCCTTCCAGCCGGTGCCGGAGGAGCGCAACTTCGGGCAATGGGTGGCGCACGTAGCTGACCTGCAGGCGCAATTCTGCGGCGGCATCACGGGCGACACGAAACAGCTCGGGGCGGCGTCCAAGATCACCAAGGCGGACCTCGTCGCCGCGCTTAAAGCGTCGTTTGACATGTGCGACGCTGCCTACGACGGAACTACCGCCGCGAACGCCAACGACAACGTCCAGACATTCCGTGGACCCCGGCCCCGCGTGTCCTGGCTATGGTTCAACGTCGCCCATAACGAAGAGTCCTACGGCAGCATGGCGGTTTACCTGCGCTTGCAAAAGCTAGTGCCGCCTTCGAGTCAGGGCCGAGGCGGTGGTGGAGGCAAAGGCAAGCAGTAAGCGTAGTCTATTCCCACTCGATGGTGGCGGGCGGCTTATTCGTCAGGTCGTAGAAGACGCCCGCTATTCCGGGAATCTGGCGCAGTTCGCGCACTATCTCGTCAAGTAGCGGCTGGGGCATCCGGACGACGCTGGCGGTCATGCCGTCGACGGAATCTATGGGACGCAGCACAATCGAGTCCGGGCGGATTTCCGTGCCGAACGGAATCAGCACCACTGGAAGTTGCCAGACTGCCTGATCGAACTTAAACGTGTGCGTCAGTCCGCGCACAATAGCATCGGCGCGCCGAAGCCGGTTCAATCTTTCCTCGGTTAAGAACGCGGGAAACGCTCGCATCTTGCTCAGTTCGTCGGCGGTCCAAACCCGAACCACCACTCGATTAATCCGGTCCATTCGATTGATCAGGCTGGCCGGTTCCTCTTCGGATGCCGGGAAATCATCGATCGCCAGCGTCGAGCGATACGTCCTGGAATCTCCCTGCACGCCCACGCTGCGAACCGGCAAGAGCCAGCCTTCCGGCAACTTCTCGGGGTCGCCGCCGGTTTCCGAGCAGAGGCAGCGAATCGCGAGCCCCGGTCCGGGGAAAGGATGACGATCTAACAACTCAGCGGACAGCCCCAGTTGTTTGCCGATGACCCGTACCTCGTCTTTATAAAACGATGTGAGGGGTTCGATGATCCGGCCCTCATCGATCAGTTTCTGAATCCCAGCGACCCGGTTGTGATGCGTCTTGATCAGATCAGCTTTGGCCGTGCCGCCGGATTCGATGGTGTCGGGATAAATGGTGCCCTGTCCGAGAATCCAGCGCCCGTCCAGAAAGTGCTCCGACTCCAGGATCCGCCGCTGCACGTGCACGAACTCTTCGCCGATAATGTGGCGCTTAGCCTCCGGGTTAACGGCAGTTGAAAGAGAACTTAAGAACTGAGACGCCGCGTCCTCGATAGCGAACGCCCTTGCCCCAAGCGCCTGAAAGTTGGCGCGGACGAATTTGGTTTCACCTTCGCGCATCAGTCCGGTGTCGACGTACGTTCCGTGAACCCGCTCCGGCCCCAGGGCCCGCAGGCATAGCGTGTACGCGACGGTGGAATCCACGCCGCCGCTCACGAAGAAGAAAATATTGCGGTCTTTGGCGACCGCGCGGATCTGCTCCTCGACGGCCTGCACTTGTCCGGCGGGATCCCAATCCTTCACGCATCCACAGGCGCCAAATACGAAGTTTTCCAGGATCTTGGTTCCGCAGGGTGTGTGCGCTACTTCCGGGTGAAACTGGACCGCATACAGCCCGCGTTCGGGCGACGCCATGGCGGCGACTGTGCATGTGGAAGTGCTGCCCAGGACGTCAAAGCCCGGCGGTGGATCCTGAACGGCGTCGCGGTGGGACATCCAAACTTGTTGACGGCCTTCGATTCCCCGAAACAATCCGTCGGTATGGTGTAAATCCAGCTGGGCGAATCCGTACTCGCCGCGATCGCCTTTCTCCACGCGCCCACCCAGGATGTGGGCCATCAACTGCTGCCCGTAGCATATACCGAGTACGGGAACGCCGCTGTGAAGTAAACGTGGATCTATGGTTGGGCTTCCGGGATCGTAGACGCTGGAAGGGCCGCCGGAAATGATGACGCCTTTCCGCCCGGTCAGCTCTGCGGCGGGGGTTTCACTCGGAGCAACTTCCGCGTAGACCCCCAGATCGCGGACCTTACGAGCGATCAGGTGGCAGTACTGCCCGCCCGCATCGAGAACCGTTATTTGTGGACGCAATCTCTTGAAGAACTACTTAAATGAGCCGACTTACTTTACCGGCGCCCCGATACGCTGTACCAGCAGTTTCTTGGCGTTATCGACCAGCGCTTTGGCCTTGGGCATCGATTCGATGGCCCGCAACACTTCGGGATCCTGCTCGATGGCCACCAGCTTCGATTCATCTTGGCTGAACGCTGTGATGTACATCTCTCGCTTCAGTTCCTTCTTGACCCAGTCGCGATTCGCGGCGAAATCCGCCGGCGCGAACTGGGCTTTCTGGGTTTCCAGGAATGAGCGGAATTCGTTGATCACGTCGTCGCCGGGTTCCCAGCCTTTGGGCAGTTTCGCGTCACGAGCGCCGAAGTATTTCGCCGAGAAATTGAAAAACGCATACTTGCGAAGAACTTCGATCTGGAAGGTGTTGTATTTGGGCAGCTCGAACTTCTCATCCGGTGTGATGCCGCCGCCGCCGTAGACCGTGCGGCCGCTATCGGTCATCTTCACGTCCGCCATGTTCTTCTGCTCGAGATTCGAGTGCGTGTAGTAGTCCAGAAACGAAATATTGGAATAGTCGCGCTGGATCAGCCGGCCACTGGGCGTGTAGTAATGTGCCGTGGTGAGCGCCAGCCCGGTGTTATCGTTTAGCGGAAACACGGTCTGAACCAGACCCTTTCCGAAAGTGGTTTCGCCCAGAATCCAGCCGCGATCATGATCCTGCAGCGCGCCGCTGACAATCTCGGCAGCCGAGGCGGTGTAGCGATTGACCAGCACCACGATTGGGTAGTCCTTGCCGGCGCCGTCCGCGCGGGCAGCGTAGTTTTTGTTCGGCGAGCTGCGGCCGTGATGGCTGACCACCAGATCGCCTTTCTTCAGGAAGTGGCTGGCCACATCGACGCCTTCATTGAGAAGTCCGCCCGGATTCTCGCGCAGATCCAGAACCAGGCCGCGCATTTCTTTTTCATTGAGCTTTTTCAGCTTGTCTTCCAATTCCTTGCCGGTATTCTCGTTGAACTGGGTGACCTTCACGTAGCCGATGCCCGGCTTGACGTAGAACGCGTTCTCCACGCTGAAGCGCGGGATCTCGTCGCGGACGATGTTGAACACCAGCGGCTGGTCGATGCCTTCTCGGCCGATCTTCACCTGGACCTTGGTTCCGCGCGGCCCTTTGAGCAGGTCGGCGACTTCGGTGGTGTTCAGGTTATCGGTTTTCTTGTCGTTGACTTCCAAGATCACATCGCCCGGCCGCAGCCCGGCGCGATAGGCGGGGGAGCCGGCGAACGGCGCCATCACGATGGTCTTGCCGTTGCGCGCCTGGACCGACATGCCCACGCCGTAATAATGGCCGCGCTGGTCTTCCCGTAATGTCTGGTAATCGCGGGGGTCGAAAAAATTGGAGTGCGGATCGAGCGTCCGCAGCATGCCTGGAATCGCGCCTTTGTAGACACCCTTCTCGGGCTTCACTTCGTCGGCGAAGTTCTGCTCCACGGTGCTATAAACCTTGGTGAAAGCCTTCAGGCTCTGATCGGCGTCATCGGACGGAGAGGCGGCCGAAACCTGCTTTCCGCCGAACATTCCCGCCACGATAGAGCAGAGGATGATGAAGGCTGGAACCAGGAAATAGCTACGCCGATGGGACTTAGGCATTCTTGCGTCCTCCAAGCGTCTTCAGTATAACAGTTCGACGAGGGGGGCCTGCCCTGCGAGTTCTGAAATCAGCCCATGCGGGCGGCACGCCGGGCGGCGGCGCCTGATTCCATGCGGACGGGCTTGCGCTCCGCATCGCCCAGGCGGCGGGCCTGGTCGCTCACGCACACCAGGAACATGGGCTGGCGGGCGTTCTTGAGGATGTCGATAATACGGTCCTGGTGATCTTCCAGGTAAATCGATTTTCCGTCGGTGACCAAGTGCAGGTCTGAGTTGCCTTGCAGGACCTCAGCTAGGCGGCGGCCCATCTCGCGCTGCAGAAAGCGAAGCACCCGGCGGATTTTTTGCAGCGAAAACCCCTTGCGGCGAAGCTCGGCGATGACCGTGATCTCGATCACTTCGGCCGGATCGTAGACACGTCGGTGCCCTTCGTGGCGCGGGGAGACCACCTTGCGCTCATCCCACCACTGCAGCTGCCGCAAACTGACGTCGGCGACCTCGGCAACTTCGCTCGATGAATAAGTCCTCTCCGGGACCTGTGCTTCGGGACGGCTTTTGCGGGATTTAAACATGAAGGATTGCTGTCCGTTCTTTATAATTACCTTGGATCTTATCGATTGTACTCGACTGGAGGGGCAAGTCAATAGGGCCATCCGCAGCGCGAGTTGTGGAACTATCCTGCTCTACGATCCTCCACCCACGAACCACACAATCTCCAAGCGATCTCCTGGCTCGACGCGAATCACCTGCCAATCCGTTTTGCGAGCGATCGCGAGATTGCGCTCCACCGCTACGCGGGAAGGTTCGATCTGCAGCCAAACCAACAATCGGTCTAGACAAAAACCTTCCGGGACGCGGCGCGGCTCGCCGTTTACAACAACTTCAATCGTCTTTGTTTCAGCACTTTCCATGAACTGCGTTTGACACCCCGTCTCGCCGATCATTATATTCAATAGTTAACGTTTCAATCTCTAGCCGACGCAGGCTGCCCGGCGCGGCGCGTGAACGATGCCATCAAATTATTCCGAAATTTACTTCCCGGTGCTGGTACAGGTGCTGATCGCCGCGGGTCTCGCGTCGGTGCTGATCCTGGCCTCCACCATACTGGGCAAGCGCGCCCGTTCGCCGCTCAAGGACACTCCCTACGAATCCGGAATGGCGCCGGTGGGTTCGGCGCGCGAACGGTTCAGCGTGAAGTTCTATCTGGTGGGGATGATTTTTATCCTCTTCGATATCGAGGCGGTGTTCCTGTATCCCTGGGCGGTGGTGTACCGCGGGCTCGGGATGTTCGGCTTCTTCGAGATGCTGATCTTCGTCGCGGTGGTGCTGGTCGGCTTCTTCTACGTGTGGAAGAAGGGCGCGCTGGACTGGGCCGTGCTGAAGAAGGAAGTGTCCAAATGAACCACGCGGCGATTCTCGAAACCAAGCAGGCCTTCGGCGAGACCACGCTCATTGCGGATCCCGCGCAAATTGTGGATTTGTGCCGGTATCTCAAGGACGACGAGAAATATATCCGGCTGAGCGGCATCACCGCCGTGGATCTGCACCCGGCCGAGCCGCGCTTTGAAGTGATCTATCATCTGCACTCGCTCGATCGGAACCAGCGGTTGCGGCTGAAGTGCCGCCTGGGTGGCGCTCAACCCGAAATTGATTCGGCGACCGGTGTATGGCGCTCGGCGAACTGGTATGAGCGCGAAGTGTTCGACATGTTCGGCATTACGTTCCGGAATCATCCCAACCTGGTGCGTATCCTGATGCCCATCGACTGGGAAGGGCATCCGCTGCGAAAAGATTATCCCGTGCACGGGTACAAGTACAGCTACCCGAGTGAGTAAGTCCTGTGAGTAAAGAAACTAAGCACTCCTTCGACGATCACACATCGACGATTCCGGCGGTCCAGGAAATCCCCGCGACCCCAGCCGCGCCGCGTCGCATGACCCTCAATATGGGTCCGCAGCATCCGTCGACCCACGGGGTGCTGCGGATCGTGCTCGAACTCGAAGGCGAGACCATCATCAGCGCCGCGCCCGACATCGGCTTCCTGCACACCGGAATCGAGAAGGAGTTCGAGCAGAAAAACTGGCAGCAGGCGGTGACGCTCACCGACCGGGTCGACTACCTGGCGAATCTTTCGAACAACCTGGTGTACGCGCTGGCGGTGGAGAAGCTTCTCCAAATTGAAATTCCGGCGCGCGCTCAATGGACCCGCGTGATGATGACCGAGTTCTCACGCCTGAATAGTCACTTGGTGTGGCTGGGAACGCACGCGCTCGATATCGGCGCGATGACCATGTTCTTCTACTGCTTCCGGGAGCGCGAAGATATTCTGCGCATCTTCGAGATGTTTTCGGGGCAGCGCATGATGACCAGCTATATCCGCATCGGCGGCCTCGCGCTCGAGCCTCCGCGCGGCTGGCAGCAGGTGGTCGGCAAATTCATCAAGGCGTTTCCCAGCAAGGTGGACGAGTACGAAGAACTGCTGAATGCCAACCCCATCTGGATGCGCCGGACGCAAGGCGTGGGTTTCATTTCTCTCGAAGACATGCTGGACTTGGGCGTGACCGGTCCCATGCTGCGCGGCGCGGGCTTGAATTGGGACATCCGCAAATCCGAGCCGTATTCGAGCTACGAAAAGTTCGATTTCAAAGTGCCCGTCGAGACGACCAATGACGTGTGGTCGCGGTATCGCGTACGCATCCAGGAAATGCGCGAAAGCGCCAAGATCATCACCCAGGCGCTCGAAGGAATGCCCGACGGACCCTGGCAGGCCGATGCTCCGCACGTAGTTCTTCCCGAGCGGGAAAAGATGAAGACCCAGATGGAGGCGCTCATCTACCACTTCAAGATCGTGACCGAAGGCTTCCGCGTCCCCGCGGGCGAAGCGTACCAATGCATCGAGGCGCCGCGCGGCGAGATCGGGTATTACGTGGTGAGCGACGGCACGTCCAAGCCCTATCGCGTGCACATGCGCACGCCCAGCTTCGGCAATCTGCAAGGTTTGCCTAAGATGCTCGAAGGCATTCTGATCGCGGATTCGATCGCGGCGCTGGGAAGCATGGACTTCGTGCTGGGCGACACGGATCGTTAAAGATGACCTTCTCCACTCAACTCGAAGAGCGATTCGCCAAGATGCTGACCGCCTATCCGGAAGGGCGCAAGCGGTCGGCCGTGGTGCCCATGTTGATTTATGCGCAGGACGAAGTCGGCGCAGTGACGCCGGAGTTGATCGAAGAAGTAGCCCGGCGCTGCGAAGTCACGCCGCTACAGGTGGACGAAGTAGTGGGCTACTACTCCATGCTCCACCGCAAGCCCATGGGTAAGTATCACGTGCAGGTCTGCACCAACATCAGCTGCCTGCTGGTGGGCGGCATGGAGCTGTACGAGCACGCTTCGAAGAAGCTCGGCATCGGCCATAAACAAGTAACCGCGGATGGCCAATTCTCTCTCGAAGAAGTGGAATGCATGGGCGCCTGCTCCTGGGCGCCGGCAGTCGAGATCAATTACGATTTCTATCACCACATCACTCCGGAAAAGCTGGACCAGTTGATCGACGGACTCAGGAAGGCGCATTAGAGGATGCCGAAGAAGCTCTACAACGAACCCAGCCCGCTCGAGACTCGCGTCCTGAGCGCGCGCTTCGGCTTGGAGAATTCCGAGCGGCTCGATACGTATCTGGCGCACGACGGATTCAAGGCCTTCCGCAAAGCTCGCGAGATGACGCCGGAGCAGATCATCGAAGAGGTGAAGGCATCGGCTCTGCGCGGCCGCGGGGGCGCGGGATTTCCGACAGGTCTAAAGTGGAGTTTCGTTCCGCGCAGTTCGCCCAAGCCCAAGTACATCGTGGTGAACGCCGACGAAAGCGAGCCGGGAACCTGCAAAGACCGGCTGCTGATGGAGTACGATCCCCACCAGTTGATCGAGGGCATCCTGATCGCCGGC
>Ga0068859_100005615_pt1 | contig 12783 bp, 4 predicted proteins | sample KBSSwiS22_FD_66585 | JGI IMG/M metagenome (GOLD analysis project Ga0068859, IMG submission 66585) | Switchgrass rhizosphere microbial communities from Kellogg Biological Station, Michigan, USA - KBS Switchgrass S2-2 | ecosystem: Host-associated > Plants > Roots > Rhizosphere > Soil ... | reverse complement strand
GAGAGTTTCTCGACGCACATTCTCAAGCTGATGAAGAAGCACACGACGGGCGTGCGCAATCTCGAGTTGATCAAGTGGTCCACGTATTACGGCATCAACAATCTCTACAACATCCTGCTGCGATTTCCGGGTGAGACTGCCGAGGATTATCGTGCGCAGTGTGATGTGATCTCGAAGATTCCTCATTTCCAGGCGCCGTGGGCGATTGCGAAGGCGCGCGCGGATCGTGGCTCGCCGATGTACACCGATCCTGAGTCGCAGTCGATCAGCAGCCTCGTGCCGTCGGCTTGTTATGACTATTTGTATCCGAAGGATCGTTTCGATCTGAATCGTGTCTCTTATTATTTCGAGCACGAGATGGGTAACACTCTCGAGGATCGCGAGTATGCTGAGATTTTTGAGGCGGTCGACGTTTGGCAGAGTCGTTGGAAGCAGCGTCCGCGGCCATACCTGCGTTACCGGAAAGCGTGGGCGACGATCCTGATCGAAGATGGGCGCAACTGCTCACCGCGCGCGACCACGTATTCGGATGATTACGCGACGCTTTACGAGTACTGTGCAGACGCGCGCAGCCGTAAGGATCTTACGGCGCGGTTCGAGGATGCGCCGTGGGTCGAGGGCGCGCTCGAAGAGTTCGTTGACAAAGAATTGATGGTGTTTTTGGATAACCGGTACTTGAGCTTAGCATTGCCGGAGAATCCGTTTATCTGAGGTCTGGTTAGACAGGATTACAGGATTTACAGAATTAACAGGATTATCTTGTCAATTCTGTAAATCCTGTAATCTTGTCAAAGGTTTTACTCGTCATGTTGCGCGAAGCCCATTCGACGACGCTCGCATCATTACCGGAAAGCTTTCGATCGGCGCGCGCGGAGTTGCTCGAGCTGCTCCAGCGCAGCGGGATTCTCTATCGCAGTGAAACGCAGCCCATCCTTTCCCGCGACGGCGCCTCAGCGCGCTGGATGCTCGACTCGCTCGCCGTCACGCTTTCGCCACGCGGCGCCGAGCTCGCCGGCCGCTGTGTTCTCGAACTACTCAAGCGCTTCGACGGTCGTCAGCTTGCCACGTATGGTCTAACGGGTATTCCAATCCTCCAGTCGTGCATACTTCAGGACAATCGTTACCGCGGTCTACTCGTTCGCAAAGAGCGCAAACAGCACGGCTCGTTGAAACTGATCGAAGGCGTGATCGATCCGAGCGAACCAGTGATTCTGATCGACGATTCGGTGAGCTCGGGGATGTCTGTGACCGAGGGGACGCAGCGACTCGAAGAAGCAGGGCTGCGCGTCGAAGGCGCGATTTGCCTCGTGCGTTTCTCGTGGCAAAACGGCTACGCGATTATGCAGGAGCGTGGCTATCACATGGAGTCTGTCTACGACATCTGGACCGACTTCATCGCGCACATGGACGACGAAGAACAACCGCTCGCGAACCCGTCGAAGTGGTTTCCAAAGTTCGAGTGGTCCGATGAAAAAGCGCCCGAGCAACTGCATCCCGCGGAGCTCGCGCGCGTAGTGATTTCCGAATATCTGTCGTCACAAAAACTTTTGCGTCCACCTGAATCTTTAGACAAGAAATATGACTCAGCGGGCGGCGCGTGGGTGAGCATTCGATCGCGCGCGAGTATTCATCGTCGACATGCACGTGGCGGATTCTGGCATTTTCCCGGTGAGATCTCGCGCTCGGCGGCGGAAGACGTCGTGATGGCTTCGTTGAGCACTGCGGCTGGTCTGCCCGCGGGTGAAGAAGGATTGAAGATCGTCAACGAGAGCGCGTTTGCGGTTACGTTTTTCAGTGCGCTCGAGCTGTGCACTCCGGGTCAGCTCGACAATGATCGCTACGGGATCGTCGTGCGGAGTCTGGAGCGACGCGAACGAATGGGCGGTGCGTTGCCGCGCATGCCGGGTATTGTGAACGACTGGCGGCAGTTTCAGCACGCGCGTATTAAGAATGGGAAGCTCGTGTCGTTTGAGCCGTACGAGTTGTTTCGTCACGAAGTGCTGAAGGTGGTCGAGCCGGGTGAGAAGTGGCAGCCAACGGGAGTTCCGGCGCCTGAAGAAGTTCCCTGGCATAAGGACAAAAAAATTTGTGGCCACATTGCTGAGCGTGCGCGCGATCTCGTGTTGGCCCATTTGCTCGGTCGTCCAGAGACGACGACGCCGCTGGCGAGTGATCTGCTGCCGAAGAATGTTGAGTCTATCTACCTCACGATTTATATCGACGGCCATTTGCGCGGCTGCATGGGGTATCGCGTGACGAGCCTCGATGACGATCTGAAGAAAATTGCCGGCGCCGCTCTCAACGACGAGCGATTCGAGGATAGATCAGCGTTCACGTCAGACAAGGTAGCTGTTTCTGTTTCGTTTCTCTTCGATCCGCTTGAAATCGGCCATACGCCCCCGGAAGAGGTTGTTAACTATTATCGACACGGCGAGCAGACGTTGATGGTCTACCAGGGCAATCGAGTCGGGTTGCTGCTGCCGTTCGTGGCGAGTTTCTGGAACCTCGATGCGGTCGGTTTTGCGAAGTCAGTGATTCAGAAGGCTGAGTTGACTGAACCGCCATACAACTGGTGCCGGTTTGATTGCGCAACGTGGTTTGCAGGCAGTGAAGGTGTGTGGGCCACGATCGGTGGATTTGCGACGCCGCGTCATGATCTGCCGCCAATCGATGAATTGATCGAGCGACACGGCAGGTTACACGTGCAATACCTGCTGAAACACTTGCGCGACGATGGTTCATTCTTTTCCGGTTACCAGCCGTTTCACAATCGAGTATTCGAGTCGGTTGATACGGCGAGGCAGGCTCATGGCGCTTGGGTGCTGGCGCGCGCGTACAAAGCGTTCGGTGGTGAAGATCTGAAGAACGCGGTAGATAGAGCGATTGATAATCTGTTGCCGCAGACATTCGATACCATAGCTGAGACCTCGTTCCTGCTGCTCGCGCTCAGCAATCTGGCTGGCAACGATCCGCGTCGTGAGTTAATGAAAGATCTCGCTGAGAAATTATGGCGCTCGGTCGAGTTGCCGCACGGACGAATCTCCACTCATAACAATCCTGACGATCCCTCACCAGAGCTCTATCAGGATTACTTTCCTGGTCAGGTCTTGCTCGCGCTCGCGGTCGCATGCGAGCAAAACGTGACCGCGATCGACGAAGAACGGTTGCGCCGGAGTTTTCAATACTACCGCCATCGCTTTCGCTACAGACGAAACTTCGGTCAGGTCACGTGGCTGCTGCAGGCCTTCAGCAAGTGGTCGGAAGTTACCGGTGATCGCGATTTTGCGGACCTCGTGTTCGAGATCGCAGACTGGCTCCTCGGCTATCAACAGGATAAGACCGGCGCTTTCATCAACGATCATCAATCGGACACGCCGGGCTACACTACCGCCGTCTACCTCGAGGGCATCGCCGCCGCCCTAAAAATCGCTGACAAAACGCGTTACGACGTTTATTTTAATTCGCTTACGCGCGGCTTCGGCTTTCTCGACCAGCTCATCATCCAGGAGCGCGATCGCGCGATCCTCCCGAATATCGACTACGCTCTCGGCGGCTTACGCCAGGGACTTTATCTCAGCGAGATTCGAACAGATTTCGTGCAACACTCACTTTCAGCCATTTTAAATCTGCGTTCATCCGTCTAAATCCGCGGGCCAAGCCTTTATAATTTCGTATTGACACTGGTCCAACACAGGAGTAAAGTCCCGCCACTTTTCCCCCACCTACATTTTAACTTGTCACTTGCATCCGCCTCGGCGAGTGTTTTAGCGAAGGAATTGTCATGCAGTTATTGCCGCTCACACTTCACTCTCAACGTTTGCGATTGATTTTCTCGATTCTGCTTCTACTGCTTTCAGCAGCTTTGATCCTCGCACACTTGAAACGCGCGCCCAGCGAGGCCGCAACGACGGTCCAGGGACCACAGGCTCCTGTGCAGGCGGAGCTCATAACCGTCACGCCGACGGGATTTGAGCCGTCCGAGCTCATCAGATCTAAAGGTCGATTTCTCCTTGCGATTGATAACCAAAGTGGGCTGAATGAGGTTGAGTTCTATTTTGAACGTGAAAACGCCGGGCGTGTAAACGTTCCACTCGGCCGTCGCGGCAAAATTGCGTGGCGAGAGATAGTCGATTTGACGCCGGGAACCTACATCCTGCGAGCCACGAACGATGAGAGTTGGCGTTGCCGTATCACGATAACCGCGCAATAAGCCAATTCCTCAGACTCAAAAAAAACACGGTGATTACTGTGACTCCTCCCAAACTCTCAATGCATCGCATTATCGCGAACTGTTTCGCAATCTTGCTGCTGCTCGCCGCTCATGCCGGGCTTGTTCGGGCGGACAGCACTGATGGCAAGACACCGCTGGCGCTCAAGCCCGGCACTCCCGCCGGCTCCTATGCCTTGAGCGACTTCGACAATATAAATCCCTTTAACGGCGCGCTTAACTTTCACTTGCCGTTGATGAGCATCGGCGGACGAGGTACGGCAGGCTATACGATGACGCTGCCAATCGAGCAGAAATGGCGTATTCATACCACGCCGATATATCTGATTGTGTACGAAGAGGGCGGCGGCCCACCATTACCTGAACCGCAGACTACCTACCTTCACTTTCCGACGGCAAACTGGTGGACTGGAATTAAACCCGGGTATGGTCCTGGGGTGCTGCAGGGAAGAGTGGCGCAGTTCGACGCCCAGGTGTGCCCTGATGGGACCATGAACGCCGCCCAGACTCTCATGCGGTTTACCTTTACGGCTCCGGATGGCACCGAGTTTGAGCTGCGTGATTCTGAGAGCGGTGGCGCTGCGGCTGGTGTTGCTCTCTGTGCTCAGACAGGATTCAATCGCCGCAAGATCTTCGTCACCGCAGACGGCAGCGCCGCAACTTTTATTTCCGATCAGGACATCATCGATTACGTCGTCGTTCCCAACGGTGGTAATGATCTGATCTACGCCTCAGGTTACCTGTTATTGCGCGACGGAACACGCTATCGTTTTGACAACGGCACAGTCAGTTGGCTTCGCGATCGCAACGGCAATACCGTTACCTTCACCTACGATGCTTTCAAGCGGGTCACCACAATCAAAGATTCATTGAATCGCCAGGTATCGATTACCTATGCCACCACGACCGTGCTTTACGACGAAATCGTTTACAAAGGATTCGGAGGCGCACCGCGTAGCATTCGCGTAAACTATGCCTCTCTCAGCGATCCAGGTTCTTTACGAGCTGGTTATTCTCCTCAAACCCCCGCACAGCTGTTTCCGATTTCCAGCTCCTCCGGGAGCTCACCCTACAACCAGAAGATAGTTCGCTCCGTAACGCTGCCTAACGATAAGCAATACCAGTTTCAATACAACTCATATGGAGAATTAGCCCGAGTTGTACTTCCGAGTGGTGGAGCATACGAGTACGACCACGGGTCCGGTGTCGCAGGTGATGCCAGCGGTGTTACCGGTGGTAGTGAGGGCGAGTTGAACGTGTATCGCCGCGTCACGACCAAGCGTGTTTATTCTGACGGCGCAACGCTCGCGAACAAGATGACGTTCAGCAACACCGAAAGTGTACCCTGTTCGGGCTGCGTTGTTGTCGATCAATTCGGCAGCGACGGCGTCACCCGCATCAGTCAAAGGCGACTCTATTACGAAGGCAATCCGATCCTCTCCTTTGACCAGGGGCCAACCGAGTATGCGCCGTGGAAAGATGGTGAGGAATATCAATCGGAAATGGTGGCGGCAAATGGCAGTACGATTCTGCAGCGCTCAACGAGCACGTGGCAACAACCTTTAGCAGGAGCCTCGTGGCCGCTGACGCAGGCGGAATCCAATGCAGCGGCCAAAACCAACAATCCTCAAGTGACGCAGGTAGTCACTACCCTCGAGCCGGCGCAGGCAAACAAGGTCTCGAAGCAAACCTTCGCGTACGACAAATACACCAATCAGACGGACGTTTCTGAATACGACTTTGGCGTTGGCAATGCGGGTGCGCTGGTGCGGCGGACCCACAGAGACTTTCTGACCTCAAGTTACGACACGCTTAATCCCAGTGCGACTAACGTCGATCTGAATCAGACCAGTCATATTCGCAATCTGCCGGTCCAGGTCTCGGTGTTCGACGGCAATAATAACGAGAGAGCGCGTTCGACAATCGAATACGACAACTACACACTCGATGGCGCCGATGGTTTACACAGTTTTCATTGTGGATTGATAGCACGCGCGAATATCAGCGGCCTTGACTCGCTTTTTGGCGTCAGCTACACAAAGCGCGGTAATCCCACCGCTTCTACCAGCTTCCTGTTATCCAATGGCTCCGTAACCCGCTCAGTTTCGAGCTACTCGCAGTATGACGTGGCTGGGAACCTCGTGCGCGTGCTCGATCCACGCAGCACACTAACCAACAACATCGCGACGACCATTGAGTACGACGATCGCTTTGGTGCTCCGGACAACGAGGCGCGAGCTAATACCGTGCCGAATGAGTTGACCGGGTTTACGTCATTTGCGTTTCCCACGAAAGTTACCAACGCGCTCGGTCACACGACGTACGCGCAGTTCGATTATTACCTGGGTCAGCCGGTAAATGGCGAAGACGCCAACGGCGTTGTCGCCAGCGGCTCGTTCGACGATTGGCTTGATCGACCGACGCAGATTCGGCGCGCTGTGGGTACCAGTGCTGAAAATCAAACCACCTTTGCTTATAACGATACGCTTCGCCTCGTTACAGTTTCGAGCGATCGAGATGTGGTTAATGACAATCTGCTGGTGAGCAAAGTCGAATACGATCAGCTGGGGCGTACGATTACGCAGAGCCAGTACGAAGGTGGCGGTAATTATATTGTCACTAAGACTGAGTACGATGCGCTGGGGCGCCCATACAAGACCTCCAATCCGTTCCGTCCGCAGAATGAAAGTCCTGCCTGGACCATGCAGCAGTTTGATGAGCTGGGCCGCGTGCTTACGGTCACCACGCCGGATAACGCGGTGGTTAGCACTACTTACAGTGGCAACACGGTGACGGTCACGGATCAGGCCGGCAAAGCGCGCAAGACCGTGACGGATGCGTTGGGCCGCTTGACTGACGTCTATGAAGATCCGAATGACGGGAATCCAAATCGCCTCAATTATCAGACCAGCTATTTGTATGACGCGCTAGATAATCTCGCGAGAGTGACGCAGGGCAGCCAGCAGCGCTTTTTCATGTACGACTCATTAAAACGTTTGATTCGTGCTGACAATCCGGAACAGGAAACTCTAAGCGCGTTGAATCTCACCGATCCGGTTACCAGTCACAGCAACTGGTCCAGCAAATACGAATACGACGATAACGGAAACCTCACCTTCAAAACTGATGCGCGTGGCGTAGTCACCGAAAATAGATATGACGAACTGAATCGGTTAACCACGGTCTTGTATCGCATCAACGGCCAGCCCGATCCAAACACCGGAGACATCCAGTATGTGTACGACAACGCCACCTATGGTAAAGGTCGCTTGTGGCTGACTTATGGCTGGGGCGCGAAACCGTCGCACACAGCCGTTGGTGAGTACGACGCGCTGGGCCGCGTGAAGCAGTTATGGAACCTGTTCGGTGATGGAGTGGGCGGTTGGTCTTCAGGTTACGGAGTCAGTCGGAACTACAACCTCGCGGGACAGGTTACCTCGCAGACTTACCCCTCAGGTCGCACGGTCAACTATGCATACGATGCGGCGGGACGCACCAATAGTGTCAACGGCAACCTGGGTGATGGCGTCACGCGCAGTTATGCCTCTTCATTTGTTTACAACGCGCGCAGTCAAGTCACTCAGGAATTATTCGGGACACAAAAACCGCTTTATCACAAGCTGCAATACAACGTCCGCGGTCAACTGTGGGACGTGCGCGTCTCAACTAACCCGGACGTTAACGGCAGCATGAATCGTGGTGGCTTACAGTATTTTTACGACAGCAGTTTAGGTTATGGGACCAGCGGTCCGGACAACAATGGCAATGTGCTCTTTGCCAATACCTACACGCCAGAGGACGAACAGGATGTTCATTGGGCCATTCACCGGCAGCGCTATGACTACGATTCGTTGAACCGGCTAAAGTCGGTAACGGAGTATTTCGTCAATTATAACCATCCAGAGTCGCAGCAATCGGTGCAGACTTACGATTACGACCGCTGGGGTAATCGCACCATCAACGCCGCCCAAACGTCTGGCACCGGCATCAACAACACGGCCTATGAAGTCGAAAGCGCCAGGAACCGATTATATTCCCCTGGCGATCTTGCGCCCCAGCTACCGGAAGACCAGCGGCGGATCAGGTATGACAAAGCCGGCAATCAGTTCAAAGACACCTATACCGGCTATGGCACCGCGACCTTCGACGGCGACAATCGGATCGTCGCCATCCAGGATAGGTTTGGCGATTCATCCACCTACACTTATAACGCGAATGCGCAACGCGTCAGACGCAAGGTCAACAACCAGGAGACGTGGCAGATCTACGGTATCGATGGCGAGTTGGTGGCGGAGTATGCAGCGAACGCCACCCTGGGCATTCCGCAGAAAGAGTATGGCTATCGCAGTGGCGAGTTGTTGATCACGGCGGAACCCCCGAATAGAACTAATGTGGCATTGCCGGCGAATGGGGGAACGGCAATCTCGTCCAGTTATTTGGGAGCGCCTTATAACTACTACGCGAGCTACGTTAACGATGGGCAACGAACGGCGGCCCACCAGAACATTTGGCTGGACAACACCTATCAGAGCTTTCCGGATTGGGTAGAAATTGATTTCGACGGTACGAAGACTATCAACGAGATCGACATGGTGACGCAGCAGGACAGTACTAGTCCGGTTGAGCCAACCCTGGCGATGACCTTCGCGAGTTGGGGCATCACTGCGTTTGAAGTGCAGTATTGGAACGGAACGAGTTGGGCTACAGTGCCGAATGGAAGCGTCACGGGCAACAATAAAGTCTGGCGGCAATTCACGTTCGCGAACATCACGACCAATAAGATCAGAGTCACCGTGAATGCTGGGGTCGACAACGTTTACAGCCGCGTGGTGGAAGTCGAAGCCTGGACGCCTGTGTCGTCAGCAAGGACAAACTACGTGTTACCAGCGAACGGTGGCAGCGCGACGGCGTCCAGTTATTTGGGAGCGCCTTATAACTACTACGCGAGCTACGTTAATGATGGGCAACGAACGGCGGCCCACCAGAACATTTGGCTGGACAACACCTATCAGAGTTTTCCGGATTGGGTGGAAATTGACTTCAACGGTACGAAGACCATTAACGAGATTGACGTGGTGACGCAGCAGGATAGTACTAATCCGGTTGAGCCCACACTAAACATGACCTTCGCGAGTTGGGGCATCACTGCGTTTGAGGTGCAGTACTGGAACGGAACGAGTTGGGCTACGGTGCCGAACGGAAGCGTCACCAGCAACAACAAAGTGTGGCGGCAATTCACGTTCGCGAACATCACGACCAGTAAAATCAGAGTCACGGTGAATGGCGTGGTCGACAACGTTTACAGCCGCGTGGTGGAAGTAGAAGCGTGGGGTGAGGCGACCGGTGATTCCTCAGCAAACATTCACTGGCTAGTCCCGGACCACCTCGGCACGCCACGCATCATCCTCGATCAAACAGGCTCCTTCGAGAACGTGAAGCGGCACGACTATCTACCCTTCGGCGAACAGCTCTACGCCGGCGCCGGTGGCCGCACTACCGCGATGGGCTATGTGGCGGGCGACGGTGTGGGTCAGCAGTTCACCGCAAAGGAACGGGATACTGAGACAGGGCTGGATTACTTCGGGGCCAGGTATTACGGGAGCGTGCAGGGACGATTCACTTCGCCCGACCCATATAAGATTGTGGCTGAAGTACAGAACGAACCGAATCCTGATAAGGCAAGATCTATGTTCATCCATTATCTTATGCAGCCGCAACTCTGGAATCAGTACGCATACACTATAAATAATCCGTTGAAGTACACCGATCCAACTGGCGAGGTAGTCGAGCTCACGGGTACCGAGGAAGAGCAACGAGCCGCCTTGGCAAGGATAAGGGCAATGCTTGGCGAAGAACGATTTGCCCTACTTAATCAGCAAACCTTGAATGGACATATTCAGCTTTCAATCAGTGCCAATGACGTTCAGAGGTTTGCCGGAATTGGCGGTAACGGCGACGAAAGAGCCTTTAGCGCCGGAATGGCGGGTATTCTCGTCAGGACTAGTATCGTCGAATTCAAAATTGCCGAGCAGTTCCAATACAAGGATCCCGATGGGAAAGTGCATACGGGATATACCGGTAACGGTTGTTTCCTTTCCCAGTGTGGACATGGTGGCATTACCCTGCGGCCAAGCGAAAACGCGAGTGGCAACGGTAATTGGCAGATCTTTGTTAATCCTGAGGCCGGGAAAGTAGCGACCACTGCAGCGGCAGGCATGTACGATCTCGCAGGCGGAAAAGGCAGTCTTGTTTCGAGCAACGATATCGTTGATGCGCACGAGTTCGGCCATGTTTGGGAGACTTGGCAAGGTCCATACGTAGTTGATACTAATCCCAGGACGAAACCATATCGTCTGCCCGACAGTGTTATTTTCGAAAATGCTATTCGGTCACGTTACCCCAGTCCCCTGCGGAGAACCAGGCATTGAAACGCATGAAATACATAATTCTAACTGCGATGTTCGGTATAACAGTTGTTGTGCTTTTGTCTTTGCACCGCTTGCCGACGGCAGAGCCAGCCAGTGAATGGAGAATACTTGCGCGGTCGGACCTCATGCACGGTTCAAGACTGTCACAGGTAAAATTTTTCGATAAGAAGAGTGGGATAGTCTTAAGTCCCGGGGCCATTGGCTTGACCAATGATGGCGGCAAATCTTGGACAGTGGTTGAAGCGAGCGAAAACCAAGGCTACTATTCGCTTGTATTCACCGATACGCGAAACGGAATCGTAGTTGGCGCCTTAAACAATGAAGTACCTCTTGTATTGCAAACCACTGATGGTGGTCACTCGTGGCAAACCCTGGACGTCCACCCCGACCTTCTCAATGGAGATCGGAAGATAAGCACCTTTCTCGATGCTTGTTTTGATTCCACGGGAAAGCTCTGGATCGTTGGTAACCGCGGGATTATCAACGCGAGTATTAAAGAAAACCGACTCAACGTAGCGAGTGTTCACCCGACGACCGATATCTTGTATAGCGTCGCCTGTGCGCAGGATGGTCGCATATGGGCCGCCGGACAAGGTACTGTTTTGAGTAGTGATAATGGCTGGCAAATAAAACAATTTGACCGAAATTACTACTTCGGTAAGGTCAGGGTGATAGCAAACGACATTTGGCTGCTTGGCGGAATTCATCCCAATGCAGTTTCGGGCCCGGATTCGGGCGTCCTATTGAGAAGCAGCAACTCTGGAAACACGTGGGAAAACAAGCTGCCAAATTCCGATGGGCTTCCGTATGATCTTCTTAAGTCAGACGGTATGCTTTGGCTTATCGGAGCAAGCGGACAGATTCACTATTCTAAAGATAATGGTGATTCATGGATGAAATTTCCGAGCCCAACTAACGCCGACTTATTAAGCGTTTACTTTCTAGATCGACAAACCGGGTGGATTACAGGAGATCGGGGGACTGTTCTGGCATACAAAAGCCGCAGCAACGCCGAATAGTCATGGATCAGCGAATGCCAACGTGCGCGAGCAGTTCACCAAAAAGAACGGGATATAGAAACGGGGTTGGACTTTTTTGAGGCACATTACTTTGCGGGCGTGCAAGCCGGTTCACTTCAATCGATCCGTACAACATTGTGATGGAGAGGCAGTTTGCTACCAACGCGAGGAAGGTAAAGTCGCAGTTCACTGTTTATCTAAGTAATCCGCAGCGTTGGGCTCGCTACACTTACGCGCTAATAATCCGTTGCTCTATACGAATCCACACTGAGAGATTTTAAGACAAACTACCCGTTTATTAACCGCTCCAATTGACTGAGCGCCGTTTTCACGGTTTAATCTGCCGCGGCGTTTAAACTAAGTCCCCGTCAAACTTCTAGGAGAAACATAGCTAAGTGAGTCTGTTGCTTGAGGGAAAGCGCGCGTTCATAACCGGCGGAACGCGGGGCATCGGTGCGGCCATTTGCGAAATCTTCGCGCGCGAAGGCGCAGATGTCGCGTTCAGTTACAACTCGCGTGACGATCTGGCTGCCGCGACGAACGAAAAGATCGAGGGCTACGGCCGTAAGGCTTTCAATGCCAAAGTCTCGGTTATCGATCGCGTGGGCATGAAGAAACTGACGCGCGAACTGGTCGAGAAGTGGGGCGGGATCGACATCCTCGTTAACAACGCGGCCATCAATCGCGGCGATAACTTCGCCACCACCACCGACCGCGCGTGGGATGAAGTGATCCACACAAACGTCGACAGTCTCTTTGCGGTTACGAAGCCGATCTACAAACAGATGATCCGGCAACGAAAGGGAATCATCCTCAACATCACTTCGATCGGCGCGATGCGCGCACTCCCGACAGCCGTGCACTATGCGACTTCCAAGGCGGCGATGATCGGCTTTACGAAGTGTTTGTCGCGCGAAGCCGCGACGTTTGGCGTGCGCGTGAATGCGATTGCGGCGGGAATCTTCGACACGGATCTCGCGCAAGCGCTGCCCGATCGATTGTTACAGATGCACGACTTCTGGACCTCAGCCGGTCGCCTCGGTCGCCCCGAAGAGCTCGCGGAGTATGCGGCGTTCATGGTGAGTGAGCGGAATAGTTTTATGAACGG
>Ga0068859_100005612_pt1 | contig 12787 bp, 8 predicted proteins | sample KBSSwiS22_FD_66585 | JGI IMG/M metagenome (GOLD analysis project Ga0068859, IMG submission 66585) | Switchgrass rhizosphere microbial communities from Kellogg Biological Station, Michigan, USA - KBS Switchgrass S2-2 | ecosystem: Host-associated > Plants > Roots > Rhizosphere > Soil ... | reverse complement strand
AAGAGACCTTGTATATCGAATATCGCTTTAGGAGATATTGTACCTACACCTACATTACCATTTGCATCTACATTTATCCTCCTGTTTCCTTGTCCATCAGCAATTATAATATTGTTAGATAAGGTAGAAGACAAGCCTATTACACCAGCACCTATAATGGTATTATTACCTCCTGTGGTAATTCCCCTGCCAGTGTTATATCCAATAAATGTGTTATTATCTGCGGCAGTAACATCATGCCCGGAATAAGTACCTACAAAACTATTATTAGTACCTGTGGCATTAGAGAAGCCTGCCCTAAAACCTAAGTAGCTATTTAAACTACCTGTAGTATTAGAAAATCCTGAATTAAATCCTACAAAACTATTATTAGCACCTGTGGTATTTGAATATCCAGTATTTATTCCCAAAAAACTGTTCTCCACTCCTGCAGTGTTAGAATATCCTGCATTTATTCCTATCGCGGTATTATTATATCCTGTAGTATTAGAGTATAATGAAAAAGTCCCGATAGCGCTATTTTGATATCCTGTAGTATTAAAACGTAACGCCTGAAGTCCCACCGCAGTGTTCTTGTAACCGGTTGTATTATCTCCAATTGATCCACTTCCAATACCAATATTGTTCTCCCCTGTAGTATTTGCAAATAATGATGCAGCGCCAAGAGCGATGTTAGTTGACCCTGTGGTATTATTATATAAAGACTGGTAACCAAGAGCAATATTTTCAGCACCAGTTGTATTATGAAAGAGAGAATGAACACCAATTGCTGCGTTATGATACCCTCCAGTATTTGAATATAATGCATTGGTACCGACGGCAGCATTTTCATATCCTGTTGTATTGGCTAATAAAGCACTTACTCCGATAACTGAATTTGCTGTTCCAGTGGTATTATTTTGTAAACTGTGCAGCCCTAAACTAACACTGTTATTATCAACATCAATATATCCGGCCTGTATGTTATTTGCTTTAAACATTAATCCTTTATTATCTGTAGTACCAATAAAATTTGTACCTGGAACTGTACCTGCATTTCCGCTTAAACTCCATTCAGCACTACTCCCCCCCGATATTGTAGCCCATGTTGGCGCATTACCAGTACCGTTACTTGTCAGCACCTGGCCTGTGCTACCAGCAGAACCATTAAATAATACTGCACCATTGGCATCAATCCGCATCCTTTCCACTTCCGTATTCAGTGTTGAGCCAGCTGTTCCGGCAGGAGTTGTAAAAAATGCCAAATATCCACCTGCAACTGAACCTGTACTTTTACCTCCTTTAAAAACCAGGGGCATACCAGCTGAATTAGCCCCACTTCCATCAGTTGTTCTTATTGTTAAAGGCCCGTAATTTGCAGCTAAAGGATTTGAAAGGCCCCCACCTAAAACCATGTCTGTAAGAAACCCGCCCGCTAATCCATTACCAATAAGCATTTGATTAGACCTGTCAGTTGTTAGATTAGCACCAATCAGAAAAGTATTATTATACCCTGTTGAAATATTATTATACCCAATATTAATCATCCCGGAATTAAGATAAGCGCCGCCAGAAAAATAGCCTGGATAACTAATATTCCCACCAATAGAAGTCATATTACTTATACCATTATCATTTCCGTTTATGCCAATTATTGTGGAATTAGCTCCTGTACTTTGTGCATTAGTGCCCAAAGCAACATCACCTGTACTTGCTTTGGAGTAATATCCAATAGCTACACTTTCATTTCCTATGGTGGAAGCTGCCCCCCCCATTGCCACAGAATAGTTAGTAGCACCCACAGATGATCCTAATCCAAATTTTTCTGATGCACTTCCAGTTCCCGGGGAAGTAAGGTAACCTGAAATCAAAGCGTTGCCATTTACCTGGAGTTTTTGTCCATTATCTGTCGTAGTACCTATTAACCAATTTGGGCCTATTATACCCCTGTTTACTCCTCCGGTACCAATATAAAACTTGCTATCATAGTATTGAATTGAATTATCAACACCGGTTTGGCCCTGCCAGTTGAAAGATAAAGTTGGATAATATTGCCCCGCTGGCGAATTAATTGACAGTGATGCATTTGTTGAAGTAGGTGCTATGGCCGTATTTCCTAATATAGCAGAGCCATCTACATGTAGCTTTGCCGATGGTGAAGTAATTCCAATACCTATATTGCCAGCATTATCAATCAAAAACCTTGGCGTAGCAAATGCACTGTCTAAAATCCTGAACGAACCTGCATCATCTGAATTAAGAAAATATTTTCTTCCTGATGCGGAGGTGTTAATGAGGTACAACGAAGGGCTGCTTAAACCACTATTACCAGAATGAAAAAGTTTTACGGCTCCGCCTACAGTTAACTGGTAGTTTGAGTTTGTAGTAGACTGGATTGCTGTTACACCTGTAGACCCTAGTGTATTATCGGTACTGGTAGTTTGCGCAAGAATTGAATCGGACAACAATGTCATTATTACAAATACAAGTAGGAGTTTAGATTTTTTCAACTTCATATTTACAGTTTAAAAAAGTTATTGCTATTCAATTAAAATTATTTTATGGCAAACTAGCAGGTTGCATTACCTGAGCATATATGCACTGCATACATACCCTCAGTTCTATAACACGACCTATTGTTTTTATAATTTTCATGTTAGTTTTAAAAATTACCGGTTAGTAGTATTTTGTTTTTTCTTCAGTTCTTCATTTTCTTTAACAAGGGCTTCTACTTTTTTATTTAGTTCAATCATGTACAGCGTTAATTCTTCTATTTTTTTTAGTAAGATGGTTTGGTTATCACCTAAATCAACACCATTTTTTTCTACTTCTTCTGCAGATGGTACTTCTGGAAGGTGATTGTTTTTTATCAGGTAGGCTTCAAGATCAGTTAACGAAGGTAGTTTGTGGGTTGGTTTAAAAACATAATCAGGCCAGGCAGTATTTAGTTTTACTACCGCTTTGGTGAATATAGCAGAGCCGTTAACTGCAAGTAAGTGAGTTCCAGCCTGAGAGATATCTGTTGTACCAATTAAAACCTTACCTTCTTTTGAAATGCTTACAAGATTAGCACCTCCATTATCAAAAGAGGCAATGTTTGTGTTTAAATTAGTAAGAGGAGTTGCAATTGTAAATTTGTGAGCACTTGTCCCAGCATCTACATATTGACCTCCTATAGGCTTGTATTCAATAGATGGCCTATCTACATTAATTTCTGTTTGAAACCAATTTGCGCCTCTTAATCTTGTAGCGCTAAGATTAGTTGCAATTACTTGGCCAGAAGCTGCAAAGTTTACATCCATACCCCCACCGCTGTATAACCCACCAGTATTACTGTTAAACCACAGTGAAGGAGCGCCACTTGCAGCATTTCTAAACCACCAAGATCCATAGTTATTTACTTCAAATAAGTTTGTTAATGCGTTTCCCCACGCAGAGTTTCCTCCATTTACAGAAAAAACAGATTCAGCCCCATTTGTCCCTATTGGAGTTTTAATGGTTACAGCCCCGGTGTTACTTATTGAAAAAACATTTTGTTCTGTTACTCCCCCTGCTACTGTTGCTATATTTTTATTTACTCTAAATAAATCATTTGATTGATTTTGGGCTCCCATTACATTAAAAGGTATTAACGAAGGATCTAACGTTACTGCAAAATTGCCATGGGTTGTAGCACCAATACCACTATACAAGTTGTTAGCAGAAGTTGCAAGCGACCAAAGGCCCGAATGCCAGCTATAAGGGCCATAATTATTTAAAGTACCGGTTCCAATTAAGCTTTTTAACATAATGCCGGTGTAGTAAGAATTAGCATCCCCTTCTAAGTATAATACCGGATTGGTACCATATACATGCAACTTTTGAGATGGCGAAGATGTACCTATACCAATATTACCAGTTGTAGAAATCGTTGCTTGTTCTGCATTATTTGTTTTAAAAACAAGGCGCTTCTCATCAGTTGTTCCAATAAAATTTGTAGTGAGGTCTGTACCAGCATTGCCTGTTAAACTCCAAGCTGTTGAACTACTCCCTACTAACGTTGACGCATCCCTGTAATAAAAATTGCCATTCGCATCTGTTGCAAGAATTCTGCTTAGTGAATTATCGTTTGTTAAACCTGCAAAACGCACAGCGCCGGTAGTATGCAATTGGGCGGTTGGAGCAGTAGTTCCAATACCTACATATCCATACTCTCCAGAAACAGACATTACATTTTTGGTGGAAAATCCGGCTGCATCTCTTGCAAAAAAATCCATTCGGGTACCAAGAGCCCCTATCTTTTCTCCGGTAATGAAGGCTCCTGGATTAGCAATTCCTCCATTAGCACTACCAAAATATAAAGAACCTCCATTGTTAGTTACATAACTATTGCCCAAACCGACTATTCCTGCAACATCAAGACTTCTGGTTGGATTCGCATTTCCAATACCAACATTGCCAGCTACATCGATATCTATCCCTCCCATACTATTAGCTCCATAAAGACGAGCAGTAGATCCCCTAAGTATTAATGGATTCCATGCATTTCCCCCTCTGTCAAATGATTGCAAATAACTTGCGCCACCTGTATATGCTATTTCCGCACCTGCTCCTGTACTTGGCGCAGAACTCCCTTGTATGCGCAGGCTTCCACTAACAATGTCTAGTGCAGATTGTGGAGTGGTAGTACCTATACCTACTTTTCCACTTGCATCAATGGTCATTTGTGCCGTATTACTTGTACCCAAAACCAATGGCGCCGCATTGTAATTAAATATTCCTAAACCTGCTACACCACTACCTTGCCCAACTATATAAGCCCATCCTGCATCGCTTGTCTTACCTGAAATATTCGTTAAACAAAAATTACTTGTAAATGACTGTCCATGTGTATAAAATCCCAATAGATTATTAGTCCAATTCCCCGATGAAGAATTAGATAATATAAACCCTCCCCTTCCCCCTGTATTATTATTATCCAAATGCAAAAGATCCTGGATAGCATCTCCGTTTCCCAATATTTTAACAAGTGTTGGAAGAGATGATCCGGATAATGTTCTGTTTGCATCAGAAATCATCAACTTTGAACCGTCCAATGTATTATTTCCAATAATTCCCCCGCCTGAAATATTTATACTACCATTTATATCTAATAATTGAGAGGGTGACGATGTCCCAATGCCTATATAACCTGAACTATTAATCAAAAACCTCGGCGTAGCAAACGCACTATCCAAAATCCTGAACGAACCTGCATCATCTGAATTAAGGAAGTACTTTCTTCCTGATCCCGAAGTATTAATGAGGTACAGCGACGGACTACTTAAACCACTATTACCAGAATGAAAAAGCTTTAAGGCTCCACCCACCGTAAGTTGGTAGTTTGCATTTGTGGTAGACTGGATTGCTGTTACACCTGTAGCACCAAGTGTATTGTCAGTACTGGTGGTTTGTGCAAAAATTGAATTGCACAATAATGCCATTACTACAAATACAAGCAGCAGTTTAGGGTTTTTAAAATTCATATTTACAGTTTTTTAAAATAAAGGTTAAGCATCTTATTAAAATTACTTTACAGTAATGACGGTCATCTCAACAAATTAGTTGTATGTCAATTAAAATATGCTTTTAATATTATGGGAAATAAAATTGCCAGTTCATTTGGTACAAGTTGTCGGTTTTATTAGTTCGTTTATTTTAAAAAAATCAAGTACGGTAACTTGCTTTTTTAATATACTTTTTGCGGTTCGCCTAAATTAAATACTACCGATGCAAGTAACAAGGTATACTTTATAAGTGTGCGTTTTTTCGCATAACTGTGTCAATTTATCCATAAGTGTGTTAATCCAAAACTTAAATTCCTTATCTATACAAACTGAATCACTATTAACTTCGTGTACACTTACTTAATTTTTGAGCAATACAATAGTCATTGCATAATTGCATTAATTTGAGGAATCTCCTTTACAAATAGAGAAGCCAATATCATTAGCTCACATCCTGCAAAGAAGTATCTTCAGTTTTTTTTTCTATGCTTGAAGAAATGTTAGGGAGCAGAACAAGGGTAAAGTTTATGCTGTTAACACAAATTTATACTTGACTTTCATGTATAAATTAAAAGTAAAAGAAGTTTTTGAATAAACAACAAATCAAATATTATTTTTTCAAAAAAAAATACTTACCGATATTTTTACCAGTATTTTTACTGTAATGATTAGAACGTTTCTTATAGTGCTATAGAAGAATATCTACACTTTTGGTTGAGGAATCAATTTTCACTTTCTTCAGCAAATATTAAAATCTATTGACTTGCTTGTTCGCTTGTATTAGTTGATATCAAGAAATCAAAAGATTTATTTATTGTTTTTTATTTTTCAGTTTTTATCCTTTGCTTGATTACCTTAAAAAAAATCCCGGCATAAAACCGGGATCGCAAAAAATATTTTTTTAATTCTCATAGCACCAAAATTCCCTTCGCCTGTAAAACAATTTCTTTTTTCGGTTCTTTAATAGCAGCAATTTCTTCTTTGCTTTTTCCTGCATCTGCTGCATAATGCTTCAGCATATCCACCGACGTCTCTTTTACTTCTGCAGTACCATCAGCAATAATGGTTTTATCATTTAAAGCCAGGGGAACAAAAAAAGAATGGTCTTTCATTTTTATCAGCATGGGGCCGCTTGCCGTTTCCATACGTATCCAGCAACCTTCTGCCTTACATACTTCCACCACTTTACCTTTTACTTTTACCTCTGCAGTTGTTTTATTAGCCAGCACGTTAGTGAGTTCATTTGCTGCCACAGCACCTTCGGTTGTGGTTTTAGCGCCAAAGTTCATTCCCTTTTTTGCAGGGCCTTTGGGTGGCTGTGCTATTACAGCAAAACCCATCATCATTATCGTTATTAAAGAAAATAGTTTTTTCATACTGCAAATTTTATAATTAAAAAAAGCCCCCGCAATACTGTGGGGGCTTAAATGTTTTATGCTAATTTTTCTACCTGCATGTAGCTTAGTTCTACCGGTGTGGCACGCCCGAAGATCTTTACCTGCACTTTCAGTTTTTTCTTTTCGTCGTTCACTTCTTCAATTACACCATTAAAATCATTGAAAGGCCCGTCGATGATCTTTACAGTTTCGCCAATGATGAAAGGTTCGCTCATAGTAACACCACCCACATCGCTCAGCTCATCTACTTTACCCAGCATTTTATTTACTTCTGCTTTACGTAAAGAAATGATATTGCCTTTTGATCCCTTACCATCAGTTAAGAAGTGCATAACATTGCTAACATTACTCATGGTCTGAATCATATCATCATGTAATTTACCATCAGCCACTTCAATCATAATATAACCAGGATAAAAATTTCTTTCCCTCATTACTTTTTTACCGTTAGCAACTTTATATACCTTTTCTACTGGTAAAAAAACCTGCTTCACAATATTACCCCAGCCATTGCGTATGATGTCCTTATCAAGGTATTCTTTTACCTTACGTTCTTTACCGCTAACCACACGAAGCACATACCATTTGCTCTCCTTTTCAGGCTTCTCTGCTTTTTCAATAATTGGTGTTGAATCTTCCATTATGATTTAAATAAAGAGTAAATAAATTTCAATGAGTTATTGGCAACAAGATCCATTACCCATACCATGGCAGTTATTACCAGGGTAGCCCCTAAAACTATCATTGTAGACTGCTGTAACTGATCCCATGAAGGCCAAGTTACTTTTTGTACCAGCTCTTTATAAGAATCACTGATATAAGCTCTTAATTTATTCATACAAAAAAAAATGTGCCTATTTGCGAATGTGCAAATGTGCCAATTAAAAAATGTTACTGTTAATAAATTTGCACATTGACTTATTGGCCTACTTGCAAATTATTCAGCACGGGCACTAGGATTCGAACCCAGATCAAAGGTTTTGGAGACCCGTATGCTACCGTTGCACCATGCCCGTATAAAAGCTAAAAGCTATCCCGCCTGAGGCGAAACAGCTTTTAGAATATGTTGCAAATATATAAAAATTATTTGCTTAAAGCTAAAAGCTTTTGGCTTTCTGCTTACTTGATAATTTCAGTTACCTGACCTGCACCTACTGTACGGCCACCTTCACGAATCGCAAATTTCAAACCTTTTTCCATTGCGATCGGCTGGATCAATGTAACAGTTAAGTTGGTGTTATCACCAGGCATAACCATTTCTGTACCTGCCTGTAAAGTAACTTCACCAGTTACGTCAGTTGTACGGAAATAGAACTGAGGACGGTATTTGTTGAAAAATGGAGTGTGACGTCCGCCTTCTTCTTTGCTTAATACATAAACCTCACCTTTAAATTCGGTGTGCGGAGTGATAGAACCTGGTTTGCAAAGTACCATACCACGACGGATCTGAGTTTTTTCAATACCGCGTAATAAAAGACCTGCGTTATCACCAGCTTCACCTTCGTCCAATAATTTTTTAAACATTTCCACGCCAGTACAAGTTGTAGCCAATGGTTTTTCCTGCAAACCTACTACTTCAATTGCTTCACCCACTTTGATACGGCCTCTTTCGATACGACCTGTAGCAACGGTACCACGACCAGTGATAGAGAATACATCCTCAACACTCATCAGGAATGGTAAATCAACTAAACGTGGAGGTAAAGGAATGTAGCTATCAACTGCATCCATCAATTCATTGATCTTAGCAACCCATTTGTCTTCGCCAGCTAATGCGCCAGTTGCAGAACCCTGGATGATTGGTGTGTTATCACCATCAAAACCATAAGAAGTTAATAATTCACGAATTTCCATTTCCACTAATTCTAATAATTCAGGATCATCTACCAAATCAACTTTGTTCATGAAAACAACGATTTGAGGTACACCTACCTGGCGAGCCAACAGGATGTGCTCTTTAGTTTGTGGCATTGGACCGTCAGTAGCAGCCACCACAAGGATAGCGCCATCCATCTGGGCAGCACCAGTGATCATGTTTTTCACATAATCGGCGTGACCCGGACAATCTACGTGAGCATAGTGACGGGTGTTAGTTGCATACTCAACGTGAGCTGTATTAATTGTAATACCCCTTTCTTTTTCTTCAGGAGCACCATCAATATCATCATAATTCTTTTTTTCCGCTAAACCTCTTTTTGACAAAACATCGGTTATAGCGGCTGTAAGTGTTGTTTTACCGTGATCCACGTGACCAATAGTACCAACGTTTAAATGGGGTTTATCCCTTTTGAAAGATTCTTTTGCCATTGTTTAAATTTTAATATTTGTTTTGAAAATTGGTTTTCATTTATAGTCTGTAAACCGTGGACTACTATATTTTATTCAATTCGTTTGTAACGAATTTTTACAATTTATTTTTGAGCCATCAGTGAGAATCGAACTCACGACCCCTTCCCTACCAAGGAAGTGCTCTACCCCTGAGCTACGACGGCTTGCTTAGGAGTTGATAGTTGATGGATGTTAGATGACAGCCCATAGCTAACAACTATCATCTAACTTCTATCATCTCAAAAGAGCGGAAGACCGGGCTCGAACCGGCCACCTGAAGCTTGGAAGGCTACCGCTCTACCAAATGAGCTACTTCCGCTGGTACCTGGAAGCTCCAGCTTCCAAAAATAAAGAACTAAAATGCTGCAAGCTGGAGCTTGCAGGTACTGTGGGCAGAGTAGGTTTCGAACCTACGTACTCCGGAGAGAACAGATTTACAGTCTGTCGCCTTTAACCACTCGGCCATCTGCCCAAACCAAAGAGCCGAAGAAGGGAGTCGAACCCCCGACCTACTGATTACAAATCAGTTGCTCTACCAACTGAGCTACTTCGGCTTATTTTGAAGAACTTTTCCCGATAATTTAGCCCACACCAAAGCAGCCCTATTTTTTTCGGAAGGCAAAGGTAAGAGAAAATGATTAATACAAAAAGTTTGAAAAGGAATTTTTTAGAACTGATTTTTAAAATGTGAATAACCCTAAATAAAAATCCCGTCCCCAACTTACCGGGGACGGGATCTTGTTATTTTTTTTATGCGGCCTGTTTATCTTTTTTTCGTTTTATCTGAGTGATCACGGAATCCAGGGCTACATCAAAACTTTCTTCAAATGATTTGGAAGATTGCTTTACAAAGAATTCATACCTGGGAATGTGAACTTTTATTTCTGCTATCTTGTCTTTAATGGTGTGTACTACGTTATCCAACTTTAAATACACATCTACCTTTGTAATCCTGTCGTGAAACTGTGTTAATTTAGAAACCTTTTTCTCTACATAAGAGACCAACTTTGAATCTGCGTCAAAATGCACAGTTTGAATGTTTACGTTCATACTTCTGATTTTAATCTGTGAAAAATAATGTGAAAGAACTTTTTTAGGTACACTTAAATCATAGGCAAACTATTGAGGGTTTTATTGGTTTTTATTTGATAATGAAGTTAACATTTGAAACGTACTTTACAAAATAAAATTTTATAGATCACCGGTTAATTTTCAGGAATATTTCCAGAAGCACTTCAGGAACATTATTTTACAAAATCTTTGTGCTTTTTATTGCTGTAAAGTAGCCGGAGTTTGCTACAATTTACCTATGCTTTAGGATGTGCTTTTTTATGTATATCCTTTAATTTTTCAATTGAATTATGTGTGTAAATCTGTGTGGCTGCAAGGCTGCTGTGCCCGAGTAATTCTTTTACTGCATTCAGATCAGCCCCGTTATTCATTAAATGGGTGGCAAAAGTATGCCTTAATACGTGCGGACTTTTTTTACTAATGGTGGTTATCTTACTCAGGTATTTTTTAACTGCATTATAAACATACTTTGGATAGAGTTTTTTCCCTTTATCATTAACCAGTAAAAACTCCTGGTCGTACTGGTCAAAAGCTTTTCTTTTTTCAGCCATATAATCCTTTAGCAATGCAAGTAATTCCTTACTTATTGGAATAATCCTTTCTTTGTTGCCTTTGCCCATTACTTTTATTGAGCTTTTAAAAGCATCAACCTGGCTTTCTTTTAATGACACCAGTTCGGCCTGCCTTATGCCGGTATTGTAAAACAGCTGCAATAATACCCTTTCTGTTTTGCCCTGCCAGTCGTCGGGAAATTCTACATAAGAGAACAATGTATTAATATCGGCCTTTTCCACAAACTGCGGCAGTCTTTTGTTTGTTTTGGGAGAAATAATAGTACTCATTGGGCTAACCTGTACTATTTCTTCTTTAAGCTGGTATTTAAAAAATGATTTGAGTGTGGATATTTTGCGGTTAATGGACTTTGCCTCCATTCCCTGGTCTTTTAAGCTGGCCAGCCAGGTACGGATGAATGCGGCTTTGATATCAGGCAAAGCTGTATTACCAAAAGTAAGTTCAATAAAATCAAAAAAAGCAACCAGGTCGGTGTGATAGGAAATGATGGTATGCTGCGAATACCTCTTTTGGAATTTAAGGTAATCGATAAACTGCTGTACTGCTTTTGGGATGGTTATGGACATAAAAAAACTGATACCCGAAGTTACAATAACCGGGTATCAGTTTAATATATTGTTTTGTGCTTGTTTAATCGAATTTACCAGAAGTAACCTGATCCTTGTAAATTGCTTTCAACACTTCTTTACGGCGTTTTACAGACGGCTTGGTAAAAGACTGCCTGTCTCTTAATTGCAATAAGATCTTGCTTTTTTCAAATTTCTTTTTGTACTTCTTAAGCGCCTTGTCGATGTTTTCGCAATCTTTTGAGTCGATGATTAACATATAATATATACCTCCTTTAGGTGATTTAAATGCTGCCTTTATTAAAGCAGGGCCGCAAAGATACTAGAAATATTTAAAAAAAGGAAATCTTACAACAAATTCCGAAATTTGCCGAATGTTTACAGGAATAATTGAAAATACAGGTATTGTTGAGGAAATACAAACCAGCGGCACCAATAAAACATTCTGGATAAGTTCCCCGCTTTCTGAAACGCTGAAAATTGACCAAAGCCTTAGCCACAGCGGTGTTTGCCTCACCGTAGAAGAAGTTAAAAACGGCATGCACCGGGTTACGGCTATTGCTGAAACCCTGTCTAAAACCAATTTGGGACAGTGGAAAGAAGGCTACGTGGTAAACTTAGAACGTTGCATGCAGTTAAATGGCAGGTTGGACGGGCATATTGTACAGGGCCATGTGGACACTGTTGCCGAATGTGTGGCCATTGTTGAAAAAGAAGGCAGTTGGGAATTTACTTTTAGTTTTCCAAAAGAATTTGGCAACCTGGTTATTGAAAAAGGGTCGATAAGCCTGAACGGAACCAGCCTTACCATTTTTAATGTAACCAATGATAGTTTTACAGTAGCTATTATTCCTTACACGTATCAGCATACAAGTATCAGCGCACTAAAGCTGGGAGATACTGGAAATATAGAGTTTGACATAGTGGGGAAATATGTGATCAAACATCTTAACTTCAGCGCATAAATTATCTACCAAATTTTGGATACCCAAAAAACAATTGAGAACAATGCCCATTATCCTCAATTAGATGGCATTAGAGGAATTGCTATAATAATGGTTGTGTGTTATCATTATTTCCCTGCTTCTCAAATTTGCAACTTTGGCTGGACTGGTGTTGATTTGTTTTTTGTTTTATCAGGCTTCTTAATTTCAAGTCGTTTATTACCTTTTCTGGATGATAAAAAACTATTAAAAAAATTTTACCGTAACAGAGCTTTAAGAATAATTCCCTTATACTTTGGCTTCCTTATTCTTTTTTTCATTTGTTGGTTTTTAAGGATATCAGAAGAAACATCGGCAACATATCAATTTTATAAAACCTACTGGTGGGAGTTTTTTATTTTTAT
>Ga0068859_100005610_pt1 | contig 12789 bp, 10 predicted proteins | sample KBSSwiS22_FD_66585 | JGI IMG/M metagenome (GOLD analysis project Ga0068859, IMG submission 66585) | Switchgrass rhizosphere microbial communities from Kellogg Biological Station, Michigan, USA - KBS Switchgrass S2-2 | ecosystem: Host-associated > Plants > Roots > Rhizosphere > Soil ... | reverse complement strand
GGGTCGGGGTCGCGGAAGAAATAAAAAGTGAACAGCGTGAACAAAAGCCACAGGCCGATGAGGGCGCCGTAGACGTCGAGGAGAAAACTGCCGACGACTTTGCCGAGGAACGCGACGAGGAGCAGCACGAGGACCGCGGCGGCGGCGATGCCGATCAATTTGAGTGCGGCGAGCGCCGCTTTGCCCGAATGCTTCACGTCGTTACGATAAAAGCATTTGGCGGCGCTTGCAATTCGGCATTTTCGAGGCAACTTAACCCGGTCGTCGCGATGACGAACAAAGGAAAGGAACAATTATGGCACTCAACACACCGGACTTGACGAAATTTCCACCGCGCAGCGCCCGCGTCCGCCTGGGCGGTTACGTGATCCTGCCGCGCTGCCTCGACAAAGGCCGCGCGACGCTCAGCGGCAAGAACGGCGAATATCATTTCGCCTGCCCGCTGGACCAGCAATTCCTGCAGTTCGCCGGCGTGGACCCGGAGGAATTGAAAAAACAATTGGGCAAATCCGACACGGAAGTCCTGGAATGGATCAAGGCGAACCAGAAGTTCAAGCGGACGCCGAGCGAGATCATGGGGTGGTCGGCCTGGCAGGAACAGCGCGCGCCCGACAACCCGGATTCCCGCGAATATTTCAACGGCCTGCACAAGGCGGCCGCCCCGGCGCGGACGGACATCGGGACCTGGTTCGACGTGCTGGACGTGGACGATTACGTCAGTTTCGGCGGCCGGGCCTGAGGACGGAAGACCGCAGGCAGAGATCAGCCAAGGCCGGAATCACGCGACCGTGGTTTCGGCCTTCTGGCTTCCGGCATCTGACGTCTGGCCTTCAGATTTCCACGCGTCGATCTTGTCGATGCGATGGCGGTGTTTGGAGCCGTGCAGCTCGAATTCCACTTCATCGCCGACCTTGCGGTTGAGCAACGCCTGGCCGACGGGGGAGAGATAGCTGATGACGCCCTTGTCCGGGTCGGAATCCCACGCGCCGAGGATGGTGAATTTTTCCTGGCGATTGCTGCCGAGGTCGGTGGCTTCGACGATGTTGCCGACGCTGACGACGTCGGTCTTCGCATTGGAGAAATCGGTGCCGCGGGCGCGGGAGAGCTGTGATTCGAGCTCGTCCTTGCGGCGCATGAGCACTTTCTGCATCTCTTTGGCCGCCTTGTATTCGTGGTTTTCGCGAAGGTCGCCGTAGCTGCGGGCGACCGCGATCTCCTTGGAATTGGCCGGGATCTTTTTCTGCACGAGGTCCTGGTATTCGGTGCGGCGGCGTTCGAGGCTTTCCCAGGACACCAGCAACGCGCTGTCGTGCTTGGTCTGTTCGCCGCTGATGAGCGACTGGATGGACGGATGCGCTTTGACCAGGCGCGCCAGGAGCGAACGCTTGTCCATGTCGTCGAACACCGTCGACAACTGCAGCGCGCGGGTCAGGTCTTTGACGACCTCGATGTCCGCGCTGGCCGTCAATTCGCCGAGTAATTCCTGGTCTTCGAGGATGAAATCGCGAAGGCGATTGGAGCGTTTCTCGTTGAACTGGTCGCGTTCCATCGCGGTGAGCATGGCGCGGAAGACTTCCGGGCCGAGGATGTCGACGAAATCTTCGTTGCGATCGCGTCCGAACCACAGCAGTAATTCGCTGCTGGCGGTATGCTGGCTGATGAGGCGGGCGAGGACTTCCTTGAGCGAAGCCAGCTTGCCTTCATGGACGAGCAGGCTGGCGAATTCCTTGGCCAGCTTGGCGGTCACGAGGTTGAGCGAGCCGAGCAGCACTTCCTGCCAGCGGTCCGGGTTGGCGTGCTTGAACGATTCCAGCGCGCGATGATGTTTGGCGGCCGGGATCGATTCGAGCACCTGGCCGAACTTGATGCCGTCCTGCGACCAGATCTGCGCGTCGGTGATCTCGCCCGCGGCCGGTGACAGGCCGGCGGCGTGGCGCAATTCGTCCCGGGAGAAGATCGCTTCGAGGGCGACGGCCGGCTGCGTGCGCTGATGCGACACGATGTCGGTGTTCAGCCCGGCGATCACTTCGCTGGCCGCGCCGGCTTTGTCCGAGAGATCGGGAGCGACTTTGAGGATCTCGGCGACGACGGTGACGCGCGCTTTGAGGCCCTTGGCTTTGCGGAATTCGGTCATGACCCGGTCCTGCAACGACGTCTCCTGCTGTTGATAGACGACCGGGTCGGTCTTCTTGGTGGGGACGATGAAATGCCCGTCCTTTTTCATCTCGCGCTTGGCGGTCTCCCACCATTTTTTCCAGTCATCCTTGATGACATCGGGCACGAGGGTCTGCTGGATCTGGTCGACGGTCGCTTTGCCGCCGAAGCTGTTCAGGACGAGTTTGATCAGGTCGAGATGATGCGCGGCCAGTTGCCGGACGCCATCGAGGTCATTTGCCTTGCGGGCGAGGACGTGGTCTTTGGGGATGGGCTTGAGCGATTCGGCGGCGAACGCCAGGTCCATGGTATGCCCGGTCTTGCCCGGAAAATCGATCGTGAAGCGCGCGAAGACGGTGTCGACCGCCTTGATCTTCCCGAAGCCCCAGCTGCGGTGCGAGCAGCAGCCGCCTTCCACCAGCTTGACCAGCGGTTCCACGTGACGGCCTTCGATCTTCCCCGCTGCCGCCAACTTTTCAAATTCTTCTCTCATAATTTTTAGTCTCGCGTCCCAAAAGCCGAATGCCATTATTAAAATTGGTGAACGGCCAAAATCCAAGACAAATCGCGGTCCAAATTTTACAACAACGGCGTATCCATGGGGATTTCACCGAGGTCCTGCTCGACCGCGCACTGGCGTCCGCGAAGCTGTCCGCCCCCGACCGGGGCCTCTGCCAGGAGATCGTTTACGGCGCCATCCGGCGGCAGGCGACCCTCGACTGGCTGATCGCCCGGAAGACTCCCGGGCGCGGACAAAAACCCGCCCTGCAGAACCTCCTGCGCCTGGGGTTGTACCAGATCTTCTGGCTCGACCGTATCCCGCCGCACGCCGCCGTCCATGAGACCGTCGAGCTGGCCAAACACTTCGGGTTCGGCCCGCAGGCCGGGTTCATCAACGCCGTGTTGCGCGGCTATCTGCGCGAGGCCGATGCGACCAAAAAACTGTTGGACGACCTGAAGATCTCCCAACCGGCCACCGGCTATTCGCATCCGGAATGGCTGGTGACGCGATGGCGGAAACGGTTTGGCGATGAGCGGGCGCGGCAGTTGTTGGAATGGAACAATCAGGCGCCGAAAAATTTCGCCCGGGTGAACACGCTTAAGTTCGGTAGCAGCCGAGGTGACGAGGCTCATTCTCAAAAAGCGGAAAGCGGAAAGCGGGAAAGCGGAAACGATCAGAGCCTCGTTACCTCGGCTGCTACCGAGAGGGTGAAAGACGCCGGCGCGTTGCTCGACCGATGGCGCGATGAAAATGTGGGCTATGATTTTGTCCGGCGCGATTGGCTGGCGGAGAACCTGGTGTTCGAATTGAAATCGCATCCGCCGCTGGCGTCGCTGCCAAGCTTTCGCGACGGCTGGTTTTATGTGCAGGACCCGAGCACGTTGCTGGCGCCGCGGGAACTGGCGCCGCATCCGGGCGAAACGGTGTTGGACCTGTGCGCCGCGCCGGGCGGCAAGACGACGTATCTCGCGCAGCTTTTAGGGAACGAAGGAAAGATCACGGCGTGTGACGTGTCCGAGGACCGATTGAGAATGGTCCGGGAAAATTGTGAACGACTGGGAGCTACTGGCGTCGAGACGGTTCTTTCTTCAGCCTTCAACCTTCAGCCTTCAGCCTTCGACAAGATTTTGGTCGACGCTCCGTGCTCGAACACGGGCGTGATGCGGCGTCGGGTGGACCTGCGCTGGCGCATTTCGCCGGATGAGATCGGACGGTTGCGGCAGACGCAATCGGACCTGCTCAAGCTGGCGGCGACGAAGCTGAAGCCGGGCGGCCGGCTGGTCTACAGCACGTGCAGCCTGGAACCAGAGGAGAACACCGAGGTCGTCCAGGAATTTCTGGCGTCGAATGCGGGTTTCCGGCTGGAATCGGAGCGGGAACTGCTGCCATTCGCGGACGACGTGGATGGGGCGTTCGTGGCGCGGTTGGTACGGAAATAAAAAAGGCGGCGCGAGGCGCCGCCTTTCCAGGAATCTCGGAATCAATCCGGCGAAGTCGCGTTCAACGCGGTCGGATTCGGAACTTTGCTGGGGGTCCATTCGGCGTGCCAGGTATAATCCCAGATACGACGCAACTGCACGGCTTCTGCGTGGCCATCGCCAAAACCCATGTTGATCAGGCCATTCAGATCAGAAACATTGCCGGTAAAACTCGAAGGAGCCTTTCGTCCGCCTGTCGAACCATGCCTTGCTTTTATGATGCGATGGAAACCATTCGCCGGGATCGTTCCGGGAACGCCGTGAAGATTGACGCCCGGCGGATCGGTCTCGATGGGCCACGTATCCGTCCAGGTCTGGTCATAAAACACCGGCGTGATGCTCGCCTTCTTGAAGGTCGATTCTTTGGTGAAATATCCGAAAGTTCCGGCTTTACCGTTGGGGAGCGTGCGGCCCACGCCGTTGCCTTGTACATCGGAAAAGCACCAGCCGTTATAACCATAACTTCCCGTGTATAACTGGGCATTGACCGAATATGTGCTGGTCAACCGCGGAAGCCGGCTGACCCACGGGGTGATCGTGTCGCCGGCAAAGGTATTGCCGCCGGGGGTGACCGTATTGTTGGGTTCGGTGGTGGTCGGGCAAATGAACAGGTTGGTCGCGTTCTTATAAAAGGAGATCAGGTTCACCAGCCATGCGCCGGTATCAGCGCCATCCGGCGGACCCCATCGCTGGTCCAGATCGGGGACCAACGAATCATTGTAATCGCCAGGATACATCTTCAGGGCCAAGGTCATCTGCTTGACGCCCGCCACGCATTTCGCCTGTTGGGCCTTGGCTTTGGCGGACGTGAGCGCCGGCAGGAGCATGGCGGCCAGGATGGCGATGATGGCGATGACGACGAGCAGTTCGATCAGGGTGAAACCGCGGTTCGGAGACTTCGGGGAGCCGACTAAAATATTCATGTGCATTGTGCTTTTGATGGAATTTCTCAAAAGCATAACGCAAAAGCTCAATCCCGACAAATCCCAACGCCGTCCCGTTTCTGCAAAAGAAGGTGAAAAAAGTGAACTGCGGAACCCGTTATTTGGGCGTTCCGGTATTACTGATCTTGATGGTCTTGGCCCATTGCCGGTGCCAGTTCAGGTACCAGAGTTTGTCGAGGTTGCTGAACTCGGCGTGGGCGTCGGCCAGAGCGACATTGACGCCGCCGCGGGGGACGGGCGGCCAGGCGGCGGTATGGTTGCGTTCGGCCTGGCTGGGATTGTAACCATGGCGCTGGATGGTGAACCGGCCCATCTCATTGTCGTGGCTTCCGTAATATCCGACATACAGGTCCTTGGAAGGCGCGTCGTTTTCATTCGGCCAGGCGTCGACCCAGGCGCCATCGGCGAAGAATGGAGTGATGACCGGACGTTCCATGGACGATTCTTTGTCGTAATACCAGTCCGGGTCATTGATGCCGTGTGCCTGCTCAGAGCAGCCCTGGGCAGCACTGTGGCCGTCTCCCTGGCCGACGCCGCTTGAAACATACATCCAGCCATTTCCCTGGTAGCTGCAGTTGAGTGAAGTCCAGCCGGAGGTGCCGGCCGAACTGAAGATGCGGTTGTAGCAGTAATCGGCGGCGCCGTTCTGTCCGCCGGCGCCCATATAGTTGACGACCGTGCCTGCCAGGGGCGGTTTGGCCGCCGTCGGGCACAGCATCATGTTTGTCGCCTTGGCAAAATAATCGATCACGGCGCCCATCCATTCACTGCCTCCGCCCAAAAAGGTGCCGCCGTTGGGCTGGATGAATTGATTGTAATCGGCTGCATACAGCGTGTTGGCCAAGGCCAATTGCTTCAGATTGCTGACGCAGACGCCTTGCTGCGCTTTGCGCTTGGCGCTGGCCAGCGTGGGCAACAACATCGCCGCCAAAATGGCGATGATGGCGATGACGACCAGGAGTTCGATCAGGGTGAAGGCAGAACGCTTCCGGTTCTGGTTGGCTAACATTTTCATACGTCTTACCAATGCTGGGATTCCTCAGTAGGATAACGCAAAAACTCAATGACGGCAATGGAAAAGCGCCAACCCTGCCTGGTTTGTAAGTGGGTGTTAGAGAAGTAAAAACAGTTGATAGAAGCTGGAGCTGATAGTTGATAGAAAAAGTTTTTCGACTTTGTCTATCGACTGCCAACCATCAACGTCGGCTCACATCCCCATGATCTGGTAGCCGCTGTCGACGTAGAGGACCTGGCCGGTGATGGCGGCGGCGCCGTCGCTGGCCAGGAACGTTCCCGTCGCGCCCAGTTCCTCAGGCAACACGTTCCGTTTCAAGGGGGCGTGGGCTTCGTAATGTTTGAGCATGTCGGTGAACCCGGCGATGCCGCGGGCGGCGAGGGTGTTGACGGGGCCGGCGCTGATGCAGTTGACCCGGATCTTCTTCGGGCCCAAATCGTACGCCAGGTAACGCGTGCTGGCTTCGAGCGCGGCCTTGGCCACGCCCATGACGTTGTAATGGGGGACGACCTTCTCCGCGCCGTAATAGCTCATGGCCACGATGCTGCCGCCGTCGGTCATGAGCGGCGCCGCGGCGCGGGCGAGGGCGACGAGCGAGTAGGCGCTGACATCGTGGGCCACCCGGAACGCTTCGCGGCTGGTATTGACGAATTCGCCTTCGAGGGCGTCTTTGGGCGCGTAGGCGACGGAGTGCAGGAGCAGGTTAAGTTTGCCGAACTTTTCACCGACGGTCTTGAAGACGTTGGCGATGTCTTCGTCCTTGGTGACGTCGCAGGGCATGAGCAGGGTATCGTTGCCGAAGGTGGCGGTGAGTTCGGCGACGTTGTCTTTGAGCCGTTCGCCCTGGTAGGTGAAGGCGAGTTTGGCGCCGGCTTTGGCCCAGGCCTGGGCGATGGCCCAGGCGATGGAACGTTTATTGGCGACGCCGAAGACGATCCCGGTTTTTCCTGAAAGCAACATAGTCGTTAAAGCGTTAAATGGTTGAAGCGTTAAAGCGTGGAAACAGCGTAGGGAAACGGTTGGCCCGCTTCAACCCTTAAACGCTTAAACGCTTCAACGATCAGTGTTTGAAATACAGTTCCTCGGCATTCCACGTCACGCGATAATAACTTAACGGCGTGGGCCGGAGATTGCCGATGTCAGAACGGGCGGCGGCATAATAGATGGGCGTGACGGTGAAGATCATCGGCATCTGCTCGCCGAGAATCGCGAGGACTTCGTCGTAATTTTTTTTGCGTTCGGCGTAATCCAACATTTTCATCTGGGCATCCATCAGATGATCGATGCGCGCTTCCCAATCGGTCGACGGACTTTTTTGTCGCGGAAACCATTGGTGCGTGAAGCCGTCGGATTTGAGCGAGTTCATGCCGCTGACCGGATCGGCGAAGCCGCCGCCGAGACTGAGCATGACGCATTCGTAGTCGTGGGTGTCATCGACCTTGCCGATCAGCGTGTTGAACTCGATCGGTTGGAAAGTGACTTGGAACCCCAGTTTTTCGAGGTCGGACTTGATCAGCACGGCGCTTTTTTCTCGGGCGCCATTGCCCACGTTGGTGTTCAGGACAAATTCGATGGGATGGCCGCCGGCGTCTTCCAGCTTGCCGTCGCCGTTGCGGTCTTCGATGCCGATTTCCTTGAGCAGGACGCGGGCCTTGTCCGGATCGTGCGGATATTGGCGCGTGTTCGGGTTATACCATTTTTTATTCCCGGGCGTCTCAAAACTGTAATTGGGGATGGCTCGTCCGGAATAAACCGATTTGATGATGGCATCGCGGTCGATCGCATACGAAACGGCCTGGCGGAATTTCGTTTCCCGGAACCATTTCAATTTGTTCGGGTCTACCAGCGGCTTGCCCGTCTTTGGATTCACGTTGGTGTTCTGGTTGAACCAGAAAAAGGCCCTTTCCATCCCGATGCCCGGTTCGACCAGGTTGAATCTTCCTTTTGCCGATTCGGCCTTGAAATGGTCGTATTCGTAGGGATAGATGAAATCGTCAGCGTCGCATTCGCCGCTCAGGAACCGGAGCGACATCGTGTTCATGTCCGGCACGACGGTATAGACGATGTTGTCAAAGTAGGGCAGGCGCTGGCCTTTCTTGTCCACTTCACAGAAATACGGGTTGCGGGCCAGCAAAATATATTGGGCGGTCTTGTATTCCTTGATGATGAACGGGCCGCTGCAGACGATGTCTTTCGGGTTCCAATTGATCCCATAGGCGGAAGTGAACGTGCCGTCCTTGACCGATTTTTCCAGCGTGTGTTTGGGCAGAATGGGGGTGCCGGCGCCGAAAGCTTCCAGGAACGGCGCGTAGATTTCCGGCGTCACGACCTGGACCGTCAGGTCATCCACTTTCGTCACTTCAAATTTCTTGCCGTCGATGATGAAGCCGTCGCGCAGGACATTGTCAATTTTGGGATTGTAGATGAGGTCGTTCCAGGTGAACACGACATCATCCGCGGTCAATGGTTCGCCGTCGCTCCAGCGCAAATTTTTCCGCAGATGGAAGGTCCAGGTTTTGCCGTCGGCCGCGTTGGTCCAGGAATCGGCCAGACCGGGACCGACCGCCTGCGTGGTCTCATCCATCCCGAGCAGGCCGGCGTAAAGGTGGCGGTAGATCAACTCGGACGATCCTTCGTTGGCGGTGACGGGATTGAAGGTCTTGGGGTCGCCATACGAGGCGATGACCAATCGGCCGCCGGGGATGCCCGGTTCACAATCCGCGACCAGCGGCGGATCGGGCAAGGGATAGTCCGCTGCGGAAATGTTCGTTTCCGATTTCTTCCCGCAACCGGAGAAGCCAAAGACGATCGCCGCGAGCAGGGCGGCGCCTTGAACCATGTTCCTCATGGCGGGCAATCTAGCATCGGGTTGGCTGCGCCGAAAGGTTCCTTTTTGGCAGCCGGCCTCGTTGGAGTTCAATCTTCAGCTTGTCTCCCCGGACACGCCGAAGCGTGGACTCCAGCGCTCCAAATGCCTTTTGACTCGCACTTTCAAATTTTTTTGCGACGTTAAAGCGATTGCGATGTGGCGATTTGTTTTAAAGAGGCTTTTGCATATGATCCCGCTCCTGCTGGGCGTATCATTGCTCACCTTCTTCCTCATGCACCTCGCGCCCGGCGATTATTTCACCGCGATGTCGCAAAACCCGCAGATCTCGCCGGAGACCGTCGCCCACTACCGCGCCCAATACCATTCGGATAAAGCCTGGTACATCCAATGGTTTTTCTGGCTGAAAAGCATCGTGGTCCATGGCGATTTCGGTTATTCGATGGCATATAAGATTCCTGCGACCGCGCTCATCATCGGGCGATTATGGAACACTTTTTTGCTTTCGTTTTTTGCGCTCATCATCGCGTGGGGAATCGCCGTGCCGCTGGGGATCTGGGCGGCGGTGAGGCGCGATTCGTGGGTGGACCGCGGCTGTTCCCTGGTCGCGTTCGTCGGGCTTTCCGTCCCTGACGTTTTACTTTCGCTCCTGGCCTTGTGGTTCGCGGCATCCACCGGCTGGTTCCCGGTCGGTGGCGCGCAAAGTCCGACGGCCTTTTTGATGTCGCCAATGCAACAATTCCTGGACCGCGGATATCATCTGATCCTGCCGGCGATTGTCCTGGCCGCTTCCGACCTGGCGGGCATCATGCGCCAGATGCGGTCCAATCTGCTCGACACTCTGCGGGCCGAATACATCACGGCGGCGCGCGCGCGCGGCCTGGGCGAAGGCTGGGTGATCTACAAACACGCGCTGCGCAACGCCATCAACCCGTTGTTGACCATCTTCGGTTATTCCCTCGCCGCCTTGTTGAGCGGCGCGTTCATCGTGGAAAACATCATGGCCTGGCCGGGATTGGGCCGGCTGACGATGGAAGCGTTTTTTGCGAAAGATTCCTACCTGGTCGTGGATTGCGTGGTCATGGCCACGGCATTGTTGATCATCGGAAATTTTATCGCCGACCTGTTGCTCGCCTGGAGCGACCCCAGGATCCGCTTGAAATAAATGGAAACCGCCTCACCCATCCCGGTCGTCGAAGCGAAAACCCCGCTTTCGCCGTGGCGATTGTTCTGGCAAAGGCTGAGACGCCGCCGGGTCGCGATGATGGGAGGGGGCATCCTGGTCGTGTTGTATTCGGTGGCGTTGTTCGCGGGATTCATCGCGCCCTATCATTACGAGCATCTCGACACCAAATATTCGTTTCATCCCCCGCTCTGGCCGCAATTGAAGGGATTTCACCTGGTCGCGCCGCGTTATGAGGAAAGCACCAATGAGGTCTTCAATTATCGTGTCGTTCCTGACGATACAAAGCCCGTCCATTTTTTTGTCCATGGTGACCGGTATAAATTGTTCGGGCTTTTCCCGGCTTCCATCCACCTGTTCGGCACGGGCGATGATCGATATCCGGTGTACCTGCTGGGCGCGGACCAGTTCGGTCGCGACGTTTTTTCGCGGATGCTGTATGGTTCCCAGATCTCCCTTTCCATCGGCATCGCCGGGATCCTCATCTCTTTTGTCCTCGGCATGATCGTCGGTGGCATTTCCGGTTATTTTGGCGGTTTCACCGATACGGCGATCATGCGGATGTGCGAGCTCATCATGTCCATTCCCGGCCTTTACCTGATCATTTCATTGCGCAACACCTTTCCGCCCGGCCTGAGTTCAGCGCAGGTCTATGCGATGATCATCGTCATCTTGAGTTTTATCAGTTGGGCAAGCATGGCGCGGGTGATCCGGGGCATGACGCTGTCGCTGCGGGAACAACAATTTGTCCTCGCGGCGCGGGCGGCCGGGGCAACGCCCTTGCGGGTGATCGCGCGGCATATCCTGCCGAACACCTTCTCTTACGTGATCGTGGCGGCGACGTTAAGTGTGCCGTATTACATCCTGGGTGAGGTGGTGCTGAGCTTCCTGGGCGTCGGCATCCAGGAACCGTCCGCCAGCTGGGGAAACATGCTCACCGCCGCCCAAAACACCGAGTACCTGCGCCATTATCCCTGGCTCCTCGCGCCCGGCGCGGCGATCTTTGTGACGGTTCTGGCTTTCAACTTTCTCGGCGATGGATTAAGAGACGCGGCGGACACGAAATCGTTATGAGCCTGCTCGAGATCAAAAATCTGAAGATGGACTTCGGCAAGGGCGCCGGAGCGCTGCGCGCCATCGACGATGTGTCCTTCACGATCGACGCCGGCGAAACCGTCTGCCTCGTCGGTGAAAGCGGCTGCGGCAAGAGTGTCACCGCCCTGTCCATCGGCAAACTCGTGCCCATGCCCCCGGCGAATTACGTCGGCGGCGAGGTCCGGTTGAACGGCCGCGACGTCCTGACGATGTCGTCGCGCCAATTGCGCGAGATCCGCGGCGGCGTGGTCAGCTACATTTTCCAGGAACCCGGCGCGTCGCTGAACCCCGTCTTCCGCATCGGCAACCAGATCAAGGAATCGTTGAAATTGCATCGGCCGGGCAAAGCCACCGATGCCGAAGTCGTCCGGTTGTTGAAGCTCGTCGGCATCCCGGCGCCGGAATCGCGCCTGCGCAATTATCCTTTTGAGATGTCCGGCGGCATGCAGCAGCGCGTGATGATCGCCATGGCGCTGGCGAGCGAGCCCAAGCTGTTGGTGGCGGACGAACCCACGACGGCGCTGGACGTGACCATTCAGGCGCAGATCCTGGACCTGTTGCGCGACCTCAAGCAGCGGCTCGGCATGGCGATCCTGCTGATCACGCATAACCTCGGCATCGTCGGCGACATGGCCGACCGCGTCGCCGTCATGTATGCGGGCCAGATCGTCGAACTGGCGCCGGCGAAGGAATTGTTGCGCCGGCCATTGCATCCCTACACGAAGGCGCTGATGGATTCGGTGCCGAAGTTGCACGGGGACAAAGACCGGCTTTCCGCGATCCCCGGCAATGTGCCGCGCATCGGGAATTTTCCGAAGGGCTGCCGGTTCTTTCCGCGTTGTCCCAGCGCGCGGCTGGGATGCGAAAGCACGATGCCGGAGCTGGTCGAGATCGAGCCGAACCGCTGGGTGCGCAGCCTGTATGCGAAGGATTTGAAATGAGCCTGCTCGAAGTCAAAAACGTGAAAGTGCATTTCCCGGTGAAAGCCGGGATGTTCAGCCGCGTCCATGAGACGGTGAAGGCGGTGGACGACGTGAGCTTCAGCATCGCGCCGGGCGAGACGGTCGGGCTGGTGGGCGAGAGCGGGTGCGGCAAGACGACGCTGGGCCGCGCGATCGTGCGGCTGGTGGAGCCGACGGCCGGGCAGATCCTGCTGGAAGGGGAAGACATCACGACGATGTCGGGCTCGCGGTTGCGGGCGCGCCGGCGCAAATTCCAGATGATCTTCCAGGACCCGTATGGTTCGCTGAACCCGCGCATGACCGTCGAGCAGATCGTCGGCGAGGCATTGGACATCCATGGATTGACCGACGGCCGGGCGGCCCGGCAGAAGCGGATCGCGGAGCTGTTGAAATCGGTCGGGCTGGACGCGGTCTATGCGCAGCGTTATCCCCATGAATTTTCCGGGGGCCAGCGGCAGCGCATCGGCATCGCGCGGGCGCTGGCGGTGGAACCGAAATTGATCATCTGCGACGAGCCGGTGAGCGCTTTGGACGTTTCGGTGCAGGCGCAGATCATCAACCTCCTCAAAGACCTGCAGCAACAGCATGGCATCGCCTACCTGTTCATCGCGCACGACCTGGCGGTGGTG
>Ga0068859_100005609_pt1 | contig 12789 bp, 8 predicted proteins | sample KBSSwiS22_FD_66585 | JGI IMG/M metagenome (GOLD analysis project Ga0068859, IMG submission 66585) | Switchgrass rhizosphere microbial communities from Kellogg Biological Station, Michigan, USA - KBS Switchgrass S2-2 | ecosystem: Host-associated > Plants > Roots > Rhizosphere > Soil ... | reverse complement strand
CCGGCGCCAGGCCCTTCGCCTGCGCGGTGCGCACGTAATCCTGCGCGAGCACGTCCAGCATCGCGGCGCGCGTCATGCGCGCGATGAGCGCGATGTACACCGTCCCCAGCGCCGCGCTGGGCAGCACCAGGTGCCGCGCCCATTCGAGCACGCCTTCGCGGATCGGGGTATAGCCCTGAACCGGGAGCCAATCGAGCTCGATGGAGAAGACGAGGATGAGCACGTAGGCCAGCACGAACACGGGCACCGAGAATCCCGCCACCGAGAAGGCCATCACCGCGCGATCGATCCAGCTGCCCGCGCGCGCCGCGGCGACCACGCCGAGCGGCACCGCGACCAGCACCGCGATGATGAGCGTGCAGACGGTGAGCGAGAGCGTGGGCTCGATGCGTTGCCCGATGAGCTGCGTCACGGGCAGGTTCGTGAAGATCGACACGCCGAGATCGCCGTGCGCAAGCGCCCAGGCCCAGCTGCCGAAACGCACCAGGAAGGGCTGGTCGAGCCCGAGCTGCTCGCGGATGCGGCGGATGTCGTCGTTCGTCGCCGCGTCGCCGGCGAGGATCGCCGCGGGATCGCCGGGCGTGAGGTAGAGGAGCAGGAAGACCACGAACGCGACCACCGCCATGACGACGATGGTCGCGAAGAGCCTCCGGACTACATAAGCGAACATGGGGAGTTAAAAGGGCCTATGTGACTGACTCATCCATTTTGCCGTGCGTCCAGTGGAATCGGCTATCGCATTTTCAGGAAATCACGCGCGAAAGGCTCACCTGGTGAGCCACCGGAGTCTCATTCTGACACCATGTTCTTGACGTACCGATATCGCCTTCTTCCCACAAAGCGCCAACATCGCGCGCTCGAGGAGATTCTTGAATCGCAGCGTCAGCTTTACAACGCGGCGCTCGAAGAGCGAATTGATGCCTACCGTAAAGCGGGGATCGCGCGCAGTTATTTTGATCAATGCAGAGGATTGACACAGTGGCGACAAAGCGACGCCGAGGCATCGGCAGTGCCTGTACCGCTCCAGCGGGCGACACTCAAGCGATTGGATGAGGCGTATCAGGCATTCTTTCGACGGATCGCGAGGGGGGCTAAACCTGGATTTCCGCGCTTTCGTGGCAAGGGTCGATTCAACAGTTTCGGATTTGCATATATCTCCGGGATTTCGCTACGCGCGAGTCGGCTTCGATTCAAGGGCATGCCAGGATCTCTACGCGTGCACTTGCACCGAGAATTTCCCCAAGGTGTTTCGATCAGGTGCTGTAGTTTTAAGCGCGATACCAAGGGGTGGAGCGTATGTTTCGCAGTGACGATGGCTTCGCCGGCTCGCCACGAGGCTGAGCGCGTGGTCGGCGTAGATCTCGGCATTTCGATTTTTGCGGCACTCTCGGACGGCGGCTTTATCCCAAGCCTCAGGGCGGCGCGCCAGGCGGAACGACGCTTACGTGTGGCGCAACGATCCTTGGCCCGTAAGAAGCGAGGGTCGGCGGGTCGTCGCCAAGCTCGGGCCGTCGTCGCGCGCTGTCATGCGGCAGTCAGCCGTCGGCGCATGGAACACTTGAATCAAGCGAGCGCACGTCTCGTGCGTGACTACGACATCATCGTTATCGAGAAACTCAACCTTAAAGGGTTGATCAGCGGTCCCGTATCGAAAGACGTCCACGACGCATCGTGGGCCACATTCATCTCGATGCTCCGGTACAAGGCTGAAAGGGCTGGTGCGCGGGTAATCGAGGTGAATTCCCGCAACACAAGCCAGGATTGCTCTGTCTGCTATACGCGAGTCTCGAAAGATTGGGGTGACAGACTCCACAAATGCCCGCAATGCGGGTTGTCGCTCGACCGAGACTTGAACGCTGCCCGCAACATCTTGAACCGGGCTGGAGTGAGTCCGGGCCTGCCGAACGTAGCCGGTCATTGCGGCATGCGTGCAGGCAAGAACCTCAGTGCAGCAAGGCAGCCTCGTGATGAGGCTCCCTTGCCGCCGAGTCACTACCCTATTTTTTCTCCACGTTCCAAAGCAGATTGATCGGGGCGATGATGAGCCCGCCGATGTTCGAGCGGAAAGCGGTCGGCAGGATGAACTGGCCGGTGGGAATGATCGGCACGAACTCGAAGGCGCGCTTCTGCACCGCCTCGGCCGCCCGCTTCGATTCCGCCGGGGTCTTCGCGTGGAACCACGCATCGCGCAGCTCCTCCATCTTCGGGTCCGTCGGCCAGCCGAACCACGCCTTCTCCCCCGTGCCGCGGATCGGGAAGTTGACCGCGGGGTTCACCATGTCGGGCCCGACGAGCCACGTGTGGAAGATCGACCAGCCGCCCTTGTCGATCGGCTCCTTCACCGCGCGCCGCGTGATGAGCGTGCCCCAGTCGCCCGCCTGGATCTCGGCGTTGATGCCGATCTTCTTCAGGTTCTCGAGGGTGAGCAGCGACTGCGAGTGGACGATGGGCTGGTCGGTCGCGTCGATGATCACCACCTTCTCGCCCTTGTAGCCCGATTCCTTCACCAGCTGCTTCGCCTTCTCGAGATCGCGCTTGCCCTTGAGCGGCTCGGCGGAAACCTCGGACGAGAGCGGCGTGCCGCACGTGAAATACGAGTAGCACGGCTTGCCGTTCTTCGGATCGCCGGCGATGCCGATCACGTAATCCTTCTGGTCGACCGCGTACATCACGGCCTGGCGCATCTTCTCGTTGTTGAACGGCGCGTGCAGGAAATTGAAGCGGATCATTCCCATCGAGCCCAGCGGGTCGTTGTTCTTGACGGTGATCTGCTTGTTCTTCTCGAGGAGCGGAATGAGGTCGGGCGGGACCTGCTCCCAGATGTCGGCCTCGCCCGCGTTGAGCGCCGCGGCGGCGGTGGCCGAATCGGGAATGTAGATCCACTCGACGCGGTCGACCTTCACGACCTTGCCGCCGGAGGCCCACGACGGCGCTTCCTTGCGCGGGACGTAGTCGGTGTTCTTCACGTACACGACCTTGTTTCCCGGAACCCACTCGGCCTTCACCATCTTGAAGGGCCCGGAGCCGGTCGGATCGTCGATGTTCTTGAACGGATCGGTCTTCGCGATGCGTTCCGGCATGATGAACGGCACGTTGGACGAAGGCTTGGCGAGCGCGTCGAGCGTGAGCGGGAAGGGGGTCTTGAGCTTCAACCGGAAGGTGTTGTCGTCGACCGCGCTCCACGACTCGGTCGCCTCCGCGAGCTTCTGGCCGAGCGCGTCGCGCTTGGCCCAGCGATCGATCGAGGCGATGCAGTCGGCCGAGCGGACCGGCGCCCCGTCATGGAATTTCAGGCCGGGCCGCAGGGTGAAGGTGTAGGTCAGCCCATCCTTGGAAACGTCGTACTTGTCCACCATCTGCGGCTTGACCTGGAACTTGTCGTCGATGGCGAACAGGGTGTCGTACACCATGTAGCCGTGGTTGCGCGTGATGTACGCCGTGGTGGCGATCGGGTCGAGGATGCGCAGGTCCGCCTGCGGGATGAACTTGAGGACCTTCTGCGCGAAGGCCCCGGGCGCGACGGCAACGGCGGCGACGGCGAAAGCGGCAAACCAGCGCGAAAAACGTGTCATGGACGGCCCCCTCTTTGGTGGACTTGGGCGAGCGGCGAGCGAGGTCTCGATCCTATCAGAGCGACATCGCTTCGTGAGCGGGGGGCGAGGACTGCGCGTCGCGCCGAGCGGCGCCGCGCCAACCGACGAAGCGTTCGGGCGCGATCGCGCGCCGGCCGGCGGCGCGCTCGAGCGCCAGGCGCACATCCGCCGCGCTGTCCGCCTTGAGCGCCGCGTCCACGAAGAGCTGCTCGAGCACGTCCTGCTGTGCGTGGCTGCCGCCCATCCGGTACATGCCGCCGAGGGCCGGACGCATGAGCGCGACGGCCTCGCCGTAACGCCCCGCCGCGAAGGCGAGCTGCGCCTCGCCGATCGGCAGCGCGTAATCGCGGACGATGCGGCGCACCGTGCCGCGATCGCCGGCATAGGCGCGCATGCCCTCGACCAGGCGCTCCGCGGCCGCGATCCGTCCCGTGGCCGTGAGCGCCATCAGCCAATGAGGCAGGGTGAACGCCGATGCGCAGTCGCCGATTCGTGCCTCGGCCTTGTCGGCCAATTCCACCCAACGATCGCCGACATCGACACCGAGGCGCTGCAGGCGGAAGAGCATCGAGGCGGCGTTCTGCACGTCGATGTAGACATCCGGGGAAGCGACCGTGAGCGGCGCGGCGAGATTGCGGAAGCGCGTGTCGTAAAGCTCGAGCACGCCGGCATAGTCGCGGTACTCCAGCTTGAAGAGGGCGAGGTGCCACCACAGGTGGTGCTGCAGGTTGTGGCTGCCTTCCCAGTGGGGCGCGAGCGTCGTGAGCCACGCGATGCCTTCGCTGCGGCGGCCCTGCATCTCCATCACGTGGGCGACGGCGTGCGCCGCCCAGAGGTCGCCGGGCTCGAGCTCGATCGCGCGGCGCCCCGAGGGCTCGGCGGCGCGGTAGTTCCCGGCTTCCTCGTGCGCGAAGGAATGGCACGCGAGCACCGCCGCATAGCCGGGCGTTTCCTCCGACCACGACGCAAGCACGCGCTCCACCGAGCTCACCATGTCCTGCGGACGCCCGAGCCAGAAATTGGCGAAGTGCGCGAGGCGGAAGGCGACGACGTCGAGCGGATGCGTGCGCAGGATCGATTCCCACAGCGCGATCGTGCGATCGAGATCACCCTCGGCCCATGCGGTGAGCGCGGCGACGTGGGCGCGCTCACGCGGCGTCGCGGCCAGCGACTGCGCCTTGCGCGCGGACTCGACGGCGTTCGGGATGGTGGCCTGTTTGTAGGCCATCATCGCGAAATAGCCCTGCATGCAATGCGCGAGCACGAAGTCGGGATCGGCCTCCAGCAACGCGGTGAGCCGCGCGGGGATGTCGGCCCGCTGGGACAGGTATCCCGTGACAAGGTGGTCATACGCGGATGCCGCGTGGGCGCTGGCGATCGAGAGGGGGAGGCCGCGGGCATCGAGATGCATGGCGTTCGTCCTGCATGACGGCGTTCCGCATGGTAATGCACGAGCGGCTTCGCGCAAGCGCTGGCAGAATCGTCAGGTCGTCCCGACGCTCACGTCCACGGAGGCCTCATGAATGCCTGCCTGCTCCTCGCCGCAGCCGCCGTCGTCGCGTTCGCGACACCTGCATGGCCGCAGCAGCCGATCGTCGTCAAGTTCAGCCACGTCGTCGCCGTCGATACGCCCAAGGGCAAGGGCGCCGAGCGCTTCAAGCAGCTCGCGGAGGAGCGCACGAAGGGGCGCGTGAAAGTGGAGGTCTACCCCAACAGCACGCTGTTCAAGGATGGGGAGGAAATCTCGGCGCTGCAGCTGGGGTCGGTGCAGATCCTCGCCCCATCGCTCGCGAAGTTCGGGCCCCTGGGCGCCCGCGAGTTCGAAGTCTTCGACCTGCCCTACATGTTTCGCGACTACGGGGAGCTCCACAAGGCGACCGAAGGGCCGGTGGGCAAGGCGTTGTTCCAGAAGCTCGAGTCGAAGGGCATCGTCGGCCTCGCCTACTGGGACAACGGCTTCAAGGTGATGACCGCCAATCGGCCGGTCCGGGTGCCCGACGACTACCGCGCCCTCAAGATGCGCATCCAGTCCTCCAAGGTCCTCGCCGACCAGATGAAGGCCCTGGGCGCGGTGCCGCAGGTGATGGCCTTCTCCGAGGTCTACCAGGCGATGCAGACGGGCGTGGTCGACGGCTCGGAAAACACGCCGTCGAACATCTTCACGCAGAAGCACCACGAAGTTCAGAAATACCTCGCGCTCACGGACCACGGGTACATCGGCTACGCGGTGATCGCCAACAAGAAGTTCTGGGACGGCTTGCCCGCGGATATCCGCACGACGCTCGAGGGCGCGATGCGCGACGCGACCGCGTACGCGAACGAGATCGCGAAGAAGGAGAACGACGACGCCCTCGAGGGCATCCGCAAGTCGGGCAAGACGCAGATCCTCAAGCCCACGCCCGAGGAGAACGCGCAGATGAGGAAGGCGCTCATCCCGGTGCACAAGGAAGACGAACCCCGGATCGGAAAGGAGGTCATCGAGCAGGTGTACCAGGCCGTCGGCTTCAAGCCCTAGGCTCGATGACGCATCCGTCGCACGCGCAGGTCGTCATCGTCGGCGGCGGGATCGCGGGCTGCTCGACCGCCTATCACCTGGCGAAGCTCGGATGCACGGACGTCGTCCTGCTCGAGCAGGGGCGGCTCACGTGCGGCACCACATGGCACGCCGCCGGGCTCGTCGGGCAGATGCGCCCCAACCGCAACATGACGCGCATGAGCAAGTACGGCATCGAGCTCTACGCGACGCTCGAGGCCGAGACGGGGCTCGCGACCGGCTGGAAGCAATGCGGCAGCGTGAATGTCGCGGCCTCGCCCGAGCGCGCGCAGGTGTTCAAGCGCCAGCGCGCGATGGCGGCGAGCTTCGGCGTCGAATGCCACGAGATCTCGCCCGCGCAAGCCGCCGATCGCTTTCCGGGGCTGCGGACCGACGACGTGCGCACGGCGCTCTGGTTTCCGCACGACGGCAAGGTGAACCCCGCGGACCTGTGCATGTCGCTCGCCAAGGGCGCGCGCAATCGCGGCGTGAAGATCCTCGAGGGTGTCGAAGTGAGCGGCGTGATCGTCGAGCGCGGACGGGCGGCAGGCGTGCGCACGCGCGAAGGCGACGTGCGATGCGAGACGGTCGTCAATTGCGCGGGCCAGTGGGCGCGGCAATTCGGCCGGCTCGCGGGGGTGAACGTGCCGCTCTTCTCCGCCGAGCACTTCTACATCGTCACCGATCGCATCGACGGCATCCATCCGATGGTCCCGGTGATGCGCGACCCGGACGGCCTCATCTACTACAAGGAAGAGGTCGGCGGGCTCGTCATGGGGGGCTTCGAGCTCGAGGCGAAGCCGTGGAAGGTCGATCCGATCCCGGCGACGTTCCAGTTCCAGCTGCTCGACGAGGACTGGGACCAGTTCGAGATCCTGATGCGCAACGCCATCCACCGCACGCCGTGCCTCGAGACGGCGCAGGTGAAGATGCTGCTGAACGGCCCCGAGAGCTTCACGCCCGACGGCAACTTCATCCTCGGCGAGGCGCCGGAGCTGCGCGATTACTTCGTCTGCGCGGGCTTCAACTCGTCGGGCATCGCCAACAGCGGCGGCGCGGGCCGGCTCATCGCCGAATGGATCGTGGGCGGCGAGCCGAGCACCGACCTGTGGGACGTCGACATTCGCCGTTTCGGCGGCTTCACGGGAAACCGCCGCGCGCTCGCGGAACGCACCGGAGAAACGCTGGGACTGCACTACGCGATGCGCTGGCCGCGCCAGGAGCTCGAGTCCACGCGCCCTTTGCGCACTTCGCCCTTGTACGACCTGCTCGCCGGACGCGGCGCGGAATTCGGAAGCAGGAATGGGTGGGAGCGCGCCAATTACTTCCGTCCCTCCGGAGCGTCGCGGCCGCGCCACACGCTCGGCACGCCCGGATGGCTGCCGTGGATGATCGAGGAGCAGAAGGCCACGCGCGAAGCCGTGGCAATCTTCGACCAGGCTTCGTTCGGCAAGCTCCTGCTGCAGGGCCGCGATGCGCTGGCCGCGTTGCAGCGGCTCTGCGCCAACGAGATGGACGTGCCGGTCGAGCACATGGTGTACACGCCGATGCTCAACGCGCGCGGTGGGATCGAGACCGACGTCACGGTGACGCGCCTCGCGCCCGAGCGCTTCCTCATCGTGACCGGCTCCGCGCAGCCCACGCGCGACTTCGACTGGATCGGCCGCAACATCAAAGACGACGCGCATGCGACGCTCACGGACGTCAGCGCCGCCACGTGCGTGCTTGCGGTGATGGGGCCGCGTTCGCGCGAGCTGCTCGCGCGCGTGAGCCCCGACGACCTTTCGCCCGCGGCGCTTGCCTTTTCGACGACCCGCGAAATCGACCTCGGCCATGCGCGCGTGCGCGCGGCGCGCATGAGCTACGTCGGCGGGCCGGGCTTCGAGCTTTACGTCCCGGTGGAAATGACGCGCCACGTGTACCTCGCGCTCGTCGAAGCCGGCAAGGACCTCGGCCTTCGCGATGCGGGCTACTACGCGCTCGATGCGTTGCGCATCGAGCGGGGCCGGCGCGCGTGGGGCGCCGAGCTCGGGCCGGATGAAACGCCATGGGAGGCCGGACTCGACGGGAGCGTGAAGCTCGACAAGCGCGATGCCTTCATCGGGCGCGAAGCGCTCGCCGCCGCGCGCGGCGAACCCTTGCGCAAGAAGCTCGTCACGCTCGTATTCGATGGCGACGCTTATGCGTGGGGCGGCGAGTCGATCCTCGTGGACGGTGAGCCCGCCGGTGACCTCACCTCGGTCGGATGGAGCCCGGCCGCAGCCTCATGCGTCGCGCTCGGCTACGTGCGGGGAGAGCACGCGAATCGCGCGCACGCGGGCACCGCCGCGACCATCGACCTGTGGGGCGTTTCCGTCGGGGTGCGGATCTACGATCGGTGGAAGCCGGCCAGCCGGAGAGTCGCGCCATGAAGGGTGGCGACTGGGCGGAGCGCGGCAACCGAAAGCTCGAGGAGGGCGACCTCGACGGAGCGATCGAATGCTACGAGACCGCGATCGCAGCCGACCCGGCGCACGCGATGGCGCACTACCGCGCGGCGCTCGTGCTGCAGCATCTCGGCCGGCACGCGGAAGCCGACGAGCACTATGGAAGCGCGGTGGAGGTCGAGCCCGAGCTGGCGGATGCCTGGGTCGATTGGGGAAATCTCGCCTACGGGCTGGGCGACCCGGCCGCGGCGATCTCCCGATTGGAAACGGCGCTCGAGGCCGTCCCGGATCATCGGAGAGCGCTTCACAACCTCGCGACGATCCTCCTCGCCGACGGGGATTTCGACAGCGCGCGCGATTTGTTCGAGAGGGCGATCGCAGCAGGCAACGCCGAGTCGCGCCTGGGGCTCGCGAATGCGCAGTCCGCGGCCGGCGATCTCGAGACCGCCGTGCGCTCGTACGAGGCCATCATCGCCGCCGATCGCGGCAACGCCGTCGCGCATTACCAGCTGGGCCTCGCGCTCCAGAGGCTGGGTCGCTTCGAGGGCGCGTTGAGCCATTACCGCGAAGCGGCGCGCCTGCGGCCCGGATTCCTGCAGCCTTTGGTCAATTCGGCTCAGACGCTGATGGACATGGGCGACCTGGGCGGCGCCGAGGAGACCTACCGGCGCGTGATCGGAAGCGATGACCCCGCGTTTCGCGCGCGCGGCGAATTCGGGCTCTCGCAGCTCGCGCTGCGCAGGCAGGATTTCGAGCACGGTTGGGCCGGGTACGAGCGGCGCCTCGACATCGAGGCGGACGGCCGGCGCTGGGAGACGAAAGGCGCGCCGCGGCTCGGCAAGCGCGACCTGGAAGCTGCGGGACGAGTCGCCATCTGGAGCGAGCAGGGCATCGGCGACCAGATTCTCTTTTCGACGCTGCTGCCGGAAGTCGTCGATGCCGGCATCGAGGCCGTGGTCGAGATCGATCCGCGGTTGGCGGCGGCCTTCAGGCGAAGCCTTCCCGCGCTTCGCTTCGCCACGGGCACGCAATTCGAAGAAGCTTTCGACCGTTGCCGATTCCAGCTTCCCCTGGGCTCCCTTGCGCAGCTCTTTCGCCCGAATCTCGACAGCTTCGCGCGGCAGCCGCGCGCGTTGCTCAAGGCCGATCCGGCGCGCGTGGCGCAGGTGCGTGCGAGCCTCGACGATCGGCCGAAGATCGGCATCTCGTGGCGGAGCATCCAGCCGCTCGCGACGCGGTTCCTCGAGTCCGCCAAGTCCGCGCCGCTCGAGCATTTCGGCGTTTTCGATGGCACGGGTGCGACGCTCGTGGACCTGCAGTACGGCGATCTCGAGGAGGAGCGCGGCGCCTTCGACGATCGCCATCCGCGCTTGCGCCGCAGGATCGCGGGCCTCGACGCGTTCAACGACCTCGAGGCAGTCATGGCGGCGATCGAGGCATGCGACCTCGTCATCACGACGAGCAATGCGACCGCGCACCTTGCCGGAGCCGTCGGCAAGCGCACATGGCTGCTCTGCCTGGCCGCCAACCCGCCCTTTCATTATTGGGTGCCGGGCGACGACGGACACTCGCTCTGGTATCCGAGTGTCGAGGTCGTGACCGATCGCTCGTGGCGCACCTGGGAGGCGGCATTCGAAGCCGTCTCGCGCCGCTTCATTTCAGGATCGAATCGGCCGTCTCGTTGAGCTCTTTCAGCCGGCGATTGATGTCCGCCTGTCGCTCGTCGTAGGCCCTTTGCCTTTCGGCGAGCGCCTTGCGGCGCTCGCGCGCCTCGGGCTTCGTCGCCCGGCCGGCCTTCACGTCCTCCTGGAGCGCCTTGCGCGAGGCTTCGATCTCGTTGTGCATCTCGCGCGCGGCGCGCGCATCGCGCTGCAGCTCCATGCGCTTGGCGGCGAATTCGCGGCGTTGCGCGGCGGGAATGTCCTGCTCGCGTGCGGCTTCGGCCTTCGACTTGAGCTGCTGAATCGTCGAGCGCCGCTCCTGCATCATCTTGCGCCGCTCTTCGCGCCGCTCGGCGATGACGCGCTGGATCTCGGCGTGGCGGCGCGCGACCATCTCCTCGTGGCGGCCGGGGCGATAGAACGGCGGTATCGCGGCGAGGCGTCGCGGCCGGTCGCGTGGGCGCAGCGACTGGAAGCCCGACTGATCGGGCGCGATCGTGGCCTCGCCCTGTTCGGTGCGAATCACCGTCTCGCCGGCATAAACACGGTCATAGGTTCCCGGCTCGCCTTCGCCCGATCCTTCGGGGATGTAGCGGGTCTCGTGGTCGGTGCCGCGAATGCCGACCGAGGCGTTGCGGGTCCTGATCTGGTAGCTCGGCGCGTTGTACTTCCCGATCCAACCGGTGATCGAGCGCACGCCGCCGATGATCAGGTTGAAGACGCCATGGTCCTTGTCGTCGCCGTCCGCGGCGTACGCCACCACCTCGATCTTCGTGCCCGGGCGCACGACCATGAAGCCCGCGTCCTGCATCTCGACATGGAGCTCGCTGTCCTTGCCGGTGATGAGCGTCTCGCCCTCGGAGACCGCGTCGCCCACTTTGGCGGCGCGCTCCTTCGTGCCCGACGCGATACGCGCATCGCCGTCGACGATCTTCACCACCCCCGCCTGGTTCGCCGCCGATGCGAGAAGCGGCGCGAGCGCGAGCGCCGCCAGCGCGAGCAGTGATGCGGCAAGCTTCACCGAGGCAGCGCGGCCCCGGGCTCGCCGAGATCCCAGAAGATGCCGGTCATGATGCGCAGCGCCTCGCGCACCACGGGCGCGAGCAGGTGCTCGTTGGGCGCGTGTTGCGAGCACGCCGCGTACGAATGCGGAATCCACACCGTGGGCAGGCCGAGCGTCTGCGAGAAGACGTCGTTCGGGAGCGACCCGCCCACGTTCGGAAGGACCGCCGGTTTCTTTCCGCTGGTGCGCTCGATCGATGCCGCCGTCCATCGTACCCAGGGATGCGCGGGATCGAGGCGCGTGGCGGCGAAAAAACCCTCTCGCGCGCGGCGAATCTCGATGTTCGGGAATCCCTGCTTGTCGAGATGGCGGCGCAGCGCCGGCAGGATGTCCTCGGGATCGACGCCGACCACGAAGCGCAGCTGGCAATGCGCGCTTGCGCGCGGCGGAATGGCGTTCACGGGCTTGTCCGGGTTGCCGCACACGAACGCGAGCACTTCGAAGCTGCACCAGCCGAAGACGCGTTCGACCGGAGTGAGGCCGGGCTCGCCCCAGTCGGGCTCGACCGCGGGTCCGTCTTCGCCCGCTTCGACCTCGAGGCCGCGAAGCGCCTCGCGCACCGACGGCGTGAGGCTGGTCGGCCGCCATTCGGGAATGCGGATCGCGCCGCGCGCGTCGGTGATCGAAGCGAGCGCGTGCGCGAGGATGATCCCCGGGTTGGCGATGAGGCCGCCCCAGTTTCCCGAGTGGTGGCCGCCCGCGCGCAAATCCGCCACGAGGTCGAAGTTGATCGCGCCGCGCGTGCCGAGATACATCGTGGGCCGCGCCGGCTGCAGGCGCGGACCGTCCGAAGCGATCAGCACGTCGGCCTTCAGGGCCTCGCGATGGGCCGCGCAGAAAGCGTCGAGCCCGGGCGATCCCACTTCTTCCCCCGTCTCGAGCAGCACCTTGAGGTTGAAGCCGAGCTTGCCGCCGCGGGCGCGCTGCACCGCGTCGAGCGCGGCGAGGTTGATCGTGTGCTGGCCCTTGTTGTCGGCGGTGCCGCGGCCGTAGATCCGGTCGCCTTCGACGCTCACCTTCCACGGCGCGAGCCCCTGGCGCCATTGCGCATCCTGCCCGCGGATCACGTCGGCATGGCCATAGGTGAGGACCGTGGGGCGCGACGGATCCTCGATGCGCGATGCCACGAGGAATGGGCCGCGGCCGGCGACGGGATTGTCGTGCACGCGGCAGCCGAATCCCATCGATTCCAGCGAACCCTTCATCTCGCCTTCGAGATAATCGCGAAGGCTCCCGAGACGGTCCGGATTCTGGCTCTCGGTGGGGATCGCGACGCGCCGCGCGAGATCGGCGAGGAATCCCCCCTCGTCGCAGTAGCGCTCGATCGAGCGGATGGCCTGTTCGCGCGTGGTCATGGGCTGCCTCCGGACACACGACGATACTCTCCGGCGCCGGACGCGTGAATCCGGTTGGCCGGGATGCCGCGTCCAAGGGGGATGCGAATCGATGCCGTGCTCGTGACCGCGCTTGCGTGCGCCGCTTCGTGCGCCGGCGCGCAGGAGGCGGCAATCGC
>Ga0068859_100005608_pt1 | contig 12790 bp, 13 predicted proteins | sample KBSSwiS22_FD_66585 | JGI IMG/M metagenome (GOLD analysis project Ga0068859, IMG submission 66585) | Switchgrass rhizosphere microbial communities from Kellogg Biological Station, Michigan, USA - KBS Switchgrass S2-2 | ecosystem: Host-associated > Plants > Roots > Rhizosphere > Soil ... | reverse complement strand
GACGCTGGCCGCACCGCCGGCCGGGGTCCTCGACGTCGAGGTGCTGGAGGTGCTGGAGCCCGACCCGGCGACGATGGACCTCGGCGAGGCACGCCGGGTGCTCGGCGGCGGGGCCGGCCTGGTCGCCAGGACCGGAGCGCTCGGCGGGGTGGCGCCGGCCGCGGCGTTCGAGCTGCTCGCCGGCGTCGCGGCGGCCCTCGGGGCCTCCGCCGGGGCGACCCGGGTCATCACCGACGCCGGCTGGATGGGCTACGACCGCCAGATCGGCACCACCGGCGTGACTCTCGACCCGGAGCTGTACCTCGCGTTCGGGGTGTCCGGGGCGAGCCAGCACACCGGCGGCCTCGGCTCGCCCCGCCACGTCGTGTCGGTCAACACCGACCCGAGCGCTCCGATGACGGCGATGGCCGGCCTGGGCCTCGTCACCGACGCGGGCGGCCTGCTCGTCGAGCTGGCCCGCCGGCTCGGCGTGCCGCTGCCCGCGGGCCTCGACGCCACCGCGCCGCAAGCTGCCGCGGTACCCGGAAATGCCGCAGTACCGACGCCAGCCGGCGTTCCCGACCCGCGTGAGGAGGCCACGAGTGCCTGACCAGCAGCAGCCGCGCGACGCCGGCGGAGTCGACGTGATCGTCGTCGGCGCCGGGCCGGCCGGCGCGGCGGCGGCACTGACGGCGGCGCGCGCGGGCGCGTCGGTGGTCCTGCTGGAACGCGGCCCGTTCCCCGGCTCGAAGAACGTCTACGGCGGCGTCATCTACGGCCGGATCCTCGACGAGGTGCTGCCGAACTGGTGGGAGGAGGTGCCGGTCGAACGCTGGGTGGTCCGCCGCTCGACGATGGTCCTCACCCCGACCCAAGCGCTCACCGTCGACTTCCGCACCCAGGCCTGGGCCGGCCCGCCCTACAACGGCATGACCGCCTACCGGGCCGACTTCGACAGCTGGCTCGCCGGCAAGGCGACGGCCGCCGGCGCCCGGCTCGTCACGTCGACGGTCGCGACCGGGCTGCTGCGCGACGAGACCGGCCGGGTCGTCGGCGTGCGCACCGACCGGGCCGGCGGCGAGCTGCGGGCGAAGGTCGTCATCGCGGCCGACGGCGTCAACTCGTTCCTGGCCAAGGAGCTCGGCCTGCTGCCGAAGGCCGACCCGACGCACCTCACGCTGGGCGTCAAGGAGGTCCTGTCGCTTCCGCGCGAGGTGATCGACGAGCGGTTCGGGCTGCGCGGCTCCGAGGGCCTCGACATCGAGATGCTCGGCAACACCCGCGCCATCCCGGGCGGCGGCTTCCTCTATACGAACAGTGACACGGTCAGCATCGGCGCGGTGCTCGCGCTGCCCGGGCTCGCCGCCGCGAAGGTACGGCCCGAGGAGATCATCGCTGACCTGAAGGGCCACCCGGCGATCGCGCCGTACCTGCGCGGCGCGACGGTGAAGGAGTACGCGGCGCACCTGATCCCGGAGGGCGGCTACGACCACATGCCGCCGCTGGCCGCGGACGGGCTGCTCGTCGCGGGCGATGCCGCCGGGATGACCCTCGCCGCCGGCATCTGGCTGGAAGGCGTGAACTTCGCCCTCGGCTCCGGGTTGGTCGCCGGCCGGGTCGCCGCCGAGGCCGCCGCCGCCGGGGACCCGTCGAAGAAGCGGCTCGGGCGCTACCGGGCGGAGCTCGAGAAGCAGTTCGTGCTGGCCGACCACAAGCGGCTGCGCGGCGCGCCGGAGATCATCCTGTCGGAGCGGATCCAGCGCCGCTATCCGGGCCTGATGGCCGATCTGGTCGAGGGCCTGTTCACGGTGACGAACCCGAAGCCGAAGCCGGGCGCGCTCGCGCTGCTGCGCCGCGCGGCGAAACGCAACGGGGTCAGCCTGCGTGAGCTCGCCAGCGATGGCGTGAAGATCGGAAAGGTGTTCCGGTGAGCCGGTTTGCGTTCAGAAGGCCGTCGTCGGCTGGCTCCGACGCCGCGGTCGCGGTCGCCGCGCCGGCGGCGCCGGGCTCGGCGGGCTCGGCGGGCTCGGCCGTGGTCACGAGGACGACCACGGCCACCCCGGACGCGCCGCCGGCGGCCGCGGCCGAGCGGTACGGCGACCTCGCGTTCGACGACCGGATGGCGACGGTCGACTTCCGGGTTGGCGAGCGGGCGCACATCGTCGTCGACTCGGACGTCTGCCGGTCGTGCACCACCAGGGACTGCGTGACGGCGTGCCCGGCGAACCTGTTCGCTCCGACGTCCGACGGCGGAATCCTGTTCAACTACGAGCAGTGCTTCGAGTGCGGCACCTGCTACCAGGTGTGCAACGGCGAGGGCGCGCTCACCTGGACCTACCCGGACGGCGGCCACGGCGTCGTCTTCCGTCAGGGCTGACGGCATGAGCGTTGGGGAAACAAGCATGGACGTGGACGAGGCCGCCCGCCCGTTGATCGCGGTGTGCCTGCGGGTCGCCGACCTGCGGCCCGGGGTCGACCCGCTGACCGGGGCGCTGGCCCTGTCCGCGCACGGTGCGGCCCTGTCGGCCGCTGACGAGGCCGCGCTGGAGCGGGCGCTGGTCATCGCCGAGGCGTGGTCCGCGCAGGTGCTGGCCGTGGCCGCCGGGCCTCCGGTCGCCGACGGTCCGCTGCGTGCCGCGGCGGCGCTCGGCGCGCGGGTGCTGCGGGTCGCCTGGCCGCCGGCCGCCGACGCGGCACACGGGCCGGAACCCCGGCATGCGGAATCGTCGCGGGTGCAGCCACGGGACGCGGAGCCGTTCGGCCCGGCCGCCGACTACCTCGCCGACGTCGCCGGGGACACCCGCGGGCTGGCCGCGGCGCTGGTGACCGCGATCCGGACGGTCGGCGAGCCGACGCTGGTGCTGTGCGGCGACCACTCCCCCGACCGGGGCACCGGCGCGCTGCCCGCGCAGCTCGCCCACGCGCTCGGCGCGGCCCAGGCCCTCGGCCTCGTCGCCATGCAGGTCGACCCCCAGGTCGGGGCCGGGGTTGCCCCCCAGGTCGGGGCCGGGGTTGCCCCCCAGGTCAGAGCCCGGCTGTCGGTCCTTGGTGAACGCCGGCTCGACGGCGGGCGTCGCGAGCGACTGCGCATCCCGACGCCGGCCGTCTGCTCGGCGGAGGCCGCCGGCGTGCGGCTGCGCCGCGCCTCGCTGCCCGCGCTGCTGGCCGCCGACGACGCGGCGATCCCCGTCCTGGAACCGGATCTGAGCTGGGCGCCGAGCCCAACCGGTGACGGCGGCGTCCGGGTCGTCGCCGCGCGCGCCTACCGGCCGCGTACCCGGGTGGTGGCGCCGCCGGACGGCGCGACCCCGCGTGCCCGGCTGCTCTCGCTGACCGGCGCCCTTACCGCCCACGAGCCGCCCACTATCGTCGGGCCGGCCACGCCGGCCGAGGCCGCCGACGCGCTACTGGCCTACCTGACCCGCGCCGGCTACCTGGACGACTGACCGGGCCGGGTCGGTGACCTGCGGTTTTGTCCCTGGCCCGCTGGGGATGGCCTCGGGTTGTCGGCTCCGGCCCGAGGGGACGCGGGGCCCGGTGCGCGACCCGAGAGGCGGCCTCAGCATGAAGCGGGACGAGCCATGAAGCGGGACGAGCCATGAAGCAGGACGAGCCATGAAGCAGGACGAGATTGTGTCCGCGATCCGGGCGACCGGCGGCTTCGAGTCAGCGCGGCAGGCCGAGACGGCGGTCCGGGCCACGCTCACCGTGCTGGGCGAACGGATCTCCGGCGGGGAGACCAGGGACTTGGCCGCCCAGCTGCCGGCGGCGTTCGCCGAGGCGCTGCCGCCGGTGGGCGCGGGCGAGCGGTTCGGGGTCAACGAGTTCTACCGGCGGGTCGCCGAGCTGGAGGGCGACTCGTGCACGGCGCCCAAGGCCCGCCGGCACGCGCGAGCGGTCATGGCGGTGCTGAAGACGAGCGTCTCGCCCTCCGAGTTCGAGGACGTCGCAGCCCAGCTGCCGAACGACTTCGCCGACCTCCTCGGCCGGGAACCGGTGATCCACTACTGAACGAGCCCGTGTCGGGAGGACAGGAGCGTCGTCGTAAAGGGGCGTCGTCGTAACGGTGGAGTCGTCGCGCGTTCAAATGGCGCTCCTATCGTGCGGATGGGGCCGCTAACCGTGCGGGACCACTTGGCCGTTCCCTTGAAAACCGGTTTCGATGTTCTGTCACGGTGACCCCGACCATGGCGTCGACGGCACGGTCGGTTACGCTGCCTGCTTGCGGGGCGGCGGGGTCTGACCGGCCGCCGGCCGCGCGGGACCGCTGGCGGAGGCTCGGATGCCGTCGATACTTGTTCTCCGATTTGCGGACAGCTCTCCGGGCTTCGCCGCCGCGGACGTCGATGTTCCAGACGTCAGCGTTCCAGACGTCAGCGTTCCAGACGTCAGCGCACCGGATATTGCGCCGCGTTGGCTTCTCGGCGCGGCTACCGCCATTTGTGGGTCGGCCGGCGACGGTCCGTCCGGGCGCGAGCCCTTCAGCGTCGGGCAGCGCCCGGGCGCGACGTGGCGGCTGGGCTGGCTGGACGATGACGCCCCGCCGCCGAACTGGCCGCCCGCCGAGGTCCGGTTCGGCTCCCGGGCCCGAGCCGTGGCGGGCGCCGAGACACACCGGCAGTCGTACGGCGAGCTCGCCCGCGGACTGCCGGTCCGGCGCGTCCGGCTGACGATGACGACGCCGACGTTCTTCACCCGCGACGGCCACGACCTGCCGCTGCCCGACCCGGCACTGATCGTCCGCGGCCTGCTCGTCCGATGGAACGGCTACGCGCCGGCGCCACTGCGCATCGGTGCCGGCGACGCCCGGACGCTCGTCGGCGCCGTCGGCCTCGCCGGGCTGTGGGGGGCCAGCGCCGACGTCGAGCTAGGCCATGGGCTGCGCCAGACCGGGTTCGTCGGCGAGGCCGAGCTGCGGCTGCTGGCCGGCACGTCGGACTACCTCGCCACTATGTTCACCGCGCTCGCCCGGTTCGCCGCCTATGCGGGCCTCGGCGAGCGGACGGCCTACGGGTTCGGCGCGGTCGACGTGGACCTTGCCCTGGTGACCGAGCTGGCCGGCATGCCCGTCCCGCGCCCCGCCCGGCCCGCGACCACCGCCGCGCCGGCCCGGGCCGCGGCCCACTGACACGCAGCCGACGGAGTGGCAGCGGTGATACTGAGCCGCGCCGGCCCGGTTAGACCGGCGCGGGCTCGTCGAACATCCGCAGGCGGTGGGCGACGGCGGCGGCCTCGCCGCGGGTCGCGACGCCAAGTTTGCCGAGGATGTTCGAGACGTGCGTACTCGCCGTCTTGCGACTGATGAAGAGCGCGGCGATCTGCGGGTTCGAGCTGCCCTCGGCGAGGAGCCGCGGCACCTCCAGCTCCCGGGCGGTCAGGCCGAGTGCCGGACCGGCCTCCCCCCGGTCTCCGGGCCCGAGCGACCCGTCGGCCAGCGCGGGCAGCGTCAGGCGGGCCGGGCCGGCGGGTTCCCCGAGCTCCCGGCGCAGCAGATGGGCGCCCAGCTCGTCGGCGATTTCGGCCGCGGCGCGCAGGTCGGCCGCGGCGGCGGCGCGGTCGCCGACGGCCAGCAGCGCCATTCGCGGCCAACGGCTGTCCGATCCCGGTCTCGGACGGCGCCGCGGGGCGCGCGCCGGGCCTGTCGGATTTCCGACAGCGCATAAGCCGCGGGCCCGGCGTCGGACGGCCGACGGGGCTCGGCGCACCGGCCGCACGGCCCCGACCTGCGGTGACGGCCCGGTCACCGCGCAGCCGCCGGTCCGCCGCCGCCGGAGGCCGCACCGGCCATCGGCGGTTTCGGCCCGAAAAGTGGCTGGATCGCCGCCCTGGGTGGGAATGTCGACGTGGTGCGCCGGCAGGGCGCACCTTCCGTCGCCCTTAAGGTGGACGCGGCAGAGCGTCGCTCGAACCGCGTAGCCGGTTCGAGCCGCACAGTTCGCCCGGACGACACCGTTCCCGGACCACGGGGTTCGCCCGGGCCGGGGAGCCTTACCAACCGCACAGAGCTGAGAACCGCACAGTTCCTTCGAGCAACCGCACAGTTTCTTCGAACCACGCAGTCTTTCAACCGCAGAGTCTTTCGGAACGCACAGCACTGAGGGGTCGGATGATCGAGGTGGCCGGATGATCGAGGCACGTGGCCTGACGAAGAGATACGGCAGCAAGACCGCGGTCGACGACCTGACGTTCACCGTCCGGCCCGGGGTGGTCACCGGCTTCCTCGGCCCGAACGGCGCCGGCAAGTCCACCACCATGCGGATGGCGATCGGCCTCGACCGGCCGACCAAGGGCGCGATCAACATCGGCGGCAAGGCCTACCGCGACTTCCCCGCCCCGCTGACCGAGGTTGGCGTGCTGCTGGAGGCGAAGGCCGTCCACACCGGACGGTCGGCCTACAAGCACCTGCTGGCCGTCGCGCAGACCCAGGGCATCCCGCGCCGCCGGGTGGACGAAGTGCTCGCGCTGGTCGGGCTCACCGACGTTGCCGGCAAGCGGGTCGGCGGGTTCTCCCTCGGCATGGGCCAGCGCCTCGGCATCGCGTCCGCGATGCTGGGCGACCCGGGCGTGCTGATCCTCGACGAGCCGGTCAACGGGCTCGATCCGGAGGGCATCCGCTGGATCCGCACCCTGCTGCAGGCGCTCGCCGCCGAGGGCCGGACGGTCTTCGTCTCGTCCCACCTGATGAGCGAGATGGCGCTGACCGCCACCCACCTGATCGTCGTCGGGCGTGGCCGGCTCATCGCGAACACCACGGTGGAGGAGTTCATCCGGCAGGCCTCCGGCGACCTGGTGCACGTCCGCTCGCCGCAGGCGGCCCGGCTGTCCGAGACGCTCGCGCGCGACGGCGTGACCGTCACCACGACCGGGCTGGACACCCTGGACGTCAACGGCCTGACCGCCCAGCAGGTCGGCGAGGCGGCGTTCGCCGCCGGCATCCCGGTCTTCGAGCTCACCCCGCGTCAGGTCTCCCTGGAGGACGCGTTCATGGACATCACCAAGGACGCCGTCGAGTACACCCACGGCCAGACCCCCGCGCCGCGCGTCCCGTCCGCCACCTCGACGGGAGCGAACGCGTGACGGCCGCGACGCCGGAGGCCCGCGGCATGGGCTTCCCGCCCGCGGCGGACTTCAAGGGCACCGCGAGGGTCACGCTCCCCCGTGTGCTTCGTTCGGAGTGGACGAAGCTGACGTCGCTGCGCTCGACGGTCTGGACGCTGCTGGCCGCGATCGTGGTGACGATCGGCTTCGGCCTGATCGTCTGCGCGGCCACCGTCGCGGACTTCCACCACAACGGCAACGCCAGCGACCTGAACGACCCGGTGGGGACGAGCCTGGTCGGCGGGTACTTCTCGCAGATCGCGATCGGCGTGCTCGGCGTGCTGCTGATCACCGGCGAATACTCGACCGGGATGATCCGCACCTCGCTCGGCGCCGTCCCGCGGCGGCTGCCGGTGCTGTTCGGCAAGGCCATCGTGTTCGGGGTGACGAGCTACGCCCTCTCGCTGGGCGCGATCCTCGTCGCGTTCTTCAGCGGGCAGGCGATCCTGCACCAGGTACACGGCGGCGTCGCGATCGGCGACCCGAGCGTGGTGCGGGCGCTGCTCGGCGGGGCGTTCTTCGTCATGACGATCGGGCTGCTGGGGTTGGCGCTCGGTACCCTGATCCGCAGCACCGGCGGCTCGATCGCCGCGCTGCTCGGCCTGATCTTCGTCGTACCGATCGTCACCAGCTTCCTGCCCGGCCGGTGGGGCGACATCCAGAAGTTCATCCCGAACAACGCGGGCGGGGCGCTGGTGACCATCGACGACCGGGGCAACGACCTGCTGTCGCCGCTGGGCGGCCTCGTCGTCCTGCTCGTCTGGCTCGCCGTCGGCCTCGGCGCGGCGGCCTTCACGCTCACCAGGCGCGACGCCTGACGGCTCGCGTCTGACGCCCGGTGCCCCGGCCGGCCAGCCGGGGCACCGGGCGGCTCTGGGGAGGACAGGCATGACAGTCACATCGCCACCATCGGCGGCGCAGGCCCCGGCCAGCCGCGCGCCGGCCGACTTCCACGCCCGCGCGCGGGTGACGATCCCGCGGGTGCTGCGCTCCGAGTGGACGAAGCTGACGTCGCTGCGCTCGACGGTGTGGACGCTGCTGGCCGCGGTCGTCGTCACCGTCGGCATCGGCGACCTGGTCTGCTGGGCGACCGTGGCGCACTGGGACAAGGCCGGCCCGCGGGACCGGCTGACGTTCCAGCCGGTGCTGCAGAGCCTGACCGGCGCGTACTTCTCGCAGATCGCGATCGGCGTGCTCGGCGTCCTGCTGATCACCGGCGAGTACTCGACGGGGATGATCCGCACGTCGCTCGGCGCCGTCCCGCGGCGGCTGCCGGTGCTGTTCGCCAAGGCCGCCGTGTTCGCCGTGACCAGCTACGCCGTCGCGTTCGTCGCCGTCCTCGCCGCGTTCTTCACCGGCCAGGCGATCCTGGACCACAAGCACATCGGCGTGACGATCGGCTACCCCGGCGCGTGGCGGGTGCTGTTCGGCGCCGCGTTCTTCGTGCTGTCGATCGGGCTGCTCGGCCTCGCGATCGGGACGCTGCTGCGCAGCACCGGCGGCTCGATCGCCACCCTGCTCGGCCTGGTGTTCGTGGTGCCGATCGTCACGAACCTGCTGCCGGGCAACTGGAGCCACATCCACAAGTACGTCCCCGACGGCGCCGGCCAGGCGCTGGTGACGATCCAGCGGCTGCCCGGCGACGACATACTCTCCCCGCTCGCCGGCCTGGTCGTGCTGCTGGTCTGGCTCGCCGTCGGCCTCGGCGCCGCCGCCTACACGCTGGTCCGGCGCGACGCCTGAGCCGCGCCAGGCCCGCCGCCGCCCGGATGAGAGACCGGGAGGCGTGACGCCGCGGGCCCGCCACCCGGGTGATGGGCGGGCAGGCGGCGGGCCAGGCCCGTCACGCCGGCGGCGACCAGCAGGCCCGCGAGCACCAGGCCGGCGACCCGTCCGGTGCCCGAGGGCAGGGGCACGCCGTAGACGAGCACCGCGAGCAGGTAGGACACGACCGGGTTGGTGACGTTCATCCAGGTCACGGCGACGGCGAACGCGCCCGTCGCGAACGCGGTCTGGCCCACCACCATGCCGCACAGTGTCGACGCGGCGAGCGCGTAGACGTACCAGGACCGCGCCACGGCGACCGGCCCGGCGGCGACGAGCAGCCCCGCCGCCCGCTTCAGCAGAACCGCGGTGATCGCGAAGAAGAACCCGGACGCGACACCGAGCAGCGCGGCCCGGACCGCCGCCCGCCCGGCCAGCGACGCCGCCGTCCCGGCCAGGGCCGCGGCCGCGCCGACCAGCACCAGGATCATGGACAGCAGCCGCGCGTCGTCCAGGTGCCCGCCCGCCGGCGCCTGGCCCCGCACCACCAGCAGCACGGCGAGCCCGGCGCACACCGCGCCGGAGGCCCACCAGGCGCCGGCCCGCATCGGCCGGCCCGACTCGAGCCGCCCAAGCGCCAGCGCGAACAGCAGCTGGGTGACGACCAGCGGCTGCACCACCGAGACCGAGCCCAGGTACAGGGCCGCGCCCTCGACGAAGAACCCGCAGACGTTCGTCACCCAGCCGGCGAGCCACAGCGGGTCCTGGACCAGTGCGAGCAGCAGGCCGACGCCGGGGAACGCGCGGGCGAGCGGCGACGAGCCAGGGCCGGTGACCCGGGCGGCGGCCCGCTGCTGCAGGAACGCCGAGGTCGCCAGCACCAGCGCCGCGACGAGGCTCAGGGCGACGACGATCAGCACGGCCGGACGTTCACACCGGCGGCGGACGCCGCGCGCGGGGCGCCTCGCATGGCAGGCACGCTAAGGGCGAAACCGGACCAGCGGTCATCCGCTGTGCGGCCCGCAGTTGACGGCTGCCAGGCAGATGGCGAAACAACGCCTGCCCCCGGCTGATCGCCGCACTCGCCGCCTGACAGTGCCCGCCCGCCGGCTCAGGCGCGCGAGCGCAGGGCGCGCAGGAACAGCGCGAGGTTCGCGGGGCGCTCGGCAAGGCGGCGCAGCAGGTAGGGGTACCAGTCGGGCCCGTAGGGCACGTAGACGCGGACCGTCGCGCCGAGGCTTGCCAGGCGCAGCTGCTCGTGCGGCCGCACGCCGTGCAGCAGCTGGTACTCGAAGGAGTCGGCGGCCCGGCCGTGCCGGTCGGCGAGCCGGGCGGCGAGCGCCAGCAGCGCCGGGTCGTGGGTCGCCACCATGGGGTAGCCGTCGCCGGCCAGCAGCGTCGCCAGGCAGCGGGCGTAGGCGGCGTCGACGTCGGTGCGCCGTGGCCACGCGACGTCCCGCGGCGCGCGGTAGGCGCCCTTGCACAGCCGCACCCGGGACCCGGCGGCGGCGAGCCGCCGGCAGTCGTCCTCGGTGCGGCGCAGGTAGGCCTGCAGGACGGCGCCGGTAGCGGGATGGTCCCGGCGCAGATCGGCGAGCACCCGCAGGGCCGGCTCCACGCTGGTGTGCTCCTCGGCGTCGAGGGTCACCGTGGCGCCGAGGGCACCGGCCCTGGCGCAGATCTCGGCCGCGTTCTCGTAGCAGATCTTCCAACCGCCGTAGGGGACGAGCCGGCCCAGCGCCGAGAGCTTCACCGAGACGTCCAGCCCGGCGGCGAGCCCCGCGTCCTCGGCGAGGTCGAGCAGGCCGAGGTAGCCGGCGGTCGCCTCGCGGGCGGACGCGATGTCGGTGCCGCTCTCCCCGAGCCGGTCGACGGTGGCGTGGATGCCCTCGGCGGCGAGCCCGCCGACGGCCTCCAGCGCGTCGCGTGGCCGTTCCCCGGCGACGAACCGGTCGACGACCCGGCGGGTGGCCGGGGTGGCGACTATGAGCTCGCGCGCCCGCGGGCTGCGCGACATGGCGAGCAGCACCCGACGCATCATCCGGCGCCTCCTCAGGGCCTCGGCGCGGTACGAACCCAGCTTCCGGCAGGTCACCTGTCCCGTCCATTCGGCGCCGACGGAGTTACCAAAGGACCACGTTCGGCTTTCAACATGCCGATCGAGACGCATCTCACCCCACATCGAGATCACTAAATTACTTTCCGTGAAGAACGCACCAGCTATTGCCAACTCGCGTGGAGCCGGGCGGCGGCGCCGCCGGCTCGCGGTGCTTACGGCCGCGACCGCCGCGGCCGCGTCCTGCGGGGCCACGCTCGGCCCAGCCACCCCCGCGCTCGCCGGCGGCGTCCCCGGCCGGGTCTGCCCGGCGGGCGCCCGGGTCGACATCCACGCCGGCGACGAGTCCCCGCCGAGCCCGCCCACGCACGTCGACCCTGGCTTCTACGCCCAGACCGGGCTCTACTGGCCGCCGACGACCGCGATCGCCTGCCGGGTCGGCGCGGGCGTCGGCCATCCGCTGCTCAAGCTGGCCCGGAACGGCTGCGCAGCCGGCAAGCTGGGTTTCCTGATCCCGGACGACACCGCGAGCCCCACCGGCACCTCCCCCGGCCCGACGCCGACCTGGGGCACCTTCCTGCCGGCGGGCTGGTACTCCCTGGCCGGCCACCCGCGCGGCGGCTGGACCGAGGTCTGCTGGACCATCGCCAGTCCCACGTCGCCGGCCGGGCCTCCGTCGCCGTAGCACGCGCTCGTGGCCGGCCCGGCCTACGGCGCGGCCAGGCCGGCCGCGAGCGCGGCGCGCACCACGCCGCCCACCTGCTCGGCCTCCAGCAGGAACCCGTCGTGACCGTGCGGCGACCGGATCAGTGATAGCTCGGGTCCGGGGTGGTGAAGTTCGCGAACCGCCCCGAGGCGCCGACGTCGAAGGTGCCGCCGTCGACGATGACGCCGCCGATCGCCGTGCCGTGGCCGCCGATGAACTTGGTCGCCGAGTGCACGACGATGTCCGCGCCGTGCTCCAGCGGCCGGTAAAGGTACGGCGTCGTCAGCGTGTTGTCGACGATGACCGGGATGCCGTGGCGGTGCGCGACCTCGGCGACCCCCTCGGTGTCCAGGACGTCGCCCTTGGGGTTGCCGACGCTCTCGCCGTAGAAGGCCTTCGTGTTCGGCCAGATGGCCGCCTCCCAGGCCGCGAGGTCGTCCGGGTCCTCGACGAACGAGACCTCGATGCCCAGCTTGGGCAGCGTGTAGTGGAACAGGTTGTAGGTGCCGCCGTCGAGGCTCGCCGAGGAGACGACGTGGTCGCCGCTCTCGGCCAGGTTGAGGATCGCCAGCGTCTCCGCGGCCTGCCCGGACGCGACGGCCAGCGCCCCGACGCCGCCCTCCAGTGAGGCGAGCCGCTGCTCGAGGACGTCCTGCGTCGGGTTCATGATCCGGGTGTAGATGTTGCCCGGCTCGCCGAGCGCGAACAGTGCCGCCGCGTGGTCGGTGTCCCGGAAGACGTAGCTGGTCGTCTGGTAGATCGGCACGGCGCGGGCACCGGTCGTCGGATCCGGCTGGGCACCGGCGTGGATCTGGCGGGTCTCGAACGACCAGCTGTCGGCGGCCATCTGTGTGCTCCCCGAGGTGTACGAAAGATTCAGTTCCCGACCGTACCGATGAGGAAAGTGCTGAATAACGGCAGCGTCTCGCGGCCGACATCCCGCCGCAGCATTCCCGCAACGACCCGCGGGACGGACGTCACCCCGGCTCCGGTAAGACGTACGCATGGTCAGCCCCGCGCCGTCACGGCCGGCTTCCCGGTCCCGGGCTGTCCACAGCTGGGCAGCGCGCCCCGCCGGAACTTGAAAGCCTGAGGACCATGACAACGGATCTGGACAGCACCCCCAGCCCCATCAGCACCAGCCTCGACAGCGGCAGCCGGGACTACCCGGACCGGGTGCTTCGGCT
>Ga0068859_100005605_pt1 | contig 12793 bp, 13 predicted proteins | sample KBSSwiS22_FD_66585 | JGI IMG/M metagenome (GOLD analysis project Ga0068859, IMG submission 66585) | Switchgrass rhizosphere microbial communities from Kellogg Biological Station, Michigan, USA - KBS Switchgrass S2-2 | ecosystem: Host-associated > Plants > Roots > Rhizosphere > Soil ... | reverse complement strand
GTTGAACTGGCTGGTGCCGAAGACGCCGCGTCCCGCTTCGACCGCGCTCTGCAGCGAACGCGTCGTCAGCGGGCAGACCTGGAAGCAGCCGGTGTAGATGAAACTCACCAGCAGCGGCTTGCCGCGGTACTGCGAGAGGCGCACCGGGCTGCCCTGCCGATCGAGCAGCGTGAAGTCGCCGACCTTGTTGCCGACCACTGCCTGGCTGGCGCGCAGCGCGGCGGCTTGGTCCAGGCTGATCGGCGTGGGCAAGGCTTGCAGGTCTCCCGCAGCCGGCGTCTGGGCGCCGCAGAGGGCGGCGATCGCCAGCATCAACCGCAGCGAGGGGCGCCGCATCGGCACTCAGCGCATCAGGCTGTCGAGGGTCGCGGCCACGAGCAGCAGGCTGAGCTGAAGCAGCGATGCGAAGAACGCGCCCATCGCAGTCTTACGCGAGGGAGCCCGCGCCAGCAGCCAAGCCTTGGCGACGAAGTAGCCGCCGCCCGCCAGCGCGCCAGCCATGTACACCGGACCGGCCCCGAACAAGCCTGGCAGCAGGGTGGTCGATGCAAGCGCAGCCGTGCTCCACAACACGATGCGAGCAGCGCGCGCGGTTCCGACCACGACCGGGAGCATCGGCACGCCGGCCGCCGCATACTCAGCCTGGTTGGCGATGGCGAGGCTCCAGAAATGCGGCGGCGTCCACAGGAATAGCACCACCGCGAGCAGCAGAGGCTGCGCCGAGATCGATGCATCGGCCGCGGTGGCGCCAGCCAGCACCGCGAAACTGCCGGCGAGCCCGCCGATCACGATGTTCATGGAACTGCGGCGCTTCAGCCAGACGGTGTAGACCACTCCATAGAAAAACGCGCCGAGAAAAACGCACGCGGCGGACACCGGATTGATCAGCCAGGCGGCCGCCGAGACTGGGACAACGAGCAGGGCGGCGATCAGCAGCAACCACCAGGGCGAATACGGCAGCGCCCCGGTGACGAACGGACGGCCGCGCGTGCGCGCCATCAGGCGATCGCCGTCCCGCTCGTAGTACTGATTGAAAGCGCCGGCGCTTGCGGAGGCGACCAGCACGGCGAGTGCCAACACCAGCATTTTGGATCCCCCGGGCGCCGGGCCCGGCGTTACGGCCAGTCCCACCAGCGCAGTGACCATGATCATGAAGCCGATGCGCAGCTTGAACAGCCCCAGGACATCGCGGGCGAGGCGCGCGAAAGGCGCCGTCTCGAGCTTGCTGGCGTTCAGCATCGTGTTCATCGCCTTGCTCCTTCCGCCCGGTTAGCTCAGCCCCCAGACCTGCGACAGATACTTCCAGTTGATGAAGTAGTAGAGGATGAACGAGACGAGAAACACCATCGCCAGGACGAACGTGCCGGGCGCCGCGAACCCTGCCGAGCCGTAGGTCTGCGCGACAAGGGTAGGCGCGGTGCGCGGAATCGGTGTGAAAGTCGGGTTCCTCGCGCCCTCATCCAGCCTGCGGCCCCACAGCACCGAGCCGACGGTGATGTAGATGTAGATCGCGCCGCCGGCGATGGAGGCAATGCCGGAGATGCCGAGCAGACCCATCAACAGGTAAGCGGCCCCCGGCCATTCGTAGGCCATCGCCGAACCGCTGAAGGCCATGTCCCAGTGGCGCCGCGAAACGCCCAGCGTACCCGCGCCCATCATCACCAAGCAAAAGAAGTACATGGACAGGCCGAACAGGTACGGCTGCCATTTCGCCAGGCCGGGGTTGATCATCTCGCGCCGGAACAGCACCGGGATCAGGAAGTAGGTCAGCGCCATGAACGACAGCGTGGTGCCGACCACCACCGTGGCATGGAAATGCCCTGGCACATAGATGGTGTTGTGGATGATCATGTTCAGCTGCTCGGTGCCCATCATCACGCCTGAGATGCCGCCGAGGAAGCCGAAGCCGATCAGGGCGATGAACATCCCGGAGAACACGGGATTGCCCCAGGGCGCCTTGCGCAGCCATTCGAACAGCCCGTTGTTGAAGCCCTTCCGCCGCTGCGCGACTTCGATTGCGCCTGGAATCGTCAGGCCGTGGATCATCGAGGCGAGCACCGCGAAGTACATGAAGTAGCTGGTGTTGACCACCTTCCAGCCGGTGCTCAGTCCCGGGTCGGCGAGCAGGTGGTGCGCGCTCGCCAGCTGCAGGAACAGGATGTAAAGGAGGAAAGCGCCGCGGCTGACCCGCTCCGACATCGGCTTCGCGCCGAAGGCGATCGCCGCGACCGCGTACCAGATCGAGATGTGCGCGGCGACGTTGATCTGCTGCGACGAATGGCCGAAGGCCCACCAGATGGTGCGGTACACCAGGGCGTCGATCGACTGGATCACGCCGACGGACAAGAGGAAGGTGGGGATCAGGATGATCGCGCCCGAGGTGATGGTGAACACCGCGATGATGGCCGCGGTGATGGCGCCGAAGGTGACCAGCGGCACCGAGCCCTGGTACGTGCGATCGCGCCTGGCGATCACCAGCGTGCCGAAGAACACGAAGCAGGCGATCAGCGCGCCCACCGCGAACAGGATCAGGCCCAGGTAGAACGCCGGCGCCGCCATCATCGGCACATAGGAGGTCATCATCACGCTGGAGCCTCCCTGGAATACGGCGACGTTGTTGGTGACCGCGCCGATCAGCATCAACGCGTAGGCGAGCCAGGCGATCTTCGGCGTGGCGAGGCGGCAGCGCAGCAACGTCGAGGAGCAGAAGTAGAGGACCGCCACTTCGAAGAAGATGATCCAGAAGATCAGCATGTCGATCCCGTGGGCGGTCAGCACCATATAGAAGGTGTCTGCGGCCAGCCAGTGAACCGCGGGCCAGCGCGTCAGCACCACGCCGATCGCGAGGATGCCGCCGACCAGCAGCACGACCACCGCCGTGACGGCATTCACCATCATCAGTTTCTCGGCCTGCGATTCGAACTGCAGCCCCGAGCGGGGGCAGGTACGGTACGTAGTGGCAGTCATCTGCTCCCCTCTCACTTGACGTATAGCCGGCTCACCATCGTGTGATGGTTGATGCCGCAGAATTCATTGCATACGATCGAGAAGGTGCCCGCCTTGTTCGGCGTCACCGTGACCACGTGCTCGAAGCCCGGGACCACTTGGATGTTGATATTCGCCGGCTGCAACGAAAAGCCGTGGTTGTAGTCCATCGCGGTGAGGTGCAGGCGGTAGGTCTTGTCCTTTTCCAGTTCGAGGATCGGCCAGAAGGCCCACAGCCTTGCGATCAGGTAGATGTCGCTGCCCGCAGGGGGCGCCACCACGGGGATCTTGGCGTCCGTTTCGGTGCGCACCGTGTATTGGTCGACCATCGCCTGGGTCTTCTTGGTGAACAGCTCAGGCGTGGTCCGGTAGGTCTCGGTGGACAGGTTCTGCCGGCCGTAGACGTGCCAGCCGATCATCATGGCGAACATGACAAGGCACCAGATCAGGGAGATGACGATCCAGGTGCCCTCCACGCGATCCAGGGGATGCTTCCACCATAGCCGTTCCGACGGGGGCAGTATCGCGCTCATGGGTATTTCCTCTTGGGAGGCTTATTTCGCGAGGGGTACGGTGAGGATGTCGAAGACGCCCCACACCGTGTAGACGACCATCGGAATCATCACCCCGAGAAACAGCAACAGGAACGGGTTGTCGAGCAACTGCTGCATCATGGGGACCGGTTCGTTGGGGTCGGCGTCGTGGCTGCCGCTCGTGTTTGTGGTCATATAGAAATCCTTTCTGGATTCATGCACGGAATCTACGGGCGACAAGCTGCCGCGAATTTGATGTTTATCAAGTAAGGGCCGAACCGTGCACTGCACCATCGCCTGCCATGACCAGCAATGATCGACGCGCGGTTGCGCTGTGGCTTTTCATTTGCGCCGCGCTGGTGCTCGTCATCGTCGTGGTCGGCGGGATCACCCGCCTCACGCGCTGGCAACCCCAGCCTGCGCATGCGGCCGCAGCCTGAGGCGCGCAGGCTCGCCATCCTGGCGTCCGCCGGCCTCGGGCTGGTGCTTCTGGTCGTGTTGGTTAGCGTTGCGATACGCTTGGGTCAGGCCGCGACGCCGCCATTGGGCGCGGGCGCAATGCTCGCGTTGCGCGCGATGCATCGATCGGCCGCCTCGCTGGAAGTCCTGGTGGTGCTGTGGCTGGCCTGGCTTGCCTGGCGCGGCCGCAGCGCGCGGCCGGCTTTTGCGCGCGGAGGGGCTCTTGCGCTGGCCATCACGCTTTTTCTCTCAGTGCTCGGGATCGCCGCAGGCCAGTCGCCTCCGCCGCTCGCTGCGTTCGGCAATCTGCTGGGTGGCCTGGCGCTTGCCGTCAATTTCGCGTGGCTCGCGGGTCGTCTGCGCGGGAACGCCGTGCGGGCCCCCGCGCTCATGATCACGGTGGGCGGCGCGCTACTCGCACTGCAATGCTTGCTGGGCGCGAGGCTTTCGGTCTTCGAGGGAGCGGCGGGGTCGCCTGCGCTTCCCGCCCACGCCATTCTCAGCCTGCTGCTTGCCAGCCTCGTCTGGCTGTCCGCGCTGCGCAGTGAGCGTCCGGCGTGGCGCAAGGCCGGAATAGCCCTCGCGTTGATCGTGCCATTGACGGGATTCACAGCGCTGCATTTCGAATTCTCGCGTACCGCGGCATTCGTGCACGCCGCGGCCGCCGTGCTGCTGGTCGCGACCGCTGCCTACGCTCACGCGCGTTTGGCTTGACCCACAGGGTATGGGCGGCGGGCGGGCGGGTAGCATGCCGGCGTGTCGAAATACCTGATCGCCAAGTACATTGACCCGCGCGCGGACGTGTTCCTGTTCGACAACTGGTTCCTGGCGCCGGGATCGGTCGCGGTCTTGTCGCAGCGGGCGAGCGTCGTCCTGAAAGCGGATAACCGGCGCGTCACGCTCACCGGGGTCACCGTCGACCAGCTCAACGCGTCGAATGTGAGCTTCGCGGCCTACAACATTGGGGAGCCCGTGTCGGCGGTAGCGGCCGTTGCGGGCCCTGCGGCAGCCGACGCTGGCTACGAAATGTCGATCGCGTAGCGTTTCAGCACCGCGAGCGGCACCACCGCGAGCGCTTCCTCGTGCGTTGCCTGCAGGAATACCGGCGGCGCGACGCCTGCATCGAGCGCTTCTTTCCATCGCCCGGCGCACAGGCACCAGCGATCGCCGGGCTTCAGGCCCGCGAACCCGGCCTCGGGCACCGGCGTCGACAGGTCGTTGCCGCGCTTCTTCGAGAAGGCGAGGAATTCGCGCGTCATCTTTGCGCAAATCACGTGGATGCCGACGTCGTCATACCCGGTGTTGCAGCACCCGTCGCGGTAAAAGCCCGTCAGCGGATCGAGGCCGCACGGCGCGAGGGTTCCGCCCAGGACGTTCAGCGCCGGCTCGACTCGGCGTTCCTTCATCTCAAGTCTCCACCTTCATCGGCAGGATCACCATCTGCATGCCCGCGAGGTGCAACCGCTGCTGCATCACCAGCGCGGCCTGGTTGTGCAGCAGCCGGACCAGGAAGTTGTCGCGCTCGAATACGAGCTGCGAGGTGAAATAGATCGAGTTCGGGAAATCCTCGCGCACCCGCGCAGCGAGCTCGATGAACCCGTCGATCGGATCGGTACCGAAGGACAGGTACGACTTCGCGGCGAGGCCGTTCGAGCGGCAGAAGTTCTCGAAGTAGTGCAGCGCGACGTTCGCCTCGACCTTCATCGCCTCCATGTCCTGCGCGCCGCCGTAGCTGTGCGCATCCACGGCGCGCGAGTTGATGAAGACGAAATTGCGGAAGTGGTTCGGGAACATCCGCTGCACCCACAAGAGCGCGTGCATTCCGCCGCCGCGCGAGGAGCCGACCATGAAGACCGCGGTCGGCCCTTCGTAGTCGATCTTCGGCGGCTTCGCGTTCGAGCCGAAATGCACGTCCTCGAACAAGGCGTCGATCTTGCGGAGCTGCGCGCGGGTGAAGTCATAGTGCCGGCGCACCGCGATGCACAGGGCGACGATCGCGGCGATGATCAGGATCGCCGCCCAGCCGCCGGCGGCAAGCCGCTCGTACGTGAGCAGGGCCAGGATCACGGCGCAGACGGCGAAACCGGTCGCGGAAAGCGCGAGCCGGCGCAGCCAGTGGCGCTGCTCGCGGTTGCGCCACCAGTACGTGCACAACCCGAACAGCGAGATCGCGAACGTGAGGAACACGCTGATCGAGTACAGCACCACCAGCAGCGTGACGCTGCCGTCGGCCCACAGCAGCACCGCGAGCGCCGCGACGCCCATGACGACGATGCCGTTCTCGGTGACCAGTCGCGTCGAGAGGTAGCGGAACTTGTGCGGCACCCAGGAATCGGCGGCCATGTTGGACAGCACCGCCGGGCCACCGAGGAATCCGGTGTTCGCGGCGACGAAGAGGAGCCCCGCCTCGAGCGCCAGCACCACGAGCAGCGCGGCTTGCTGTGAGAGCGGCGTATCGAATCCCATGTCGCGCAGCACCGCGCCGAAAGCGACGGCGTTGAGCGTCTGGCCCTCGACCGGGCGCGCGTCCCACAACAGGTACACCAGCACGATTCCGCCGGCCGTGAACGCGAGCGACACGGCCATGTAGAGCATCGTCAGCTTGCCGGTGTGCAAGCGCGGCTCGGCCAGCACATTGACGTTGTTCGACACCGCCTCGAGGCCGGTATAGGTCCCGCCGCCTTGCGCGTAGGCAAGAAGCAGGAACGCGGCGAACGGCGCCCAGCCCATCGCCGCAGCCGCATCGCGCGTCGCATCGAAGGTTTCCGGGACCAGTTGCGCGAATCCGCCGGCGTGCGAGAGCACGCCATAGAGAATCAGCACGACGTGCGTGACCACGAAGCCGAGGAAGATCGGCAGCAGCACGCGGATCGCCTCTTTCATGCCGCGCAGGTTGAGCAGGAGCAACCCCGCGACGATGACGAGGCCGCTCGCGAGCTTCCACTTCTGGAACCCGATCGGCAGCAGCGAGAAGAGCGCATCCACCCCGGCAGCGACCGAAATCGCGATGGTCAGGACGTAGTCGACGAGCAGGGCTGCGCCGGAGACGACGCCGGCATACGGTCCCAGCAGCCGCGAAGCGACGCGGTACCCGCCGCCGCCGGTGGGGAAAAGCTCGATCACCTGGTTATAGGCGAGCGCGATGAGGAATACGGTCGCGACGGTCGCAAGCGCCAGGTAGAGCCCCAGGTGCGTGTGCGTGCCGAGCGCCTTGAACGCTTCTTCCGGGCCATAGCAGGACGACGAGATGCCGTCGGCGCCCAGGCCCACCCAGGCGAAGAACGCAACGAGCGTCAGGCTGTGACGCGTGCGCGTCGAGAGCGGGTCGAGCGGCGCTCCGATGACGAACTGGCGCAGGCTCTGGTAGAAGTTCATTTCGCGGCGCTGCGCTCCAGGCGCCGCGCGAACACCGTCATCTCCTTCTCGGCCTGGCGGTCGCCCTTGCGCTGCGCGGCTTCGATGCCGCGCTTCCAGGCCTCGAGCGCCTCTGCCGGCTTGTCGGATTCGGCGAGCGCGCGTCCGAGCAGTTTCCACGCCGCCGAATAATCCGGATCGCGCTCCAGGGCCTCGCGCAACCGTTCGATCGCGCGCGGCCGGTCGCCTGCCTTGAGATATTCGACGCCCAGCGAGTAGCGCAGCAGCGCGCCGTCACGCGGCGTGCCGATCAGCTTTTCCAGGGAGGAGATCAGCGGCGGGCCATTTCCGCTAAGATAGGCGGCACCCATTCTACTCCGCGCGCCGAAATGAAGACCGTGATCCACACGAACGACGCGCCGGCTGCCATCGGCACCTATTCGCAGGCGGTCCGTGCGGGAGACGCGATCTACGTCTCCGGCCAGATCGGCCTCGACCCGGCGAGCATGCAACTGGTGGACGGGTTCGAAGCGCAGACGCACCGCGTGTTCCGCAACCTCGAGGCGATCGCGCGCGCGGCAGGCTCGGGGCTCGAGCGCTGCGTGCGAATCACCGTGTACCTGACCGATCTCTCGCATTTCGCCAAGGTGAACGAAATCATGGCGCAGTACGTGCCGCAGCCGTACCCGTCGCGCGCGGCGGTCGGGGTGGCGAGCCTCCCGCGCGGCGCGCTGGTCGAGATCGACGCGATCCTGTACGCCGGTTGAAGCGCGAGCTCGCTTCGGGGGCCGCAAAGAAGCTCGCGAAGCTCGGCATCCACAGCCGGGCAGAGCTGGTGCTGCATCTGCCGATGCGCTACGAGGACGAGACGGTGCTCACGCCGCTCGCCGCGGCGCCGCCCGGGCAACCGGTGCTCGTGCAGGCGCGCGTGCTGCGCGCCGAAGTGGCATTCCGGCCTCGGCGCCAGCTCATCGTGCACGCGGAAGGCCTCGCGCTGCGCTTCTTCAACTTCTATCCATCGCAGCGCAAGCAGTTCGAGCGCGCAGCCGAAGAGCAATTGTTGGTGCGTGCATTCGGCGAAGTGCGCTTCGGCCGGTCTGGCGCCGAGATGGCGCACCCGCGGTACCGGCTGGTGCGCGAAGACGAGCCGCTCGCCGACGCGCTTACGCCGATTTACCCCACGACCGCAGGACTTGGGCAAGCGGCCCTGCGCAGCCTCGTTCTCGATGCGCTCGCGGATGCCTCGCTCGAGGACACGCTGCCGGCGAAGATCCGCGAGCGCTATCGCCTCGCGGATGTCGCAGAGAGCATCCGCCTGCTGCACCAGCCTCCGCCGGGCGCCGATATAGCTGCGCTCGTGCGGCGCACCCACCCGGCGTGGCAGCGAGTCAAGTTCGACGAGCTGCTCGCGCAGCAGCTCTCGATGCGAATTTCGTACCGCGCGCGGCGCATGCGCAGCGCCGCGCCCCTGCGCGTCGACGGCCCGCTGCTCGCGCAGTTCAGCAAGCAGCTGCCCTTCGCGCTGACGCGCGCCCAGGCCCGCGCGGCCCACGACATCCTCGGCGACCTCAGCAAAGCGCATCCGATGCAGCGATTGCTGCAGGGCGACGTCGGCAGCGGGAAAACGATCGTCGCCGCGCTCGCGTGCGCTGCCGCCGCCGACAGCGGCTGCCAGGCGGCGGTGATGGCGCCGACCGAGATCCTCTCGGAGCAGCACTGGCGCAAGTTCAGCGAATGGCTCGCGCCGCTCGGGACGAAGATCGTCTGGCTGCACGGCGAGCTCTCGCGCGGCGAGCGCAAGGCAGCGCTTGCAGCAGTTGCGTCGGGCGAGGCGGCGATTGCAGTCGGCACCCACGCGCTCTTCCAGAAGGGCGTGTCGTTCCGCAGCCTTGCGCTGGCGATCGTCGATGAGCAGCATCGCTTCGGCGTGCAGCAGCGGCTCGCGCTCGGCAAGCGGGCGGCGGGCGAGCGCGTGCCGCACCAGCTGATGATGAGCGCGACGCCGATTCCCCGGACGCTTTCGATGACCTACTTCGCAGACCTCGACGTCTCGGTCATCGACGAGCTCCCGCCCGGCAGGAAGTCGGCGTCGACGCGGCTCGTGTCGGAAACGCGGCGCGCCGAAGTGCTCGAGCGGATCCGCGCCGCGTGCCTCGAGGGACAGCAGGCCTACTGGGTCTGCCCGGTGATCGAAGGCTCCGATCGCGAGTTGCAGGAAGGCTCGAGCGGCGATCTGCGCACGGCGCTGGATACGCACGCCGTCCTTTCGCGCGAGTTGGCGGGCTTGCGCGTCGGGCTGCTGCACGGGCGCCTGCCGCCCGAGGAAAAGGCCGCGGTGATGACGGATTTTGCGGCCGGCCGCGTCCAGGTGCTGGTGGCGACCACGGTGATCGAAGTCGGCGTCGACGTGCCCAACGCTTCGCTGATGGTCATCGAGCACGCCGAGCGTTTCGGCCTTGCGCAGCTGCACCAGCTGCGCGGGCGGATCGGCCGCGGCGGGCAGGAAAGCGTCTGCGTGCTGCTCTACGCCGAGCCGCTCTCCGACGCCGCGCGCGCGCGCCTGAAGGTCATCTTCGAGACCCGCGATGGCTTCGAGATTGCGCGTCACGACCTGATGCAGCGCGGGCCCGGCGAAGTGCTCGGCGAGCGCCAGAGCGGGGTGCCGCTGTTGCGATTCGCCGACCTCGAGCAGGACGAGCCGCTCGTGCGCCGCGCGCGCGAGGCCGCCGAATTCCTGCTCGAGCACGATCCGCAGGCCGCGACGCGGCACGTGGAACGCTGGCTGCCCGGCCGGCACGAGTTGCCGGGCGCATAGGCTATGCTTCAACGCGTGGACCTCGCCTTCGTCCTGAAGCGGCTCGACGCATATGAGCGGCTGATCCGCCTCGACAAGCCGATCGGCATCCTGCTGCTGCTGTGGCCGACGCTGTGGGCGGTGTGGATCGCGGCGCGCGGCTGGCCGCCCAAGGCGTTCGTCATCATCTTCGTGCTCGGCACGGTGCTGATGCGCTCGGCGGGATGCGCGATCAACGACTTCGCCGACCGCAAGTTCGACCCGCACGTCGAGCGGACGAAGGATCGCCCGCTCGCCACCGGCGAGATCACGCCCGCCGAGGCGCTCGGCGTGGGCGTGTTCTTCGCGCTGCTTTCGTTCGCGCTGGTGCTCTTCCTCAACCGGTTCGCGATCCTGCTGTCGTTCGTCGCGCTGGCGATCGCGTGGAGCTACCCGTTCGTCAAGCGGGTGTTCGCGCTGCCGCAGGCGTACCTCGGCATCGCGTTCGGGTTTGGCATCCCGATGGCGTTCGCCGCGATCCAGGGGCGCCTGCCGTGGGAGTGCTGGGCGCTTCTCGCCGCCAACATCTTCTACGCGATTGGCTATGACACGGAATACGCGATGGTCGACCGCGACGACGATCGCAAGCTGGGCATCCGCACTTCGGCGCTTACGTTCGGGCGCTGGGACGTGGCCGCCGTGATCTTCTGCTACTCCGCGACGCTCGCGATCCTCGCCGGCATCGGCTGGAAGCTCAATTTTCCGGTGCCGTACTACGGAGGAATCCTCATTGCAGCGCTGCTCGTCATCCATCACTGGTGGCTGATCCGCAGCCGCAAGCGCGAGGACTGCTTCCGCGCGTTCCGCAACAGTCACTGGATCGGCGCCGCGGTACTCGCCGGGATCCTTGCGCCGATGGCGATCCGTATGTTCCCCGTTCGATGAAGTACGCGGACCTGCGCGATTTCCTGAAGCAGCTCGAATCGCTCGGCGAGCTCAAGCGCGTGAGCGCCGAGGTGTCGCCGCGTCTGGAGATCACCGAATTCTGCGACCGCATGCTGAAGCAGGGCGGGCCGGCGCTGCTCTTCGAGAAGCCGGCCGGACACTCGATCCCCGTGCTTGGCAACCTGTTCGGCACGGTGCGTCGGGTCGCGCTCGCGATGGGCGCCGACAACGAGCTTGCGCTGCGTGAGATCGGCAAGCTTCTCGCCGCACTGCGCGAACCGGAAGCGCCGCGCGGGCTGCGCGAATTGTGGGAGCGCCTGCCGGAGCTGCGGCACGTCCTCGGAAAAGTCATGGACATGGCGCCGAAGGAGCTTTCGTCCGCGCCTTGCCACGAGGTCGTCTGGGAGGGCAAGGACGTCGACCTCGGCCGGCTGCCGGTGCAGACCTGCTGGCCACAAGACGTCGGGCCGCTGATCACGTGGGGACTCACGGTGACCCGCGGGCCGCTCAAGCCGCGCCAGAACCTTGGAATCTATCGCCAGCAGGTGATCGCGCCCAACCGCGTCATCATGCGCTGGCTCGCGCATCGCGGCGGCGCGCTCGATTTCCGCGACCATCGAATCGCGCATCCCGGGAAGCCGTTCCCCGTCGCGGTGGCGCTCGGCGCGGATCCCGCAACGATCCTCGCAGCGGTGACTCCGGTGCCGGACACGCTCGGCGAATACCAGTTTGCGGGCCTGCTGCGCGGTGCGCGCACGGAACTTGTGAAGTGCCTGGGAAGCGATCTGCAGGTCCCGGCCTCAGCCGAGATCGTGCTCGAAGGCGTGATCCATCCGGATGACACCGCCCTGGAGGGCCCGTTCGGCGACCACACCGGCTACTACAACGAGGCCGAGCATTTCCCGGTGCTGACGATCGAGCGCATCACGATGCGGCGCTCGCCGATCTACCACTCGACCTACACCGGCAAGCCGCCCGACGAGCCCGCGATCCTCGGCGTGGCGCTCAACGAAGTGTTCGTGCCGATGCTCTCGAAGCAATTTCCCGAGATCACCGACTTCTACCTGCCGCCTGAAGGCTGCTCGTACCGCATGGCGGTCGTCGCGATGAAGAAGCAGTACCCGGGACACGCCAAGCGCGTGATGTTCGGCGTGTGGAGCTACCTGCGACAGTTCATGTACACCAAGTTCATCGTCGTCGTAGACGACGACGTCAACGCGCGCGACTGGAAGGAAGTGGTGTGGGCGATCACCACGCGCGTGGATCCGGCGCGCGACACGCTGATCGCCGAGAATACGCCGATCGACTACCTCGACTTCGCAAGCCCGGTCTCCGGGCTCGGCTCGAAGATGGGCATTGACGCCACCAACAAGTGGCCCGGCGAGACCAGCCGCACCTGGGGCCGGCCGATCGTCATGGATCAAGCGGTCCGCAAGCGCATCGACGAGCTCTGGCGCGAGCTCGGGCTCTAGCCGCCGTACACCCAGCGCAGCAGCTCGTCCATCGCCGGCTGCGCCTGGTGCGCGTTCGGGTGGTTGACCATCATCACCACGACGTGACGCTGGCCCTTGCGGTCGAGCACGTAGCCGCCGATCGCGCGCACGTCGGCGAGCGATCCGGTCTTGATGTGCGCCGAGCCCGCGACCTGCTCGCCCTTCAGGCGCTTGCGCATCGTCCCGTCGACCGCCACGAGCGGCATCGACGCGACGAATTCCGGCATCACCGTGCTGTGGAAGGCCGCGAC
>Ga0068859_100005603_pt1 | contig 12794 bp, 14 predicted proteins | sample KBSSwiS22_FD_66585 | JGI IMG/M metagenome (GOLD analysis project Ga0068859, IMG submission 66585) | Switchgrass rhizosphere microbial communities from Kellogg Biological Station, Michigan, USA - KBS Switchgrass S2-2 | ecosystem: Host-associated > Plants > Roots > Rhizosphere > Soil ... | reverse complement strand
CGTTCCTCGATCGGATTAAGACTTCGGTCGATCGCGTGGTCGCCCGCGTGGATCCGCAGTATCGGGTGGTGCCTGCGGCGGCAGCGGTGCAGACACCCGCCGACACCCCAGCCGCAGTTGTGCCGGTCGCCGTCGCAACGCTTCCAGCCGGCACCACGGCTCCTGCGGGGGTCGGTCGCTAATGGTTCCAGGCGTCAACATCAACGTCAGCGACTTCAAATACCTGCTGCCGGAGATCGTGCTCACGGTGGGCTCGCTGGTATTGCTGCTGGCCGACCTGATGGTTCCGCGGCACAAGCAGTCGCTCCTCGCCTGGGTGACGCTCGCGGTGCTGGCGGCAACGGGCATCGCGCTGGTCCCGTTCGCCGATGCCCACGTGCAGATCTCCAACGGGCTGGTCTCCGTCGATCGGTTCGCCCTCTTTTTCAAAGTCATTTTCCTGGGCTCGGCCGCGCTCACCGTGCTGATGAGCGTGCGGTTTCTCGATGTCGAAGGCACGCGGGCGGGGGAGTATTACTTTCTGATCCTGTGCGCGACGCTCGGCATGATGTTCATGGCGGGCGGGACCGATCTGATCACGCTCTTCATCGGCCTCGAGACGATGGCGATCTCGTTCTACATTCTCACAGGCTTCCTGAAGCCGAGCCGTCGATCGAACGAAGCCGCGGTGAAATATTTCCTGCTGGGTGCGTTCTCGCTCGGCATCCTGTTGTATGGGATGTCGATCATGTACGGACTGACTGGAACCACCAACCTTCGCAGCATCGCGACAGCGCTCGTCGGCCAGGAGCGCGACCCGCGGCTGATGCTGGCCGTCATCATGGTTGTGGCGGGCATGGGGTTCAAGATCGCCGCCGTGCCGTTCCACATGTGGGCGCCCGACGTGTACGAGGGCGCGCCCACGCCGATCACGGCCTTCCTCTCGGTGGGATCGAAGGCGGCGTCGTTCGCCATGCTGCTGCGGATTTTCATGGAAGCGTTTCCGGGCATGCGGATCGTGACGGCCGGGCTGAACCCGACGACAGGCACGGTGATTGGCTGGAGCACGATGTTCTACGTGCTCGCGGTCGTCACCATGACGATCGGGAATTTTGCGGCGCTCACGCAGAGCAATTTGAAACGCATGCTGGCGTACTCCTCGATCGCGCACGCAGGCTATCTCTTGATAGGGGTCGTCGCCGGCACCTCACGCGGTGTGACGGCGATGCTGATTTACCTGTTCGTGTACGCCTTCATGCAACTGGGGGCGTTCGCCGTGATTACGATGCTCCGCCGGGCTGACGTCATCGGCGACGAGTTGAAGGATCTCAACGGGCTCTACTTCCGCCAGCCGTTTGCCGCGTTCGCGATGCTGATTTTCATGCTGTCGCTCGGCGGGATTCCCCCGACCGCGGGATTCATGGGCAAGTTCTGGCTGTTCAGCGCGGCTATCGAAGCGGGCTACCCGTGGCTCGCGGTGATCGGCGTCCTGAACAGCGCCGTATCTCTCTACTACTACGTCCGCATCGTGGTGTTCATGTGGCTCAAGAACGAGCCTACGGGAACCGAGCCGACGAGCAGCCCGACGATGGCGTTAGCGCTCGGTGTGGCTGTGGTGGCCACGCTGCTGCTGGGGGTCTATCCCCGTCCCCTTTTCGAGTTCGCCGAGGCGTCGGCGCGAACGCTCGGAGTGGCAACAATCACACAGACAACGCGCTGAAACCCGCCGTTTTCAGGCCGGAAACAGCGGTTTCGCGCTGGTGAAGTTTTTCACAAGGTATGCTATATTCAGCATGCCCGACGACCCCGATTTCCTCGCGCGATCCTTTCAGTACTTGCAAGACAATGTACGCAGATCGGGTCCAGCGGCGGCTGCGAGCTACACGCTGATCGGCGGTATCGTGCTGTTCGGCGGCATCGGGTACGCTGTGGACCACTGGCGCGGCACGAGCCCGGGATTTCTGCTTGGCGGTCTGCTGCTGGGATTGATTGTGGGTTTCTACGATCTGGCGAAGACCGTCTTCGGAAGCAAGAAGTAGGAAGCACGAAGCAAGAAGTGAAGCGATTGTGGTTGATGATTGCGGGCGGCATCCTGTCCGCGACGGTCGCGAGCATCGCGACCCACGGCCGGGCCGCAACGGAAATCTGGCTCGGGATGCTGGCGCCGCTGGTGGTCGCCGTGATCACATGGATGGCAATCGAGCGGGTCTACCGGCAGCAGCCCGAGCGTCTGACCTCCTTGATGATGAAGGCGTTCGCGGGCAAGCTGGTATTTTTCGGCGCGTACGTCGGGCTGGCGATCGGCGTCCTGCGGGTGCAGCCGGTTCCCTTCATCGTGAGCTTCACGACCTGCTTCATCGCGCTGCATTTGATTGAGGCGTTCTGGATGAAGCGCCTGTTTGTCTCCTGAGTAACGACGAATGCTTGCCCAAGAGCACGCGACAGAAGCCGCCGGCGAAACGTTCAACGCCGGCGAAACGATCATCGAGCACGTCTCGAACAGTCCGATCGATCATCCGCTGATCCATCTGCCGAAGGTGTTCGGCATCGATTTCTCCGTCACCAAGCACGTCTTCATGCTCTGGCTGGTCGCTGCGGTGGTGTTTCTTGTCGTGACGACCATCGTGCGCCGATATTTGAAGTCGGGCCGTCAGGTCCCCACAGGGCCCATGAACGCGCTGGAAGCCGTGGTCACCTACGTCCGCGACGAAATCGTTCAGCCCAACGTGGGCAAGAAGTGGGTGAGCACATGGACGCCGCTGATTCTCACGTTCTTCGTCTTCATCTTCAGCGCCAATGCCATCGGGCTCATCCCGCTGTTCGAAGTGATCGGCCTGCTCGATCGCTACGTGCTGCACACCGGTCCCGACTCGTTTCTGAACCACGTCATTCACGGCGGCACGACCGCGACGGCGAACTTCAACGTGACGGCGGCGCTGGCCACCATCACGTTCGGCGCCATCATCGTGGCCGGATCCAAAGCGCACGGCTTCGTGAAGCACTGGATGAACCTCGTCCCGCACGGGCTCGCGTGGCCGATTTACATTCTGCTGATTCCGATCGAAATCATGGGACTCTTCGTGCGGCCGTTCGCGCTGACGATGCGACTTGCGGCCAACATGACGGGCGGTCACATCGCGATTCTCGCGATTCTGTCGTTCGTGTTCCTGTTCGCCCAGACGTTCGGCAGCGCGCTGGCCGGCGTCGGCGTGGGAGTCGCCGTGTCGGTGCCGCTGGCCGTCGGCATCTCGACTCTTGAAATCATCGTCGTGCTCGTTCAGGCATATGTTTTTACGCTGCTGACCGCAGTGTTCATTGGAATGGCGATTCACGTTCATCATTAGATTTTGGTCACTATACGAAAGGACAGAGAATGAATAGCGTACGTCTTCGTCAGGTCATGTTGGTGGCGATGGTTGCGGCAGTCGCGCTCGCCTCCAGCTCGGTCGTGTTCGCGCAGGAAGCCGCCGGAGCGGGCGGAAACGATCGATCGGTGCTTCACCTCTTTGGCGCGGCGCTCGGCCTCGGCATGATCGTCATCGGTGCAGCGCTCGGCATCGGGCGGTTCGCCGCCGCAGCCGCCGAGGGCATCGCCCGCCAGCCGGCAGCCGCAGACAAGATCACCGGTGCCGTCAACCTTCCGTTGTTCCTGCTCGAAGGCGTTGCGATTCTGGCGGAAGTCTTCGTGCTGCTCATCGTGTTGTTGAATGGCAGGGCGTAAGAAATCGTCCATCGTCCATCGCTCGCCCGCGGAAGCGCGATGCGCGACGGTGGGTCGATCGCCTGACCGGAGAAGCGCCGAGCGCGAAGGCGGGTCCATCGTCGATCGACGATCATCGACTACAGAAGGAATGCTTGAATGAATAACCCGCTGGTGCAGGTGGATCCGGGACTCTTCCTCTGGACCATCATCACCTTTCTCGTGCTGTTGACGCTGCTCGCCAAGTTCGCCTGGGGGCCGCTGCTGCAGTCGCTTGCCGCGCGCGAGGAGACCATCAGGAAATCGCTGGCCGACGCCGAGAAAGCGCGCGCGGAGCTGGAGCGGCTGAACCGCGAGTCGGAAGCCATCATCCGGCAGGCTCGGGTCGAGGGCGAGCAGATCATCGGCGCCAGCCGTGCCGACGCGGAACGGCTTCGCGGCGAGCTTCGCGACAAGGCGCGGGCGGAGGCCGAGGGTATCCTTCGGAACGCCGAGCGCCAGATTCAGCTGGAAACCGCGCGTGCCGTGCAGCAGATTCGCACCGAGGCTGCCGACCTGTCGGTGGCCATCGCCTCGAAGCTGATTCAGAGGAACCTTACGCGAGCGGACAACGAGAAGCTGATTCAGGACGCGCTGAATCAGCTGCCGGAGACCAAAAACTAACCCTAAAAACTCTTCTGCAGGGCGATTGCCTGCACGGCGTCGGCGGAAGACGGGTCCATATCTATCACGCGGGTCAGATATTTCGCCGCCGAGGCTTTGTCGCCGGCAGCTCGCGCGAGCGCGGCCAGCTTCATCAGCGGCCGTGTCCACATCACGTCGGCGCCCGACGCTTTCTGATACCAGCTCTGCGCTTCGGCCGCGTTGCCCTGCGCTTCCCTCAGCGTCCCCATCGCAAACAGTCCGTTCGGGTCGGCAGCATCGGCCTTCAGGATTTCCTGGAATGCCGATTCCGCGTCGGCGTATGACTTCTTCGCCAAGTACGCCGTGCCCATCGGCAGATTCACCATCGTCAGCGCCGGCACTCGCGTCTTGATGTCTCGATACGCCGCGATCGCCTGATCGTAGCGCTCCTCGTCGAGCAGCGCCGAGGCCGCGGCCAGCTGGCCCGACAGGCTTTTCGAGTCGATGCCGGCAAGCGCACCGAACGCCTCCGGTGCTTCGTGGCGGTCGAGCTTGATGTCGAGATTGGGGGCCGCGCCCGTAATGCGGACAGCCGCGGTGATGGTCATGGGATCGAAGCCCGGCGCCTCGAAATTCAGCTGCCACTCACCGGACCGCGCAACCACGAAAATAAAACGGCCCCGATCGTCGGTCGCCGTCGTCAAGGTCATCGGAGAGACGCCCGGAATGCCGCCGGTCGCCGCGCGGACGATCGCACCTCTGATTGCGGCGCCAGTTTCGTCCCGCACCACGCCTGAAATGCGGTTGGTCTGGGCCGCCAACGGAGCTGACACGAGCAGGGCCACGGCAGCCGCCAACAAAGATGTGCGCTTGGTAAGCATGGGGGAAGTATACCCAACGGGGTGCGAGAGGTGCGAGGGGCTTGCGGGGGTGCGAGAGGTGCGAGGAGCTGCCGGAGGTGCGAGATGTGCGGGGGGTGCGAAGGGTGCGATCGACGACCAGGTCCGGACCTAGTTGAGCACTAAATTGGATGGTGGTTGCAACGTCCATCTGTTTTGCTTCTGAGTCGCTCGCGGAGTGCGCGAGGCGCCAGGGCTGCGACAGGTGCGAACTCGAAGGGCAGTTGGGAACTCAAAGCTCGAAGCTAGGACCTCGAAGCTGGAGGTGCGCGGGGCTTGTCCGCCGTAGCGGCGCCCGACGCGAAGGCGGATGCGATGGATCAGTTGGCCGATCGAGAACGGGCGGCCAGGCCCTGACGCATTTGCACACCTTCCGCCGCGGAAAACTGCCAACCGGCGGTGCGGATGCCGCGGATTTCATCCTGCGACCAGATCGCCCGCATTAGTCCATCGCGCGAATGCTGCGAGTGGCCCAGCAGCAGGTGTCCAATCTCATGTGCGATCGCCCGTCCGAGCAGCGTCGCGAAATCGACTCCAGAGCCGCGCGCGATCTTCAGCACCAGCTCGGGATCAACGGTCATCAGCACCCCGGCGTGTGAATCGTGATTGACTAACGATGTTCCCATGGCGACGATCCGGGCGGAATCATTTTCGGCGGCAGGGGACGCCACGAGTCGCAACACGAAGTCGCTCCCCTCGCGCGGCGGCTGGACGCATTCCTGGCGATCGCCGCTGGCCGATGGAGCCGGTTCAGCTGACTTCGCGCGCCACGCTTCGGCCGGCAAGCTATCGACGATGGACGATGGCCGATCGACGATGGCCGATGGCCGATCGACGATCGACGACGTCACCGCGCAGTCCACCCATTGAAGCGAGATGCCTGCCTGCTGAAACGTCCGATCTGCCGTCGCGCGCGCGCGAGCGATGTCGTCTGCCGGCACCTGCATGTAGTTGTACGTCCGAATCATCACCATGGCCGCCATGAGAAGCGCGTGTGTCATGCGCCCAATGTGCGGTCCGCGCCCGAGTGCCTCAATGCTTGCGAGGTGACCTGCAGGCGAAACGTAGGTGACTCGCCATCCTATTGATGACGCTCTAGTTAGCAGCCTCTCAAATATCGACGGAGATCGCGCTGGATTCGCGTCGCTGATACACTCAGTTCTTCCCAGCGATGCTGCCTTTAGAGCGCCAAGCGGATGTGAGACGGTTCGGAACGTTCGAGGTGGACATGCGCGCCCGCGAGCTGCGCAAAGGCGGAATCCGCATCAGACTTCAGGAACAGCCGTTCGAAATTCTGGCGATGATGCTCGATCGGCCCGGTGAGCTGGTCACGCGCGAAGAACTGCGCCAGCGGCTCTGGCCCGCCGGCACCTTCGTCGATTTCGAGCACAGCCTCAACGCGGCCGTCAAGCGGCTTCGTGCAGCGCTCGGAGACGACGCAGACAATCCGCGATTCGTCGAGACCCTGCATCGGCGCGGCTATCGGTTCGTCGCCCCGGTGGCATTCGAATCGCCCGCTCGGCATCTGCATGCCGTGCCCCTGCGCGCGTCGAGGCCGGCGACCGAGTCCCCGAGCGTTCGGCTGGTCGTGCTCCCGTTCGCGAACCTCAGCAACGATCCGTCGCAGGACTATTTCAGCGACGGTCTGACGGAAGAAATGATCACGCAGATCAGCCGCCTGTCTCCCGGCCGGCTCGGCGTGATCGCCCGCACGTCGTCGATGCTGTTCAAGCGGTCCACGAAGAGCGCGTGCGAGATCGGACGCGAGCTGGCCGTGGACTATCTGCTTGAGGGCAGCGTTCGATTTGAAGGCGATCGCATCCGCATCACATCGCAGTTAATCGAGGCGCGCACGGAAACCCACCTCTGGGCCGAGACCTACGATCGGCGGATGGAAGAAACGCTCACGCTCCAATCGGAAGTCGCGCTGCGCATCGCGCACTCGCTGGCGATGGAGCTGGTGCCCGATCAGCGTGAAGCGCTCGACCGAGTAGGGCCGAGACGGACAGAGGCCTACCAGGCGTATCTGAAAGGCCGGTATCACTGGAATCGACCCGGCGATGACGGATTGAAGTCCGCACTCACGTTCTACGAGCGCGCGATCGAGCTGGACCCGCAATTCGCCGCAGCTTACGCCGGGCTGGCGCGCGCGTGGGTATCGGTCGCGTTCGTCTCGAAGGTGCCGGCACGTGCGCCGCTCGAGGCCGCGCGAACCGCGGCTCTGAAGGCCATCGACTTCGATCCTGGCCTGTCGGACGCGCACGTGGCGCTCGCCGAAGTGCGCAAATCGCTCGAGTGGAATTGGCGGCTCGCCGAAGCGACCTTCCGGAAGGCGATCGCCCTGTCGCCAAGCTGCGAAACGGCGCATCGCCGGCTCGGCGTGTTCCTCGCGGGATTGTCGCGATTTCAGGAAGGGAAAGCGGAAACCGACCGCGCGTGCGATCTCGATCCTCTCTGCCTCACAGTCAGCACCGGCGCCGCGTGGGTACGGTACGTGGCGGGAGAGTTCGACGAGACGATCGATCGCTGCCAATACACGCTCGATATGGATCCGGGATTTGCGCCTGCCCGGCGGCTCCTGGGCGCTGCGCAGCTCGGCGCGGGCCGTCCCGACCGCGCGGTAGCCGAACTTCAGGCCGAAGACGCTCCCGATGCTGCCCCGCTGACCCTTGCGTGGCTGGCGCATGCGATGGCCGCTGCCGGGCGCCGCGACGAGGCGGCATCGCTTGTGGCGAAGCTGGACGAGCTTGCCGCGAAACGCTACGTGCCCGCGTATCATCTCGCGATCGCGCACACGGGGCTCGGCAACCGCGACCAGGCGTTTGCCCTGCTGGCGAAGTCCTCTGCAGATCGCGAGCCCGTGCTGATCAACGTCGGTGTCGAGCCCCGTTTCGAGCCGCTGCGCCGCGATCGCCGGTACGCGGAGCTGATGGCGCAGCTCGGCATTCCGCGCTAATCCCGGTTGGCATTTCGCCGCGAGAAGTGCAATACTTCGCGCGCAATTTCATTCCAAAGCCACACGCTACGAGCAGGAGGACACGAAATGACTGCACGGCGAATCATCTTTGCAATCCTTGTGATGACGTCCCTCACGATCGGGATGTACGCGCAGGGCGGCGGCGCGCGCGGAGGCGGTGCGCCTGCGACGATCACTCCAGGAAACCTGGTCCAGGGCGCATGGGGCAGCACCGTACTCCCCGTCGATTCACGGGGGTGGGGGTGGATGACCAAGTCGTATCTCAGCAAGAACGCACGGCGCCCGCTCTACAACCAGGCGAAGGAAAATCTTTTCCAGGACAAGCAGGTCACCAGCGTGACGATCTCGACCCTCAATCCTGAGCAGTACTGCGAATCCAGAAAGCACTGGGATTACATCTGGTTCGAGATGCAGCACAGCACAATGTCGTTCGCCGACGTGCAGAAAATGATCGCCGCGTGCCCGGGACCCGGCGGCGGCGCTCCGATGATCCGCATGCCCGACGCGCTCGAAGCCAACATCCAGAAAGCCACCGACCTTGGCGTCCTCGGCATCATCGTGCCGACCGTCGATGATGCGCTCGAGGCGCGTGACGCCGCCCGCTTCTCGCGATTCCCGCCGTTCGGCCGTCGCAGTTCAGGGGCCGGCACGGCCGCCACGTTCTGGGGCAGCGTTCCCGGCGGCTATCGCGAAACGATCAACGACAACTTCCTCGTCGTCGTCATGCTCGAGACGCTCGAGAGCATCATCAATGTCGACGAGATTGCGAACACCTTCGGTCTCGACGTGGTCATCCAGGGGAACAACGACTTGTCGGTATTCTCCGGATGGAGCCAGACCGACGAGCGCTACCAGCAGCTGTTGACCATCAGCCGCAACGCCACATTGAAAGCCGGCAAGTACTGGGGCAACGCCGGGCAGCAGTACCTTACGGGCAACCCGCTCAGCTCGGATACGCGGTTCGTTCAGAACGGGCCTGCGCGCGACGGGTTCTCATTCCCGCAGCGCGGGCGCGGTGCGGCCGAGGCCGCCGAGCCGACCATCGGAGTACCCGGAGGCGCTCAGCCGGGTACAGCTCCAGCAGGCGGCGGAGGCGGCCGGCGTGGTGGCGGTGCGGGACGCGGACAGTAAGTGACAGAGACAATTGATAAGTGACAAGTGATAAGTGCGAGTGAAAAGCCGTCGCGGAGCGATCCGCGGCGGCTTTATTCTGATCTATCCGTGCAATGCCGCGGGTACTTTCACTCGCACTAAGGCCGCCACACCCGCACTTCCGTACTTCCGCACTTCTGTACTTCCGCACTTCCCGAAAACTGCTCAAAAAATCTCAGCGCTGATGCCGGGAACCTCGATGTGTACAATCTAATGAACGGGACGGGCATCTCGACCATCAACACGACGTTCGGGCCCAACTGGCAGCGTCCGACGCTGTTGCAGCTGGGGCGTTACGCGAAGTTGAGCGCGCAGATCGATTTCTAACCGACTGCGCTATACTCCGCCCTCGTTCACAGTCGGAGGTTTTTATGAAGCGAAGGCAGTTCGCGCTGGCTGTTGTGGCCTGCGTGTGGGCACTGACATCGGGCGGGGCGATGCGCGCGCAGCAGGGAAATCCTGCGCCTGCAGCGCCGCCGCAGTTCTTCCTCGGGCGCGTGTCCGACAGCATGTGTGCAGGTTCTCACCAGGGGAAAGCCGCCGCAGCCGGCTGGACCGACCGCGAATGCATTTTCGAGTGCGTGAAGGCGCTGGCGAAGTACGTGCTCGTCGATCAGAGCAACAAAGTGATCCCCATCGCCAACCAGGATGCCGCAGGACTTCCGCTGTATGCGGGCAGGCCGGTGAGGATCTCTGGCGAGTTGAAAGATGGTGCGATTCTCATCACGAGGATCGAAGCGATTCCGGCGCATCTTCACATCTTCCATGTGATGACGAACTGGAGAGACACGCCGGGCACCCGCGGGTTCCTGCCGGTCGCCGCCGACGAAGCCAGGATTGCGTCAACACATGCAAAGCTGGCGATGAAAGGTCCGGGCCTCGACGAGATGAAGCTGCACGCCGGTCACGTGCTCAATGCGCTGGATCCGTCACTCGAGCCGAAGGGCCCTGGTGCCGGATACGGCGTGAAAAAGGCGACGGCCGGAGCGACCCAACATCTCGAATTCGCGACAAAAGGCGAAGGCATGACGGCGAACATCTCGGCGCATGCCGCGCCGGTATCGGCGACCCTTGCCAATGTTGCCCGATTGACCGATCAGGCCATCGCGGTCGCACAGAAGGCGCGCGCGGCCACCGACGCGGCGGAAGCATCGAAGCTTGTCGCCGAGCTGGACTCGTTGACCACGCAGATTACGGCAGGACTTCAGGAGGCGCAGAGTCACATGACGCAGATGCTCAAAGGCGAAGGCCTCGAGAGCGCCCCGCGTTAAATTCCATCAACAGGACGAAGGGAGAGCTGATGAAAAAAATTCTATTGCTCGTGTGGTGCGCCGTCGTCGTTTCGGCGGCAACGGTGTGGGCGGCTCCGGCCGATCCGAAAGACGAGAAGGCTGTCATGGCCACGCTCGAGGCGATGGCCAAGGCGACGATTGCGAAAGATGTCGCCGCGCTGAGCAAAATCTACAGCGACGATATCACCTACAGCCATTCTTCCGCTCAGAACCAGAACAAGGCGGAAGTGTTGAAGGCGCTCGAAGGCCCGAGTGTCGCCGAGTACATGAAGTTCAAAGACATGACCGTCCGCACGTACGGCAACGGCACTGTGGCGCTCGCGAAAGGCATTTGCGAGTTCCGCAACGGCGCTCCGGGGAAAATGAACGACAACCATTTGAACATTCTGTGGGTGCTCGTGAAGGGCGCGGGCCCGTACGGCTGGCAGATCGTTGCCCGTCAGACCACGAGAATTCAGGAGCCGGCCGCGGCCGCACCGCGCACATCGCGCTGAAGCCGAACCCAGGGGTGGACGAACGATGCCGATTTACGAATACAAGTGTCGGGCATGCGGGTCGCAGTTTGAGTTTTTGGTGCTGCCGACAACGGCAGCACCCGCATGCCCCGATTGTCACGGGACCGATTTGGAGCAGCTCTTATCGATGTTTGCCGTCAGCTCGGAAGGCACGCGCCAGAATGCGCTGAAAGACGGACGAAAGCGGGCGGCCGGCGTGAAACGCGAGAAAGACCAGGCCCAGATCGAGTACGAAAAACATCACGACGATCACCACTAGGAGTTTGAGTTCGCTGGCCGCGGTGCTTCTGAGCGTCGCCGCCGCCGGCTGTACTCAGGTCGCGTCCGTTCCAGACCCCTCCACAGCGTCCGGCCCGCCACATCTGATCGAGCGCTCGCGCCTTGCGATGGGCTCCGAGCTTCGACTCATCGCGTGGGCCAACAACGATTCCGGCGCGCAGGCCGCATTCGACGAGGTCTTCGCCGAGTTCGACCGGCTCGAAAATCTCATGAGCGTGTGGCGCCAGGACAGCGACATCCTGCGCGTCAATAGGGCAGCGGGCGTCCGGCCCGTGAAAGTCAGCGACGAGGTACGCGAGACGCTGAAGACGGCGCGGCAAATCAGCGAGTGGACGGGGGGGAAATTCGACGTCACGTTCGGCGCGCTATCCGGCCTCTGGAAATTCGATCACGATCACGACGATCGCCTTCCCGACATGCGCGAGGTGCGCCGCAGGCTGCCGCTCATCGACTACCGCGCCATCGAGATCGACGATGCCGCGGGCACGGTGTTTCTGAGGCGCAAAGGGATGTCCGCGCACCTCGGTGGCATCGGCAAGGGCTACGCAATCGATCGCGCCGCCGCGCTTCTTCGACAACGCGGCTTCCGCGACTTCATGATTCAGAGCGGCGGCGACATGTACGTCTCAGGGCTGAAGGACGGACGACCGTGGCGGCTCGGCATCCAGGATCCGAGAGGACCGGCGAATCACAGCTTCGCCGAGCTCGACTTGTCGGACGGGACGTTCAGCACCTCGGGTGACTACGAGCGCTTCTTCATGAAAAACGGGCGCCGCTACCATCACATTCTCGATCCGGCGGTGGGAGAGCCGGCGCGCGGATCGCGCAGCGTGACGATTGTCGCCAACCGCGGCGTAATCGCCGACGGGCTGTCGACGGGCGTCTTTATCCTGGGTCCAGACGCGGGCATGGCGCTCATCGAGCGGTTGCCGGATGTGGAAGGCGTGATCGTGTCGGACAAGAATGAAGTGCTGATTTCCTCAGGCCTGGCCGGACGGGTCAGGATCCTGGCGCCCCCGACTGACGCGCCATGATGTCGCTCTTGCGCCGGATGATGATCCAGTGCGGGCACTTCTGCTGATCCATGTAAAGCCGCTCGCAGTCGTCGCACCGGACGCACTCGCTCTTGACGATCTGCGGCCCGCGGATCGCGCCCCACTCGCAGGTCTTCTCGCAGATCTTGCAGGTGTTGCACTCGGCCCAGCGCTTGATCTTGAAGACCGTCAGGTTCGACAGGATGCCGAGCATCGCCCCGACCGGGCACAGGAAGCGGCAATACAGATTGCGGACGAACACCGTCGCGACCAGCAGCACCGCCAGCCCGATCCACATCCCGGTCGTCCCGAACAGCCCGAACATCCAGAACGGCTCGACGAA
>Ga0068859_100005600_pt1 | contig 12798 bp, 12 predicted proteins | sample KBSSwiS22_FD_66585 | JGI IMG/M metagenome (GOLD analysis project Ga0068859, IMG submission 66585) | Switchgrass rhizosphere microbial communities from Kellogg Biological Station, Michigan, USA - KBS Switchgrass S2-2 | ecosystem: Host-associated > Plants > Roots > Rhizosphere > Soil ... | reverse complement strand
TTTTGCCTCTTGGCGGCCAAGGCCGCCGCGGCGCGCATCTCGCGCACCACTTTCCACGACGGCGGGCGCACGGAGTACTTGAACAGGTCCCGTCCGTCCGGGTCGTAGCGGACGACCGACTTGTCGAGCAGGTCGAGGTGGACGACGGGGAGCTTGCCCATCACGAGCTCGCGCTTGCCTTCGGCTTTCTTGGCGACCGCGGCCGCCGCCTGCGGCTCCGCCGTCCCCCACGCGTACCACAGCCAGATCAGCGCCCCGATCGCGGCGCCCGACAGGAGGACGACCTCCCGCCGCGTCAGGCTCCGCGCCATCAGGATCTCCTGTTGGCGATGGGCGCCTTGCCGAGCTCGTCGAGCTTCGCATCGGGGGAGATGAAGTACGTCGCGAGCGTGATGTTGAGCTCGACCACCTCGTTCGACTTTCCGGCCCCGAGGTTGACGCGCTCGATGACGAGGAAATTCTCGGAGCTTTCGACGGCCTGGATGAACTTCCTGAGGTTCGTGTACCCGCCCGACAGCGGGACGACGATCCCGAACCGCTCGAGCGCCGACGATTTTTCGTCCCCGGTCGGGTTTTCGTACTTCACGCGGTTTCCGGCGATGCCGAACTCCCGGACGAGCTTCGCGATCTCGAGCTGCACGCCGATCATCCGGCGCTGGCGCGTGGACAGCACGTCGGAGGCCAGGTGCTTCATGTCGTCGCGCACCTTTTCGAGGGAGGCGCGGTAGGTCTCCTTCTGGACGACCTCGGTCTCGCGCTTGGCGACCACCTGGCGCTGCGGGCTCGACTGGTCGGTGAGCTGCCGGTAGCGCACGACCTTGGGGCGCACGTAGAGCACCGAGACCACGACGTTCACGGCCAGCAGAGCGCCGAGGATGAAGAAGATCTTCCCGCTCGCCTCGCGGATGTCGAACCGCCGGCGCGCAGTCACTTCAAGCCCTTCAGCGCGGAGGGCGGAGCTTCGCCCCCTTCTTCCGCCGCTTTCTTCGCCGCGTCGAGGATGTGCGGGATGTTGGGGTGCTCGCCGGCGAGGCGGCCGTCGGGGTCGTAGAGGAAGCGGAGCTGGAACTTCATCTCCGCGTTGCCCGTCGCCGTCTCGGTGCCGATCGGCTCCACCTCGGCGAAGTGCGGGTCCATGATCAAGGAGCGCTCGAGCTCGAGGAACGACTCGAAGCTCTGGGCGATGCCTTCGACGTCGACCGGCACCGTCCCCTCGAAGAGGCTCTCGTGCGAGCCCGGCGTGGCCGCGCGCTCCGTGCCGTAGATCGGGTGCACGCCGGTCATCTTGACCTCGTAGGGAACGACCTTCTCCAGGGTGTTGAACAGCCGCGTCCACGACAGGCCGCGCCTCAGGATGATGTCGTTCGCCATGTCGGCCTGGAACTGCATCGTCTTCATGTCGAACACGCGCGCCCCGGTCACGGCCTCCTGCTCGCGGCGATCGAGGTCGGCGAGCTGCCGCTCGACGCCCCCGATGTCCGACTGCAGCATGGAGAGATCGCGCGAGGCGTTCATCGCGGTCCGCACGTTCCAACCCGTGAAGCCGAGGACGGCCGCGAGCAGGATCCCGTGGGCGGTCCAGATCGGCGTGTTGTTCCGGAACGGGCGGGTCGCGAGGTTGAGCTCGACGCTGCGCATCATGCCGCGCTCCGGCCCGACGCCGCGCCCAGGGCCGGCGCCAACGTCTGCCCGTCCACGGGATCGAGGCCGGGCCCGGGAAGGGGCGCCAGCGACTCCGTGGCGTCGATGGCGCGCACGGTCGTCGCGCCCACGCGCTCCAAGACGGGAACGACCTCGTCGAGCGAGGGGGACACGGCGCGGACGAACAGCGTGCCGACTCCCGCGCCCCCGAGCTTGTCGGTGTAATACGACAGAGACGACGCCAGCTCGCGGGAGAGCACCGCGAGGCGCCCCGCGACGGCGTCGTCCTCTCCGGCGGCGTACGACTTGCAGCGGAAGAAGACGACCCGGTCCGACCGGACGATCATCAGGGTGAAGTAGCCGCGCGTGCAGTTGAGCAGCGCGGCGTCGCCCCCCGCCGCGGTCGCCTTTTGGAGCACGGGGCGCACGAGGTTGAACAGGCTCGGCGTGCACAGGTCGACCAGGCCCGGGCGTGCGCCCACCGCGGCGAGCGCGGTCTCGTACTGCTCGACGACCGATCGCAGCATCGCGGCGACGAGGTAGTGCTGCTCCGGGCCGAGCCCCGGCAGCGCGTGAGAGGAGATCACCGCGTCCTCGAGACGGAACGGGAGCGAGCGCCGCAGCTTGAACCGGAGCATCTCGCGGAGCAGGCCGCGGGTGGCGGGCTTTTCGGGAAGCGTCACGATCGAGACCTTCGCCAGGTTGTCCGGGAGGATCAAGGAGACGCGGCCCGGCTTGGTGCCGCTCGCCGCGAACAGCTCGCGAAGCTGCCGGGCCAGCTCGTCCAGCGGGCCGACGTTGGGCTTGAACATCGTGGCGCCCGCCGCGTGCTCGGCGGTCGGGTGCACGCGGAACGCCTCGAGCGCGGGCAGGGCCCTCCCGTTCGCGCGCACGCGGACGAGGGTGAGCCGCCCGCGGTCGATCTCGATGGCGACGGGAGGGTACTTCGGACGCAGGTCGAGAAGCGCTTCGGTGTCGAAGCGCTTCAAGGACGCGAGGATCGGATCGAACACGCTCATTCGACGAAGGTCACCTTGTTGATCTCGTGGAGGGAGGTCTTCCCGGCGAACACCTTGGCGAGCGCCGCCTCGCGGAGGAAGGTCATCCCCTCTTCCTTGGCGGCGCGCTTGATGTCGGCGGCCGGGCGCTTTTCGAGGATCATCTCGCGGATGCGATCGGACATGTCGAGGAGCTCGGCGATCGCCGTCCGTCCGGTGTACCCCGTGCCGTTACAGTCGATGCACCCCTTCCCTTCGTAGAAGGTGAAGTCGAGGTACCGGTTCGGGTCGAGGCCGGAGCCCGTGAGCTGCTCGCGCGTCGCCTTGACCGTGCGCTTGCACGACGAGCAGATCAGACGTACGAGGCGCTGGGCGAGGATGCAGTTCAGCGCCGAGACGAAGTTGTACGGCTCGACCCCCATGTTGAGGAAGCGGCCGAGCACGTCGACGACGTTGTTGGCGTGGACGGTCGTGAAGACGAGGTGGCCCGTCAACGCCGACTGGATCGCGATCTGGGCGGTCTCCGCGTCGCGGATCTCCCCGACCATGATCTTGTCCGGGTCGTGGCGCAGGATGGAGCGCAGCCCCCGCGCAAAGGTGAGCCCCTTCTTCTCGTTGACCGGGATCTGGGTGATGCCGGGGAGCTGGTATTCGACCGGGTCCTCGATGGTGATGATCTTGTCTTCGTCGTTCTTGATCTCCGAGATCGCCGCGTAGAGCGTCGTCGTCTTTCCCGAGCCGGTGGGCCCGGTGACCAGGACCATCCCGTACGGCTCCTTGATGAACCGCCGCATGCGGGCCAGGTCGCGGTCCTCGAAGCCGCAGACGTCCAGCGACAGGGAGGCGAACTCGCGATTGGTCGACTCCTTGTCGAGGATACGGATCACGCAGTCTTCGCCGTGGACCGAGGGCATGATCGACACGCGGAAGTCGACCGTGCGCCCCTTGATCCGCAGCTTGAAGCGGCCGTCCTGCGGGATGCGCTTTTCGGAGATGTCGAGCTCGGACATGACCTTGATGCGCGAGATGATCGTCTGGTGGAACTTCTTGTCGATCGGCTCCATCGCGTGGTACAGGACGCCGTCGATCCGGTACTTGATGACGACTTCCTTGTCCCTGGTCTCGACGTGGATGTCGGACGCGCGGCGCTGCAAGGCGTTGAACAGGGTCGAGTCGACCAGCTTGATGATCGGCGACTGGTCGGACGTCAGCCGGTCGATGGTCAGCGTCTCTTCGCCGGTCTCGTCGTCCTCGGTGACGATCTGGATCCGGAACTCCTCGGTCGCCTCCTCGAGCACGCGCTGCGACGATTCGCTCTTCTTCAGGATCTCGGCGATCGCGCCCGGAGTCCCCACGACGACCTCGATCGAGGTGCCCAGCAGCAGCTCGAGCTCGTCGATCATCAAGACGTCGGTGGGGTCGGCGACCACGATCTGCAGCCCCGACGCCGTCCGGTTCCGGGGCACGAAGTTGTAGCGGAACATCAGGTCGACGGGGATCGAGCGGAAGAGCTCCGGGTCGATCTCGAAGTTGGCGAGGTCGACGTACTCGATGCCGATCCGCTCCGCGAGGCGGCGCGCCTCGCGCTCCTCGGAGAGCACCTCGGCGACGACGGCGTCGGGCTCGATCGCCGGTACCGGGTTTGCGTCTTTGACGTCCGTGTCTTCAGCCATGCATGTCCCTGCCTAGAACTTCGAAGAGCCCACCGCCTGGAACAGCGGCATGTAGATCGCGAGGATCATCCCCGTCACGATGACCGCCATGAAGATGAGCATCAGCGGCTCGATCATGGTGACCATCTTGCTCAGCCGGTAGTCGATCTCCTCCTCCGAGAACTCCGACGCGTTGTCGAGCATCTCGACCAAGGACCCCGTCGACTCCCCCACCTTGATCATCTCGATCGCCATGTCCCCGATGTACCCGATGCGCTCCAAGGACTCCCAGAGCGGCTGGCCCTCGCGAACCCGCACCGTGGCGCCGAGAAGCTCCCGTTCGAGCACGTAGTTTCCGACCGCGCGCGCGGCGAGCTCGAGCGAGGTGACGAGCGGGATGCCGCCCGAGAGCAGTGTCGACAGCGTGCGCGTGAAGCGGTTTTGCGCGTAGTCCTTGATGACGCTGCCGATCAGCGGGATCTTCATCTTCAAGCGGTCGAAGCCGATCCGCCCGGAGGGGCTGCGCTTCCACACCGTGAAGGCCACGGTGCCGCCGACGACGGCCGCGAGAATCGGCTGCCACATCGACTGGAGGAAGACCGAGGTGTCCACCAGGATCTCGGTCATCCACGGCAGGGTCGTCCCGAGGTCCTTGAACAGCGACGCGAACGTCGGGATGACCTTGAAGATCATGATCCCGACGATGACGATCGACGTGCACACCAGGATGGCGGGGTAGATCAGGGCTCCCACGACCTTCTTCTGGATGGTCATGATGCTGCGCGTGTAGGCGATGTAGCGCTTGAGTACCGAAGGCAGCTCGCCCGACCGCTCGCCGGAGGCGAGGCTCGCCGCGTAGAGCTTCGGGAACATGTCGCCCTGCGCCGCGAAGGCGTCGGAGAGGGCTTCGCCGCCTTTCACCCGGTCCCGGATGTCGGCAAGCACCTTTTTGAACATGAGGTTCTTCCGGCGATCGATCAGGATGTCGAGGCTCGCGATGATCGGCAGCCCCGCCCGGAGCAGCGCGGAAAATTCCTGGTTGAAGAAGAGGAACTCACGCGCGGGAATCCGCTGACGGACCGAAAGCGCGTCGCCGAGCGCCGAGAAGAAGGGGTTCTCGCGGCGCAGCGCCAGAAGCAGCAGGTCCTTGTCCTCGAGCTCGCGGCGCAGGGCGCTCTCGGTGTCGGCGACCATCGTGCGCTCGACGATTTCGCCGGTGGGCAAGGCAAGGCGGCAGATGAACTGGGCCATCGCCTACCTCGGCCGCGCCTGAAGCGTCAGGAAGAGGGCGCGCTTGGACTCGGGGTTTTGCGCCGCGCCGATCATGAGCATGCGCCCGACGGGAAGGACGACGTCCGCCGCGTAGACGTCCTGCACGTGCTCCTTGCCGTCCGGGGTCTTCGTCAGCCGCTGCAGGACGAACCGCGTGAGCTTCACGCTCTGGTCGCGGACCGTCTCGACGTCGTAGCCCACCCGGTATTCGGCGGTGAGGTTGACGGTCACGCGGCCCCCTTCGGCACCGGTCACCGAGCGGCCCCCCAGCGACTCGTACGCGTTCCACTTCGTGAAATCGGAGAGCGTCTCGGCGATCCCGCGCACGTCGGTCGTCATCGCCGACGACGGAATCGACCGGCCGGCTTCCTGCTCGCGCCGGTCGGTTCCCAGGAAGAGGCTCATCGAGATCTCGACGTTGCGCGGCGCCACGTCGAAGCTCTTCAGAAGGTCCGCGACCCGCGCGAGCACCTCGACGCGATCCTGCACGGTCAGCGTCTTCAAGCGCGGCTGCAGCGTCACCGAGCCCTGAGAGGACAACAGGGGGCTGACGAGCTCCGCGGCGTCGGCGAGGGACTTGAAGCGCACCTCGTAGGCGCGCGCGGAGACGGCCCCGGCGTCCTGGGCGGCGGCCTCACCGGAGAGGCCGACCGCAAGAGCGAGCGCGAGGGCAAGCCGCCTCACAGGTTCAGATCCCCGTTGTAGACCATCACGATCTGCGTCTCGCCGACCGTCAGGTCGATCACCTGGGAGACGCCGCTCCCCGGCGTGACGTCCACGTCCGCGCGACGCTGCTTTACGATCGCCACGGGCTCCGCGATCCGCTCGCGCAGGGTGGCGTAGCCGCACACCAGCGTCAGCGCCGCGACGGCGGCGACGGCGACCCAACGCTTGCCGGGCGCGCCCTCGGCGACCGAGCCGAACGAATCGCGGGCCAGTCCGGCGTGACGCGCGGTCTCGCGCGAGACGTCGTCGAGCGCGGCGGCGGGGACGGGAGCGACCGCCAGGAGCGCAAAGAGAATGGACGGGTCGTCCGCGGCGACGCGGGTCCGGCACGCCGCGCACCCCGCAAGGTGCGCCAGCATCGACCGCCGGCTCTCACCGGCCGCCGACGCGAAAACGGCGGGGTCGACGTGCGCGCCGCTCATCGCTCGTCATCCGATCCGGGAGGGATCATGCGGACCAGGCCCGGGTACTCGCGGCGAAGCCCTTCGCGGAGCACGCGGCGCGCCTGGAGCAGGTGATTGCGAACGGTGGACTCGGTCACGCCCAGAACGCGCGCAACCTCCGCGGTGTCGAGTCCTTCCATGTCCTTGAGAACGAACGCGGCGCGCTGTTTGGGGGCCAGGCGTGCCGCCAGCCGGAGAAAGGCCTTCTGCAGGGAGGCGAGGTCGATCGCCTCGTGCGCCGGGCGGGCCGGGTCGGCCACGCGATCCCCGGCGTCGTCGGGGAGGGCCTGGAGGAACCCCTTCGGGCCCTGCTCGCGGAGATGGTCGATGGCGGCGTTCACGGTGATTCGGTACAGCCAGGTGTCGAACCTTCGCGTCAGGTCGAACCGCTGCAACACTCTCCAAAGCCGAAGGAAAACCCCCTGGGCGACGTCTTTGGCGTCCTCCAGGTTCCCGGTGATCTGGTAGGCGGTGCGGACGACTTGCTCGCGCTTGCGAAGGACCAGGTCCTCGAAAGCCCGGCGCTCGCCGGCCGCCGCCTTCCGGATCAGCTCGGTCAGGTCCTCGTCGTCCCGCATCCTCGGCTTTCGGCTTCGGGACGTCCCGGACCCGCTCCTGGTACGGGGACCCCGCACCGAGCGTCTAGCCCGAATCCATCCCGGGCGTAATCCCGACGCAACCGCCGGAGTTTAGCAGGCGGGATTCCGGCGCTAGTGGATGGGCTGGAGGGGCGCGCCCTTCGCCCGGGCCTTGGCCGGCCCGGCTGCCCCGGACAGGGTCAAGGGCTCGCGGAAGGCGAGCCGGAAGACCTCCCGGACGTCGCTGACGAACTGCAAATCGAGGTCCTTGCGGAGGGATTTCGGGATCTCCTCGAGGTTCTTCCGGTTCGCCTCCGGCAGCAGGATCGTCGTGATCCCCGACCGGCGCGCGGCGAGGACCTTTTCCTTCACCCCGCCCACGGGCAGGACGTTGCCGCGGAGCGTGATCTCACCGGTCATCGCCAGGTCGCGCCGCAAGGGACGGTCGATGAAGGCGGACACCATCGCGGCGGCGATCGTGATCCCCGCCGAGGGGCCGTCCTTGGGGATCGCGCCCTCCGGGACGTGGATATGGATGTCGCGCTCCTCGAAGTAGTCGGCTCCGAGCCCGAGCTCGGCCGCATGCGCTCGCGCGAACGACAGCGCCGCCTGCGCGGACTCTTTCATCACGTCGCCGAGCTGACCGGTGAGGATCAGCCCGCCGCGCCCGCGCATCGTCGTCGCCTCGACGAACAGCACGTCGCCGCCCGACTCGGTCCAGGCGAGCCCGGTCGCAACGCCCACCTGATCGGTGGGCAGCGCATCCTCGCGCGTCGCGGGGGCGGGGCCGAGGAAGGCGTCGAGGCTCGAGGCGATGACCCGCATCTTCCCTTTGCGCCCTTCGGCGACCTGGCGGGCGACCTTGCGGCACACGGCGGCGACGTGGCGCTCGAGGTTGCGCAGCCCCGCCTCGCGCGTGTAACCCGCGATGAGCGCCCGCAACGCGTTGTCGGAGAAGTCGATCTTCCCGCTCTTGAGGCCGTTCTCGTCGATCTGCTTGGGCACGATGTGGCGCCGCGCGATGATCAGCTTTTCTTCTTCGGTGTACCCGGACAGCCGGATCGTCTCCATGCGATCCCGGAACGCCGGGTGAATCGGGTCGAGCAGGTTCGCGTTGGCGATGAACATGACGTCGGAGAGGTCCCACGTGACGCCGAGATAGTGGTCCCGGAACGTCCCGTTCTGCTCCGGGTCCAAGACCTCGAGCAGCGCCGCGGACGGATCGCCGCGGAAGTCCTGCCCGATCTTGTCCACCTCGTCGAGCATGAAGACCGGGTTCATCGAGCCGGCCTGGTGGATCCCCTGGATCACGCGGCCGGGCATTGCGCCGACGTACGTGCGCCGGTGCCCGCGGATCTCCGCTTCGTCCTTCACGCCGCCCAGGGACAGGCGCACGAACTGGCGGCCGAGGGCGCGTGCGATCGAGCGCCCCAGCGACGTCTTGCCGACACCGGGCGGCCCGACGAAGCACAGGATCGGCCCCTTGCTCTTCTTCTTGAGCTTGCGGACGGCGAGGTACTCGAGGATCCGGTCCTTGATCGGGTCGAGCGCGTAGTGGTCCTCGTCCAGGATCGCGCGCGCCTTCTGAAGGTCCAGGTTGTCCTTCGTCGTCTTCCCCCAGGGCATGCCGAGGATCCAGTCGAGGTAGTTCCGGACGGTCGACGCCTCGGCGGCGTCGGGGTGCATCCGCTCGAGCTTCTTCAACTGCCGCTCGATCTCTTCGGCGGCTTGCGGGGACAGGGCCAGCTCGCGCGCCTTCTCGCGGCAGCGCTCGATCTCTTCGCCGAGCTCGTTCCCCTCGCCCAGCTCGGACATGATCGCTTTCATCTGATGCCGGAGGTAGACCTCGCGCTGTGACCGGTCCATCTCGTCCTTGGCCATGGAGTCGATCTCGCGCTGCATCGAAAGCAGCGACATCTCACGCTGCACGAGATCGTGCACGCGCTTCAGCCGCTCGATCGGGTCGACGATCTCGAGGATGTCCTGCGCCTCGTCGACTTTCAGGTCGAGATTGCTCGCCACCAGATCGGCCAGCCGTCCCGGGTCTTCGAGATTGCCCGCGATCACGAGCACTTCCGACGGGAGGCTCTTCCCCAGGCTCGAGGCGCGCTCGATCGCGCGCTTGACCGACCGCACGAGGGCTTCCTTCTCGATCGAGGCGCCGTCGAACGCCTGGTCCGGGATCCGCTCGATCTTGGCGGTCAAGTGCGGCCGGGTGCCGGTCAACGACTTGATCTTCGCGCGGCACACGCCTTGGACCAGAACGCGGATCCGCTCGTCGGGGAGCTTGAGCATCCGCATGATGACGGCGACCGTCCCGATCTCGTAGAGGTCGCCCTGCTTCGGGTCTTCTTCGTCCTTGTCCCGCTGCGCGGCGAGAAGGATCATCCGGTTCTCCGACAGCGCGCGGTCGACGGCCTGGATCGACAGGTCCCGCGCCACCGACAGCGGCGCGATGATGAACGGGAAGACGACCATGTCCCGCAGCGGCAGGACGGGAAGCTCCGCGGGGATCCGCAGCTCGGGATCGGACGTGGGGTTTTGCGGCGCGCTCATCGGACGGTCACCTGGATGGCGACTTCCTCGCCACGACGGTTGGGAACCTTCGGGAAGCGGATGCGCAGCGTCCCATCGGCCAAGATCGCCTCGGCGCGGTGCGTGTTCACGGGAACGCCGAGGTGGATCACGCGGCGGAACGGGCCGTACGCGCGCTCGGCCACGTGCGATCGCACCGGGTCTTCGAGCGCCGGTCGCGTTTTCTCACCGCTGAGGATGACGTCGCCGCCGTGGGTCGAGACGACCAGGTTTTCCGGCTCGACCCCCGGGAGCTCGACCGTCACCACGAGGGTGTCGTCCCCCTCCACGATGTCGGCGATCGGATTCCAGCTCCCGCTCTCCTTCGAGCCGCCGTCTAGATCGAGAAGATTGTCGAAGAGGCGGTTGATCTCGCTCTGGATGCGCGCCACCTCGAGCATGGATCCGATTCCGTTCGTCATCGACGGGCCCCTCACTTCCGCGTGTCGACCAGGTTGCGAAGCTCGGACATGAACTCCTCGACGTCCTCGAACTGCCGGTACACGGACGCGAACCGGACGTAGGCGACCTTGTCGAGGTCCTTCAGGCGATCCATCACGCGCTCGCCGATCGCCCGTGCGGGAATCTCGCGCTCGGGGCTGTCCTGCACGACTTGCTCGATCTCGTCGACGATGGCGGTCAACGCCTTGGCCGGCACCGGGCGCTTCTCGCATGCGCGGTGCAGCCCGACCATCAGCTTCTGGCGGTCGAACGGCTCCCGGCGACCGTCCTTCTTCACGACGAAGTACGGGATCTCCTCGACCCTTTCGTACGACGTGAAGCGCCGACCGCACGACAGGCACTCGCGCCTCCGCCGGATCGCGTCTCCGGCGCCGGTCTCGCGCGAGTCGACGACCTTGTCCTTCACGTGGCCGCAAAACGGGCAGATCATCGGGCGGCCTCGAGCGGTTGCGCGCCGCGTCCGAGCGCCTTGACTTGCCGGCCCGCCGCCACGAGATCGCCCCACGAGATCTTTTCCGTGTAGAGAAGGACGGGGCCCAGGATCAGGATCGGGATCACGACCGAAAGGTGCATGAGGATTCCGGCACCCGCGGCGATCGTCGGATCGACTCCGAACAGCGACGTCAGGCCGAGCTGCATCAGCGCGTGGTACCCGCCGACCCCGCCCGGCGTGGGAAGAGAGACCCCCAGCGCCAGCATCGGCAGAAGGACGAGAACGTCCGAGAAGCCGATGTCGGCACCCGCCGCGCGGATCCCGATCCACGTTCCCAGGCCGATCGTCAGCCACGCCAGCAGGCTGTGGACGAGAATCGGGACGACCCGTCTCGGCGAGCGAAGCGCGTCCGCGCCGCGGGACAAGCCGACCGCCGCGTTTCCCGCCCAGCGCACCGGCGCCGCGCGTCGCGACAGCCAGCCGTCGAGACGCCCGCCCAAGCTCGAGATCGCGACGAAGACGGCCAGGCCGATGAGGATCACGGCGAGCGCCACGAACGCGGTCACGCGGACCTCGGCCGCCAACGACGCTCCTCCCGCGGCGAACTTCGCGCCCAGGCTTCCGGCGGCGAACAACGCGACGATGGCGACGCCGTCCAAGAGGCGGTCGGCGACGACGGTGCCCAGGGTCGGTCCGAGCGGAATGTTCTCCCGCGCCGACAGGAGCGCCGGCCGGACCAGCTCGCCCACGCGCCCGGGGATCAGCCACGTCGTCATGTAGCCGAGAATGACGGCGGCGAACATCGGACGAAACGGGACGTGCGCGCGCACCGGATCGAGGAGCCAGCGCCACCGGAGCACGCGAAAGACGTTGTGGGCGACGTTGACCACCGCCGCGAGCGCGAGAGCGCCCCAGGACGCCCGCCAGAGCGCGGCGGACAGCGCCTGCGGGTCCTTGTCGTGGAGAACCCAATAGAGGAGGAGGCCGGCGAGGAGGAGGCCCCCGATCCCTTGAAGCACGACTTTCATGGCGGCGCCAATCTAGGGCAGCGCACTCGCGGGGTCAATCGAATTGGGGTGCATGTTCCGCCCAAAAGCGGTCATCCTCGACGGCAAAGCGCGCATCATTCGAAGCTGACCGCCTATCCCTCTTCCCCCGGAGGCGATTGCGGGCGCACGCGGAGCGTCTCGAATCGCTTCAGCGTCACCATGCCGGAGGTGCCGCCCTTCGCGCGCCTGACGTTTTTCCGCCGAGTCCAGTGGACGTCGCCGGACACTTGCGAGCGTCCTTCGCTGAACCAGAGCGCCCAGCGTGCCGCTTCCACGAGTGTCCCGTGCGGAATCGAGCCGATCCGCTCCGGATTGCGAACGATCACGTGCGCTCCGGGAACCCCGGCGGCATGGAGCCAGATGTCGTCGGGGGAAGCGATCTTGAAGGTCAGCTTGTCGTTGTCCTTCCCGGTGCGCCCGACCAGCACGTCGAAACCGTCGCTCGTGGTCAGCATCCGCACCCCGGCGAGGCTCGGGGCGGCCACGCGAGCGGACGCGCGCGAAGCGCGGGTCGGTCGCGCCAATCCGACGGGAAGCCCGGCGTCCCGCATCTCCGCCTCGAGCCGCGCGGCGCCCTCCTCGCCCTGGGCCCGGTCCTGCTGGACGAGCAGCCGTTCCAGGCGTTCCGAGCGCCTGGCAAGAGCCTCGGCGCGAAGCTTGGCCGAGACGAGGCCGCGCAACGCGCGCCGGTGGCGCGCGAACAACTCATCGGCAATTCTCGTCAGCGGACGACCTGGGGTGGCCGGGATTTCGATCGGATCCGCCTCGGGATGATAGGGATCGGGAACGAGGACGACGTCACCGGCCCGCCGTGCCTGGGACAGCCCTGCGAGCAGTGCCTCCCCCATGCGCTGATGCCTCTCCGGGTCGTCGAAGGACAGCAGGCTGCGGCGCGCCTTGACCTCGGCTTGTCGTGTCCGGCCCAGCTCCCCCCGGAGAATCGTTCCCAGAGATTGGATCCTCCGGAAAA
>Ga0068859_100005592_pt1 | contig 12805 bp, 9 predicted proteins | sample KBSSwiS22_FD_66585 | JGI IMG/M metagenome (GOLD analysis project Ga0068859, IMG submission 66585) | Switchgrass rhizosphere microbial communities from Kellogg Biological Station, Michigan, USA - KBS Switchgrass S2-2 | ecosystem: Host-associated > Plants > Roots > Rhizosphere > Soil ... | reverse complement strand
CTCGTGGGCCTATCCCTCAGCGCATTGCTCGTGCCGATGATCATCTCGCAGGACCGATCGACGCGGTTCGACACGACTCGTGTGCAGGCCCTGGGGGCAGCGCAGACTGGTATCGACGTCACGGTCGGGCTGATCCGAGCGGCCACCAGCCTGGATAACTCCACTGTCCCGGTTTCCTACGGCAACAGCGCCAAGCTCCCGTGCGGGCCTCTGTCCGGTCGCGTCGACAGTACGACCACGGCCGCCTACACGGTCACCGTCGAATACTTCACCTTCGATCCGGTCACCGAGACCTCCGCCTCCACGAATGCCATGACATGCGTGGCTGGGTATGGCACGTACGACGTCCTGAAAGGGGTGATGACGCCCAGTTATGCCCGGATCATCTCGATCGGCACGGTGGGCAGCCCGGTCAACGGGTCGACGGCCGGCCGGACCCTGGTCACCGCATACCGGCTCAAGACGACGAACGGCAACATCCTCGGAGGCGTGATCGGAGTCTATCCCGGTGCGAATCTGTGCCTAGACGCTGGATCCGGGACGGCCCCCGTTGGCTCGGTGGTGACCTTGCAGGTGTGCAGCAGCTCGATGCCGACTCTTGCGCAGCAGAACTTCGCTTACCGACTCGATCTGACCCTCCAACTGCTGTCATCGGTTGCGGCGACCAACGCGAACGGTCTATGCCTGAGCCCGGTCTCGGCGCCAGCCGCACCCAACAATTCCGTGGTGCTGGCTCAGTGTGGCGCGCTTGGTAGCCCCCCCTATGTGCAGCAGTGGAGTTACAACGACAGCGGCGCCTACCAGGCGGCGCTGTCCACCTCCAAGACCGACGGCACCCTCTCGAGCCTGTGCATGGACGTCGCCGCTGAAACCGTCAATGCCGCCTTGACGATGCAGACCTGCGGCAGTACAACGACGAACTGGATTCCAGCGCCCGGAGTCGGGCCTGGCGCGGCCGCCGCTCCTCAGTGGGTGAACTTCAGCGAGTTCGGACGTTGCTTGGATATCACGAACCAAACGCTGAGCTCGAGCTACCTCATAGACTATCCGTGTAAGCAGAATCCGTACCCCGGAGCCGTGCTTTGGAACCAGAAGTTCATGCTGCCGATCGTCGCGAACGGACAGGACAGCGCAACCGGCCAGATCTACACGACGGTGACCGGCAATTCCACGCGGTATTGCCTGACCAGTCCCGGGCTAGCTGGCGCATACGTGACCATGGGCCCGCAGCTGAATGGTGTCCTCCAGCCCTGTGCGGCATCGTCGCCGTCGCAGACCTGGACGGTCCATGATGGCGACCCCACCTTGGCGTATTCGGCGAAATACACCATCGTCGACTCCACCGGGCTCTGTCTGGGACTGGCTACGGCTGTGTCCGTGTGGTCGACCATCGACGTCGACACCTGCATGGGCTCCACCGATCAGAAATGGAATGCCAGCGCAAACGTCTTGAGTCCGGTGCTGACGAACACGATCGAGAAATGATCGCAAGCCGGGCTTGGCCGTGTCGGGACGCTATGCGATCTGGCTGTGGTCCAGACAGTCGCGCCGCAGCATGTCCCCGCGCGACGTCGACATTGCCAGGCGAGTCGAAAGCGTTCCCCGGTCAGCGATCGCGGCGAAGTATGCGTGCTGGCTCTCTGCGGTCCGTCTCGACCTTCCTCGCGAGTCAACGGCGCTCGGGTCAAGTTGGGAGTTTATGCCGTCGCGCAGTAGAGATAGGGCCTCTGCGCAGAGTTGGGAGACGCGGGGCTGTGAGACCCCGAGTTCAGCGCCGATATCGCTCATGGGACGTTGCTCGAAAAAGTAGGCATTGATGACGAACCGCAATCGCACTGATAGCTCGGCAATCGCGTCGTGCAGGTACCCCAGACGCTCGCGGACCAGTATCAACGATTCGGGACCAGCTGACCCATCAGGTGGGGCCTGCTCTCCGCCCGTCGCCGAGAAGTCGGGCAGTCGTTGCACGTTCGCGCGCGTCAGGTCACACTGCAGCGTCCGCAGCACCCCGGTCGTTACCTTCAGGGCACCCGCGATCTCGTCAAGCCGAGGCGGATGATCCAGCTGAACCGTCAGCTGGTCTTGGACTGCCTCGACCTCCCGAGCCCTCTGACGAACCGAACGCGTCGCCCAATCCATGGTCCGCAACTCGTCGAGTATCGCCCCTCTAATTCGTATGGATGCGAAACTGGCGAAGGGAACTCCCAGGGACGCGTCGTATGTCTGCGCGCTCACAAAGAGTGCCAACATTCCAGCCGAAGTCAGGTCATCCCGACTCACGTGGCGCGGCACCTTGGTCGATCGCTCACGTACCAAAGAGCCGACAAGTGCGAAATTGGTGTTGACCAACTTAGCAACGTCTCTTGGGCTTCTGGCCCGGCTACGTGTTCCCGGTATCTGGTCCATCGGGGCAGCTCCGATGACTGCAATGTCTGCGCCGAGTCCACAGCGTCAGTCTTTTGGCGACGTCCCCCGGGACCGTCATTTCGCACGGAATTACGTTCCTCCGAAGTATAGCGGATGTGAGGACTGGACATCGCCGCGACCAACACCACCAGCCACCGGCGACGCCCGAGCCAGTCGAAGAGCCTCTCGGCCCTGCCGCCTATGACACCGGCCTCAGCGCCGAGGAAGGTCTCTGGCAACGCCGCGGCTGGGCAGGCCGGTCATGACACGCCCAAGACCAGACACACTTCTTGGCCTTTAACCCGAACCCACAAAACGTGGGTTCAGCTGTCGCTGATGTCTTGAGACATCACAAGTGTGCCCTCGGCAGGGCACGCAAAACATGGGCAACCTGGTGGCCGTCTGATCCGGCAGCGGCAGCGACAGCTGTGGCTGATACCGCGCCGGCCTCGCCGGTTCTGCGGTCTCGGTGATCATCTAACTGGGTGACGCTTGCGGCGGCGGTAGGGATCGTCTCCGCGCGCAGGGTCGCGTGGACGGTGACGTGCTTGGTGGCATGGTCGTAGTGGATTCACCGTTAGTCGAGAATCCGAGCCCGTTCGGGTACTGCAGGCCGTCAGCCTGCACCACGATTTCATGGGTGCTCGGCTCATAGCAGCAGAGCCGCCCCGGCAGAGAGTCATCGACAAGCGCCTGGCCGCGTGGATCCGTGAACCAGAACCGCCCGTCCGGCCCGACTACGCAGGTCGTTAGGGCAATCGACGCCCTCATCGACCAGCGTCCGCACGATCGTGCCGTCGTAGTGCTGAAGGCTCGGGACAGCCGGCATATTCGAACTGCTCCGAAGCTCCGCCCGCGAGGTCGTCTTCGGTGTCGGAAACACGCGTGGGCTGTCGCGGTTGGTCCGGCTTCCCGATCAGGGTTGGTCGACGGGCTCGGCAAGTTCGATAAGCCTGTGCAGCCTGTGGGCGGTGAGGAATCCGGGCGCCTCGTGGGTGCCAGCGTGGAGGTCTGCGGCGAGGAGGTGGTAGAGGCGCGCGACGTTGGCAGCCTCGATTGGTAGCGCGTCGTATTCATCGCGTTTGAGCGACACCGGCCGCCACGTCGGATCGTGGGGGGTGGCGTGATGGAGTTCGAGTCGGCCGATCTGGAGTTGGGAAGCCCACGGGTCGGTTTCGCCGGCCGATACCAGGGCAAGGTCACCAACCGATCCCATGATTTCAACGCGAGTGCGCGGTAGGACGGCCTCACTTTCGTGCACGTGGATTGAGACGATCGCGCCACTGTCGAGCTCGGCCACCCCGACTAGGTGGTCTGCGGCGGTGACGTGGATCGTCTCACCGGTCTCGGCCACAGAATGCACGGGGTCACGCAGGGCAGTGCGAGCCGTGAAGTGCTTGATCGGACCGAGAAGGTACTGGACGAGGTCGAGGGCGTGGCCACCGCCGACCTCGACAAGCGAGGCCCGGTCGTTCGCGTTGTAGGTGTAAGCGGCCCACGCCGGCACCTCGCGGGTGTTCCCTTTGGATCTGGCGCTGTAGATGCTGGCCGAGCGGACGGTTCCAATACGGCCCTCTGTAAGCATTGTTCGCGCTCGGGTGACGGCCGGCGAGAAGCGCGCCTGCAAACCGACGACGGCGTGAATCCCAGCCGCTCTGGCGGCCGAGGAGAGTGCTTCGGCTTCGTCGGCGGTACGCGTTAGGGGCCATTCGCAGTAGACATGCTTGCCGGCATCGATAGCAGCGGTAACGACCTCGACGTGTGCTGGGACCTTGACCGTCACGACGACCAGGTCGACGGCGGGATGATTGGCGAGGCTGACGGCGTCGGTGAACGCGAAATCGGCGTCGAAGCGTTCCCGCGCCAAATGTGCGCTGGCTGCCCGGGTGGTGGCTACGGCCGACAGCCGGAAGTCGCGGGAAGCATGTATGGCCGGAACATGGGAGAGAGCGGCCCAACTTCGGTCGGGATTGGCACCGACGATGCCAACGCCTATCGGTGGGTGTACCACGTCGCCTCCTGCGCTAACCGGGTCACTAGGTTCCGCTTGCAAAGCTAGCACGAACCGGATCACATCGACCCGCTTCGATTGGCGACCCTGTGTCTGCCGCGCACCTCTCATCACCGCCCCAGGCTCGGCACTCGTTGCTGGTCCTCCACGTGGGCCATGACGACCGCTCCAAGCGAAACACCGAACGAGCCGACCTCGTCGAGCCGTCGCCCAGTAGGTTTCGGATGGGATCGGGGCCAGGTCTAGCCGAGGGGGCCGTGCGCTCTCGATCCGGAACGTAGTGACCCGATTTTGGTAGTGTCGAGAGATGCCTTCAGCGTTAGATGAGCTCCTCGCTCGCGCTGGGTCGGGCCGGCGGGCTGACGCTCGCCGCAACGTGGCCCGCCTCGTGGTCGCAGCACGGGAAGCGCTCGACGAGGAAGGGCTCGGGGTCACTACCAGAGACGTCGCCCGCCGAGCCGGAGTGGGCCTTGGCACGCTTTACCGGCACATTCCCGACCTGGACGAGCTACTCGCGGCGATCCTCTTCGACGCTGTCGCCGAGATGACCGCACAGGCAGTGCGTGCGCTTGCCGACCCCGACCCGTGGGAAGGTTTCGCACGCTTCGCGGAGGTGTTCGTGCAACTGCGCGTCACGAGCTGCGGCCTGCACGATGCGCTGAGCTCGGATCACGACCAAGCCATCGACGCCGAGGTCGCGAGTCTGCGCCAAGCCGTCGGCCGGCTCGTCCGTCACGCTCAGAAGGCTGGTGCACTACGCGGCGACGTCGATTGGCGTGACGTACCCTTCGTGCTTGCAAGCGCCATCCCCGCCGATCACACAATCGGCATCCCGGCCAAGCAGGATCAATGGAGACGCAACTTGGCCATCATTCTCGACGGGATGCGGCCCGCCTTGCGGCCTACTGCCACCACCGCCGCAATGAAGGCCTGAGCGACGATGATGATCGCCGACGTTTGCAATTGCCTCGCCTCTCGAATCGTTTGCTGAGCGAGTTGCGCGGAGCCCCAGCCCAGCTCGAATCCCGTCATGGTGCGTCCGGGCCGCCGGGCCACTCGGTCTTACGGCGTGACCGACCAGTCATCGCCGAGCGCCGAGCTGACGATGTTCTCGGCGGTTGTACGGAGCGACCGAAGCGCGTGTACCGACCTCACCTCGGATCGCACGTCCGTACTCCGCCACCCGCCGTCCTTGATCCGAGCGCAGCGCCGATTCGGGAGTCGTATATTTCGTGAGCACGCAACCGACGCCCTCGTTCTCCACCCAGGCGGTGTAGGGGCGACAAGCGCGCCCAGTCTTGCGCGTGGGTGTCGTCGTACAAGCCGTGACATCATCCATGACGCTGGCCTCGGGTACCGACGCGTCTCGCCGGCCTGGGCGGGCTCCGGTCCGACACGTAATGAACCGATGTACCGGCACTACAGGCTGAGTCCGCTTCGAGCGACAGAAGACCGTTGCGCCGCGTCGCCCATGTTTATTTGTTGTGGACCACGGCAGGACGCAAACCTGCGACCGGCGTCGCGCGCCCTGCGCCATACACACAAACACACAAACAAACACAAAACACCTTGACGTGCCCCCGGCAGGATTCGAACCTGCGCTCCCGCCTCCGGAGGGCGGTGCTCTATCCCCTGAGCTACGGGGGCGGCAAACCTCGACAGACTACCAGTGTGCGGCTACCCGCCCGGCACCCAAAGCGGTGGCCGAAGGCGCTCGGCTGCGGTTGGGTTCCTCGCGACGCACCAGGCCCACGATCCCGAAGGCACCCGAGGATGACGGTCAGGACGAGAAGACGGAGTCGGCGAGCCCATCGGCTCGCCGCCAACGAAACGCCTGCACCCGGCGAGCACAACGAGCATCCTCAGGGGGGTGGCAGCTGATTGCCGCCCAGCTGCTGCAGCAACTGCCCCATCGCGATGTTCTCGTTGCTCTGCACGGTCACCATCGCAGAGGCCGCCGTCCGGACGAAGTCGTGCTTGGCGTGCAGCACCGCGTACTCCGCCATCGGGATACCACCTTGGTGGTGGTGGATCATCAGCTGCAGGAACAGGATGTCCAGCGTCGTGCCCTTCGAGGTCCGCAGCTCGTTCATCTGCGCCGGCGTCGCCATGCCAGGCATGAGCCCGCCGTCCATGTGCATGTGGCCGCTCATCCCGCCCATCCACGCCATCGGCTCCAACGCCGAGTTACGCGACAGTCCCCAGTCATCGAGCCAGCCCGACATGCGACCGATCTCGAACTTCTGCCCGTCCGCGATGTCGCTGGCGAGCAGGACCACTGATGGGTTGGTGCTGTTGTCGCGTGCGTAGGTCGCCATGGTCACGGCCTGCTCGTGGTGGGTCGCCATGTCCCGCGCGAACCCGGCGTCGACCGATGACTCGCTGACGTTTCCAGCGGATCCCGAGTCGCCGCGCACAAGCCAACCGACCGTTCCGGCGATCAACAATGCAGCCACGGTGATGATCGCGCCGAGAACGAGGACGAGCGGGCGCCGTGGCGCCGCGTCCGTTCGGTCCTCGGCTTGGGCGACGTCGCTCATCAGGGGCTGGTCGTCGCCGACGGCGCCGGAGCGGCTGGAGCCGACGTCCACAAGGGGTGGCCGAACGTACTCGGGTTTGCCTTGAAGTCGTCGTTCTGGCAGGACACGCCGTACTCCGGCGTCGCGTCCGGGTTGTTCACGAGGGCGTTGATGAAGTCCTCGATGCGGGGGTCATCGACCTTGTCGACAAACAGCTGGTAGCCCCAGAACTGGAGCGACACGGCGCTCTTCAGGTCGGGGTAGGGGCTCATCAGCAGGTAGTTGCGCCCCTCGACCAGCGACTTGAGAGTGCTGAGCTGCGCACCCGTCACCTTGTCCTTGTTGTAGGTGATCCAGACCGCGCCGTGCTCGAGTGCGTGGACCGCGTTCTCGTTGGCGATGGCGTTCGGGTAGACCGTGCCGCTGCAGTCCGCCCAGTACTGGCTGTGATTGCCGCCGGTCGGCGGGGTGGTGTCGTACTCGATCACGCCCTGCTCGTGTGCGTGCTTGGGCTCGTCCTTGTAGACGACACCTTGGATGTCCTTCGCCGCAGCAATCTCGCCTGCTGTGTATCGATTGACCGGGTCCTTCTTGTTCGCGACGGCGTACCAGATGATGCCGCCGGCGGCGAGCGCCAGCACGACGGCCGTCGCGACCCAGCCCCACGGGAACTGCTTCTGGTTGACGATGGACTTGCCGGCCTTCTTGACCGGCGGCCGCCCGGCGGGACGGACCGGCGGTGGCGTCTTCGCACCGGTCTTGTTCGCGGGCTTGCTGTTCTTCGCCATGGAGCTGCTTTCCACTCGGGTTGCGTGAGGGGTCCCGCAGGGCAGGACGATCCGCCGACAGTCTAGGTTCCGGTGCTGATGGGCCCGTTAAGCGGCTGGGTCGGCACCCTACGATTGTCCGGTGACCCCGTCCGAGCTCTCGCAGGCCATCCTCGCGGCCGTCGCCGCCTGCCTCGATGCAGGTGACTTCACCGGCACGACCCCGGATGAAGCGGTCACCGAGCGTCCCAAGAACCCCGATCACGGCGACTACGCGACCAACGTGGCCCTGCGCCTGGCCAAGCCGGCCGGACGGCCGCCTCGCGAGGTCGCCGAGGCGATCGCCGCCCGGCTGCGTGAGACGGACGGCATCGCCAAGGTCGAGGTGGCCGGTCCCGGATTCCTCAACATCACCCTCTCGGCCGCCAGCCTCGGTGAACTCGCCCGTGCGATCGTCACCGCGGGCGCGACGTACGGGCACGGCACCGACCTGGCCGGGCGCAGCATCAACCTCGAGTTCGTCTCGGCCAACCCCACCGGCCCCGTCCACCTAGGGGGCACCCGTTGGGCGGCCGTCGGCGACTCGCTGGCCCGGGTCCTGCAGGCCCAGGGGGCCGCGGTCACCCGTGAGTACTACTTCAACGACCACGGCGCCCAGATCGACCGTTTCGCCCGCTCGCTGCTGGCCGCCGCCCACGGCGAGCCGGCTCCCGAGGACGGCTACGGCGGTGCCTACATCGGCGAGATCGCCACGTCCGTCCTCGCCGTGCGGCCGGACGCGCTGACGCTCCCGCGGGACGAGGCGCAGGAGGTCTTCCGCTCCACCGGCGTCGACCTCATGTTCACCGAGGTGAAGCAGTCCCTGCACGACTTCGGAGTCGACTTCGACGTCTACTTCCACGAGAACTCGCTGCACGAGTCCGGTGCGGTCGAGAAGGCGGTCGAGGAGCTGAAAGCCTCCGGCAACCTCTTCTTCGCCGACGGCGCCTGGTGGCTCAAGTCCACCGACTACGGCGACGACAAGGACCGCGTGGTCATCAAGAGCGACGGCAACGCCGCCTACATCGCCGGTGACCTCGCCTACTTCAAGGACAAGCGCAGCCGCGGCTTCGACCTCTGCATCTACTTCCTCGGCGCGGACCACCACGGCTACATCTCCCGGCTGAAGGCGGCCGCCGCCGCGTTCGGCGACGACCCGGCCACCGTCGAGGTGCTGATCGGGCAGATGGTCAACCTGGTCAAGGACGGCAAACCCGTCCGGATGAGCAAGCGCGCCGGCACCGTCATCACGATGGAGGACCTCGTCGACGCGGTCGGGGTCGACGCGGCCCGGTACTCCCTGACCCGCTCGGCGATCGAGACCACCCTGGACATCGATCTGGACCTGCTGACCAAGAAGTCCAACGACAACCCGGTCTTCTACGTCCAGTACGCCCACGCCCGGACGCGCAACGTCACCCGCAACGCCGAGACGTACGGCATCGGTCTGGACGGATTCCAGCCCGAACTGCTGGACCAGCCCGCCGACGCCGCGCTGCTCACCGCGCTGGGCGAGTTCGGCCGCATCGTCGCGCAGGCCGCCGAACTGCGCGCCCCGCACCGCATCGCGCACTACCTCGAGTCGCTCGCCGGCATCTATCACCGCTGGTACGACACCGACGAGTGCCGGGTGACGCCACGCGGCGACGCGGAGGTGACGGACGGGAACCGGGCGCGCGCCTGGCTGAACGCCGCCACCACCGTCGTCCTCGCCAACGGCCTGTCCCTGCTCGGCGTGAGCGCCCCGGAGCGCATGTAATGAGTAGGTCAGCCCATCCGGCCGGGCCGCGGTATGCCGACGTCATCTCCGAGCACCACCACGCCGGTGCCCCCGCCGACCTGAACGGCCTCGACCCGGTCGTCTGGCCGCGTTCGGCGACCCGCGTCGAGGGCGTCGTCAGCGTCGGCGGCACGAAGGTCACCGACCTCGCAGCTGCGCATGGCACCCCCGCGCTGTTCCTGGACGAGGGCGACTTCCGCTCCCGCGCCGCGGCCTTCATCGACGCCGTCCCCGGTGTGGGCGTCGCCTACGCCGGCAAGGCGTTCCTGTGCACCACCGTCGCCCGCTGGCTCGCGACGGACGGACTCGGGCTGGACGTCTGCACCGGCGGCGAACTCGCGGTCGCCCTTGCCGCCGGCTTCCCGACCGACCGCATCACTGTCCACGGCAACAACAAGTCCGTCGGCGAACTGACCCATGCCGTGATGGTCGGCGTCGGCCGCATCGTGGTGGATTCCTTCGACGAGATAGGCCGATTGAGCAAGATCGCGGCCAGCGCAGGCATCCGCCAGCCCGTCCTGATCCGCGTCACCGTCGGCGTCGAGGCGCACACGCACGAGTTCATCGCCACTGCCCACGAGGACCAGAAGTTCGGCTTCTCGCTCAGGGACGGCGCCGCGCTGAAGGCCGCCGGGGAGGTCATCGCCTCCGACTCGCTCGAGCTGATCGGACTGCACTCGCACATCGGCTCGCAGATCTTCGACACCGCCGGCTTCGAGGTCTCGGCACACCGCCTGGTCGGACTGGCCGCGCAGATCCGTGACGCCCACGGCGTCGAGGTCGGCGAACTCGACCTCGGCGGCGGCCTGGGCATCGCCTACCTGCCCGGCGACGACCCGCAGGCGCCCCAGGAGACGCTCGGGCGCCTGGTCGCGATCGTCGAGCGCGAGGCGGCGGACGCAGGACTGCCCGTACCGGCCGTCAGCGTCGAGCCCGGCCGCGCCATCGCCGGCCCCGGCACGATCACGCTCTACGAGGTCGGGACGGTCAAGCAGGTCGCCCTCGACGGTGGAGTCGTCCGCACCTACGTCAGCGTCGACGGCGGGATGAGCGACAACATCCGCACCGCCCTCTACGACGCCGAGTACACGTGCGTGCTCGCCAACCGCGAGTCGGAGGCGGCGCCTGCGCTCGTGCGGGTCGTCGGCAAGCACTGCGAGAGCGGCGACATCGTCGTCCGCGACACCTGGCTGCCTTCCGACGTACGACCCGGCGACCTGATCGCCGTGGCTGCCACGGGCGCCTACTGCCGCAGCATGGCCAGCAACTACAACCACGTGCCGCGCCCGCCGGTCGTCGCGGTGAAGGACGGCGCCGCTACGGTGATCGTCCGACGGGAGACCGTGGACGACCTGCTACGACTCGACCCGGGAGTGGACAGCAATGGCTGAGCCGTCTGCGCAGCGCACTCTCAAGGTCGCGCTGCTCGGCTGCGGCGTGGTGGGCTCGCAGATCGTGCGGCTGATGCGCGAGCAGGCCGACGACCTGGCCGCCCGCGTCGGGCGCCCGCTCGAACTGGCCGGCGTCGCCGTCCGTCGCCCGCAGCGGCACGCCGAACTGCTCGGCGACCTGGTCACGACCGATGCCGCTGCGCTCGTCGCCCGCGAGGACATCGACGTGGTCGTCGAGGTGGTCGGCGGCATCGAGCCCGTCCGCACGTACCTGCTCAGCGCGCTGGAGAGCGGTAAGAGCGTCGTCAGCGCCAACAAGGCCCTGCTCGCCGAGGACGGCGGCACGCTGCACGACGCGGCCGCCAAGGCCGGTGTCGATCTCTACTACGAGGCCGCCGTCGCCGGCGCCATCCCGCTGCTGCGCCCGTTGCGCGAATCCCTTGCAGGGGACCGGATCACGCGCGTCATGGGCATCGTCAACGGCACCACCAACTTCATTCTGTCCCGCATGGACGCCACCGGCGCAGGGTTCGACGAAGCCCTCGCCGAGGCGACCGCGCTCGGTTATGCCGAGGCCGATCCGACCGCCGACGTCGACGGCTTCGACGCCGCCGCCAAGGCTGCGATCCTCGCCGGCCTCGCCTTCCACACCCGGGTCACCGCGAGCGACGTGTACCGCGAGGGCATCGCCAACGTCACCTCCTCCGACGTCGCCAGCGCCCGCGCCATGGACTGCACGATCAAGCTGCTCGCCATCTGCGAGAGAGTCGCGGGCCCCGACGGCGACAGCGTCAGCGTGCGCGTGCACCCGGCGATGATCCCGCGCAGCCACCCGCTGGCCGGCGTCGGCGACGCCTTCAACGCCGTCTTCGTCGAGGCCGAGGCCGCCGGTTCGCTGATGTTCTACGGACGCGGAGCCGGGGGAGCCCCGACCGCATCAGCCGTCCTCGGTGATCTGGTCGCCGTGGCCCGCAACAAGGTCAGCGGCTCGCGCGGCTCGGGAGAGAGCGCCTACGCCGCGCTGGCCGTCCAGCCGATGGGCGAGGTCCGCACCCGCTACCACGTCGCGCTGGACGTCTCGGACGAGCCGGGCGTGCTCGCCCGCGTCGCGAATGCCTTTGCCGATCAGGGCGTCAGCATCCAGACCGTCCGGCAGGAGGGACGCGGCGACGCGGCAACCCTCGTGATCGTCACCCACACCGCGCCGGACTCCGCCCTGGCCCGGACCGTCGACGAACTGACCAAGCTCGATCTCGTGCGCCACGTCGCCAGTGTCATGCGGGTCGAAGGAATGGGAACGGAATGACCAAGTACGACGCTTGGCCCGGACTGATCAACGCCTTCCGCGACCGGCTTCCGGTCACGGACAGGACGCCGGTCATCACCCTGTTCGAGGGCGGCACCCCGCTCGTGCCGGCCAAGCACCTCTCCGAACTGACCGGCAGCGCGGTCTATCTCAAGGTCGAGGGTGCCAACCCCACCGGTTCGTTCAAGGACCGCGGCATGACGATGGCGATCAGCAAGGCCGCCGAGGCCGGCGCCAAGGCCATCATCTGCGCCTCCACGGGCAACACCTCCGCATCGGCCGCGGCGTACGCCGTCCGGGCCGGCATGACGTGCGCAGTCCTTGTGCCACAAGGGAAAATCGCCCTGGGAAAGATGGCCCAGGCGCTCGTCCACGGCGCCAAACTGCTGCAGGTCGACGGCAACTTCGACGACTGCCTGGAGCTCGCCCAGAAGCTCGCGATCGACTACCCGGTCGCCTTGGTCAACTCGGTCAACCCCGACCGCATCGAGGGGCAGAAGACGGCCGCCTTCGAGATCGTTGACGAGCTCGGTCGGAACCCCGACGTGCACTGCATCCCGGTCGGCAACGCCGGCAACATCACCGC
>Ga0068859_100005583_pt1 | contig 12812 bp, 10 predicted proteins | sample KBSSwiS22_FD_66585 | JGI IMG/M metagenome (GOLD analysis project Ga0068859, IMG submission 66585) | Switchgrass rhizosphere microbial communities from Kellogg Biological Station, Michigan, USA - KBS Switchgrass S2-2 | ecosystem: Host-associated > Plants > Roots > Rhizosphere > Soil ... | reverse complement strand
TCGCCGCCTGCACGTCCTGCGCGGCGGCGTCGATGTTGCGGTCGAGAGAGAACTGCAGCGTGATCGAAGTCGATCCGAGCGAGCTCGTCGACGTCATCGAATCGACGGCGGGAATCGTCGAGAACTGTTTTTCGAGCGGCGTCGCGACGGCGGACGCCATCGTGTCGGGCGATGCGCCGGGCAAGCTCGCCGATACCGAGATCGTCGGGAAATCGACGTTCGGCAATGCCGCGACCGGAAGCGATCGATAGCCGACGACGCCGAACACGAGCAGACCGACCATGACCAGCGTGGTCATGACCGGACGGCGTACGAAGATTTCCGAGACGTTCACTTCGGCGCTTCCGTCACCTTCAGCGGCGAGCCGTTCTCGACGCGCGACTGTCCGTCGAGCACCACCGTCTCGCCGGCCGCGAGGCCTTTCTCGAGCACGGCCTGCCCTTCGACGGTGCGGCGCACGGTGACCGGCCGCTGCTCGGCATGCTGATCGGACTTCACGACGAACACGTAGTTTCCGTCGGGACCGTTCTGCACCGCGTGATCCGGCAGCACGACCGCATTCGGATCATGGCCGAGCGTCAAAGTCACGCTGACCAGCTGGCCCGGCCACAAGACATGCTCGGTGTTCGCGAACTCGCCACGCAGCCTGATCGTTCCGGTCGTCGTGTCGACCGCGTTGTCGACGAACGCGACCTTGCCGGTCACCGGTTTCGGAACGCCGGTGACCGCGGCGCTCACGCTCAACGGCGCTTCGCGCTGCGCGACCAGCACGTTGCCGAGCAAGGTACCGGGCAACGCGAAATTGACGTAGATCGGCTCGATCTGGTTGATGACGACCAGCGAATTGGTGTCGTTCGCTTTCACCAGGTTGCCCGGCTGGATCAGGATGCGCCCGATGCGGCCCGCCAGCGGCGAGTGGATCTCGGTGTAGCTCAGCGTCACCTTGGCCGACACGACATTAGCCTGATCGACCTTCACGGCCGCCGCGGCGGCATCCATGTTGGTGCGGAACTGCTCCATCTGATCGGCCGAGATGTATCCCTTTTCGGCGATGGCCTCGTTGCGCTTGACCTGCGAGCGCGCCTGCTCGAGCGTCGCCTGATCCTTGGCCTGCGCCGCTTCCGCCTGGCGCAGCGCAGCTTCGGCCGGACGCGGATCGATGCGGAACAGGAGCTGGTTTTCCTTGACGTCGTCCCCATCCTTGACCAGCGATTCCAGCAGCTGGCCGTCGATCAGCGATTTCACCGAAACGCTGTTGATCGGCTCGACGCTGCCGATCGCGGTGGCCAAGATCGGCACATCGCGCGATTCGGCCTTGACGACGGTGACCGGAACGGGCGCAGGCGCCGGCGGCTTGTGATCGCGCGAACAGGCAGCCAGCGCAACGCCGCCGAGGACGACGGCCAGCGCCAATGTGGGACGCGAAAACCTCCGGCGCGGAAAAATCCGGCACACCATGCGAATAAAGCTCCCTCGGCGCAGACGACAGCGCATTTTGACCGATCGCCGCGACGAACGTGCGCGCGGCCCCGGTAAACACAGGGTAAAGAGCCGCCATGACGAACGGGCTAGCATCGCGAGCCGAGGCGAGGCTATCCCAGGCCAGCCGCGACCATTAAAATTCGCCGCTTCGCGCTCGGCACCGAAGTGCCGCGGCGCTGCCGTTGTTTTGTCAAAACATGCAAAGCGGCACGAATCGCGACTTTCGCCGTCGCGGGGTGAAGCGATCATTAACCACGGCTCGCGTAACGTCGCCCTCGCCGGATCGACGGTCCCCGCGCATTCCCTTTCGACCTATATCACGTGATCAAGACACCGCCGCTTCCGACATCGCCCAAACATCGCCGCTACTGGGCCGCCCCGCACGGCTCCGCACTGGCGCTGACGCTCGCCGAGACCGGCCGCGCGCACGCGGGTCTCGTGGTCGCGGTCGCGCGCGACACGCATGCGGCGCACGCGCTCGAAGCCGAGCTCGGCGTCTTCGCCGGCAACGATCTCGACGTGCTGCATTTCCCCGATTGGGAAACGCTGCCCTACGATCTTTTCGCGCCGCATCCCGACATCGTCTCGCAGCGCATCGCGACCTTGTATCGCCTGCCCGCGGTCAAGCGCGGCGTTCTCGTCGTGCCGGTCGCGACCTTGATGCAGCGCCTCGCGCCGAAGAGCTACATCGCAGGTTCCGGTCTCGTGCTGGAGCTTCGACAGAAGCTCGACCTCGCCGTCGAGCAGCGACGTCTCGAAGCGTCGGGCTATCGTAACGTGCCGCAAGTCGGCGAACCCGGCGACTTCGCCGTGCGCGGCGCGCTGATCGATATCTTCCCGATGGGAAGTCCCGAGCCATATCGCATCGAGCTCTTCGACGACGAGATCGATTCGATCCGCACGTTCGATCCGGAAACGCAGCGCTCGGAAAACAAGGTCGAGTCGGTGCGCCTCCTGCCCGCGCGCGAATTCCCGCTGACCGACGAATCGACCAAGGCGTTCCGCAACGTGCTGCGCGAGCGCTTCCCAATCGATCCGCGCCATTGTCCGCTGTATCAGGACATCCGCGAAGGTGTGACACCGGCCGGCATCGAGTATTACCTGCCGCTCTTCTTCGACAAGACCGACACGTTGTTCGACTATCTCTCCGACGACGCGCTGTTCGTGCTCGGCGAAGGCGTGCTCGACGCCGCCGAACATTTCTGGACGCAGGCCAACGAGCGCTACGAGCAGCGCGCGCACGATGTCGAGCGGCCGATCCTTCCGGTGACGGAGTTGTATCTGCCGCCGCAGCAGCTTCGCGAGCAGCTCAACGATTCGCTGCGCATCGACGTTGTGGCTAAGGGCTCGAACGATCACGCCGTCGACACCGGCACGCAGCCGGCGCCGATGTTGCCGATCAATCGCAAGGGCGACGAGACGGCGGACGAGTTGAAGCGGTTTCTCTCGGCGTATCCGGGGCGCGTGCTGATCGCGGCGGATTCGGCGGGGCGGCGCGAGTCGTTGCTGGAACTGCTGGCGATCGCGCATTTGCAGCCGACGATTGTTGGATCGTGGTCCGACTTCATGAGTCGTCATCCCGGCGAAGGCCGGGATCCATCTGCTTCACCCAAAGCGAAAATGGATCCCGGCTTTCGCCGGGATGACGGTGAGGGTGCGGAAAACGCTGTTCGCTTCGCGATCACCGTCGCCTCCTTGGAAACCGGCTTCGCGCTCACCACTCCCGCGATCACTGTCCTCACCGAACGCGAGCTCCTCGGCGAACGCGCGCAACAAAGCCGCCGCCGCAAGCGCGCCGCGCGCGATCCCGAAACGATCATCCGCGATCTCGGCGAGCTCGCAATCGGCGCGCCGATCGTGCACGTCGATCACGGCGTCGGCCGCTATCAAGGCTTGATCAAGCTCGACGTCGGCGGACAAGGCGGCGAATTCCTCGCGATCGAATACGCGAAAGGCGACAAGCTCTACGTTCCGGTTTCGCAGCTCCATCTCGTCGGCCGCTACACCGGCGCCGCGCCGGAGCTCGCACCGCTGCACTCGCTCGGCGGCGACGCATGGGAGCGCGCGAAGAAGAAAGCCGCCGAGAAAGTGCGCGACGTCGCCGCCGAGCTGCTCGCGATCTACGCGCAGCGCGAGGCGCGTCAAGGCACCGCGCTGCCGGTCGATCTGCCGATGGCCGAGCAGTTCGCGGCCGGATTCCCGTTCGAGGAAACGCCCGATCAGGAACAGGCGATCAACGCCGTGATTTCCGATCTCGCATCAAGCAAGCCGATGGATCGCGTCGTCTGCGGCGACGTCGGCTTCGGCAAAACCGAAGTCGCGCTGCGCGCCGCATTCGTCGCTGCGACCGCCGGAAAGCAAGTTGCCGTGCTCGTGCCGACGACGCTGCTCGCGCAACAGCACTACCAGAATTTCCGCGACCGCTTCGCCGACTGGCCGATCCGCGTCGACGTGCTGTCGCGCTTCAAGTCGAAGAAGGAAGTCGACGAAGCGCTGAAGAAGCTCGCCGCGGGACAGATCGACGTCATGATCGGCACGCACAAGCTCCTGCAGGCGGACGTCAAGTTCAAGGATCTCGGCCTCGTCATCGTCGACGAGGAACAACGCTTCGGCGTGCGCCAGAAAGAAGCGCTGAAGAAACTCCGCGCCGAAGTCGATCTCCTGACGCTGACCGCGACGCCGATTCCGCGCACGCTCAATATGGCGATGTCAGGCCTTCGCGATCTTTCGATCATCGCGACGCCGCCGGCGCATCGTCTCGCCGTCAAAACTTTTATCGGCGTCTACGATCCCGCGCTGATCCGCGAAGCGTTCCAGCGCGAGCTCGCGCGCGGCGGTCAGGTGTACTTCCTGCACAACGAAGTCGAGACGATCGAGAAGACCGCGCGCGAGCTCGGCGAGCTTTTTCCCGAAGCGCGCCTGCGCATCGCGCACGGCCAGATGCCCGAGCGCGAGCTCGAACAGGTCATGCTCGATTTCTATCGCCAGCGCTTCAACGTGCTCGTGTGCACAACGATCATCGAATCCGGCATCGACGTGCCGAGCGCGAACACGATCGTCGTCAACCGCGCCGATCGCTTCGGCCTTGCGCAGCTGCATCAGCTCCGCGGACGCGTCGGACGCTCGCATCATCGCGCGTACGCGTACCTCGTCATTCCGGACCGCCGCTCGATCACCGCCGATGCCGAAAAGCGCCTCGAAGCCCTCGCCTCGCTCGAAGAGCTCGGCGCCGGCTTCACGCTCGCCACGCACGATCTCGAAATCCGCGGCGCCGGCGAATTGCTCGGCGAAGAACAATCGGGCCAGATCGAACAAATCGGTTTCTCGCTGTACACCGAAATGCTCGATCGCGCCGTGCGCGCGCTCAAGAGCGGCAAGGTGCCGGACTTCGACCTCGCCAGCGACCACGAAGCCGAAGTCGAGCTGCACGTGCCCGCGCTGATCCCCGACGACTACCTCCCCGACGTCAACGCGCGCCTGACCTTGTACAAGCGCATTTCGAGCGCGCGCGACGAAGAGGAATTGCGCGAACTGCAAGTCGAGATGATCGATCGCTTTGGCCTCCTGCCCGACGCCGTCAAGAATCTCTTCGCGATCACCTCATTGAAACTCGCCGCGACGCCGCTCGGCATCAAGAAGCTCGAGCTTGGCGCGAATGGCGGACGCGTCATCTTCCGTCCGCAACCCAACGTCGAGCCGATCAGGATCATCAAGATGATTCAGGCGCAGCCGCGGGTGTATGCGCTGGATGGGCAGGATAGGTTGCGGTTCAAGATGCCGTTGGAGGGGACCGCGGAGCGGTTGCGGGCGGCGAATGATTTGTTGGCGTCGCTTGGTGCGCGCAAGGCCGCCTAGTCAGCGCGCAATTCACTTCGCCCGCTTGCGGGAGAAGTCGGCGCGAAGCGCCGGATGAGGGGACGCGGAGTGACGTGCTCGCGTGTGAATAATTACTCCGTCCCCTATTCCCCCCACCTCCGTGCGAGGATTGTCCTCGCCCCGTCCCCTTTTCCTGCTCTACCCGTGCAGTAGCGCCCGCCAATCGATGTAATGTCCAATCGTTGTGAGCTGACGCGTATCGACAAACCTCCCTTTGAGCGCGGCCCTGCAGGACTCCACATGCTCCTGCACAGCCTTGTAGATTTCCGCACTGGATCCGTTTACAGGCAGCTCGGTTTCTGGCGCTACCTTCCATGTCCAAAACTGGAATATTTTTCTCCGAGTGCGAACGATGCGCTTGCGATTAACACGCCAGTACTCAGCTCTGACCTGCGTGCCGAGGAAGTACAATCGCAGATAGCCAATAATTTCGTTGTACCGCCACATTCCACCGTAAGACTCAAATAGATGATCTCGCATCGCCGCGTCTGCACTGGACAGATTGTCTGAAATGGAAGGACTCGCCGGCGTAGTTGGCAGTGGATGGGCCGTCATGACTTTGTCGATGAAGGCATTCCTTTGCGCGGTGTAACGGTGCTCCGCCAACCGATATACCGGAATGTCGAGGATGTCGAACTGACCGCTGCGCATGGTGATCGTGTGTTTACTGCGACGCAAAAAGAGGTCAGGTTCATTTACCCTGGGCAAAAGAGCCAGAAAAATGAACCTGGCCCTTTACTTCACATTACGCGTATTCAAACGGAAATTACTCAGTCCCCATTTCTTCGTTCTCATCCTTACTCGAAGCCATCGGCGAAGATCACGTCGACTTCCGCTTCGACCGCGCCGATGTCGCACTGTGTTCCCTGCGGCCGCGTGACGCCGCGCTGATCGGTGGCAGGGCAGTCCGTATTGGTGCCGGTGTCGATCGCCGCGCTGCCTGCAGCAGGAACCATCGTTGGCGTTGCGCCACCGTTGTCGCCGAGCGCACCGAGCAGCGGATCGGCATCGAGGTTGCCGATGCCGGAACTGAATGCGGTGTCGGTGCTTCCGTCGGAACGGAAGCTCCCCGCATCACCGCCCTCGACGATGCTGAAAGTCATCGTCGGCTCGGCGACGCCGCCGGCGGATACGTTGTTGTAGATCTCCGGCCCCTGCCCGGCCGGATCGATGCTGTCGCCCCACAGGATCACGTTGCGAAGCGTCGGGTTGGTCGCGCCGGCATTGGGAAAGTTGTAGATGGCGCCGCCGTCGTAGGCCTGGTTGCCGCTGAAGGTGACGTTGACGAGCGTCGGGCTGCTTTCGCTGTTCGCACCGCTCGCGTTGTAGATCGCGCCGGCGCGGCTGCCGGCGACATTCGCGTTGAAGGTGACGTTGGTCAATGTCGGGCTGCTCGAACCACCGCCATTGCTGTTGTTCAGCACGGCGCCGCCCTGATTGAGGGCGCTGTTGCCGCTGAACGTGACGTCGGTCAGCACGGGACTGCTCTCGCCGCCGTTGTTTCCCTGATCGTACATCGCGCCGGCATACGAGTTTGCGCGGTTGTCCCTGAAGACGACGTTCGTCAGCACGGGGCTCGACACACCTGAATCGGCGTAGTTGAAGATGGCGCCGCCGAAATTGGCGGCGAGGTTGCCGGCGAAGGTCACCCTGTCGAGCGTGGGACTGCTCGTGCCGGAAACGCCGTCGTTGAACAACGCGCCGCCGTAGCTGGCGCGGTTGCCCATGAAACCGAGCCGGCCCAGGGTCGGGCTGCATTCATGGCTGCTGCCGGAGCCGTTGCAGTACAAGCCGGCGCCTTTTCCGTTGGTGCTGTCCAGGTAGTCGCCCGCGGTGATGATGAAGCCGTCGAGCACGGTACTCGCGGTGACGGTGCCTGCCGCCGTGGTGCCGTCCATCATGACCACGCGATGGCTGTTGGCGCCCTGAATGTCGGCCGTGCTTTCGTCAATGTGATTGTTGTCGGCGTCGATGTCGTTGCCGTCGATGTCGCCGGACAGAATCGTGACGTTGACCGCAGGGTCGCGCGCATCGCGCGTCGTCTCGGTGCCATTGAAGCCGCCGTAGACGGTCAAGCCCGGACGGATGCTGAAACTGACGGTCTGATCCGCGCCGGTCGTCGGTTTGTACAGGCCGGCCTTGACCCAGAGCTCGGTGCAGGCAGGACTCGTCAACGCGGTTTGCAGCGCGAGGGCCTGCACGCCCCAGTCGCTGCCGTCACCAAGCGTCGTGCCGACGTCGGTGACGCGGCAGATGTCCGCGTACGCACACGACGTCCACCCGACGACAGCGAACACAATCGTGGCGCGAGCGAGCGTAGGATAAATGCGGGTCGTGGTGTTGCGGCGGCTTACACTCGGTGCGGCATTCGAAGCGCTGGGACGACAAGGCATCGCGGTTGCTTCCGTAGCAGTGGATAGAAATCCGGGACACAAACTCCACAATCGCGCGAAATTTCATTAGCCCGGAAATGCAATCCTACAAGGGATGCCGCGTGATGGCAGCCGCACTCGTTCAGGTTGAACGCGCTGGACCCGCAAAAAATAAGGAGCGTCACGATGACCATTACGATCACCGCCTTCGAAAAATCACCGGATGGCGGAAAAGGGCTCGCGCGCGATACGCGCGTGCGCTGGGCGCTCGAAGAAGTGAGTCAACCCTACGTAGTTCGCCTCGTGTCGTTTCGCGCGATGAAGGAGCCGGCGCATCTGACGCTTCATCCTTTCGGACAGATTCCGACCTACGAGGAAGGCGATCTCGCGTTGTTCGAAACGGGATCGATCGTGCTCCATCTCGCGGAGCGCCACGCGGGCCTGCTGCCGCGCGATGCCAATGCACGCGCACGCGCGATCACGTGGATGTTCGCAGCGGTCAACACGGTCGAGCCGCCGATTCTCGATCTTTCGGCGGCGCGGGTGATGGAGCGCGACAAACCCTGGTACGAGGATCGACTGCCTCTGGTCATGGACCGCGTACGCGGCAGGCTCAATCAACTTTCCGCTCGCATGGGCGATGCCGATTGGCTCGACGGTGCGTTCAGCGCGGGCGATCTGATGATGGTGTCGGTGCTGCTTCGGCTGAGAGCATCGGGGATTCTCGACGAATATCCGAATCTCGCCGCTTATGTCGCTCGCGGCGAGGCGCGGCCGGCGTACCAGCGGGCGTTCGAGGCGCAGTTGGCGGTGAACACCGCGCCGCCGAAGGGCTAGTCGATACGTCGCATTTACACGGTTCTTCCGACGTTTGCTGCGCGGAATTCGGCCCGAATCAGTTCGCCTGCTGAAAAGCCAGCGCCATGATCCGCAGCGCTTCCCGCGAGCGTCGGTCATTGAGACCGCAATAGAGCATGACTTCCTGCGCAGGGATCGAAGGCAGCGAGAGGACGCGACTGATATCGATCGTGCCCGAGGGCGCGGTGCGCTTCGCCAGCACGGCGACGGCCAAGCCTGCCGCCGCCGCTGCGCCGATGATCGCTGCTCCTTTTCCGATGAACACTTCTTCCCATGCGATACCTGCGTCGTCGAGTGCGCGGGTTGCTGCATTGCGTATGCGGCAAATCTTGCCTTGAGTGGCCAGCGGCAAGGGTTCGCGGTGGACGGGCAATGAACCTGTCGCGGAAAACCACGAGAACGATTCGGCATACACGGCCTTGCCCTGCTTGCGGCGGTCGTCCGGTCTCAGCACCCAGGCCGCGTCGAGCTCGCCCCGTTCGTAAAGCGGCATGAGATCCCGCGTCGAACCCACGCGGATTTCCATCCGAAGGCTCGGGTCCTGGATGTTCATTCGCCGCAACAGCGACGGCAGTTCGCTGCCGACCAGTTCATGGCTGATGCCGACCACCAGTTTGCGCTCCTCGACATCGAATGCCTCCGTGGCCCGATCGTGCGCCGAGACCAACTCGCGCGCTGCGCTGAGGAAGCCGAGGCCCTCGGCCGACAGACGAACATGCCGGGGCGAACGCTCCATAAGCCGCCGGCCGAGCTGCTTTTCCAGCTTGCCGAGCTTGATGCTGATGGCGGATTGCGTGGTGCCGAGTACATCGGCGGCGCGCGTGAAACTCTGCAAATCCGCGACGAGGAGAAAGGCCTGCACCGCGCCGATATCGAGCGGCTTCATTTCGATGATTCCGTTTTTGAATGATAGATATCAGCATACATGCATTTTTAAAATGGATGCCGAGCGGTATCGTTCGCTCAGTCCTCCACACAGGCCTGCCTTATGAAATCGATTCTCGCCATGACGCTCGCGACCTCTGCCGGGTTGGCCGTCAGCGATATGCCCGGCCGCTTGCACGACTCACCGCTGCAAGGCACATGGGTGCTGGTGGCGGCGGACAAGATCCTGCCGAGCGGCGAACGGACGCGAGACTACGGAGACTCGCCAAAGGGTCGCCTGATTGTCGACTCGAAGGGGCGCTATTCCCTGCAAATCTTCAAGTCGGAAAGGCTGACTTTCGCTTCGGGCGACAAAGCGCGTGGCAGCGCCGATGAATACGCATCAGCAGCCCTCGGTTCCAGCACGCACTACGGGACAGTCGTTGCCGATGCCGAGCAGCACATCCTGACCTTCAAGATCGAAGGCTCGTCCTTCGCGAATTGGGAAGGCGCGAGTCAGAAGCGTGAGTACACGTTGAAGGACGGCGTGCTGACTTATCGGGTGCCGCCGAGGCCGGACGGCACGATTCCGATCTCTGTCTGGCAAAGATTGGAATAAATAGATGCGACCTGACGTCGCGCCTTTATATTCGCGCGACGCCGCGTTGAGGGCGTTGCGCGGGTGTGATCGTCGAAAACGGTGGGCCGAGGCCACCCTATGGCTCAGAGGCGACGCGATGCACTTGAACATCGCAAAAGAGCTCTAGCCTGTCATTGACCGCTTCCAGTCTTCAGCTCCTTGTACTCACGGCCATCGAACCGCCAAGTCGTCACGGTTCTCTTGGGCGGCAGCGCGGGGCAATTGGCGGCGACTTCATCCGCTTCGTATTTCGCTTGCTTCACGTTGAGCTGCTCCAGGTCCGACATACCGTGATGGTCGCGCCGGCCGACGGCCAAGGTGCTGTGCCACTCGGTGGATGACAGACTGCAAGGGGGATGAGACTCCTCCAGGCCATCAGACTCCGCCTGCCATCCGCTCACTTGGGTCCGTAGGACGAGATCGACGCGGTCCTCGTTCTGAACGAAGAGCGTCAGTCCTTCCCAGCCGTTGTTGAAACACGTGCAATGCGTCGAATTGATCGTGCGGATGCCGAAGGCACGCTTGCCCTCGGCAAGCACGTAGCGCCCGGTGTCGACCGCGACGCTCTCGAGCCGCTGTGCGTCGTCCTGAATCTCGAGGTCCCAATGACCGCGGGCAATGATTGTGTCGTCGCTGGGTTGCATGAGCACGATGTCGAGGTCACGCGCCAAGGAGGTGCCGCTTTCATCCAACTTGCCGGTTCTCTCCTCTCCCGGCACGTGCGTAAGCGCCACGATGGCTCTATCGCGATGCGCTGGATCGAGTCGGCACGCACTCCTGTCCTGACCCTCCCAAAAAGATTCGTCCCCTGCAAAATGAAGAGCCCGAGCTGCGCGCCCGACGATACCGCTTGGGCACTCCGGGGACTCCGATGGCGCAGAGAGCGCTGATTCTGTCTTCTCGCCCGAAGAAGCCTGGGTCTCCCTTGCGAGTATCGAGGAAGTAGCACTCCAGACAAGGGCCGTAAGACAAATGAGCATCCGCCGGTGTCGTCGTATCGAGCAGAAGCGATGCATGACTTCCTCAGAAAACTGCGTGTTTGGACTGGCGACATTGACCCCGTGCCTCTCGGTCAACGGATGGGCAAACTGCTGCGCCCTATTCAATTTCGCCCAGGGTTATAGCGCAACCATGGCCAAGGAATGTCCGTTTCGGATGGCGCGAACGAGCTCGACTCGCAAGCGCCGGATGAGGGGAATCGGAGTGAAGCGCTTCGCAAGCGTCCCCTCACCCGCGCCTTCGGCGCGGCCTCTCCCGCAAGCGGGAGAGGCGACATCAGCGGACGCACGGCGACGCCGATATCGAATCGTGCCGAAAGCGGCCGCGCGCGAGATGAGCAATCCAGCGACCGACGAGACCGTAATCCGGCAGCGCAATCCCGCGAAGCCGCTTCCGGCCGAATGCCCACGCATCGATGACGAGCGTTGCGCCTGCGCCGATCAGGATTGCGTGCGCGACAGGGTCCATCGTCATGCTCATGCACCACTCGTCCCGATTCAGCCCGGCGCGTGCGTCGCGCGTGCGACGATCTGCCAGCAGGCCGCGTCGAAGCGCACTTCATCGCCGTGCACGTAGGGATCGAAAGCGGCGCGGACCGCCGCGACGATTTGCGCGCGCGTGTGCTCGTCGGTTTCGTTGAGGACACGGCCGAGTGGACCCAGCTGCGTGAACCAGCGAACCAGCTCGCCTTCCGGAAAGCGGCACGCGACATCGACCGGCTGGATGTCGACGTCGGTCCAACCGCCGTCCGCGAGGATGCGCTCGACGTGTCGCGGGTCGGCGAACACGAATTGCCCGGGCGCATCCGGATCGCGCGCAGGCATGCTCGGCAGCAGCGGTGCTGCCGCGCGCTCGGCGGTGAGCATGAAGGGATTTTCCGCGGGAGTGCGGTAGACGAAGAGTCGCAGTTCGGCGTCGTCGGTCGCAGCGCGTCGCAGGTTTGCGAACGCTTCGACCGTGTCGTCGAAGAACATGACGCCAAAGCGCGAGATGATCATGTCGAAGCGGGCGCGATCGAACGCGTGCGTTTGCGCGTCGGCGCGAACGAACTCCGCCGGGACGCCTGCGCTGTGCGCCTTCGCGCGAGCGGCCTCGATCATCGGCTGCGAAATGTCGACACCGAGGCAGCGGCCTGCCGATCCGATGCGTCGCGCGGCGGCGATCGTCGTGGCGCCGGTGCCGCAACCGACATCGAGCAATCGCGCGGGCGCGCTTGCGGCGACGGCCTCGGTCAAGAGCTTTTCGAACGGTTCAAGGACGCGGTCGAGCAGCGCCTGCGTCTCGACCCAGGCGTGTCCGGCGACGCCGTTCCACATCGTCGCCTGCTCGCCGTTGGCCTGCCGAACGACGTTCATGACACATCTCCATCGGCTGCCCTCGAAGGCGGTAGCGGCAGTCTGCCACTTCGAGTCGACTCGAGCTGACACATTTTCGTGTCAGCGTGCGCCGAAGCCATCCGGTGAGTACGCCGCGATCACCACCGCCGCTGCACGGCTTGACGTTGCGATCGCAGCATCGTCAATGAAACTACGGCGTCGCGCCGTCGAACCCATCCGCGAATATCGTGTCGTTGTCGACGGCGGCCGTGAAGAAATACGCGGCACCCTGCACCGCGCCGGCGGGCCAGCCCCACGCGCCGGCCAGGGCGCGCGTTCCGTCGAGCGTGACCGGAAATCCGAGCCCGTCGTTGTGCTGGCCATCGCTCGCAAGAAGCTTTTGCG
>Ga0068859_100005580_pt1 | contig 12815 bp, 8 predicted proteins | sample KBSSwiS22_FD_66585 | JGI IMG/M metagenome (GOLD analysis project Ga0068859, IMG submission 66585) | Switchgrass rhizosphere microbial communities from Kellogg Biological Station, Michigan, USA - KBS Switchgrass S2-2 | ecosystem: Host-associated > Plants > Roots > Rhizosphere > Soil ... | reverse complement strand
ACAAAACGACCTTCCAGCCGTTAATGCAGTCGCTTCGCGACAACCACAAAAAGCTCGCCGATCTAACGGCTAACGGCGCTTTTGACGAGGCACAGGTTCAGGCACTGGCAACCGAGCAGGGCAACTTAACGGCCAAGATGATCGTTGAGCGGGAACGCGTAAAGTCACAGGTCTTTGCGATCCTTACAGACGAGCAAAAGGCAAAAGCAGCCCAGATGCACGAGCAAATGAAAGAACACTTCAAAAACAGGATGAACAAGGGCGGCGATACTGAGAAGGAACCGGCGGGCTCCGACTTCTAAACCTTTTGTCGAGCAAGGGGAAGGTAAAAAAGCTTCACGGCATTCCGTGAAGCTTTTCTTTTTATACGGCGATGAACAAAACAGGGGGGCTCCTACACAACCTTTCCGCCGATCATCGTAAACTTCACATTGCCCTCATCATCAAGTCCGACCAGATCGGCCCGTTTTCCGATCTCGATCGAACCTCGTTCCTGAAAACATCCCAGCAGTTTCGCAGGATTTTGGGCGGCCATCTTTGATACTTCGTGATCAGAGAATCCCAGCCCGCGCATTTGCCTGACGGCGTCGAGCATTGTTATTACCGAACCTGCAATACTTCCCCGTTCGTTTCGTGTGCGGCCTTTTTCGACCGTGATCGTCTCGCCCCACAACTGATACGAGCCGTCGCCAAGGCCTGTCGGTGCCACCGAATCGCTTATCAACGAGACTTTCTCGGGTGATTTTGTACGGCAGGCGAATTCCAGCATTTGCGGATGAACATGGATACCGTCGGCGATCATGTCGAAAGTCACCTCTTTATTCGCGAGGCCCCATCCAGCCACGCCAACCTCGCGGTGATGCAACCCTGTCATCGCGTTAAAGAAATGCGTCATATGGCGTGCGCCGGCGGCAAAGGCATCGTTCAGGGTTTCGGTATCCGCCCGCGTATGACCGATAGATACGATCCAGTCTCGTCGGCACAGCTCCCGAATTAGGTCGATGCTGCCTTCGACCTCGGGCGCCAATGTTGTCATGTGAACGCCTTTTTTCAACGTCGGCAGCGACATAACCCCATTTTGTGTAATTTCGCGAGGCTTCGTGGTTCCGGCGTCTTCTGAAACCACTAAATCAGACGAACTATCACGAAATTTCCTAAAGTACTGCGGCCGCAGCGCTCCGCACATCTTTTCGCTAGCAAAGACTCCCTCGTAGTGCACGCCCAAAGCCTGCGCTACTGGCTTGTCAGACTGGATCGCCATCAGCTTGTCTATCGCCGCGACCACACGGACGTAATTCTCATCCGAATCCGGCACGAGAGTGGGTAACCATGCCGTCACGCCATTTTTCGCCAAGTACGCCCCGATCTCCAGCAGCCCACCTGTATCTGCGACATTCACATCAACACCTACAGCACCGTGATTGTGAACATCAATAAATCCAGGAAGAAGGCGCAACCCTGTCGCATCGATCGTCGTCGCACCCGCAATGTTCTTATCCTCAGTAAATGTCTCAACAAACCTGCCGTTGACGATCAGCAGCGAAACGGGACTAGAATCGTCACTCGCTCCCACAAGCCTGGCATTCTTAAGCAGCACCGAATCCATATCAAAATTGTTCCACAATTACCGCAGAAATAAAAAAGCCCGTGTTCCCATAAAAGAACACGGGCCGATGGAAAAACAGCTAACAAATCAGAAACTGAACTTAGCAGCGAACTGCATCGTTCTTGGGTCGCGAACGCCTCCGATGCCGCCGAATCCGGCGATACCCGGAGCAACAGTAACGTTTAGACTCGAGAATGTCCTGAAGTTTGTTGTGTTGAGGATGTTGTAAACTTCACCCCGTAGCTGAAGGCGCATCGTTTCACCCAATCGAATATTCTTTGCCGCGGTGAAGTCGATGCGGAACGTTCTCGGACCAAACACGACGCCTCGAGGAGACGTTCCCACGGTGTTCTGCAGACCAGTAGCTGCTGTAGACGGATTAGTTTGGAAACAAGCAGTATTAAACCACTGAACATCAGTATGCGGTGCATTTACGTTAGGATCACACAGCAAATTTGGCCGAGCCGTCGGATTCGCGTTTATCAAACCCAACCCGGCATAGTCAAGGTTCGAGGTGGTGACAGTAAAGGGCAATCCAGTTTGGTATGTGCCAATTCCAGAAAACTGAATTCCTCCTAAAACTTTACCCGCAAATCCTCGTTGCTTGTCGAACCAAGGAAGTTCATATACGTAGTTGACAACAACTACGTGGCGACGATCCAAGGTCGCCCTCGATTTTTCGAGGGTCGTGTCGTAACTGTTTTGGGGCGCAGTAGATCGATCGGTCTGATTATCAGTTAGATTCTTCGACCAGGTATATGCCACATTCAATTGCGAAGCTCCGGAAAACCGATGCTGAGCATAGAACTGTAGGCTGTGATAATTTGAATTGTATCTAGGCTCAACCATCACGATCGAACGATATCCTTTGTACGGTCGGATCTGGTCGAGAATCAAAATATCGGCGAAACCTGTACCAGCCTGCACATTTGGATTACCATTTGTTGTACTCGACGTATTTCTAAAAGCATAGCCAGACGGTTGACACGTGACGAGCGTCGGAGCCGGTGTCTGCGCATAATACGAAGTCCCAGGTGCACAAGTCGACCTTGCCGCAACTCCGGGAGCGACCTCATCAAGCTCAGTAATGCCAATCAGATGTGTTCCTTTCGAACCAAAGTACCCGATACTAACAACCGTATCCTTGTTTAACTGATGCTGCAGTTCAAGCGACCAGTGCTGCATATACGGCGTGTTCCAATCGGACTGAACCGCACGAAGACTCTGAACTCCAGCACTTAGAGGGACGCCCGAAGAGGCGGCCGGGTTATCAAGCCTCAGATTTCCCGAGGCGCTGGCGGTTTGCTGATAAGGGGGATTTGTACCGATGTTCTGTTCAAAGGTGCCATTAAGAACCTGTTCGTGATAAATGCCGTACCCTGTTCGAATCGACGTTCTGCCTTTTCCAAACGGATCCCATGCTAAACCCACTCTTGGTGCAAAGTCCTTCTTCGATACGTCAATAATAAACTTGCCCCAAGGCGACGGCGTTGGCGTACAATTAAAAGCTGCCGGGCCCGTTATGACATTTTGCGTGTTCACGATTACTCCGTTACACCAGTTTCCCGTCGCCACACCCGCAACACCGCTTATACGATTTCCTGCGCCGGTGACCTGCGGAGCATTTGCAGGATTGTAAAGGGACGGAACAAAGTTAGAAAGACGGCCATTGCGGTCCCAGGGCGATCCGAAGAACGAATAACGAACGCCGTAGTATAACGTCAGATTCCGTCGAAATTTCCATTCATCTTGCGCATACCCCTCAAACGCTTTTTGCCTGAGGTCAGCCGTGTAGTCGAAGCTCGCTTGACTGAACTGCGATACATTTCCGACAAGGAAATTAGCCCATTTTTGTAGGTTTAAGTTCGTCGCATTATTTGTGACACCAGATGCCAGAGTCGACGGAATTGATTCAATTCTTCCTTCGTTTACTCCCGCGAGCGCATTTTCGTTCTTGCGATACTTCGAATAAACAGCGCCGAATTTTGTTATGTGATTACCTACGATCCAAGTAAGACTTCCTGTAAAATTGTGTTTATAGGAAAAATTGTCGTAGGGCCCGAAGCCGGTGAGATTTTGAAAACCGTTTATGAGGGCCGTTCCCGAAGTCGGCGCGATACTTGGATTGCGGTCACGTTGATTAATAAAAGGAAGTGCAATCGGTGCCACAAAGTTCGAGAGCGATAGTGTCCCGATGTTTTCACTCAAAATCGCACCATAACCGTAATTATATCGTCCTTCGATAATCACATGTGGGCTCGCTGCGTAGGTCATTTGCAGGGTGTGTGTTCGGCCTGGCGAATTCGTCGACGTGGTGGCCACACCCGGCAACCCCGATCCACTTGAAAAAAGTGAATTCCCGTCAATTGTCGGAATTTCGTCGCGTTCATAGCGGTAATATCCAGACACCTTGTCCGTAAAACTATGGTCTATTTTTATTATCTCCTGCTGGAAATCAGATACGTTTGCGAGGGATGTTGTCAAAGCGTAAGGACTCACCGCCGAGTTATTCGGTAAAGGCAGTTTGTTGTATATATTGTTTATGTACGCCAGTGCTGCCGGGCTGTACATTGACGCGGGAAGCGGTGAATTAGCCGCCAAACGGCCAGGATTGCCGGCGGTGCAATTCTCGGTAACAACGTTATTCCTATTCACGCATACATCGATGGGAAAAACTCCGTTCCTCAAATTCGCATCCGGAACACTTACCGTACCAGCTGCACTAAACCGTCGATCCTTACGAAACTCTTCCGAGAAAAAGAAGAACGTTCTGCTCCACCTTCCAAAGTAGCTGTCGCTGGGATCACGTTCACCGAACTTCAAGAAATAAATCGGTCCGGAAAAAGTCCAGCCATAATCGTTGTAGTGAAACGGCGCCCGTTTAGCTTTGCCGTTTGTGTCACGACCGAAAGGAGGATTGGTCGTACGATTGAACAGGAAGTTATTGGCATTAAAGACTTCGTTCCTTACAAATTCATAGGCTGAGCCATGAAAACGCCGTTCGCCGGATCGAGTAACAACGTTGACCTGGCCGCCTCCGCTTCGTCCCGATTCAGCCGGGTAGAGCGAACGAAGAACCTTGAATTCACCGATCGAATCGACACTTGGGTATGCCTGTATCGTAATATTCGATCCGCGGTCAGTAACATCAGCCCCATCGACCGTAAAGGTGTTCTGGCTGCTGCGAGCTCCGTTGACGGCGATATTGATCGTGTTCGCCTGTCCTTCCGGATTGGTCGTGCCGGTGTAGACTTGATCCGACAGGTCGTTCGAGACGCCCGGGGCGATCGCGACAAGCTGGACCCAATTTCGATTGTTAAGCGAAAGTTCACGGACCTGATCTCCATTAATTGTCGTTCCTGCGGTAGGGGTGCTCAACTCGACCGAAACGGGATCCGCGGTAACCGTAACTGATTCGTTAATTTTCCCGGCCTCTAAGGAGACATCCACCGCGCGCCGCTGGCCGACATCTACTTTCACGTCCGTATTGATAGATTTCTTGAAATTAGCTGATTCGACCGTCACAGTATAAGAGCCCGGAGGCAGATTGGGAGCTGAAAATGTTCCATCATCATTCGAACTTACAGTCCGGACAACCGCATTGCCTCGAGTCGGGTCGGTAATCGTCACCGTTGCACCGGCGACGACGGCACCCGTTGAATCCTTAACACTTCCAACGATTGAGCCGGTAATTTCCTGTGCAGCAACGAGCCCGCTGAGGAACAAACAGAGGGCGGCTGCCGTGAAAAATAAAAACCAAGTCTTTTTGCTCATACTTGTCCTTCCTCTTACAAATTTTCTACGAGACTAATATTGCCAAGCCATAAGAATTATTTACGTTTTCGGAAATTTATCCAGATTTTCGTTATCGTTCATTAAACACAAAATCTACGCAATTTCAGTGAAACGCCTGATAATAAAAAGCTTGTTACAAAAATGTGAATGCTGAAATGTTTATAACTCTAAAAGTATCTACTTGTAAAGCAAGAATGGGGCCCTTCTTTTAATAAATTCATCTATTTTTGGTTTTACCAATTTCTCGATGTCTTCCGGCGAATCGCCGCGCGTTACAAGTGTCAGAACTTCCTGGTTTACCAACAGCCTGGCGTACTTATCCGCCTGCCAGTCGTTAGGATACAGTTTGCGTAAACCGGCCGCGATCTCGATCCCGGTCCGAACTGCATTGAATGCGTTTCTGTCGGTAACAATGATATTGATCCCGCCGCAATCTTGGTCCTTAAAGGTCGAGGCATTGGGTTTATAACGAATAGGCACGAAGCGCACGCCTGGCAGATTGCGCCCGTTAAGGTACCTGGCAAGTTTTTGTCCCTCGATATATGGCGCACCAACAACCTCGAACGGGGTATCAGTTCCACGGCCAACACTGACGTTCGTGGTTTCGAGCAAACCTATCCCGGGATAAAGCGTCGCCTCGGTAAGCGAGCGCATATTTGGGCTTGGGTTGATCCAAGTCTGGCCCGTTTCATCGAACCACATGGAACGGCTCCATCCCTCCATCTTGACAATGCGAACGTCCGCACCGATCTTCCGCTCCGTATTCATCATTTGGCCGAGTTCCCCGATCGTGAGAGCGTAACGGACGGGAGTCGTATGTGCGGCGATGAACGAAAGCTTATCTTCATCCGCAAGTGCTCCTTCCGTGGTGATGCCATTGATGGGATTTGGTCGGTCAAGAATGAAAACAGGTTTGCCGGCCCTCGCGGCCTCTTCCATCACATTCCTCAACGTTGCCGTATATGTATAGAACCGCGTCCCGATATCCTGGATGTCATAGACGATGGCGTCGAGATCTTTCAACTGCTCCGGTTTCGGGCGTCGCGTTTCGCCATAGAGCGAATAGATAGGGAGTCCGGTTTTTTCATCCTTCGAATCACTCACCTTTTCATCCGCCTCGCCGCGGATGCCATGTTCGGGGGAGAAAAGGGCCACAAGTTTTACGTTCGGAGCGGTTTTTAGAATGTCTATTGTCGCCGTTCCGTTCAGGTCGCGGCCGGTTTGATTTGTTACCAGGCCTATTTTGAGACCATCGAGCTGTTTGAATTTGTCACGTTCGAGAACGTCGATGCCATTGAGTACCGTTGGGCCCTCCCTTACGGTCGGGCTACTGACACCGTCGGAACGCGGGCTCACAGCCCGCAACACACCGCTCTGCGCCGTCGCAGGCGAGGGAGCCTGCGTTCCGGCCGATCGTCGCACTGCGGCTTCGGCCTGTTCTTTGAACTTGGGGATCTGGGCGGCAACTTGGGAATAATAAATGTCTTCCGCAAGGCGAAACGCCTCGATCGGCGTGTCCTCTATGGCAGAGGCTACTACTGTAGCGACCTTTGCACGAAGCGGCGTCACATCGCCTTTGCCATCAGGGTGAACCCGATTCGAAAGAAAGATGACAAACGTCTGCGAAACGCGGTCGATCCAGATGCTTGTTCCGGTAAATCCCGTGTGGCCGAACGATCCCAATGGAAACAACTCGCCCCGGTTCGACGAGAATGCCGTATTGATATCCCAGCCCAACCCTCGAGTCTCACCTGTCTCGCTAACAACGATCGGCGCTGTCATCCGTGCGATCGTTTGGGCAGAGAGGATACGAGAAGGGGGGGCAGAAACACGACCGGTAGGGAGTGTGCCTGACGGCCCTTCGCTACGCGGAGCACCCTCGCTACTGCTCGGGTTTCCGCCTGGCACGACGCCGCCGTTCAAGAGCATCTGACAGAAACGAGCAAGATCGTCGGCGGTCGAGAAAAGCCCCGCATGACCGGCAACGCCGCCCATGCGGAATGCCGTGGGGTCATGTACCAGTCCGCGAAGAATCTGTTGGCCCGCTTTTTCGTCCCCTTCAAACGTCGAGCCTAGATAGCTATTCTGTCCCTTGATGTTTTCAGTTGGAGCGACCTTATCTTCTCCCGTTACAAGGCGACCACAGGATTCCCCGAAACAGAAGTGCAAGAATCGCGTGTTGGTAAGTGAAAGCGGCTTGGCTACGCTTTCTGCAAAGAAAGAATCCACCTGTTTATTGGTAATCCGATTCAGTACCTCGGCTAAGGTAATGTAGTTAATATCCGAATAAACAAATTTCGTCCCCGGCGGTGTTCGCAACTTTTCTTTTTTGAGCGCGGCGAGCATTCCGTCGTGGCCGGTCCATTTTTCTTTTAGGTCGAAATCGGGAGCGAAGCCGGATGTGTGCGTGAGAAGCTGTTGAATGGTGACGCGTTTGACCTGTTCGTCGTCAATGTCGGGGATGAATTTGCCGATAGTGTCGCTCAACCGAAGTTTTCCCTGTTCGACGAGGATCATTATCGAGGTTGTGGTCGCAACGACCTTTGTGAGCGAAGCAAGGTCGAAGATCGTATCGACCGTCATCGGCTCGACGGTCGGAACGAGCGACCTGTTGCCGTATGCCTTGCGAAAAACGATCTTGCCTTTGTGCCCGACGACGACTACCGCACCGGGTAGCTTTTTGTCTTTGATATCTGCTTCGACGAGCGCGTCGATCTGGTTGAGCTTCGCCGCGTTCATCCCGACCGTCTGCGGTTGGGAAATGGGCAATCCCTGGGCGTGAGCGATCGCGGCAAATATCACCGCCGAGACGCAGAGACGCAGAGATAAATAGAAAGGAAATTTGGATGTGATCATGAAAACGATGATTTTCGCGGATCCACTATTTATTCGGATAAGATTCCCTTTTGTGTCTCCGCGTCTCGGCGGTAAGATTACCGCTTGGCTGCCTTTATCTCTTTTTCGCGTTCGACGTAGCTTTCTTTACAGAGAGCCGTAAATTCACGGCCGATCGGCGAATAGTAACCGCCGCGAAGTCTTGCCAACCCAAGTTCCCATTGGATCTCGGCCCCTTCGATCATCCATGAGATGAGGCGTCCTTCGCGAATCTCGCTCGCGACCGTTTTTGCACCGGCGATCCCGACGCCCATATTGTTCTCGACCATTTGATTAATTGCCTCCTGCCGTGAAAGCTCCATGGTCACGTTTGGCCGAACGTTTGCCGCTGCAAAGAAATCATCGATCATCCGGCGCGTATTGCCGCCGCGTTCCCCGAGGATCAGCTTCTCGCCGGCAAGCGTTGCCGCACTGACAAATTTTTCCTTCGCCAGTGGGTGTTTGGGATGTGCGATCGCGACTATTTCATCGCTAAACAGCAAATCGGTCGTGACATTCAAATTATCCACTGGCAGCGAAACAAAGGCCGAGTCTATCTCACCATGCATCAGCTTTTCGACCAGAGTCTGGCTCGTACCCGAACTTACAGTTAGTTCCGCATTCGGATATTTTTCCCTCAGGCTTTGCATGATCTTCGGCAACTGATGCGTCGTGAACATCGACGACGACGAACCGATCCGCAGTCGGCCGAATTCCGCACCGGCAACCTCGGCGATCTCTGCAATAGCGGAATCGTGCTCGCGTAATATTTTTCGCGCGCGTTCGAGAAGGAATTCGCCGGCCTGGGTCAATATCACGCGCCTGGGTGTTCGCGTAAATAGCGGAATGCCAACCTCATCTTCGAGCTGTCGGATCTGCATCGAGATTGCCGCCTGTGTAATGTTCACGCGTCGCGCGCCGGCCGTAAACGTCTTGGCTTCGGATATCGCCAAAAAGGCTTTTAGCTGTCTTATTTCCATATAACTCTATGTGATCGGAAAGTACGAGAAGGCTTATGCATATCAAGTATGCTTATTGACTACATAAAATCGGTTAAATTTGATTATATGTCAAGCATATTTGACAATGTAAATGAAATTTTTTGCAGTCGACGTAAAAAGGATGCTGAATGGCTCCCAAAAAAATGGCCGCAAACGTCGAAGCCCACTATTGTTTTTGGGCATAGACGGCGGCGGCACTAAAACGAATGCGGCCCTGATGAATGCGGCAGAAGAAGTGATAGCCGAGGGTGCCTCGGGCCCATCCAACCCTCTCCGTGTGGGCGTTGAAACGGCGGTTTCAAACATCTCCAAAGCGATCGAATCAGCATGCGATGAGGGTGGCTTGTCGCGTGGTGATATCGTCGCGGCAACACTCGGGCTGGCCGGTGTAAGGCGCCAGGACATTAAAGAGCGCGTACGGGAGAGTTTTGTAAAGCGTCTCGGGATCCGCAAAGCAACTGTAATGACCGACGCGGAGATCGCACTGTTTGGGACGACATTCGGCAGACCCGGACTGGTCGTGATCGCGGGCACCGGTTCTATATGCCTTGGGAAAAACGAAAAAGGTAAACTTGCGATATCCGGCGGTTGGGGCCCCCTTGCGGGTGATGAAGGAGGAGGCGTCGGTATCGCGCAAGCCGCCCTGCATCGCGTTGCAAAAGCGTCGGACGGCCGTGGTATTCCAACTGCGTTAAGCAAGCAAGCTTCGGAATACTTTCGAGCCTCGGGTCCTGAGAATTTGATCGTTGCGATCTACTCGCCGCAGGTTGATAACACACGTATTGCGGGGTTTGCTCGCCTGGTCGTCGAGACGGCATTGAAAGGCGATAAGATCGCAGTGGAAATTTTGCATGACGCGGGCCGCGAGCTAGGCCTTGCAGCGTGCGCCGTGCTAAAACAATTGAAACTCGAACGCCAAAAAGTCCCGATAGGCTGTGTCGGGGGAATCTTTCACGCCGGCAAACTCTTGACTAAGCCGATGCTCGAAACAATTCATAAAGCCGCTCCGAATGCCTACCTGACCGAACCGCTTATGAAGCCTTCGCACGCTGCGGCGCTGATGGCTCTGAGAAATGGGGGCAAGAGATAGTTGGCCGATGCTTCCTGTAACCGAACAAGAAAACCCTGCGACCGCTGATATTGATAAGGTTTCGATCCTTGAGGCGTTGAAGTTGATCAACGCCGAGGACAAGACCGTTGCACTGGCCGTCGAAAAGGTCTTGCCGGAAATTGGGACCGCGGTCGAAAGAATAGTAGATCGGCTGCAAAATGGCGGACGGCTTTTTTATGTTGGTACGGGCACGAGCGGTAGGCTCGGCGTTTTGGACGCATCGGAAATTCCCCCGACGTTTGGCGTTTCGTACGATCTGGTTCAGGGCGTGATCGCAGGCGGATTCGATGCGCTTTACAAAGCAAGCGAATCGAGTGAAGACGACACCAACGCGGGTGCGGAAGATCTGAAAAAGAGAGGCGTGACGCCACAGGACGCGGTGGTGGGCATCGCAGCATCCGGCCGTACGCCGTACACGATCGGAGCGGTTGAGTACGCAAGAAGCATTGGTTGCTTTACGGCCTGTATAACCTGCAATCCGGATTCGGCGATCACCAAAGCGGCCGAGCTTTCGATCGTGCCGGTTGTCGGTCCGGAAGCCATTACCGGCTCGACCCGAATGAAAGCGGGTACTGCGCAGAAAATGGTCCTCAATATGATCTCTACCGCGTCGATGATCCGGCTTGGGTTCGTGAAGGGAAACCGGATGACGAACATGAAGTCGTCCAACATTAAACTAAAGGACCGAAGCGTGCGTATCCTGATGACGGAAACGGGATCGAATGAGCAGGCAGCCGTGCAGCTTCTGAACGATGCCGACGGCGACCTTCGTGTCGCTCTTGTTATGGGTGAAGGGAATGTGGGGCGTGATGCCGCGAAACAGGCTCTGTCTGATACCAACTTTGTCGTTAAGGATGCGATCCGAAAACTGGGATAAAAAATGAAGATCTTATATTTCGTGTTTCTGATTCTGCTTGGCACATGCAGCAATGATAATTCCAACGGCAAGCCCGCATCCGGAAATAATCCGCCCGACGACCGGATCATGGCTGAAATCGCACCAACTTCCCGAGGTGGTCAGTTCGATATCGAGGTTTTCGTTTATCTTGATATTAGTGAGATCGTTGACGGTCATGAGATCAGGGGATTCGGCAAGAAGCCGCTTACCGTAAAGGACGCCTCGATCGACAAAAACCCGATGCGGACCGTTGAAAGACCCACGAACATAACTAGTTACGTGGCGACCGTCGATCGGATCGATCAGGAGTTCAAGATCACTTTTGAAATGAACGGACAGAAATATGCCGCGACGTTCGCTCTCACGCCGGACGATCTGGGTAAGAGAAAAACGGTTGGCGTAAAACGAGTCGCCGAGAAGTCTGAGAAATGAGTGAAAACGGACCGATCTTTCTTTTCGACGTCGATAACACCCTGCTCGATAATGATCGCGTAACGGCGGACCTACGCCGGTTTTTGGAGCGAGAGGTTGGCAAAGAGCGGAGCGATTGTTACTGGAAGATATTTGAGAAATTGCGGACGGAATTGGGCTATGCCGATTATCTCGGTGCATTGCAGCGTTATCGGGCAGAATACCCTTACGATTCGCATCTGCTGACGGTTTCGACATATCTTATTAATTACCCGTTTGCCAATCGACTTTTTCCAAATTCGCTCGACGTGCTTGAGCAATGCCGGCAATGGGGACAAGTTGTTATCTTGACGGATGGCGATGTTGTTTTCCAGCCGAGGAAGATCGAACGCTCTGGTCTGTTCGAAGCGGTTGATGGAAACATTTTGATCTACGTTCATAAGGAGCAGGAACTTGCCGACCTCGAACGCCGCTACCCGGCGGACCATTATTTTTTGTTCGATGACAAGCTGCGGATACTGGCCGCGATCAAAGAACAATGGAAAGATCACATCACGACCGTCTTCGTCCGTCAGGGACACTATGCTTCTGACCCATCGGAACTCGGAAAATACCCTCCAGCGGACATAACGATCAATGCTATCGGTGACGCCTTGAATCTCGACGTATTAAACGGTTCGGGTGACAGCAAATTCGTTCAAAGTAAGTTCAATACATAAATGCAGACTCTCGACCTTGTAATCATCTTCGGCTATCTGATAGGGATCACGGCCTTTGGCATTCTTTTTTCAGGTAAGCAGGAGACGACCGAGGATTATTTCGTTGGTGACCGGAGCGTCCCGTGGTGGGCGATCGCGATGTCGATCGTCGCGACCGAAACGAGCACGATCACCTTCGTGTCGGTGCCCGGTGTGGCGTTCGCTCGCAACGGCAATTTTCAGTTCCTGCAACTTGTCTTCGGATACATGCTCGGCCGCGTTGTGATCTCGCTCATCTTTATTCCCTTGTATTTCAAGGGCGATCTGCAAACTGTCTACCAGCTTCTCGGCGAACGTTTCGGCACGCGCGTTAAAATGCTTGCGTCAGCTTTGTTCGTCATTATGCGCAACGTCGCAGACG
>Ga0068859_100005577_pt1 | contig 12819 bp, 9 predicted proteins | sample KBSSwiS22_FD_66585 | JGI IMG/M metagenome (GOLD analysis project Ga0068859, IMG submission 66585) | Switchgrass rhizosphere microbial communities from Kellogg Biological Station, Michigan, USA - KBS Switchgrass S2-2 | ecosystem: Host-associated > Plants > Roots > Rhizosphere > Soil ... | reverse complement strand
TTCCACTCGACATGTCAACGGCGTTGAGCACGCCCCACGGCGGCGGATTGCATGGAACTCCAGTACGCGTTCGCAAAACATCTCGACGCATCGAGTAAGGCGTTCCCGTCTGCGGCGCGATGTCGGCGTTCGGGTGCGCCTGCCTCTCTGCCGCATAACGATCTCGGGGGATCAGCGTGACGACGAATGGAAACCGATTAGTGTTCGCGATCAGGAGTGAGTGCTGCGGATCGACGGAAACACCTCCCCAGGCCACACCCCCGATACTTCCCGGATAAACGATGGAGCCTTGCAGACTGGGCGGCGTGAAGATCCCTTCTGATCGCAGAGATTGGATGCGCTCGCGGCACCAGCGGCGATCCTCTTCCGTAATGCCCCAGGCGTCTTCAGGCATGAGTGTCTGCGGGTCGAGCGGGGGCGGGAGGATCGGGAAAGGCTGCGTCGGTGAAAGCTCTTCGCCCGGAGCCGCGCCCTGCGGTACTCGTCTCTCCTCAACTGGGAATAGGGGCTTGCCCGTCTCACGATTAAGCAGATAGATATGGCCCATCTTGGTCGCCACGACCACGGCGGGAATATCACGCCCGCCACGCCGAACATTTACTAACACTGGCTGCGCGGGTACGTCGTAGTCCCAGATGTCGTGATGGACCACCTGAAAGTACCAAACCAGTTTTCCGGTCGAAGCATTCAGGGCGACCACCGAACTGGAATAGAGGTTATCCCCGGCTCGTTCGCCGCCAAAAAAGTCTGGGCTCGGACAACTCGTAGGTAGAAAAATAAGATTGCGCTCGGCATCAACAGACATCACGGACCACACGTTGGCGGCGCCGGTGCGGGAAGCGCTCCGGGCTTTCCAGGTTTTCCACGCCGGGTCTGTTTGCTCGCGTGGAATCGGGTTCCAACTCCAGTGTAGTTTTCCGGTGCGCGCGTCGAAGGCGCGCACGATTCCGCTCGGCGCGTCAACGCGAAGGCCGTCCTCTACCGCAGAACCAACGATAACGAGGTTGCCGACGATGGCTGGAGGCGAGGTGAAGTGGTATTCACCAGGTTGGTATGAGCCCACGCCTCGAGTCAATGCGATCTGGCCGTCGTTTCCGAAGTCGGTGCAGAGCTTGCCGGTTACACTGTCGAGTGCGATGAGACGGCCATCGTTTGTGGCAACGAAGATCCGGCGGCGGCACGGTTCGCCCGCGGCACGCGTTGTATCAAGCCAGGTTGAGACGCCGCGACAGGTGAGTCCGTCTCCGTAAGGAACTGAAAGGTCGAGCTTCGGATCGAAGACCCAGCGTGCCGTTCCTGTCTGTGGGTCGAGAGCGATAACACGATTGAAGGGTGTACTCAGGTAGAGTCTCCCTTCAACCATGATCGGCGTTGCCTCGAACTGGCTTGTTTCCGCCGTTCGACTACCGTCGGCGACGTCTCCCGTGCGGTACGTCCAGACAGGCTTAAGCTTGTTCACGTTACTACGATTGATCTGGCTAAGTGGTGAGTAGCGCGACCCGCCAACATCGCGACCATAAGCGGGCCACTCCGACTCTTTGTCGTAGCGGTGCGGTTGGACCAGGTTGTTTCCGGATTTGTTCTGAGGCATGGCTCTCCCATACCTCCAGCCGCTAAATAGAACCGCGATCACTGCAAGCATGAGGACCAGGCAAGGATTAGGTGACTTAGAACGTAGCACGGTGGCAGAAGAATTGAAATTTGTTCCGGGTGCGCGCATCTCACTCCGATCTCAGCGCCACCAGCGGATCGACTCGCGTTGCCCGGCGCGCCGGGATATAGCAAGCCACCAGCCCTACTGCAACGAGAGCAAGAGCCGCTGCGGGAAGAATCAGCGGATCGCGTGTTGGCAGTGATGGAATGACGGCAATCAGTAGTTTCGATACGACATACGCACCGAGTGAGCCCAGGAACGCTCCCGTCACGATGAGCACGGCGCCTTTGCCCACTACCAACCACAGAACATCGCGAACCTGCGCTCCCAGGGCGAGGCGAATTCCGAGCTCTCCGGTACGTTGAACTACCGTGTACGACACAACTCCGTAGATTCCAATTGCCGCGAGGATTACACCAATCGTGGCAAATGCTCCGAGCAACATCCCGAGCAGCGAGATATTACCGACGCCCTGATCGGCCGCAGCTCGTGCCGTGCGAATCTGATAAACCGGTAAATCTGGATCCAATCCGGCAATCGAGTTACGCAAACTGTTAGCGATCGTTTCCGAATTTGAAGAGGTGCGCAGAACGAGCGTGAGATAGGCAGGAGGAGCTTGCGTCACCGGCACAAACGCTTCAAACCGTGTATATGGTTCTGCCAGGCTACCGGGAAAGGCAAGGTCATTGACTACGCCGACGATTTCGTAAAAATCCTTCGGTGGACCAGTACTGCTTACGCGCCTTCCGATCGGACTTTCGTTGGGCCAAAACGTACGGGCGGTCGTTTCATTGATAATAACGACCTTCGGGTGATCGGTTGTATCCGCTGCGTTGAAGGTACGACCCTGTTGCAAACGAGCACCCAGGGTCCCGAAGTAGTCGCTACTTACCGACTCGACAAATGTTTCCGGCCACTTCTCCGGTGGAGGCTCAGGTCGACCTTCAATCAGAAAGGCGCCAGCCCTGTCGAACCCAAACACCAGATTTGAACTGCCAATCGCAACGTGCTGCACACCAGGCAGCATGCGTAGACCATTTTCAAGTTCTGTCAGGAAAACAACACGTTGCTTCTCATTCGCGTATTTCTCTCCCAGCAGGCTCACCTGCGCCGTCAACAACCCATCGACCTGCCAGCCGGGATCTGAATTGATGAATCGCTGTAAGCCACGCAGGAACAATCCGGCGGCCGCCAGCAATACCATTGCAAACGCCACTTCACCCACGATTAGCGTGTGTCGCAACCGGTGTTGAGATCGTCCTGCGGTGGAGCCGCGTGAGTTCTCGCGTAACGCCGCGTTCACATCCACCCGCGATGCGAGCCATGCAGGAACCGTCCCGAATAGCACTCCTGTCAATAGTGAGCAGAACAGTGCAAAGCCGAACACTTTGTAATCGAGTTGCACACTGGCGCCAGGCAATTCAGTAAACAGTCGAGCACTGATAAAGCGAACGGCGGCAAGAGCAATGAGCAGGCTTATTATTCCTCCGATTAGTGCGACAAGGATGCTCTCAGTAAACGAATATCGCAGCAGTCGCCATCGACCTGCACCGAGGGCGGCGCGCACAGCCAGTTCGCGCGCGTGTGCGGTCGTGCGAACGAGCTGAAGGTTAGCGAGGTTTACGCACGCAATCAGCAGCACAAAAGCCGCGAGTACAAATGTGAACCACATGACAGTTCTGCCGATACTATCCGACATTGATCGCTGAAGAGGCTCTAGTCGCAGACTCTCGCCTTCGTTCGACGGATTTTGCTTCGCGATGTTAGCGGCGAGTGCAACCATACTCTGCTCTGCCTGCTTGATTGAGAAGCCGGGCTTGAGTCGAGCAAACGAAGAGAGATAGTTGTTGCCGCGATTGCTTTTCCGTTCCGGAGTAAACGTCAGCGGCTGCCAGATGTCGACGGGCCCCCAAAGGATCGGATGTTCGAATCCCGGCGGCATCACGCCGACTATTTCCACTGTTTTTCCGTCGAGCTGAATTCTTCGACCCACAACGTTTGGATCGCTTCCGAAACGGCGTGTCCAAAAACGATCGCTCAGGACGATCACGTTATCAGCGCCAGGCTCGAATTCTTCGGGTTTGAATACACGGCCGTGCGTTGGTGGAACTTCCAATAATGGAAAGAAATCCGCAGTTGCCGCGAGGCTGGTTAGATGTTCCGCTGTTTGCCCCGGTTCGGTGAGATTACGGCCGACAAAGCGGTATGCTGCCAGCTTCTCAAAAACCGTATTTTGGTCGTGCTGGTCGAAGAAATTCGCTGCTGAATGCGGCCAGCTTTGAGAGTATGAAGACGTGCGCCACACGCGTACCAATCGTTCGGACTGCGGATACGGCAGCGAGCGAAATAGAAATGTATTCAGCACACTGAACATCGCCGTGTTGATGCCTATGCCCAGTGCGAGCGTCAGCACCGCCACGGTGGTAAAACCCTTGTGCTTCAGCAGCATGCGCAGGCTATAGCGCAGATCCTGGTACACGCTGGTCATACCTCATCCTTCATGCAAGTGGCATTGAAGTACCTCTTATGAGTGGAGGTTCCGGGGGACCGCGGGCGCGTTCCTCGAAACCATTACATTGTCGGGTTTCGCGAGGTGGCAGGATCATACGACTCGATCAGTCGTAACTTCAAGCCCTGTACTCCGCGATGTTCGAGCCGATACCGATTGCGAGGGCCAGTACTGCGATGATCATGAACGATCTGTTCTTCGCATAAACCCGGAGTGCAAAACGAAGATCCTGGAGGAACTTTTCCATCGAGAATCAATATGCCACAAAGGGTGATCTACGAGTAACTCTAACGAGTAATCTTCCGCTCGCACCATCTAGGGTTTCGGCAAAACACGATTAGGCGCAGAATCCCTCAACATCGCAATACATCAGCTTACATGAGTGTCCAACACCAGAAAGAGAGGGATAAGTGAGCACTATCACGACAAAAGATGGAACGCAGATTTACTACAAAGACTGGGGCACCGGCCAGCCGGTCGTGTTCAGTCACGGATGGCCGTTGACGGCAGACGCCTTCGAAGATCAGATGTTTTTCCTGGCCTCGAAGGGATACCGGTGCATTGCCCATGACCGTCGCGGTCACGGCCGATCGAGCCAGCCTTCGAATGGAAATGACATGGATACTTACGCCGACGATCTCGCGGCACTTATCGAGGCACTCGATTTAAGAGACGCAATTCACGTCGGCCACTCGACCGGCGGCGGCGAAGTAACTCGCTATATCGGCCGTCACGGCACCAAACGTGTGGCGAAGGTGGTTCTGATCAGCGCGGTCCCGCCGTTGTTGCAAAAGACCGAAGCTAATCCCAATGGACTGTCGATCGAGGTGATCGATCAGTTTCGCGCCAGCGTGCAAGCCGATCGCCATCAGTTTATGACCGACTTCAGAATTCCCTTCTTTGGCTTCAACAGGCCGGGCGCAAAAATCTCTCAAGGCTTGCTCGACAGTTTCCTTTTGCAATCGATGTTAACGAGTCTCCTCTCCACTTACGAATGCATCAAGGCATTCGCACAGACGGACTTCAGCGAAGATCTTAAAAAGTTCGACGTGCCGACCTTAATCATGCATGGCGACGATGATCAGGTCGTGCCGATCGCTATTACTGCGCTTGTGTCGTCGAAGATTGTGAAGGGCGCCACTCTGAAAGTTTACCCAGGATTGCCGCACGGTATGTGCTCGACTCACAAGGATCTCATCAACGCGGATCTGCTTGAGTTTATAGAGGCTGAGCAAAGCAGAACACAAACAGTGTGAGTACGAGAGGTCAACTATGAAGATCGTGGTTATTGGAGGCACTGGTCTTATCGGGTCAAAGGTCGTAACGAAGCTTAGTGAACGCGGTTACGAAGTTGTACCTGCATCACCAAACTCAGGGGTAAATACGTTGACGGGAGAAGGACTCGCCGAAGTTCTCGAGGGTGCGTCGGTAGTTGTCGATGTGTCGAATTCGCCGTCGTTCGAGGATGCGGCGGTGATGGAGTTCTTTCAGACATCAACTCGCAACTTGCTCGACTACGAAGCGGCCGCAGGCGTGGCCCATCACCTCGCGTTATCCGTCGTCGGTTCTGACCGTCTGCCCGAGAGCGGCTACCTCCGTGCGAAGGTCGTTCAGGAGAAGCTGATTAAGGAATCATCGATCCCTTATTCGATCGTGCGGGCGACGCAGTTCTTCGAGTTCTTGCAGCGCATCGCCGACTCCGCTACCGAAGGCAACAAGGTTCGCTTGCCGTCTGTCGGTTTCCAGCCGTTGGCGGCGGACGATGTCGCGAGTGTGGTGGCGAAAGTCGCTATTGGATCGCCGTTGAATGGAACGATTGAGGTGGCGGGACCCGAGCAGTTTCGTTTCAACGAATTCATTAGCCGTGGTCTGAGCGCTCGCAAAGATCCGCGCGAAGTTATTGCCGACCCGCACGCGCGCTACTTCGGGACTGAGCTGAGCGAGCGCTCACTCGTACCTGCCAATGGTGCGCTACTGGGAGCGATCCGTTTCGAAGACTGGCTAATCCGGTAGGAGGTTCACATGAGCGACGAAGACTTAGAGGTGCTGATCACACTCGACGACCCATGGTACGGCCCGGATGAGGATACCTTCCACCATCTTCAACAGGAGGAACTGAATTAATGAGATGCTGTTCGCATTTATTTGAGATTGGCAACGTTACTCCGAAGACTCCAAATGGTTGTGAAGAGTGTCTGAAACTGGGCGACCGCTGGGTCCATTTGCGACTTTGCCAAACATGTGGTCACGTCGGCTGCTGTGATGATTCAAAGAACAAACACGCGACGAAGCATTTCCATTCAACGAATCATCCCATAATCAAATCCTTCGAGCCGGGCGAGGACTGGGGCTGGTGTTACATTGACGAACTATTCTTCGAATCCTTCCCAGGATCGTTCACGACAGAATGGTGCGGTGTGCTTGGCATCACGGCCTGAGAAAACGTCGTATACAGATGTGCCTCTCATTTAAAAACCGTATTTGGCACTGCGATGGCAGCCGTCGACTGACGGCTGCCAGGATGTCTCCAACCTACCTGATGGTAAATCTCATCGCTTGCTCTTTGCTTTCCTACTCTTCTTTGATGGACTGACAGACTTTGTTGACATTGCTCGCTGCTGCTTAGTTGCCGTGACTGGAACCGTCGTCGTCAAGAGCCTTGTGAATGACTCTCTCACACAATCCGGACCACATACCGCTTTCGAGTCGGACTCACCTGCGTCGCCGTGCGCGTGCATCGGCGTTGCAGAATCGTGGTGATGATCGCCGGATGACGTCATGTCATGTTCCGAACAATAGTCACCTTCGATATAAACCGAGATGTTGTATGGACCCGCCACTGGAACCTTTTCGATATGTACATGCAAGGGACCTTGATCGTGAATCGCTACCTTCATCTGCTGGTCTGTCCGGGCCGAGATTTTGCGGTCTCTCGTTTCCGCCTGGGCCAGAACCATGGCGGCGTCAAATTTAGGCGTCTGCTTATCGCGATTCAAACTATCATGACTGGACTTCTGCAGCTTCAACCTGGATGCGAGCGCACCGATGTCAGCGGCCGGAGAGACCATGCGTGCAAAACCCCTATCTATGGAGACATTGCCTTGCAGCACGTCCGCTTGAACTTGTACTGAAATGCTGTCTCCGACTGCCGCAAGTAGATTGTCTGGCACTAACGAGTAACGCAGACGCGTGCGCGCATAGACGTTCACCGTCAGATCGCAAGCGTCCTCTTCACTGTGATTGCTTCCGACCGGTTGGATGTCGAACACGTTGGCAGGAACGTGCGAAATATTCCTCTGCGCAGTCCGCTTCTTCGGATCCACCAGCAGGCGCGAGTACCTGGGACCACGCAAAGTGCCGGCAGCGACCGGCGCCATGAGAGTGTCGGGCGTAAACATCACCATCGCGTCGAACATGCGCGCCCTGAAACTCACCATCAGTCGCCACCTGCCGACCCAGCACGGCGACTCAGCGCTATCCCGCTGCAAAAGCAAGGATAGACGTCCGTTCGATCGCTTCGCCGTCACATGAGGTCTGCGACAGCAGTGCGCACAACCCTCGGCGTGGCTATGACCGGAGGCAGTTGCCCCGTCCCCATAGACCATGCTTCCGTCGGGCGCATGCAGTTGAAACGACCAATTGTCGTCATTGAAATCCATCCCCTGTGCGGTGAGCAGAAAGACGTCGTCGGCCGAGGTCGCGTCAAATTCAAGGTGCGTGTATTCGCCTGCGAAGAGTTCCACTACCGGGTCGAAGATACTGGTGAAGCCGATGGCTGCGGCTAATGCGTTCGAATAAAATTTATCAATCGTGCCAGCCGTCTCACCGTGAAAGACCTGTTGCGTGCTGAGCGTCTGCCCTTTATCCACCATACTCTGGAGCGTGGCGTAATCCACCTCAAGACCAGTGCCGAATCCCATCGAGAACACGGCTACTGGCCCAAAGCTACCGTTCGGAATGGAACTCATCGGGGACCCGGAAGTAAGTAACCCGTCAGTCAACATCGCGAGGTAGCGCGGTTCGCCGGCTGGTACCCCACCAAACGGCGGTGTCACCATCGTGTTTTTTACATCGACCAGCGCGTCAGCTAACGGAGTGCTGCCACCAGGAGTCATGGCTGCGGCCGCCGAATCGAATGAAGAGCGGCTAAAGCCGGTTCCTGATTTGATGAGGCCATAACCGGGCGCAGCAAAGACAGACTGAAAATCGTTTGTAGCCAACTGCCGGAAAGTCTTGACGCCCGCGATCGTGTAGATCACACCGCTACTCTGGACCGTCTCGCAGTCCTGGAGAAAAGCAGAAACACCGCGCCTTGCCGCCTCCCACTTGGTGACATCGGGCGCGCTGGTAGTCATAGGGTCGGGTGTCATGCCCAGCATAGAACCGGTGCGGTCGAGACCGACGCCGATTACGGCAATGGTGTCGTAGGCATATCCGTAGGCAGTCCGGTAGTCAAGCGTATCCACATTGCGTTGAATGCCCAAAGCGCTGAAATTTGGCATCGTAATGGGTGCGAGATTGACATTGGTGCCATAGCCGGCCGTTGTACCAAACCACGGATACATGATGTCGTTCCGGTGGTGCTGTGGCTTGCCTCCGCTCGATGGATAATCGGAGGCGTGTCCGTCCGCTTGCCACATGGCCCACAACCGATCGATGTTGCAGTGATGAAGGTAGAAGATCGGGTCAAAGGGTGACACGCTTGGAAAACTCATTTGTCCTGGCCCACCCCACCAGCCATGCAAACCGTTATGCATCTGCTGAGAGCTTGAAAGCCCTACGCCTCCCTCCAATGCGTTTTGAAAGGCCGGGTAAGTCGTCATCCCAAGTGTCTGATTTAAGTCGGTGGCGGACGGCAGGCCGGAAACTGCTGAGATACCACGTTTGAGCGGTCCGGCCATCGAGCCGAAAGCCGAGTGCAGCCGCCATCCGGTGAGACCTGCCGGCCACCATGCCGGCACCGGCGTCGGATTCGTGCCGGTCCCCGGCGCATCAGCGGCAAAGTATCCGCTGCGGACCTGATTCGATACTGTTCCGTTCGGTCCCAGAAAAGTGTCCGTCATGATCGAGGCCGGGTCGGTCCAGTCCCAGTAAGGAAGCATCACGCCTGCGACTTTGGACTGTAGATCCAATTCAAAGCGGAACAAAAAGAAGCGATGCCAACTGAGGAAGCTATAGGCTCCGTTGCCGCCATGGCCGAAGTTCACCGATGACGATCCCGGAGCGAATGCATTTTGAATCATCTGGTGGACGGCGACGTATTCGTCCCATTTGCTGTACTGCTGACTCGCCGGTGCGGCAGGGTTAACAATATCGGCCTTCAACATCACGCATGCACGGACGAAGTTCTCGCGCTCCGTAGCAGTAAGAAACTTGGCATTTTTTCTGATTCCCATTCGGTCCCTCCTATGAATCGATGATGGATTTTTGTTCTCACCGGTTGGTGGTTCGGCAAGTGACGTACGTCAGCAGTTCGTGCGTGGCCGGCACGGGCGAGCCAGGGCAGCATTGTGCCGGCCACGTTCTGCGGGCGATAAGGTCAACTCATACTCTATGAAATTTTACGTTGAAATGTGTCGACTTAATTTGGAGAGCCCAAACTGTGGGAGATAATGATGTAATGTTCTGAAGATTTCATCACTTCGATCAGGAAGGTGTGCGCAGCGGCGTAAAAATTGATTGCTGTTTTGAGAGTGTTCAGAACGTGAGTCTCCCTAAAATCCAGCCCAAAAGCGAATGGGTTGTCACTCAAGCCGCTTTCGACGGCTTTCTTGCCGCGCTCGACAAAGATCGAGAGAAGGCGGGAGAGAAGTATGAGTACATTCGTTTTAGGCTGTTGAAGTACTTTGAATGGTGCGGATCGGATGTGCCCGATATCGATACCGACGAAACGATTAATCGGGTCACGCGAAGAATTTACGAGGGCCAGGACGTCTACAACATCAATGGCTATATCTATGGTGTCGCGAAGCTGGTCCATGCAGAATCTCTGAAATGGCAGAATCGGAGAGTGGTGCTCGATGAAGGCTCGTTTATTGAGCTGCCGTCGAGCGCTGAGGTTGAAGTAGCAAACTACCATGAATGTCTGGAGCGCTGTCTAGGATGTCTCAACGACGAAGATCGTGAGGTTATCACTGAGTACTATAGGTATAAGAAAACAGAGAAAATCGACGGTCGCAAACGACTTGCGGCAAGGCTCGGCATCTCTTTGAATACATTGCGCGTAAAGATGCACCGGCAACGTATGAATCTTGAGGCATGCGTGGAGAAATGTCTTACTCGACAACTGTAGTTATCGGTGTATGGAGGGGCGATTCGTTTTGCAAGCTAAATCAAATTTGGAAACGAAACGAGTCCGATACTTACTTGGTCTGTCCTCCCCGGCCGAGCGCGAGCACATTGAGTCGGGGTATTTTGAAGATGACGATGCTTTTCAGGAGATGCTAACGGCGGAGGATGATCTTATCGACGCATATGCTCGCGGCGAACTCGCGGATGAGGAGAGGCGGAGATTTGAAAAGCGTTTCGTGAGCTCGTTGCGCGGGAGAGATCGAGTTCAGTTTGCGCGTGCTTTCGCAGGCGCATCTGACACTCGGTCGATTGAAACCAAACTGCCTGCTACATTCTTTACGATCTTTCAATCGCGTGGTTTGTTACGGATCGCGGCAGTGATTGTTTTGGTAGCGTTGCTTGCATGGCTAGTTAGTGATCGCAGGAGAATGACTAATGAACTCCGCGAGCTACGCGCAGAATCCGTGGAGCTTGGCAACCGAATTGAGGCTTTACAGCAAAGCAGTAACACCGAACGAACTCGTACTGCCCAAATCGTGGCGCAACCTGCAGGTCTGCGAGCAGAGCCTGACAAGCTGAGGCATCGTGAACGCGTGACGCCTGCTCCTCAGCGAGGGCGTCATTTGCCGGATGTGCACAACGGTCGCGAGAAGATTGCAAGTAGTAAACCTTACCCGGCAGAAAAACTCATCAGTACCGAAGATGCGCCACTCGCTAACATTTTTGAGACGAAAATAACCGAAACTCCGATTCTCGGCCGCAAGTTTGAGGATCTGTTAACTCTGCAACCCACGACTACTCGCGAGAGTCACGTAGCAGGGAGTCGCGCAGATCAAGCCAACGTAACTCTCGACGGTGTGGATGTGAACACTCCCCACACTGAGTCCTTAATGCAGCAGAATCCGAGCAGCAGCGGTGAAACTACTGTCCGTGGGACAGCAAAAGATCCGCAGGGTAACCTTGTGAGCGGTGCAACCGTAACGTTAACTGACTCCGCCAGAAACTTCACCAGAACTCAATCCACTAACAAAGATGGCGCTTACATCTTCAACGCAATCCGCCCAGGCATTTATTCTATCGAGGTAACGGCGAAAGGCTTCAAAACTGCCCTAGCTTCAGGTCTAATCGCACTCGTCGACACTCCGACAATCCGGGACGTGCAACTCGAAATTGGCGCTGTTTCTGAAACAGTCGACGTTACCTCAGCCGCGGAAGTTGCCATTAATGCTAGCGATCCGACTCTCGGAAATTCGTTTGAACGAAAACGCATTACTGAATTGCCGCTAAACGCAAATAATGTTGTGGGTCTGCTGTCACTTCAACCCGGCGTCACAGGTTTTATTAACGGCGGACGCGCTGACCAGTCGAGCATCACGCTCGACCGTGTTGATGCTGCCATTCGCATACCACGCTCCCTTAGCTGGATCAGATTTCAGCTAGCGCTCGAAACATTCGCAATTCATGAGGACTATCGCGTTACCATAAAAACGGCTGACGGTCGCCCTGTAACATCTGTCGATTGGATCGAGCCACTCACGCCGAATCAAACCATCATCGACACTCCAGCGATATCAACAAACGATCTGCCCCCCGGCGGTTATGTGCTCTTGCTAATTGGAAAAGAGCCGGACGGTTCATTCATCAAAGTTGCTGAGTACTCTTTCAAAGTTATCAAGTATTAAGGACGGTGGCATTACTCGGTCCGCAAAGCGATGATCGGATCGACGCGTGTCGCGCGGCGTGCTGGGATCAGACACGCAAGCAGCGCTATTGCCAGCAGCACGATCGATACGCCCGCGAACGTCAGCGGATCTTTAGCCGATACACCGTAGAGCAAACCGACCAGTACGCGCGACATGAAGAACGCACCAATCAGTCCAAGCGCCAGTCCGATAAAGGTCATCGACATTCCCTGTCGCACCACTAATCGCAGGACGTCTGCGCGCTTCGCCCCAAGAGCCATTCGAATACCGATCTCGTGCGTTCGCCAGCTCACTGAGTAACTTATAACGCCGTACAATCCCACTGCCGCCAGCACGAGGGCAACGCCGGCGAACACACCGAGCAGCATCATGTTGAAGCGGCGCGGCGCCACTGATGTTCCCAACAACTCTTCGATCGTCAGTACGGGATTGTTCTATAGCTTCATTTCGTATCGAACAGGAGAAAGCTGGGGACTTCCTCAATCCTCTTCTATTGGTATAGTAATTCTTGGATTGTTAGCCACAATTTAACCGCGGACAGGTGGGGTGAACCCCTTCGTTGAGACAGTTTTAATTAGCCACACTTGCGGTTGAATAAATTTGTCTTCTCACACTCGCCGTTCTGGTTCAGAATCTCCGTTGGCTGGCGAAGCGGAGGCGAG
>Ga0068859_100005576_pt1 | contig 12822 bp, 13 predicted proteins | sample KBSSwiS22_FD_66585 | JGI IMG/M metagenome (GOLD analysis project Ga0068859, IMG submission 66585) | Switchgrass rhizosphere microbial communities from Kellogg Biological Station, Michigan, USA - KBS Switchgrass S2-2 | ecosystem: Host-associated > Plants > Roots > Rhizosphere > Soil ... | reverse complement strand
ACCAGCGAGTCCCGCGGCCAGAAACATGAAAGCGGCAAAGAGTCTGACTCGTTGAAAGGTGTTCCTGGCGCGGGTATGACCTTCTTCGGTAAGAAATCGTAATTTGGTCTTCAAAGCGTAGTTCTCCCTTCCGCCTCGAAAGAGGCGTTTGGTCCAAGTCTTCGATTGTTACGAACCCGCGGGGCTGACGGATGGGCAAACGCTAAAGCCCGGCGTGGTCTATGACGGCATCATTGCTGGGGAGAGTCATTACTTTTTCTGTTCTATATAGACGGGAGTTTTACGTCGAACTTCCAGCCACGCGCAAAAATATTTTGTTTCGCAAGTTGCGCGGGCCTAATCGATGGCAAACTTTTCGTTGGACCATGCTCATTTTCTGATTCGTTTCAAAAGCGTCTACGTACATCTCCTGTGCCACACATACGCGCACATCCTTTGCCGTGCGCTCAGTGTTTCCGAAACCAATCGGAATGAACATGAATGTGAGTAAATACGAACTGGTTGGAAAAATGATGCCAGGGGTTAAGAGTTGCGAGGATTACTCGGAAAATCGAAAGGGATACCTGTTACAAGTTACACACAGGTGTTGTGTTCTACATACAAATTCATGTGTGAAATTTGAGCTCCCAATCTTCTTCGATGGTTCAATTCCGGCAAAACTTATTCACGCGCTGAGCGGGCGCAGCGTGAGCTAGTTGCCCGGAAAATGAAGCAGTCGTTGCCCTGAATCCCGGCACTCGAGTTACTTCCGACGCGACAATAACTCCTGCACGATCTCATCCGACTTTTGATCAGCTTGCATCGTCAGCTTGGTCCAGGCGGAAACCTCGGCTGCGTTGCGACTGAAGAGCAGCTTGAATCCATGCCCGATCAGAAAGCGCAAGATGGCGAGCTCCGTATAGATGAGACGCCCGGTCTTCCCAAACAGCGGACCCTCGCGAGCTGCCGTAATCGCAAGCTGCCGGCACCAGTTGTTCGGCTCATCGCCGGCGGCAGCGGCTGCTTTCTCAATCGCGCCGTACTCCTCATCTGTGAGTCTGAAACTAACAGATCTGGTTCGCTTTGCTTCGCTCATTTTCTCGTCTCCTTTCGCGTGCACAGTGTGCACACTCCCGCATGCGGCAGTGTCACCTCGTATACGTGTAAATTACTGCAAGAGTTGGACCAAGCCGATGTATACGCGTCCCGTAAACGCCGCCGCCACGCGAGCGGGGGTGTCGTGTCTCTCTTAATCAGGTGCGAAGCACCTGTGCTAAATTTCTCGAGTTACAAAGTTGTCTTTGGGTATGTTGAAACTTCAGATGGGAGAGCCGTGATGTGAATCTAGAGCGTGTCACAAGCTGTCATAGAGTGTCACACTTCGTCACAATTTGTGACAGGTTGTGATGCGTGTAAGCGGTCCAACTTGAGTACCTAGAGCCTTGGATGTTATCAATTAAACGTCGGTAGTTGTTAGTATTTACCTACGTTTAATTGATGGCTAAAACCGAAAAACAAGTTAATTCTCCCGCGCAAAAAAAGGTACTTGATCTTGCTCGCAAGAGTAGCATTATGCGTCCACGAGATCTCCAAGACAAAGGCCATCAGACTATCTCTGGCGACTTCATAAGCAAGGCAAAACTGGAAAAAGTTGGACGTGGGATGTACGCGGCACAAAGCGCTGAACTGAGCGAACATCAAACCGTCGTACAGGCAGCTCTACGCGTTCCGCATGGCGTCATGTGCCTTCTTTCAGCTCTGTGTTTTCATGACCTGACTACGCAGTCGCCCTTTGAAATTTGGATGGCATGGAGGTAATGTCGCGTTCCCTCAAACATCTTCGAGCGACAAAGGATTAATTATCTTCATCGACAACCGACTTGAATTGGTCCCGTTGTTTGTGCCGTAATGTTTTATAGACCGTATGCCGTTATCTCTTAAGGAAGTAGAACGAATTAAGACACTAGCCGTCACAGCACTAGTTTCTGATGATAACTTCATGGAGATTCTGGTGCTGAAAGGAGGCAACGCACTAGATCTAATTTACGGGGTTAGTGCCCGCGCCTCATCTGATTTAGATTTTTCAATGGATGGAGATTTTGCAAAAACCGAGTTGCTGGTGTTACCCAGTCGAATTCAAAAGTTACTGGAAGCTGCTTTTAAGCAAGAAAAGTACGTCGTCTTTGATGTGGAGTTTAGTCAACAACCGGATCCGAGAAAAAACTCTCACCCTGATTTTTGGGGTGGCTATAAAATCGTCTTCAAGGTCATTAGTTCCAAAGACTTTCATCGATTGGAAGGTAATCTAGAAAAAATCAGAAACGAAGCTCTGGTAGTTGGAAAGCGTGGTCGTAAGAGCTTCGAGATAGAAATTAGTAGCCACGAATATGTGGCAAAAAAGGAAGAGCACCAACTTGAAGGCTATACGTTGTACGTGTATACGCCTGAGATGATCATGATTGAAAAGCTGCGCGCAATATGTCAACAGATGCCCGAGTACGCCGAAGTGGTTAGCCGAAGGCGTGAATCCGGCCAGCGAGCTCGTGATTTTTTTGACATTTGCCAAATCGAGGATCTCTTCAAAATAGATTTAACGACCGAGGAAAACCTGAGACTGGTAACGCATATCTTTGGCGCGAAAAAGGTTCCCCTTGATCTTCTGGGCAAGATTGGAGATTACCGCGATTTTCATGAACAGGGTTTTACGTCGGTTGTTGCGACTCTTAAATCAGGTGTCGAAGTCAAGCAGTTTGACTACTATATTGATCGGGTTTTGAAGACAGTGAGTCTTCTAGAACCCCTTTGGGTAGTATAGTCGCCAACGCGGGGAGAATTCTTTGTTTCCCATTTTGTGCTCCAAGTAAAAATCGAATTCCATTGGAAATTGCTGTAAAAGGTGTATCGCTGATTCTTTATAAGCGCCAGATCTCTCTAAATAGAAACCGATGACCTGGTGATATGGGTAGGTGTAATTCAGTTTTTTTAACAGAGCTGTAAGTTTATTAATCGAAACCGATTCCGCTGCTTTTTTATAGGCGTTAAGAACCTCGGAGATCCCTCCGGAGTAAACTGGTCGGACTGCAATATCGATAAGAGTTCGTTCCAGATTCGTTACACGCAACATCTCACCTGCTTCTCCAGCTTGCTCAATGACTCCGAGCTCGCCTGTGTTCATCCCGTGGAGAACACGAATTTTGAAATCGCCATAGGTAGCGATTTCGTTTGAAACCCGGACATTGTTTCGAAACGCATTATCTATGCGCTCTTGCACCAACTCGGTATCTCCGTGTCCTTTTTTGGGTTGTTCTTGATTTACGTAAATGGTTTTAGGGAGTTGCTCTGTAAGGTCATGGAGAAACATTGCGCTATAGTGAGTCAGATAACAGCTTGGTCGTAGTGAGAGGGCTACTTCAAAAGGTGTGGTTGCTCCCCATAGATAACGAGTATCTTTTCGGTTTGGAAATTTCAAATGAGCTTCCGTGAGTTCCGTATTTTGGAGTAAATAGTCGATGAATGCTTTGCTGCTCATGGACTGAGCAAGACGCCAATCCAATCTATTAGCTGCCATCAATTGATCGAGATCTGTTCGCGAAAAAACTCGTTTTTCTAATTTCTCGATAGATCTAACGATATCAGGTTCAGCGATTTGTATTCGTGTTGGCATTTTCCGGTGGCTCAACCAGACGTGAGCCGATATATATATCTGCTCACGTCTGGTTGAGCCTTCCTGTCGTTGCTTTGTTATCTATAGATAATATGTTACCACATCCGCCTGCGATTCTTAATCCCCCACATATATATATGTATGGGGGATTAAGAATCGCAGGCGGATGTGGTAAGATTCCTTATCTATAGATATGCTAAAACAAGGGTGGATTGGCACCTAAGTTATTGATAATAAAAGCGAAAACCTCCATTCATCCCCTGTCTTACATTATATATATATAATGTAAGACGCGGGACGACAAAGAGAGTTCACTTCATCGGGAAATTCTTTGGAAGTTTGGAAGTTCGGTCGCCTGAAGCAATGACCAAATGTTGGTCTGCAGATTTCATGGAGCAATGCGCTATGGGGATGGCTGTCGCTATCGCACCTTCAATGTGGTGGATAACTTCAATCGTGAAGCGCTTATGTTCATGCGTCAAGGAGGCTATCCAAAGCCTCTTGCAATGAGGCTCACTCCTCTGTATTCATGAGCAGCAATATTGCTAAACTAGGCTCCAGGAGTTTCAATTAATGAGTTCATCCTGCTCAAATCAAGTTGAGTCGACTCCGCTACCCCTCGTTCACGCTTGGGGTGAGGTCCGGTGACCTACCCCGCCGACGCCACATGGCGTCGGCGGGGTGGAGCGGTATTGGTAGGATGGCCCTTGACGCCACCCCCATCCCTGCGAGAATCACTTGCCCAAAAGCGATCGCAGTGCGTCCTCCACTTCAACCCATGAGTTAAGCCAAACCAATCTCACGCCTAAATGAGCTACTGACGATTCGATCCATCGACGCTCATCAATTGAGGTGGGCCTCTTATTTATCCAGAAATGTGACGTCGATGATACCGGACGAAGCCCACGTTCCTTTAGTTCCTGTATCCGATTGGCATATATCCAAGACAACCAGCGCCGCATGTTTGGATCCGAAAGAGATAATCCTATAAAAACTACTGATCTTGAACTACACACATCTATAAAAACCGATGACTGCCACGAGAAGGCTGAATTTGCTAATTGAAGATAATTTGTTTCCGAGAATACAAGTTTGTCCGGAGACTTCGCTTTTGGACCTTTTCTAGTCGTTCCTGGAACTGAAAGGAGTCCGTGGCAAAAGTAATAGGGGATACGATTCGTTCGTCGACTTGAGATGCCATGAGTAACAAGGTCGATAACCTGTTTTTGACTTGGAGCAAAGCGGGCGGACGCAAAGGCATTGATTAAGGCAAACAATAAAGGCTCAGCATTGAAAGACAATATCGCAGACGGCGCCTCTTTTGTTTCAATCACCTCGCTAATTATCGAGGCTATCGGGATGGCAGAAGTATCTCGAAAGTAATTTTTGGCTAACTCAGTAAAGGATTTCCATTCATATGGCTTAAGATCTCCAATTCTTAAGCAAGAGAGCGCATTCGTGAATTGTTGCCACTCCGACCTGACGAGAGTTCTTTTGACCTTGGCATATAGCTCTAATGTGAGTATGTTAACAAACCTCTTTTCAGTGACTCCATACCTATCTTTAGCTGCCTGTATGATCGCGTCATAACTAAATTGTTTTACGAGTGCAGGTTTTAGACTAGCCGCGCTCGGACCAACATCACGTGTTATCAACCGCTGGACGAGCGCATCCCAACTTGGAAAAGCCGGCGCTGAGGTTCCGGCACCAACGCAGAGAGCCCAGCCCGATGTTTTACATCGCTCTCTAATGATGGGGGTTAAATCTTTTACCTCAATGCCTTCCTTGGCCATTCAACTCTCCCTAAGTCCAGTCTTATCCACTCTGCACATGATAGTCTTCTAAGATCCGTGTCGTAAGCGCAATCGAGATACCTCCTTTGAAGTCGATGAGGCAACAACTCGTAAGTCAGAGGTGTCCCAGAGGTCGCTGCTATAGCATAATCGCAAAACACGATCGTGTTAACGGTTTGCTTGTACCGGCAATCAACAAGCTAAACCTTTACAGATCGATTGCTGGATTGTTTGAGCCAACGCTGGTCAACGCCGCAGTTCACATACGCACGACGGGTCGCGATAACTCTGTTTGCAAACAGCAACCAGCTCACGCCTCGCGGCTGGCTTCACAGCTTTTTGCGATCATTCAGTGCGCGATTCTATAGCGACAGATCCGTATATGTCTGCTTAGGTTGTCATCTTCCAGCGGACGCCGCTGCCGAATATCCGTGGCTTCCATGCCGCCATACTTCGATTTCCACTGGCAATGAGTCCTTCGTGTCCGCGGCAGACTTCCTTTACTGTCGTTCGGCTGCGACCGCTTTGAGGATCGCATGACCTGATGCTCGCAAGCGTCTACTCTCAATGGACCGCATTCTCGGGATACATACATGATGAAAACATAACCGGTCGGTATATAAGCGAAGATGACGCTCGATCGCATTTACTGATCGGGGTCATCACGAAACCTCAGCTCACGCGCGCGAGACACGAGCCGCAGGCGAGTGCAGCTCATAGACCACGTTCGTTTAAGTAACTGCAGCACTGTAGGAAACAAAATAAAGGCGAGGCATATGATGAGCGATTATGTGCGCGGCTTTTGGGAAGAACATCACCACTGATCAGACGACCGTCCTTAGCGGCGGCTTTGTGGCTCAGTGTCCTCACATCGCGCTGTATTCAGGCAAAAAACGCGGCGCGTTGTTCGCCCGACTTAAAGCGCTGATCCAAAGTCGTCTTTAAGTCCCTTGGTAAGGCCGCCCAACGATTGGCGAAAACACTCCAGAACACGTCCGTTATGAATTCGGCGCACTCTCGCTGCAACTCGATCGCCTCCAACTGCGTTTCACGAGTGGCGACGATGTCCTCGGGAAGTTGTACGCAAGGGAGAGCTAACTCGCTTTGGCCATGAATATGAGCCGACAACAGACGAAACGGATCTTCCAGTTGGCGCGTTTTGCAATCACGCAGCAAACCAAATCGGCTACTAAAACGTGCATATGAATCTCCCAAGTACTTTAATAACTCGGTCTTCATTTTAAATCCGTCGCCAGTGTCTTGGACCCGTTGCCATTCTACAGAGTGATCTTTGAAGTATAGCCATGCCAATGACATGTCTATTTGCGCACGAAACGAAGAGAGTGCAGGTCGAACAAGGCCAAGGCACAAACAAGCTATTGCCTCGCGAGCTGCGGATAAAGTGGCGTCTATTAGACAATCAGCATTACCGGTTAGCTGGTGCTCTCGTAGATACTGCAACCAAAGAATGAGGGGTTTTGAAGCATTCTGACCCCTGATTATGATATCAACGCCATGTGCACTGATGTTCTCACTTGTTTTCAGTGAAAGTTGGGCCAAGTGATTTTCTGTAGTTGAACTCATCCTCTCGGGATTCCTGATAAGAGCCAGTCATGACTTGGCCGGTTAATATGTTCGTTTCGGAGAAGAGTGGCAACTCGAAGTATGTCTTTCGCCGGGACTTTTTTACTAAAGCGATTAACCCAATCAGCTAACGACTTTCGTGAGAGTGGCGGAACATCATTCAATCCTATAAGACCCTCACCAATAAGACGCGGTGTTAACGCATCAACCGCTTGCGCAGTTGTGAGACCTGCCTCCTTCTTCAGAAGCATCGATACTCTCTCGCCAACCGAGGCATCCCGAGAACGTGGATGCTTTTTGCGTTTCTCCTTAGATTTAGCGTCCGAAATACTATCCAACCTACGCTGCAAGTAGAGGACCCGATCCACTAGGTCTTCTGGAGGCATACTGCGAAGCTGCGAAAGAACGCGGTGCAGTTCCATTTCAGAAAGATCGAGAGCCGCGAGTAGGAATAGGGCTCGAGAAAAGTTGTCCTTCATAATCCGAGTTCCTTAGCAAGTTCTCTCGATAAAGTTTCAAGATTTGTTGTGACGCGGTGGCGATTCGAAACGGGTTTATCCGAAGCAAAGCCAATATAACTAGGATTCGCGGCGAGTAACGTCGATTGATACAAGGGTGTCGATAGGGTTAATGCCCCAAATCTCGGGTGGCTACGAAGGATATTTTCAACCGCGGGATCATAGTTCGATCGAGGAATTCCGTTAAGCACGATAATCAGCTTTGGCTTCTGCTTTAGAGTAGGAAGTTCTGCGACAAAAGCATCTAGCAGTTCGAGACCTAATACGGAAAACCGATCCGGCCTCACAGGTATTATGAGGTGCGTTGCGCTTTCAAGCGCACATACAGTCATAAATGAGCTACTGGGATTGCAATCGATACAGACCAAATCCATAGATGCCCGCGCATTCCCAACAAACCCTTTGAAACGCTGCTTAACTGGCAAAAGCGATTTTGTGTCATCAATAAGTGAATACTTAACCAGACCGAAATCTCCTAAGACCAACCGCAATTCTGCGGTATCATCATTAAGTCTCTTGATTTGCACGCTCACATCAGACATTGCGGGTGGAGGAGGGAGATTTTTTGTAACAGAAAATAGAGATGTCTGAGGGGCGGGCTCCATCACCGACAAAATCGTTTTGTTCTCTTGTTTATGTTTTTCATATTGGCTCAAAGGAACGATAGTTTGTGTAAGGTTGAACTGAGGATCGAAGTCGATTAATAAGGTGTTTTTAACAAGGATTCGATAAAAGACCCTCATCACGTGGGCCGAGATCGTTGTCTTCCCGACACCCCCCTTCATGTTCAGAATTGCAGCAACTGGGCCTAAACGGGCCGTGCTTTTGGTCGCCAAAACAACATCCTCGCTACTAAGAGTTCTAATTCTGTCATTTGATCTTGGGCCAGTACTATAACTGTCGCTGTCAAGGTTTTCCAAGAAGATCAGACCCAAGTCAGAATTCATCTCGGGGTGGTGAAATGCCGTTGCCGGACCCAGGCAAAGTTAGACTAGTCACCTGATATGAGTGCAAATCTAATAGGAGTTCAGTAACTTTAAATGTAGAAATCAGATGACGAGTATCAGACTTTGGAATAGGAACTCTTAGGCTGCCACGAGTTGGAATTCATCCAGGTTCACCCCAAAAACTTGTGGCCAATTTGTGGACCGAATTCTCAGCACAGGGTAACGCTTCCTTATATCGATGTGCGACTCACTCTGTTTGCACATCGTTTTGGTAATTGGCTGATTTGGCGACAATGCGCAATCCCTTTGGTTACTACAGCAGCACTCTCTTGTACCATCGGTTAATTAACCTGACAATAACGTAAACGGTTGTGTCAGTCGATCAAGCAGTTATCTCAACTATGCGCGATGTGGTGATTAGGTGCTATTGACATTCTCGGGGGAGCGGTGCTAGCAATTGCGTATCGTCACGAAACGTTCCTCAGGTACCGATGAATCTCATGCTCAATTACGGAATTGCTGAACCACAAGCTCGTTAAGGTCGACGATGATTTACACGCACGTCTTGAACCAAGGCGGGAAGGGATCAAGGGTTCGCCCCGTCACTCTTTTGGCAGGGCCGATTTATCCGGAAGGGGATAAGAGTACGAGTGGTGATTCAGATAACCACAGCCATGGCGTAAGGGACGAAGGCTAACATCGCTTTCGATTTTATCCAGATCAATTTACACATAGTTGGGCGGCTGAGTTGATAGTGTGAATTGAGGAAAGCCTCATGCTTAACACTCAAATTACTTTTGAGCGAATCTTAGGGACATTCATTCCCGGAGCGTTATTTTCATTCGGCACTTGGTATCTGCATCGCGCTTTTTTACTCAAATACTTCCCTAATATTGCTGGCGATCCTAGCGTTTCCTCATTTGGTGGACTTGCTACAGAGGTCAGGTTCTTGCTCTTCATATTCGCTTCTCTTTGTTTAGGCTTAATGCTGAATCAATTTGCTGATATAGGAATCGCCAGTTTGTTTCGTGATGATGCGACATCGGAAAAGTCTAAAAGGAAAGGCCGAAATATAGCCCGGATGATTTGGAGAGTGGTCGGATTCACCCTTCATCAAGACCCAAGAACGCGCGGCGTGAAACGCTACCTTGAATCACCAAGAAAAGAGCAATTTCTTAGAATGATGAAGGACTGGGCGGGGACTGATGAATCACAGCTTAAAGATGCAGACGGCAAGGTTAATTCCAGTGAGGCGATTGCTGCTCATCAGCATATAGTTGTCCATCTCAGAGTCTTGTCTGAGGCTTCCCGCAAAACAGTTGAGGACTTGAAATTTCCAGTGGATTTTTCAGCTTCGCTCCTCATGTCGTTTGTGTTTCTTTTCCCCGTCTCAATCCTGTCGTTTATATCTTCTGCGGTAGTAGATGAGAGAGTTAAAGTACAGTTTAATTTCACGTTGCTCATAAGCATCGTATTTATTTATTTCGGCATTATTGTTTCTAGTTACTTGCTAAAGCGGCAATTTAAGCAATTCTGTCAGAGTATAGTGACCTTAGCTTTACATTTCTACGGAAATTCAAATCAGAAATCTATTGCGGTCGTTGGAGAAAATGGGCGTAAAGAATTCGAAAGCGCGCCGCCCAACAAGTCATTCGAGCCGACAGCGAGTTAGCAGGCTCTCATCGAAAAACTTGTGAGGTTCGAGGTTGCGTGCGCAACGGCTCAATCCCGTTCGGCTACTACTCTGTTAACTGATGAACACCTTCCGTCACAGCGCCGGTTTCGGAAAACGAATCGAATATTGGGTCATTGGACGGATGCTCAAGGAGGGCATGGACGTTTACATTCCCCTCGTTGACGACCATGCCGTCGACGGGATCATAAAGCGCGCGGATGGCTCAATTGCGCAGGTCCAAATCAACGCTCGGTCCCTAACGTGTGCTGAAGGCGACGCGGCGTTGTTCTCGGCGATCCCGCATCCTGAAGAGCGGCGCGACTACTGGTTCATCTTTTATGCCGAACGCATGGACAAGACGTGGATTCTCACTTCCGCGGAGTTCATCGCCGAATCGGTTCAGAATAAAACGGGCAAAAACATCGGCCTTCGTTCCATCTGGTTCAATGGTCGGCGAAAAAACAAAACGACTGGCTTGGCAGAACCCTACTGCAAGGAACGGTACGAAAAATATCTCGCGACCGACTTCTCGCGCATTGCAAAACCATCGCCGAACGAATCGTTGGACGCAACTGGTGGGAGCGTGTCTCGTAAAATACTTGGGCCGCCGGATGTTTGAGTGAAATCGCGCTGCCTCGTCAACTCCAGCGTTCGGCTACCACAACTAGGAGATTCGTACATATCAGGGAAGAATATTCATGAGCGACTCTCACGATTCTAGTGCAGTATCGAAAGCGGCCTTGGATCACGCGCGAGCTATGGCGATCCACGCCGCTGACATAAGAATGAAGAATTTCAGCTTCTTCCTAGTTGTCATGGGCGTGATAATAGCCGCCTACGAAAAGGTTGGAAGGGAAAACGCAAGGTTGCTGCTTGGTGGCGTAGGTATGCTTGTAAGTGCAGCGTTTCTTCTATTGGAGATTCGCGGAAGAGAGTTACTTGACGCCGCTCAGAAGGAACAAACGCTGAGAGAAGCGGACCTTGGAATCTCGATTCGGACAAACCTCTTGGAAATGAGAGATAGAAGGTTTATGGCGAAAGTGATAAGTCACACCTTTGTCTACCGAGCAATTTTTGTTCTCGGCATGGTGCTCTCTGTGACGTTGGCGATTGTCAGCAGATAAACGCTGCTGCGCCATAACGCTTGTGCTTCACGCCGCCGAACGAATCGTTGGGTGCTTAGATGTGGGAATAGACTTCGTAGGAGGAGGGCAGCGGATGAAGTCATCTCGATCGCTCATAGAGTTTGTCGACCAAGTAACTGAGATTTGCGGCCGCTGGGGACATCTGACGTCAAAGACGCATCCTTGGTTCCGTGGCCAATCAGATTCGTCGTGGGAATTAATCCCGCGGCTGTATCGAGCGAATCCAGAAGTCCTGGTTTTGGAGCGTGAGTTGATCCGCGACTTCAGCCTTCGTGCTTCAGCCTTCTTGGAGCGAATTCCATCGAATGATCTCGAGCTTCTCTTCATCATGCAGCATCATGGCATGCCAACAAGGCTACTCGACTGGACAGAAAGTCACTTGGCCGCATTGTTCTTTGCTGTGGCCAAGGATTGTGTGGAAACCGACGCGGCGGTGTGGATACTAGCGCCCGCTTCGTTGAATGCCTCCGCCGCATCGGGGCCGGGAGGTCGAGTGCCAATGAGCACCGCAGCCATACTTAGCGACTACGTTATCTCTGACCTGGATGCAAACCCCCTTGTACGAACAATCAAAGGTGCCACACCCCTCGCGGTTCGGCCATCGCGAAGCACACCTCGAATCGTGGCTCAAAGGGGCATGTTCACGATACACGGCTGCGACAAGCAAAGCCTCAATAGCTACGCTCAGGCTTGTCAAGGGAAAGGCAAATGGCTCGAACAGATCCTCATACCGCGGGAGTCGCGAAAGTACATCAAGAAGGAGCTTTTGTTAGCTGGCGTCAGTTATTCGTCTCTGTTTCCAGATCTCGACGGTTTATGCCGCGAGATTGAGTACCGTTACTCTCAGGCGTATCTCACGTTGGACAATTATCCCCTAGTGCAACGTTAGGTAGCATCTTTGGTTACACGCCCAACTAAGAGCGAGCAGTTGAAGATTTCAGCTAGAGCACAACAATCAAAGAATTTACTCGAAGTAACTTCACTAGCAGAAGATATTATTGAGGAACATTTAATGAAGCAGTGGCTCAACTATCGGATCTTGAAATTATTATCAAGAAACAGAAGAAAAAAGGAGGGAGCATGTAGCCAATGTCGATAAGATCAAACAAGAGATCTTGAAGAAGCATTGAGTGGCTTGTGCTCCAACGCTGCGCCTGAAGAACCAGCGTTCGACAGCTTGTCGTTGTGGTGAGAACTGCCATGCGGTAGGTACAAAGAGCTATATCCAACGGCGAGTTTTGCTGTGGCAGGATTGTGGCAGGAAAAAATAGAAAACCGCTGTAAGTGAACGGAAGTAGATGGTAACAAATGTAAAATCCCTTGATTTTGCTCGTGGCTGCATCTCGAAGCAAAATCAATTAGTTACATTTAGGCAGCCCGCGTGATTGGGGTGCGTGAGGATCCGCAAGGGATTTTGTGTAAACGATCGTTGTTGTTTTTTGAGTCACTGCTTTAAATCATAGTTTTTAGCAGCAGTAGGGGCTGTGGGAACGGTGGGAAAACGTAGTTTGTTTTTC
>Ga0068859_100005572_pt1 | contig 12827 bp, 12 predicted proteins | sample KBSSwiS22_FD_66585 | JGI IMG/M metagenome (GOLD analysis project Ga0068859, IMG submission 66585) | Switchgrass rhizosphere microbial communities from Kellogg Biological Station, Michigan, USA - KBS Switchgrass S2-2 | ecosystem: Host-associated > Plants > Roots > Rhizosphere > Soil ... | reverse complement strand
GCATGCAACCCCTGGCTGTGCTGGGCGCCCTGCCCCCAGGACTTGCCGATCATGCTTCTCACCACCATCGGAACTCGAACGGCGCCGCCATACATATAGTGGGCCTTGGCTGCCATGTTCACGAGTTGGTTCATACACAGCATGAGGAAATCCATGCGGATATGAACATGGATTGGTCGCATTCCCGCCATTGCTGCGCCGATGGCGACACCCGTCATGGCATCTTCGGACAGCGGTGTGTTGAAGACTCTTTGCGGACCAAACTTTTCCAGCAGGCCCCTTGTTGAGCCCTGAATTGCCTTGTGGTCGTCAACATCCAGGCCGAACAGAAAAACCTGAGAGTCGCGCTCCATCTCCTGATCGACGGCCTCCCGGAGTGCGTCTACGTAACGGAGCAGGCGGCTATTCGGCGAAGACATGTCTCAAGAGTTCCTCGTGTGCTGGCCAGGCTGCATTCTCGGCAAAATTCACAGCGTCAGCGATCGACGCATCGATCTCGGCATCGATCTTTCTTCGGAGTGCAGGGTCCAGTTTGGCGCCGATGAGAGCCACCTGATCCCGCTCCTGCCACTTTCGCAGTTCCTCGATGTTTCTGTATCCGGCATCGTAGTCCTGCCCTGGACCGACGTGCTCCTTCCAGCGATAGGTATGAACCTCGAGGAACGCGGGCCCCTTTCCGGAACGCATCGCCTCTATCCGCCAGGCCGAAGCGCGCCTGATTTCGAGAACATCACTGTCGTCGATGAGGTTTGTGGGAATACCGTAGGTTTCTACGCGTTCGCAGAGTCGCCGTGTAGCCCATCGCTTTTCGATCGGTGTGTGGATTGCGTAGAAGTTGTTCTCGCAAACGAACAAAACGGGCAACTTGTGAAGTGCAGCGAAATTAAGACTCTCGGAGAAAACGCCTTCTTCGGTCCCACCATCTCCGAAGAACACAACCGCGACACGCCCTTTGCCCTCTCGCTTTAGGGCCAGCGAGTAACCGACCGCGATGGGAATCGTCGTGCCAACCACGGCGGATGCCCCGAGAACGTGATTCGCAGCGTCGATCAGATGCATCGAGCCGCCCTTCCCTCCGGCGCTTCCCGCTCCCTTGCCAAACAATTCCGCCATCATGCCGTTCAGGTTTCCGCCCTTTGCGAGATACGCAGCGTGGCACCGGTATGTCGGAGCGACAACGTCATCCGGCCGCAGGGTATCGCAAACACCGACCGATACCGCTTCCTGGCCAATGGATAGATGGACCGGGCTCTTGATCTTGTCTGAAGGATAGATCCGAGCGATTTCTTCTTCGACTCTTCGAATGAGTTGCAGCTTCTGATAGAGACGCGCGAATCGATCCGGGCTGCTGGGGTTCTTTGTCATCTGGGGCAGAACAATGAATCCGACTTCCTGGGAAAATCGTCATTAACCTGATTAGCCAGCATGGGACTCAAGTCTCTTCGTTTTGAATCGATTGTCCACACCCCATGCAAACTCAATATTTTATAACCCCCGGACGTGGCAAAGTGGGAAAATTCCTACCTTGGCAGTGATGCAATGTCAGGCGACTGCCTTTGCTGTTCGATGATCTTAAAGGAGATTTTGTTGCCCATTTTGGATTTGCTTCTAATAAATCCCGGTGGTCGAGAACGCATCTACCAGTCTCTGGGTGGAGATCTGACAGCAATTGAGCCTCCCCTTTGGGCCCGATTGATAGCTGGTTATATCGCAGATCGAGGGTTCTCCGTGGGTATTCTGGACTCCGAGGCTGAAGCGCTTGGACCCGATTCTGTGGCGAGGAAAGTTGAAGAAATCAGCCCTCGGCTGATCGGCATGGTCGTCTTCGGGCACCAGCCCTCGGCATCGACGCAACAAATGGTGTCGGCCGGCGAGAATTGCCGTGCGATAAAAAACCTGACGCCGCAACAGCAGATAATCATTCTGGGAGGGCATGTTTCAGCGTTGCCCGAACGCACATTGCAGGAAGAGGCCGTAGATTATGCATGTAACGGGGAAGGTCCGGCCACTGTACATCAACTCCTGATGGCGCTTTCCGGCGGCCAGGACTTATCCACCGTACAAGGATTGGTGTGGCGGCAGAATGGACAGACTATTAATAACCCTCCTGCGACGCTCATCAAGGATCTCGATGCGGACCTGCACGGCAATGTCTGGGATTTGTTGCCGATGGACAGATATCGGGCTCACAACTGGCAATGCTTTGGAAACCTGGGTTCCCGTCAGCCGTATGCTTCCATCTACACATCGCTCGGCTGCCCATTCAAATGCACGTTCTGCTGCATCAATGCTCCTTTCGGTGTGAACAGATACCGCATGCGCAGTCCCGCCGCCGTTGTTGCCGAGATTGATCTGTTGTATTCGCGATACGGCGTGAGGACCATCAAGATCATCGATGAGATGTTTGTGTTGAACGATGCGCACGTCACAGCAATCTGCCAGGGACTTGCGAGCAAGCCCTATGCTGCGGAGTTGAACATCTGGGCATACGCCAGGGTGGACACCGTAAAGGCCGAGCGTCTTGAATTGCTGCGGTCGGCGGGTATTCGGTGGCTTGCGCTCGGAATCGAGTCGGGCAGCGAACACGTCCGCGATGGTGCGGAGAAGTCATTCGATGAGCAGGACATTACTGAGGTTGTCAGAGCGATTCAAAAAGCGGGAATAAACGTTATCGGTAACTTCATCTTCGGATTGCCGGACGACGATCTCGATACGATGCGTCAGACTCTCAATCTGGCGAAATCACTCAACTGCGAATTTGCGAATTTTTACTCCGCAATGGCGTACCCAGGGTCCCCGCTTTACAGTTCCGCATTGCAGCAAGGATGGGCATTGCCCGCGGCATGGAGCGGCTTCTCACAACACAGTACAGACTGCACGCCATTGCCCACTGGAAGAATATCGGCCGCTGAGGTCCTGCGTTTTCGGGACGATGCCTTTCATGAATATTTTTCAAGCAATGTATACCTGGATATGGTGGGGCGCCGGTTCGGCGTCGAAACGCGTCAGCACATCGAGGAAATGGCGGGAATCCGGCTGCGTCGCCAGTTGCTCGCACCGACTTCGGTAGTGGTGGACTAATGCAGTATCGCTAAAACAACATCCTATGATCATCAGTCGTACCCCATTTCGCGTTTCCCTGTTCGGAGGCGGCACAGACTATCCACGCTGGTTTCTTCGGCATGGTGGAGCTGTGCTCGGGACTACGATAAACAAGTATTGCTACGTCAGCATTCGTACACTCCCTCCATTTTTCGAGCATCGTCATCGGATTGTTTACTCGCAGATCGAACTGCCGCAGACGGTCGAAGAGATTCGTCACCCTGCTGTGAGAGCTGTTCTGCAATCGCAGGAAATCCAGGAGGGCGTCGAGGTGCAGCATCACGGCGACCTCCCGGCGCGTTCCGGAATGGGTTCGAGTTCATCGTTCACCGTTGGGATGCTGAACAGTGCCAGGGCGTATCGGGGGCTGGCGTCATCGCCGGAATGGCTGGCCACCGAGGCCATTCGCATCGAGCAGGCCGTCATCGGGGAGCATGTCGGGTCCCAGGACCAGGTCTGGGCTGCTTATGGCGGACTCAGTGTTGTTACATTCAACACCGACGGAACTTTTCGAGTCACCCCTCTCGTCCTCAGTACTGACCGTCGTCATGAACTCGAAGATCACATGATGCTATTTTTCACGGGGTTCTCGCGTACGGCCGCAAGGTTTGCGAGAAAACAAATTGAGAACCTTGAGAAGCGTGAAAAACAGTTGCGGATTTTTCACCAGATGGTTGGCGAAGCAACTTCGATCCTGGAGAATGCGCGACAACCCATAGTCGATGTCGGTAAGCTCCTCCTTGACGCATGGAAGCTCAAGAAAGAGCTAGCAGACTCGGTTTCCAACCCTGCGATTGATGGAATTTGCTCGGCGGCTCTGGATGCAGGCGCTGTCGGCGTGAAGCTTTTGGGCGCAGGCGGTGGGGGATTCATGCTGGTGATGGCTGATCCGTCGAATCATGATCGCATCCGGCAGAATCTGCGTTCTCTCATCGAGGTCTCTTTCAGCATCGGCAGCTCAGGCAGCAAGATTGTCGTCTACGAAACCGATGATAGGGACGTGAGAGCCGACAGGCTCGCGGGGCACCCGAGGTAACTCGTAACCAACAAAGGCAGATTATAACTCCGTGGCCTTACGCTGGCTTCGTCTTCGGTTTCTTGCGTGAAGAAGCCTCGCCGGATAACATCCGCCATATGACAACGAAACCTGGAATTCTGGTGACTCTCTTGCTCGTGGGTGTTGTGTTCCTGTGCCTCTGGTCTTCACCGACCGTGGCCCAGAGTAATGCGGACCGCGAAGAGTGGATTTCCCTTTTTAACGGCAAGGATCTGAACGACTGGATCATCAAGATCCGCGGTCATGAGGTCGGTGAGAACTTCGGCAACACTTTCAGGGTCAACAACGGCATGATCGAGGTGCGGTACGACAAGTACACGACCTTCGACAACCAGTTTGGCCATCTGTTTTATAAGCAGCCGTTCTCAAATTACCGCTTGCGCGTGGAATACCGATTCGTTGGAGAGCAGGTACCTGGGGCTCCGGACTGGGCTATTCGCAACAGCGGGGCAATGCTTCATTCTCAGGATCCGAGGACAATGCCGGCCGGACAGGATTTTCCAATCTCTATTGAGTTTCAGTTCCTCGGCGGCCTCAGCAACGGGATGGCGCGTTCAACGGGGAACATGTGCTCGCCAGGCACAAACATTGTGTACGGCGGAAAACTCGAGACGCGGCACTGCATCAACTCGACATCAGAAACTTTCAATGGCGATCAATGGGTTGTTGCTGAGGCGATCGTGCTGGGAAACAAAAAGGTCACTCACCTGATCAACGGCAAATCCGTCATTGAGTACAGCGAGCCTCAAGTCGGCGGCGGCGCTGTGTCCGGACACAATCCTGCGGTCAAGCAGGACGGCAAGCCATTGACCGAGGGTTACATTGCGCTTCAGAGTGAGAGCCACCCTGTGGATTTCCGCAAGGTGGAACTGCTGAACCTAAAAGGTTGCATGAATCCTGGTGCGTCAAACTACAAGCGGTATTACGTAGAACCGGATCCAGCGGCCTGCAAGTGAACCACGATCTTTATCGCTGAGCCTCGAATTCGGCAGTCGCCTGCCTGAGGCTCTCAACCGTACCAAGATCTCGCCAGTTGTACCTGTCTGCGCGGAATCCGGAAATCTTCTCTCCGCCACCAGCAAGCTCAAGATACGAATCAATGATTGAGAAGGCACCCTGGCTCGTCAGCAGGGAAATCAGGCGAGGAGAAATAACGTGGATGCCGGCAAAAGCAAGCTCAACTCGAGCCTGGGACGGCCTGGCGATTTCCAGCTTTTGCCGGCGCACGAGGCGTCTGCCGCAAAGTTCCTCGTGCTCATCGAAGATAAGATATCGCGATGTCGGCCTGTCTTGCACAGCCAGGGTGGCAAGACCGCGGCGGTCGTCATGGAAGCGGAGCATCTCCTGAAAATCGATCGTGCTGATGACATCGACGTTGTGCAGGAGGAATGGTTCTGAGTCGCCATCGAAAAACCAGCCTGCCTTCTTCAGACCGCCACCCGTGTCGAGCAGCATGTCCTCTCTGGAGATTTTCACGTTCAGGCCGAAGTTATCATTGGCCCGAAGATACTCGACGATCATGTCCGCGAAGTGGTGCACATTCACGATGACATCGCGAATGCCGAACTGCTTCAGCCGTGTGAGAGTAATCTCGAGCAGCGTGCGATCGCCCGCGTTCACCAGCGCTTTCGGGCGATCATCGGTAAGAGGACGCAGGCGGGTGCCGAGCCCGGCTGCGAGGACCATGGCCTTCATGACGCCGATTGTTCAAGTGCCAGATGCCGCACAGCTACATCCACGCCGCCCTTGCTTCGTAAGTGCCGGGCCATCTGTTCGGCCATGAACACCGATCGATGTTGCCCGCCTGTGCAGCCGAAAGACACCATGAGGTTCTTGAATCCGCGACCCTGATAAGCGTTTACGCTGGCATCGACGAGCGCCATGGCGTTAGCCAGAAACTGGTGAACGCTTTCCTCCCGGTTCAGGTACTCCATAACGGCGGCATCCTTACCCGTTAGGCTTTTGAAGCGTTCTTCGCGGCCGGGGTTGGGAAGACCCCTGCAATCGAAGATGAATCCGCCGCCGTGCCCTGTGTCATCAACGGGCGTGCCACGATGAAAGGAAAAACTGAACACCCTCACGCCGAGGCTCTGAGCTTCCGGCGACAGTTGCTGCAGTCTTTCAGAAGTGACGATTTTCCGGAAGGCGTCCATCAGAGCCGGCAGCTTTATCGGCAACTCGGCGTTATTTAAAAGCCACCGCAGATTTCTCAGTGCATAGGGCACGCTCTGGAGGAAGTGAGTCTTGCGCTCGAAGAATCCGCGAAAGCCATAAGCGCCCATCGCCTGCATGATGCGGACATAGACGTAGGCATAGTAGTGCTTCATGAACGCTTCTGGCGTTACTGCGGCAAAGCGCGCCACCGTGTGGATATAGTGATCGAGCAGTTCCTGACGCAGAGCCGGCGGAAGATCCGCCTTGGCATCGTAGAGGAGCGAGGCAACGTCATAGTGCAGGGCGCCTTTTCGTCCTCCCTGGTAATCCAGGAAGAAGGGCCGGCCCCCGTGCAGCATGATGTTGCGCGACTGGAAGTCCCGGTAAAGGAAGTAGTCGTGATCTGCGCTCAGCAGGAACTTCGTAAGAAGCGTGAAGTCGTTTTCCAGGGCCTGCTCATTGAATGGCACACCCGCAAGCTTCAGGAAGTAGTACTTAAAGTAATTCAGATCCCACGCGATGGATTGCTCATCGAAGCTCGAACGCGGGTAGCAGACGCTGTAGTTCAGATCGCGGCCCGCCTCGATCTGAAAACGCGGGAGGAGTTCGATCGCCGCGCGATACGCTTCGATAACGGGTGGAGAAATGCTTTCGCCGGACCGGTTACTCGACAGGAACTCAAAGAGCGTTGTGTCCCCGAGGTCCTGTTCCAGGTACGCCCCGTGTTCTAAATCTTCGGAAAAGATCTCAGGAACGGGCAACTCATGGCGGCGAAAGTGCCGGGAGAACTCGATGAAGGCTGCATTTTCCTCATGGACGTTGTGCAGAATCCCTATCGCGCGCGCTTCTTTCCCGAGAAGCCTGACGATATGGCGCCCGGACCCCCCCAACTTACCCTGCAGGGCTTCGACCCGCTGCACAGGCGACTTGAAGTGTTGCTCGAAAAGCTTCTTGAGGACTTCCATGACGAAAGGGATCTTACCTTAGGTGCACAAAGAGAAATGCCGGACTTTCACCATAAAGACCGGTGCAAAAACCGTAACGCTCCGGGACGAATTCACTTCCTACAACCGTGCCCTCCGATATTTCGGGCGTTCTTCCTTCGCGTCAATTTTCGCCCGCCCGTATTTTTGCGTCGCTCTGATCCCTCCTAAAGTAGTGGGGAGCGGGAAGAGTGTCTAAAAATAATCCACGCTGGCACGAATTTGACTCACTGCGGTTTTTCCCGGGTCTCGTTTAGAGAAAAAACCCTAGTTTTACAGTCGCGTCATTGTCCTATGATTTTGTGGTCACCTTTCACTGCAGGGAGTCACGTGAAATTAACGCGATCTGAAAATCTGCCGGCAGTGGAAAAGCTCACCGAGAGTTCCAGCCTTGCCCTAGCAGTTTTCACCGCTGTTTATTTTGCTTCCGCAAAACTTTCGCTCAATCTGGCGTATGGCCACCCGTTCGCAACCCCGGTTTGGCTGTGTTCTGGAGTTGCCCTTGCGGCGCTACTGCTGCGGGGCAATAGTCTGTGGCCGGGCATTTTCATCGGAGCATTCGCGGCGAGCTTCCTGGGTACCAGGGATGTTCTCCCTTCGATTCTTATTGGCGCAGGAAATTGCGCTGAAGCTCTTCTTGGTGCATGGCTGGTTCGGCGCTTTGCTCGCGGCGCCGAAGCTATGGATCGCACGCGCGATGTTTTGAAATTCATGTTTCTTGCCGCTTTGCTGAGCACCACGATTTCGGCAACGCTCGGAGTATCCGGTCTGGCCTGGAGAGACGGCGTCGAGTGGAATAGCTGGGGATGGATGTGGATGGCATGGTGGTTGGCAGCCGCCACCGGTATCGTGCTGGTTACGCCGTTGATCTTGCTCTGGCGGTCGAGTACCCGGTTGAACTGGAGTCGCTTCGTTGAAGTTTCTGTGCTTGTGGTGGGCGTCGTCGCGATGGGAGCGATTGTTTTCGGAGGAGGGAGCAGGCGCTATCCCCCGGAATTCTTCTGCATTCCATTTCTGGTGTGGGCGGCATTTCGATTCGGTCGTCGCGGAGCCGTAGCATCTATGCTGGCGCTGGCCGGCACGGCGATTTGGGGCACTTTGAATGGTTGGGGGCCGTTTGCCGCCGCCCCGCAGGAGTCGCTGTTCCTGTTGCAGTCGTTTCTCGGTGTCTGCGGCGTCATGACGCTTGCCATTGCTGCAGACGTCCGGCAACGGCGGCGTGCTGAAAGAGAGGCACGCTCGCTGTCCGTGAGTGATCCGGTTACGGGCCTGGGCAACTACAGGAGACTTGTCGATTCGCTGGAGTGGGAGATCAAGCGTGGTGAGCGAACAAACCGCTCGTTTGCATTTGTGCTCTTCGATCTGGACGATCTGAAGAAGATCAACGACATTCACGGACATCTTGTGGGCACCCGCGCCCTTTGCCGCTTCGCGGATATTTTGCGGCTGCACTCCAGATCGATCGATACCGTTGCGCGGTACGGCGGCGATGAATTCGCTGTGATTCTTCCCGAAACGGATCGCGGCGGTGGCGCCCAGGTGGCGGCCCGAGTCGCGTCCGTCCTTGCCTCGGACGGCGAACAGCCGAAGGTCTCCGTCAGTTTCGGTGTTGCCATGTGGCCCGACGATGGCCGAACAACCGAAGAGCTCTTTCACACGGCCGACAAAACTCTCTATGAGATGAAGAGAGGGCGTGGCGGTGTGCACGCCGCCGTTTAGTTGCTTCCTTTTAGGAACAGTACTTGACGCTCGGTAAACCGGGCACCTATCATTCCAACCAATTCCAGCGCTGAAGGGGGATATAAACGTGCGAAAGACGCCGGGCGCAAAAAAATGGGCTGTTGTCCTGCTGATCGTTTTCTGGGCGGGACTCGGCATGTTATCGGCACACCACTCCTTTTCCATGTTTGACACTGGCAAGAGAGTTACTCTGACGGGTTCGGTGACGATGTTTGAGTGGACCAATCCTCATGCCTACATCGAGGTCGATGTGCCTCAGGAGGGCGGTGGAGTAAAACACTGGAGTGTCGAAATGGGCAGTCCGAGCATCCTCCAGCAGGGTGGCTGGAAGTTCAAGGACGTGAAGGCCGGGGACAAAATCACGGTCGTGCTGAATCCGCTTCGAAATGGAGATCCAGGCGGGTTGCTGGTCCAGGTTACGCTGGCCGACGGTCGTGTGCTCGGCAATGGCCCCGGAAGAGGGCCGGCTGCTCCGGCAGCTGGCGGTGCTGCCACGGCGCCTGCGGGAAGAGGACCGGCTGCTCCGGCAACTGGCGGTGCGCCTGCCACGGCGCCTGCGGGACGCTGACATGATCCGTACCTCGATTTCTGCTGCGGCAATCTGTTTGATGCTTCTGGCGGGTATTACATCCGCCCAGTCTCAACGACCGGATTTCACTGGGGTGTGGGGGGCATACCGCGCCGCGCGTGGAGCGGATTCAAGACTCGGGGCTACACAGGCAGGTGCGCCAGTTCTCAAAGCTCCATACGCGAAGCCTTATGAAGAGCGTCGAGCGGCACAACAAGCCGCGACACAACGTGGCGAACCCGGACCCTCGAATGGCATGCTCTGTGTTCCTTATGGCGTGCCGACAATGATGTCCGTCGCCGGAACCATCTATCCCGTCGAGTTCATCCAAACGCCTAAGCAGATCACCATCATCTCTGAAGCCTTCAGTGAGGTTCGCCGGATCTATCTCGACAAGCCTCAGTTAAAAATTGATGAAGTCCCTCCGGGATATTACGGGCGTTCCGTGGGCCGCTGGGAAGGCGATACGCTCGTTGTCGACACCGTCGGAATCAAGGAAGCGGTACAGTACAACACCATTCCCCACAGCGATCAGATGAGGATCACCGAGAGGATTCGCCTTGCGGCGCCCAACATCCTCCACGACGAGATCACAATCGAAGACCCTGTGGTTCTTGAAAAGCCCATTACCTACAGACTTGCCTACTCGCGGCTGGCGGATTATGAAATGGTGGAGTTCATTTGCGACAACAATCGTGAATATGTCGATGCGAATGGAGTCGTTCGCATGAGAACGCAAGGTAAGTAGCGAGGAGGGATACTTGAAGACGCGAATAATTTTGAAACTCGCCGCTGCTTTCGCAGCGATAAATCTTCTGGCTGTGTCGGATCTTCAGGCGCAGTTCCAGCCCTCGGGAGCGCTTGGCGCGCTGGCGCCCGCGAATCTCTCGAAACCACGGCCAAAGCCGCCCTTCGATCTCACGGGGACATGGCTTCACGGCGGAGGCGCGGACAACGGCTTCAGGTTTTCCCCTCCCGCAGGTTTCAAACTGACTCCCGAGGCTCAAAAGCATTACGACGCTGCCCGGAAAGCCCAGGCCGAGGGGAAGGTCTATCGAGACGATATCGGGCAATGCTGGCCTGCGGGATTACCCGTCATCATGACGCGCGTCTGGCCTATCGCCATGATCCAGCTGCCGACCGCGATTTACATGGTCAGCGAATTCATGAATAGCTTTCGTGTCGTTTACATGGATGGTCGACAGCACACCGACCCGGACATTGTGGTTCGGAGTTTTAACGGCGAGTCGATCGGACGGTGGGAAGGCGACACTCTGGTTGTCGACACGAAATACTTCGTGCCCGACCATCACTGGATTGATAGCGGGATTCCTGGAAGTGAAGATCTCCACATCATCGAGCGGATGAAACTCACAAATGGGGGGCAGACGCTCGAGATCGAATATTCACTGGAAGACCCGAAGAGCTGGGAAGGCGTTTGGAAAATGACCAAACGCTGGAGGCGTGTAGACGATCGGGATATCGCCGAGGTGTCCTGCTTGCCGGATCTCAACGAGCATATGCCCAGCACGCAATCAAAGGATAACGTCCGTTAGCAACTCTGACCGGAGGCCGGAATTATGAAACGCATACTGATCGCAATACTTCTCCTGATCGGGTTAATGTCCGCGTTCGCAGTCCTTGGGCATCACTCTGCGGCGGGCGTTGACCGGAGCAAGACTGTTACCGTCGAAGGCACAGTCAAACAATTCAAGTGGGGTAATCCTCATGCCTGGCTCGATGTCGAGGTCCCCAACAGCAAGGGCGGCGCCGATGTCTGGAGTTTCGAAATGACGTCGCCGACTTTCCTGGTTCGTGCCGGCTGGAAAGCCACAAGCGTCAAGGCTGGTGACAAGGTGAAAGTTGTCGGGAGGCCGCTTAAGAACGGGGACCCGGGTGGCCTCTTTGTCTCCGTCACTCTTCCGGATGGAAAGACGCTTACCGAGCAGGCCCAGCCTGCGGCTCCTGCGCCGGCTGCAACACCAGCCAGAGATTAAACTCTAACGGTCCGGTCAGGATTTGGTGACGACCTCCCGTACGATGCGAAGAAACGAGCTGAGTACGGGAGATTCCACATCTCGCCTGTAGGCGACCCCTTGCTCCATTCTTGCCGCATTGCGGAGCGGCCTGAACGCAATGTCGGGCCATAGCTTTCGAACGCCTGGAGTGCAAAAGGCCACTCCCAGTCCCGCGCTGACCAGCGTGAGAGCGCCCACGATGCTATCGACTTCATGAGTGACATTGATATCGAAGCCTGCGTTCCTGCACATGCTTGTAATCGTGTCGTGGATTCCGGGTGTGACACGCCGGGAGAATAAGATCATTCGCTGATCGGCGAGCGCATTCAGAGGCAATCGGTCGTACCGTGCAAGCGGGTGATGCTGCGGCAACGCAACCCAGATAGGCTCTGAGCGGAGCACCTCCAGCGCAAGACTGGGCTCGTTTATCGGAAGGTTCAAAAAGCCCACGGCAATATGGCGCTCGCGAAGGGCTTCGATCTGCATTCCCGTGTTCATGTACTGCAATTCGATTCGGACTCCCGGGGATTGCTGTGCAAGCAGTCTCAGGCTTTGGATCAGAGTGGCGCTCACTCCGCCTGTTGTTGCCACCGAGAGGTGTCCGATTTCTCCGCCCCCCGCCTGAGCAGCGACTTTTGTGAAGTGGTCGATCTGGCTCAAGACTCGATAGGCTTCATCAACGACTCTTTTCCCCGCGTCGGTGAGTCGAACCTCTCTCTTATTTCTCTGGAAGAGTTCAACGCCAAGCTCTTTCTCGAGTTGGCGTATCTGCTGGCTCAGAGGGGGCTGGCTGATGTTGAGACGAATTGCGGCGCGGCCGAAATGCAGTTCTTCAGCCACGGCGACCAGATAGCGCAGATGCCGGAGGTCCATTGCTCCTCAGAGTTTAGTTTGCTGGGAACGAAACATAGCAGACTGGATTCAGTGTATCCAGCCTCTCATATCTCAAACGTCTTACAGGAATGTATTTGGAGTCGATCCCGTGCGCGAACTATTTTCTCGCGCAGAGAAGGGAATTGAAGAGAACTGATGGAACTTCGCCACCTGCGTTACCTGGTGGCCGTGGCTGAAGAGCTGCACTTCGGCCGTGCCGCTATTCGACTCAACATCAGCCAGCCGCCTCTAAGCCAGCAGATACGCCAACTGGAGAAAGAGCTTGGCGTTGAACTCTTCCAGAGAAATAAGAGAGAGGTTCGACTCACCGA
>Ga0068859_100005569_pt1 | contig 12831 bp, 8 predicted proteins | sample KBSSwiS22_FD_66585 | JGI IMG/M metagenome (GOLD analysis project Ga0068859, IMG submission 66585) | Switchgrass rhizosphere microbial communities from Kellogg Biological Station, Michigan, USA - KBS Switchgrass S2-2 | ecosystem: Host-associated > Plants > Roots > Rhizosphere > Soil ... | reverse complement strand
TTCATCCACGTGCCGACTTCGCGCAAACGTTCGACGCTGGGTGACGGGATGACGCCTTCGGCGGTTGGGCCAACATTGAGCAGGTAGTTCCCGCCCTTCGAGGCAATGTCGATTAAGTTGCGCACAATTGTTTGCGTGGACTTCCATTGATCGTCGTAAAACTTGTAGCCCCAGGTCGTATTCATCGTCATGCAACTTTCCCAATCCACACCGGGCAAGCCGTTGGCGGGAACCTGTTGCTCCGGCGTGCCGAAATCGCCCGAGTATTCGCGATCGGTTTTGCTCATTCCCTGCATGCCCTGCCGGCCCTTGCCCACGCGATTGTTGATGACGATGTCAGGCTTCAGACTGCGCACGTATTTGTAAAGATCCTGACCATCTTCTTCAGTCCACCAGTCCTGCCATTCGCCGTCAAACCACAGGACGGCTGGATCGTATTTCGTGATCAGCTCGCGCAGCTGGGCCTTCATGTACTTGAGGTATTCTTCCTTGCCACCCGGCCGCATTTTGGTCGTGCGATTTCCCGCGGTGGGATCTTTTCCGGGCGCGTCGACGTAAGCGTCAGGATAATGCCAGTCGAGAATCGAGTAATAGAAACAAAACTTCAGGCCCTGTTTCTTAGCTTCGCGCGCCAGGGCAGCGATCGGATCTTGACGATAAGGCGTCGAATCGACGATGTCATAGTTGCTGACCTCGCTATTGAACATGGAAAAGCCGTCGTGGTGTTTTGAGGTGATGACGATGTATTTCATGCCGGCGGCCTTCGCCAGGCCCACCCATTCAGCGGCATTGAACTTTACCGGATTGAATGCGGCAGCAAATTTTTCGTAATCGGCCCGAGGAATATTTGCCCATTCCATGATCCATTCGCCAATACGTGTCGACCGCTGGCCTTTATATTCGCCGGCGGGCACAGCGTAGAGTCCCCAATGAATGAACATGCCAAAGCGCGCCGCACGCCACCACTTCATACGCTGGTCCCGTTCGGCTTTGGTTTCAACGAAAGAGGCCGAGTTCGTGACCGCGGGCTCGCGGGAAAACGCAGCTCGCTCGGCGCGTTGGGCGCGAGACGAAAGTGTGAATCCCATCGACACCACGGCGATGGCCAACAGACTTCGGATTAATCGCCTGGAGATCATCTCATTGTTCCTGCTTCAGTCCGCGGAGCGGACGTCAGCATAAAGCCTGGGGTGTGAGCCCCAGGATCAATCCAGCCATAACCAGAGACCGCGAAGCGGGCGATAGACGTTGAGCTTAAACATTGGCCCAAATGATGCGGCTGCTGCCCGCTTCGCAGGCTTTGTTCGCTTCTACTCCCGCAATCCTGGGGCTCACGCCCCAGGCTTTACGCTGACGTCCGCTCCGCGGACTCTGAGGATTTAAGATCAGGTGAACTTCAACCCAAAGCAGGCTTCCCCCGATCATTCCACCCACAGAACCGGCTGGCGAATAAAGAAATTCCGAACCACTTCTTCAACCTGCGAATCTGCCGGCAGCTTTTTCCACACCTCAACATACTCGGGACGATTCAAACCGAGACCAGCAAACAAAAGACTGTTTTGCCGCATGGGCCATTCGTGGTCATACATCACGTCGGGCTTGAGCGGCCAGGATTTCTTGTCGCTAATGAAAGGCGCCATGAATTCCATCGCGCGACGAAAGCTACGCCCGTCCGCCGTTTCAAACGTAAAGAGATTATCGTTGGCAGTCGAAAGAATCTGACAAATGGCCGCCATCGCTTCCAGATTGAAAAGCGAATAGCCGTACGGCTTGGTCCGTCTTAACTCTTCCGGAAAACTGCCGTCCGCAGCAATTTGATTTGGGACGATGACTGTCTTGAACCGGTCGCGACAATATTCAATCAGTTTTTGATCACCGGCCAGCTGCGCAAAGGCCGCCACTTGCATCACCCAACAAGTTCCATGGTTGTTCTTAGCGTCCCGCTCTTCGATCCCGTTCTTGCTGGTGGTCATCCACGACAGATAGTCTTTGAACCATTGCGTAATGGCGCCCATCTCCGTCATCGGCAACGCCCCGGAATCTTTTAGGATTTCGATCGCGCGCGCGACTTCCACCAGATGAATCGTGTCGATAATGCCGATACCGCGACCCGTCGTGCGGCCGTGAATCGCCTGCGCGTACTGCAGATTCGGATTCATCCGCGTGCGTTCGTCGACAAACCAGGCCCGTAAATGCGCCACCGCCTGCACCGCGTACCGCTTATCCTTTGTCAGTTTCCAGGCAGCCACGAGCGCGGGCACTTGCAGGCTCAGACGCATTAAAGCGCGCCGGTGCTCGACGAAGTTGTCCGGATTGGTCATCCCGTCGCGTTGAATGTAAGGCCCATTCGGATCTTTTGGATCCGGCCACCAGTAATCGCCTTCGGAAAAGAAATCATGAAGTCCGCCTGCGCTGCGCGGACTGCTCGAAGCCGTGATCGTGATCGGCTTCTCAGAAAGATATTGGTTGGCAGCTTTGAGGACGCGCGCGCGATCGAGCGAGGCCACGTTGAATTTTGACTGCCCAAATCCGAACGTTGGAAAACTTTGTGAGAGGAAAATCAAAACGATGAGAGAACAAGCGATCTCATTACCGGGAGCGCGGGCGCCCCGCCCGCATTGAGCGCGAAGCGCGAACAAAGATTTGCCAACCGTCCTCAATTTCCTTCAGTACTTACTGTTGCACAGATGCGGGCGGGGCGCCCGCGCTCCCAGTTTTAGAGTTCGAATTTCCCCACAAAGCCGCCGCCAGCACGCATTCTTATCGCGAGACTATCGTTGCGACTGATCCGTGGCTTTTCAATCTTCACTGCCCCCGGCTCATCCATCTGATCGCGAACGATTGTGGCTCGATACTTTCCTGACGATAGAAAATGCAGCGGGATGTGAATCGCTTTTCCCACCAAGGCGTTCATAATGCCAACGAACCAGACGTCACCACTTCGTCGCGCAAAGGCCGCAACCTCGCCGATTTCAGATGGCGCGAGCACGATCGTTTCATCCCAGACACTGGGAATTGACTTGATCAATTCGGCGGCCGGATTGTCGAGGATGTGTTGCGGATGAGCGCCATAAATCATCAAAGGCGAAGTAAAGACAATCGCGCTGGCGATCTGATGCGCCCAGGATGTTTCCCTCCGCCGGTCACCAAAATGGACCGGAGTGTAATCCGCATGACCGGCGAGAAATCGCGTAAACGGCACGGTGGTGTTGTGCACTGAACGCAGACTCGTGCTGCGATACTCGAGGCCGCGAATCGCTTCCCGAGTCAATTCATTGGGCCAGGTCCGAGATTCACCCGCCGGCTTATTGGCGCCGTGAAACAGAACCATAATCTGGTGCTGCGCCGAGCTCCGCAGGATCGCCTGGTATAAATCCATCACTTCCTTCGCTTCGTGATCGAAAAAATCGATCTTGGCGCCGGCCACTCCCACGCGGTTGAGCAAGGAAAAGAAATCTTCCCGCTCCTGGGCAGTCCCAAGGTTACGCCGGTGCTTCCAAAACCAGAGCCTAACGTTCTGTTGATTTGAATACTCCACTAACTCGCGCATCTGTGCTTCGGTCCAGCGCTGCCAAATTCCTTCGACGACGTTGTACTCGAAGCCAAGCTGGCCCGCGAGTCGCGAAAAGTCTTTGATTCCTGCGAAAGTATTTTCACCCCCATCCAGATAACGCCAAACTGCCCGGCCCGGCTTTACCCACGGAGTCTCGAGGCCCTGCGGAAAGATTGTCTTGTCAGGCAGCGGTGAAAGATTGTCAATGATGTCGCAATTGACGAGCGTATTCAGATCAGGACCAGACATGATCACTCGCCAGGGCGTCGTAATCGGCCCATCAATCGCCGCCGGCTTCGAAAGACGCTTTGCTTCGTCTTTTCCAAAACGCAAACTGAAGGGATAGCTGACCGGTAAAGCGTGTCCCAACACGGTCGTGAAACCTCTCTGACCATCGGCGCGCAGACCCATCCCGGCATAGTCGATCAAAGCCGCTTCGGTGATCGCTGCATAACCGTTCCCGGCGGGCAACCTGATTGTCAAAGGTGGCGCCGCCCAGTCTCCTTCTTTAACGTTTGCAATCAGTTTCTTTTGATGAATGCCTTCGTAGTGACCTTCAAAATCATGAAACCAGACAGTGCTGCCGGCAGGAAAAGTAAAAGTCGACGCCTCGTCGGGAGTCCGCTGCCCTTCTCCGGCCAGGTTGAAGCGAAAGCCGATACCGTCATTGAAAACACGAACTTCCAAAACATAATCGGTACTGCTCGGTGAGTGTCTGATCGAGATTCGTGCGCCCAGACAGCGGTTTACGGCCGATGAATGAACGCCGCGCGTTGAATACTTTTCGTTAATTCGATAACGCTCGATCTTGGTGATGGCGCTTTCACGACAGAGATTTGTGCCATCGATCATAAACGCGAGCTGAGACATCTCGACGACGGCGCGATTCGCGCGCAGTATCCGGTACTGTAATTGAACGCCGGTCGTGACCAGGACAAATTGAAGTTTTGAATTCGGACTCTTGAAGGTGATTACTTCGCCGGCCCCCTTCGCGTTTCCCAGAGCGGAAAGCAGAACCGGGGCGGCCACGACAGTCGCCAGAAAATCGCGCCGACTTTGGAGTGCGGCGGCAGAGCGAAGCGGCGACGGCGCTTTGGATTTCGTCGACCCGGATTTCATGTATTTAAGAAAATGAAACATGGACAGGATTTACATGATTTACAGGATGGAAAAATCAGTTCTGTAAATCAGTATTGTCCTAATGTCAGTTCTTCTCTGCGTAGTCTCGGCGACCTCTGCGTCTCTGCGGTGAATAGAGTTTGGAAAAATCACCGCAGAGGCCCAGAGAACGCAAAGGGAGGCCGCAGGAAATTTCAAAATGTTGGACGATACCCGCATGATTAGCCGGAGCAATCATGTGAATCCTGTAAATCCTGTCTAATTCGGTCTCACTTCGTCTTCCAACTCATCGGCTTGGGTTTGTAACCAACACTCGCCGCACCCATGTCTTCATTCATGATCAGAAACGCACCGAGCCCGTGAAAGTCATTCACATTCCGTTTGCGCGCCAGGTAGTACGCAAGGTCGCTCACGTTCGTGCCTTCACAAATGTCGATCAGGTTCGTCATTCCGTCAGCGTCTTTTGAAAGTTTTGTCAGCACGCCCCGATAACCCTTCTGGGCCACAGCCTGATAACGTTTCGGCAAATAACCGCGCTTCACTCCCATCCAAATCATGAAGCTGTACATGCTCGAACTCGATGTCTCCAGCCAGTTCCCTGCCACCTCGGGTTTGTCGACAATTTGATACCAAAGGCCGGTCTTCGGATCCTGATACTTCTCGTAGGCCTGCGCGAGTTGCTGCACGATCTTGATTAGCTCATTCCGCTGCGAATGGTTCTTCGGCAAAATGTCGAGGATTTGAATCAGTGTCATGCCAAACCAACCGATGGCGCGACACCAGTGATATGCGGAGGTATGTGTCGTTGGATTGGCCCACGCCTGGGCGCCGCTCTCGTCATATGCGTGCCAGAGCAAACCAGTCGCCGGATCATTCAGGTGCTTGTAGTAAATCAGGAGTTGTTTGGTTACTTCGTCGTTCGCGTACGCGCTGTCACCAAAGAGTTGGCCATAGCGCGCCAGAAAAGGCAGCGACATGAAGACGCCGTCAGCCCACAACTGCCATTGCCGGCTCTGGGTGTCCGCATGCCAGAACCCGCCATCTTTGGTTCGCGGATACGTATTGAAGACTTTGCGAATGTTTTCGGCCGCCAGTTTGTATTTTTCCTGCTTCGTCTCCTTATAAAGAATCAGCAGAAGATTGCCGGGCAGCATGTAGTCGAGCGCGTTGATTGGCCGGTTGATTGTGCCCTTGTCATCGATGTGAAGATCAATCCACGACTTGACGTGATCGAGATAACGCGGATCTTTTGTCCTCAAATAAACCAGGTACACGCCATAGAGATAGAGGGCCTTCGCGTAACCCCATCCTTTCAACGAGTCAGCTGTCGGGTAACGCTTCATCGTCGATTCAACCAGCGCGACTGACCAGTCGGTGTTGGCGGAGACCGGCCGTGCGGCTGCGGAAGGGTTTGATCCGATCACGCATAGGGCCTGGCTCAGAATAGCGACTATGACTAACCTGACGATTGCGCGATTGATTTTCATCTCATGTCCTCTTTCTTCGGATTCAGTCGCACTATTCGGAGACGTCAAAGCCAATCCAACGCTCCTGGCTTTGACGTTTCCCTTTAGCCAATAGATCCGTGACTGTGATTTTCAAAGCGTAGTCACCGGCCCCAATCGCGGTGCCAAGATCGATGGTTCCCGCGTCCAATATCTGTTTGAAATCTTCCTGCGTTTTGATTTGGAGTGTCTTCGGCTCACCGGCGTAAACCGGCTTGCCGGCGAAATACAACGACAATTGTGTTTCCAGGCGGGGCTGGCGCGTCACAGGATCGAGCGTCGCATTGTAGATGATTAACGCGTAGCTCAGCTCGGTGCCCCGTTTGAATTTCCGTTGAGCGGTCGCGGCCTGAGAGTCAACTGAGATGAATTGTTTGGCAGTGGGCGTTTTTCCAAAAACCACTATGTCGGAGAGAGCGAGTTGGCCCTGACTTACTTTGGGCACTTCGACAAAATTGCTGGCAGCTCCCAGGCGCTCGCTGCCTGCGTCCTGTACTGCAACGCGGAACTGATACGCACCAGAATCTTTTACCGGAACTGTAAACTCATAGACGAAACCTCCACGCTTGATCGGTTCCAATTCTTCTTTTCGCGCCTGGATGGTGATGGTCTTATTAACATCCTGGATCATTCGGCCATCCTGGGCGAATACTTCGGCGAGCAGATTGGCATTGGCTGAAAACTTACCTTGCGGCTGCTCGGTGAAAGTCAGCCCGCTGGTTTCAATAAACAGCAGCGTCCTGACAAAAGCGCCCTCGCTTTTGTCATAGGCGAAAAGCGTCGTCAGTTTGAGATTGATATCGCTGGCTCCGAATGGCGATCGCAGCGCTGCGAATAATTTTTCCCGGGGAGTATCCTGGGGGCGCGATGGCGGACCTTCGGGGCTTCCATAGAAACCTTTTCGGTAGCGCACGCTCAGGTTGATGCGGTTCGTCTTGAGTTCAATCTTCGGCGGCTTACTTTGCGCTTCGGGCCTGAACCATTCTTCATCAGGCTTGAAACCAATCAGGTAGTAACCGCGATCCTGCTCGAAAACCCGGGCCATTGCGAGACTCAGGTCTGCGGATTGCGCGAAAATGCCACCCGTTTCGTCGGCCAGAAATCCAAGCCCGTCCTGATCCGCATAGAACTGCTGCGAATTGAGTGGTGCGTCCATATCCTCAATCCGGCCACCCATAGTCTGCGGGCCGCGAGCTTCGATCGTGTGGATTACGGTCGCGGCTCGATTCGCTGTCTTTGCCAAATCAAGGGCGGCATCTCTCACTCGGCGATCGAGAATATTCCAGACGCGCGTGCTCGGCGACAGATCATCCTCTTCTTTCATGGTGAAGAGCGGGAGACTGTCGGAAAACAAAATCACTGATTTTCGTCCTGGCAGGGCGCCGAGGGCCCGCACAATAAATTTCAAAGACGAAACAGTCCCGAGCGCAAAGTAGATCTTTCGCTGCTGTTCCAGATCAGCGTCCAGCAGCGGATGGTCCTTCATTTTGTCTTCAAATCTTTTCCCAGCCTGCGAAAGAGCAGCGGCGGCGCCGGCTCGCCCCACAGGGTTCCACCTCAAACGTGCAATCGCAGCATTCAAGAGATCCTTGTTCGCGGTGAATTGTTGCAGCAGTCCCATCCCTTCCCCGGTGCGGAGGATGGCCACAAGATCCCCTGGTCGCATCTGGTCCGCGACAAACCTGCTCAAGGCTTTCCTAACATCCTGGATACTCACCGCCGAAAGTCCGAGATCGTCGACCACCAGAGCGATGGTTCGCCGCACTTGATTGCGAGTGATAGTGCCCGGCGATACTGACTTCTTGCCTGCAAGCTCTTCAGACTCCGGTGTCGCGGCCGGGACATACGAAAAGTTAGTGATTCTCTGAGGCTTCCTGTTCGCGAGGACCGTGAAATCGGCAGCGCTGAGATCCGTAATCTCCTGGCCCGTTTTGTCCGCGACCGTAGCGTCAACCTGAACCAGGTTCACGGAGATTCGGACTATGTCCTCCGGTGGCGCGGGTTTTCGGATGGCCGGGCCCTGCGGCTGCTGTCCAACTATCGCGCTGCCCGCGAAAGCCAGAAGGATCGTAAGTGACAAGACTCTTGTCATTACTTTGCCAGGTTCAACGCCGGATTGACTGTGTATTTGTTCGTATCCCAATCAACGGTCACGATGGTGCCGTCGGCAAAGGTTGTTTGCTCAATGCGATAGTTCTTACCGAGAAACTCATGTTTCGTCATTTCGAGCAGAGCTAATCTCTTGTGCAGCGCCATCATGGCCCGCATCAACGCCAGCGTCTTTTCATCAGTGGGAGTGATTGGTAATTCAGGAACACCGCCGTACAAAATTCCCCGCAAGAGGCTCTGCTGATCGCGAGCTCCAAACGAAACAATCACGGCGTCGTGATAGACCAGGTTATAGAGCGGCACCAGGATCGCCTTACTGCCGCCACCTGATTGATTGATCGCGTCCACATAAGGAATCGTCCAGTCGGCCCCGGATTCAGTGGCTACGATTCCCAGATTGTGCCGCGACCAGGTCATAGTGGCCGCGCGGCCGGCCATTGCTTCGGTGCGCGTGGTTGGATGTTCAGGACTGAAATCTTCGTCAGGGGGAACGTAACCGATCACATCCAGGTAAATCCCCTGCGGCCTGATTCCGCGATCGAAGAACAGTTGATAATTCTTAACCAGATGGCCGAGCCAGTAGCGATTGTTCAGATAAGCCTGACGGCCGCCATCCCAGTGCCGCATCATGGGAATGTCGCCCTGCTTCGAATCGCCAAACCGGCTGCCGGGAAAGGCCTGAGCCGGAAGCCTGGCATCCTCCTCACGGACGGCGAACTGCGCATCGTAAGAAGGAGCATCGAGATAGTAGTCGCGGTATTGATCGTGAAGAATGTACGGGTATCCCAGCTCACGCGCTGAGTCAACCAGACGCTTGAAGCCTTCCCATCCACCCGCCTTTTCGGGTGGCGGCAATGAATCGGGATGTTGCCGGTCGTACCCAAGATGCGGCCAGCCCGAAACGAGAACCAGAACGCGATCGAAGCCGCGGGCCTTCAACTCGCGGAGTTGCCTTGCTCGTTCATCGAACGTCGTGAGGCTGTAATTCTTTGAAGCGTCTTTCTGGTCATAGCGATCGCTGTCAGGACTCATGTTCCGCAAAATGCTGATGCGGGTTTGCGGCGTTCCGATCAAATCCTTCACGCTCGGCGTGCGGGCGATCTTCTCGTTGAGAGATACAAACCGCCCCGTCTCCATCACGTAACGCCGGTAGCGCTTAGCCATGTCAACGTAATTCGCCTTCGGGAGGAAGACCATTCGTCCCGAACGGGGATAGCCAAAACGTCCGAGCTGGGCCAGCCAACGCGGACCAATTTGCGTGGGGCCGCCAGCCGGGTGATTGAACTGATAGGCCGCATCGTCGGGAGTTTCGATGATGATCATCATGGCCGCAGAGCCCTTTTGAAATCCCCACCAGGACATCGACCACGATTCGATTACGTTGCTTTGCAACAGGCTGTGATCTGTCGCCGCGATTTTTCCTTCGGGAGTGATGGACCTTATCGGGTAATACTCTTTGGGCCAGTTGCGCGGAAGTAAGGTGCCTCTCCCGTTACTTAGCAAGGTGTAATCCACGTCACGAGCGTCCAACGCTGCCGGCCAATCCAGCTGTCGCACCCGGGCATCGTGTTCCTGCGCGACTATGTCGAAAACCAACTCTTCTTCACGACCTTCCAGCGCAACGGTTAGCACCAGAGTGACATCGACGCCTTTCCATCCATGTAGAACGATCTTTACTCCGGTCTTAAATCCGGTGTCATAACTGGTAATAGTTTTCTTCGCTGCGTCAGCGAGTCGAAGATTGGTATCGACACCCTTCGACCGCACCAAAAGATCATTCGCCGCAGAAGGGAACATCTGCCACCCGGTCTCGCCGGCCTGAACTTTCATCGCAAGATCATTTTCATTAAGAGTAACGACGTTCTGCTTACCGGCGATCGTCCATTTCCCATTCGCTTGCGATACTCGCGCGTCGGGCGCGCCCCATTGTTCACGGGTTAGTTGTTGGGTGAACGCGAAGGACGAAAGGAAAAGCATCAGAGCCCCGACCCGGACGAGATGCCGAGACATTGTGGCACGGGTGTCCCGCCGGTGAATCACGCGCAAGATGCGCGTGGCACATCGAGCTTTTGTTTCGCTCCTCCGGAGCCTGGACCGGTTGGTAGTTGTTGTAGCTATAAACATTCTGCTCCTACGGAGCTTAAAACGCGTTTGGTCGCGGGGGGGGCAATCGGCCTCCCTGTCTCTTTTCTTTCTGACCTCGACGGATCATCCTTGCGGCTTCGCTGCCTGATGTGCGGAAAGGCTCTGCCTTTCCGTTAGTTGATTTCAGAATTACTGAGGCTATACCTCAGCAAGCTGGTTCGCGGCGGAGCCTCAGCCAATTCGTTTACGATTCGGCCGGAAAGGCAAAGCCGCGTTCGGCCGGCTCGTCAATCTTTGTTACGTCTGGCGCAGCAAACGGCTGCGATCTGCCAAATCCACTGCCGGGACCTTCGACATCGACGCTTGATACTGCTTGTCCTGATAAACCTTTGCGGCGCGACGCATCAATGGGAACAGCATCTCCGGCTTGACGCCGTCAAGTTCCTGGTACTGCCACTTCCGCTCGCCGATCGCAATCGGCACCAGAAAATCGAGCGCCTTGCGAATGCTGCGGCCGTCGGCAGTTTGGAAATTCCAGAGGTCAACGCCAACGCGTTCGCCCAGCGTCGCCAATTGCATCAACCCGTCGAGGTTCCCGTTGCTATATCCCCAGGCTTTCGTGCGCGCGAGTTCCAGGGGCTGCCGACCGTCAGGTTCAATCTGAGCCGTGATCCGTTTTTGTTTTGCTGTTCTTAAAACCTCGACCGCCAACTCTCGTCTGCCGGCAAAGAGCGCGAAAGAAACTACCTGAACATCGTAATACGTCCCGTGATTATTCTTCGCGGCAGCTTCTTCCCGGCCATTCCTGCTGTCCAACATCCATTGCAGGAACTTTCCAAACCACTCTCGCAATCCGCGTTCGTCCGCGGCAGATAACGCTTTCGATCCGCCCAGCAAACCAATCGCGTCAACGACACGAGTCAATCCGCGCGTTTCGATCAAACCGATGCCGCGGCCGGTGTTAACGCCGGGAATGAATTGCGCGTACTCCAGGTTCGGGTTCATCCGCGTCGCCGGGTCAAGGAAGAAGGCGCGGAGCAACTGCACTGCTTTCGTCGCGTAGGCCTCGTCGCCCTTAAAGAAATACGCGAGCGCCAGGGTCTCGACCGCATTCTCGAGATCATCGAGACTGCGATGGTCTGTAATCTTGTTGATTTCAGGATTGCGCTCGCCGTCGCGCCGGATGTACGGCAAACCATTCGCAGATTTTGGGTCGGCCCAAAAATACGGCGCCTGGCTCATGTAATCATGCTTGTCGCCGCTCGGCGGCGTTACTCCTTTATTGACGATCGAGAACGGCCCTTCGCCCAGCGCCTTTTGCGCGTCGCGCTCAAGTCGGGACAAGGGCGCAGACAGGCTCTTATCGCCACCATGAAGCCGCCGACGCACTGCATCCAATTCCTGAGCATCGAGTAAAAAGACATGCAACGCCCGGGTGTCGGCCTGTTGCCTGGCGGTCTCGCCTGCCCTGATGGGACAGGCGCCAAACAGCACCGCGGCGCAAATCCAAAAAGACACTAAGACGTCAGTAAGTTTTGTCATTGATCTCGAGAAACTCGATAAAAGAAACTCTTGCCGAACTTGCTTCAACAATGTAAAGTTGCGGCCACTTCCACTTGGCGTTACCGGTAACGAGCAACGGATTCTATTTGTTGAGCAGGCCGCTGTCAACAGATTTAGTTTTCCGCATGACTTACAGAGACAAGACCGTAATCATCACTGGCGGAACCCATGGAATCGGCGAAGGCTGTGTTCGCGCCTTCATCAGCGCCGGTGCCAGAACTGTGTTCTGCGCGCGCCACCCGGAGGAAGGCGAAGCGTTGGCCAGCGAGCTAAACACGAAGGGGCCGGGGGCGGCTGAGTTCGTTAAATGCGATGTCTCGGATGTCGAGGCGGTCCATGAACTGATCGACGCGACCGTTGCCCGCCATGGCCGGCTCGATTGTCTGGTAAACAACGCCGGTTGGCATCCGCCGCAAAAACCAATCGACGACTTTTCGCTGGAAGAATTTCGCGACCTGCTCGAACTGAATTTGGTGAGTGTGTTTGCCGCATGCAAGTATTCACTCCCCTATTTGCGACAGACACAGGGCAACATCATCAACCTATCGAGTCTGGTGGCCACTCTCGGACAGTTACATGCAGTCACCTACGTCGCGACTAAAGGAGCAATTACAGCATTCACCAGAGCGCTGGCGATCGACGAGGCCCAACACGGTGTGCGGGTGAATTCGATCTCGCCCGGCAACATCTACACGCCGCTCTGGCAGTCAGCCATCGATGCCGCGCCCCATCCCGAGCAGTGTCGGGTTGATGGTGAGGCAGCGCAATTGCTCGGCCGCATGGGAACAATTGAAGAAGTTGGCAGGCTCTGTCTGTTCATCGCTGCCGAAGCAACTTTTACGACCGGCGTTGACCATTTGATTTCCGGCGGGGCCGAGCTTGGTTACGGTCGCAAGA
>Ga0068859_100005568_pt1 | contig 12833 bp, 15 predicted proteins | sample KBSSwiS22_FD_66585 | JGI IMG/M metagenome (GOLD analysis project Ga0068859, IMG submission 66585) | Switchgrass rhizosphere microbial communities from Kellogg Biological Station, Michigan, USA - KBS Switchgrass S2-2 | ecosystem: Host-associated > Plants > Roots > Rhizosphere > Soil ... | reverse complement strand
GTCGGCCCGGCCGACTTGTCGAGCATGGCGATCCGAAGCGCGGAGATCTCCGTCTCCGTCGCAGCGATCTCTTCGCGCGTTTGCGCGAGTGCACCTTTGATGGCGATGAGGCCCGTAATCGCTGCTTGTGTTTCGCCAATTCGCGCGAGCTCGTCCGCGAGCGGTGAGAGCTTCTCGTCTGCGTCAGCGCCCGTCTTGGCCAGCTGGCGCAGAACTGCCTCCAGCTTGGCGACACCTTCGTCGCCGGCCGTATCGAAGACGATCTGAAATAGCTCTTGCAGCTTGTCGCCCATCAGCTTCTACCCGCCACTTTGTAGAGACGCCGCACTTCGGTGACATAGAACGCGATGAGCTGCGCCTTGAGCTTGTCCGCGATGCCGTGGTTGTCGACGATGTTTCCATCGGCGTCTCGCCCGGTGATCATCTGGAACGTCGATCGACCGCGAACGATCTGCACCGGACCGCGCGCAACGCGCTTGCCCCCTTTCGCTTTGCGAACACGGATACTGCGCAGGCCTTGGATCGTCGCGATGAACGCGCCGGCATACGTCTTCATCTGCCCGACTAGAATCGAGGCAGTCGCACCGATCGAGCGGCGGCCTGCCCATTTGCCGGCGAAATCGATCAGCGCAAACCGCCGCGTGCTCGCATCGACGTGCAGCGTCTGCCCATCCATTCGCGTCTTGACCTTGTCCGTGAGCTTGCTCGGCTTGATTGAATAGGCGGCGGTGATAAGCACCTTCGCGAGTGGCGATGCCTTGCGCGATGTGGAGACGGCAGCGCGACGCGCAGCCTGGTCCACCCGACGCACAGTCGCGCCCACCGCATCGGCCAGCGCGTATTGATTGTCCGCGCGCTTCCCATTGATGAAGATCTTGACGACGCGCCGTCCAAGGTTTTGATGCGTACCGGCCACCCGATCCCCCTCGCTATCGCTATGTCGAAGACCACGAGGCCGGACCACCATGCGGCAATCCGGCCTCGCTTTGACTTCGACGATCGGTCACCCGTTCAGGCGGCCTTCGTGTACTGCTTGACGCGATACGATTCGGTCTTACCCTCGGGCGTGACGAGGTTGCCCTTGAGCGTGACGGTGATCGGATCAGACGAGAACAGATCCACGTCGCCGTCGTTGCTGAGGTTCGCCTGGTAGATCTCGATGTCGATGTCGGACTGGTCCGGGCGGTTCAGCATGTCGCCGGTGATGTAGAAGTTCTCGGTCGGCTTGACTCCACCACGAATGTCGACGAGCTCGTATGCCACATAGGTGTACGTGACATGCACGGTGGAATTCGCAGTGATCGAACCACCGGCCTTCGGGGTTATCAGGCCTCGAGACAAGTCGATCGTGTAGTCGGCGCCGACGTCATATGTCGTCGCGTCGTCAGCGCTCTTTACGACCGGCGCGGCCGGTGTGTTCGTGAGGTAGCGATGCGCGAGCTTGACCGGCACGCCGAGCGCACCCAGCACGACGACCTCGGCCGTTGCCGTACCGGCCGACACTGCGGTGATAGCCGCATCTCCGTAAAACATGCGCGCCAGGATGGCAGCAGGGATCGCCACGAGCGTCAGAGAAATCGACGACACTCCCGGATCCTGATCCGAATAGATCACTGCGTTGTATCGCTGGCGGCGCTTGCTCTTGACCGTACGCTCGTCGCCGGCGGTATAGCTGAAGATGCTGCCGCTGGCTTCGACCGGGATGTTGCCGTACAGGTCCGTCGGGTCGGGGTTGATAGCCGTCTTGACCGCCGTGACGATATCCAGCTGGAACAGCCGGATGTCGCCTTCAAACTGCATCACTTTGTTGCTCATGGTTTCCTCACTGCGCGGTGGGTTTGCGCTCGGTCAGGTTCACCCGCGCGGTGACCTGGGCGACGATGACGGGGAATCCTTCGGGGCGACGCAAGATCGACGTGCCGTTGAGGGCCAGCTTGCCGGCACCTACCGGGAAACCGATGCTGCTTTCCGGCAGCGCTTCGAGCAGATCGGCGAGGCCGTTGTGTGCCAGCTTCCACGCGCCACCCAACTTCGCAGGAATGGCGAACTCGATCGTGAGGTTCGGCAAGCGCGTGCGGATGGTTCGGCTGGACGTCGCGGCATCGATCGGCATATCGAGTGTGCCGAGAAAAAGCCACGAGCCTGGCTTGTCGTTGACATTGGCGTAGTCGTCCTCGAGCGAAATCGCCTTACCGAGATCCGTGCGCCAACCGTTCGCGATCTGCACGACGGACAACAGGTCTGAGAGCTTCTCGAGAAACTGCCAGCTGAGAGCGTCAGGGCGTGCCACGCATCACCACCCATTGACTGTCGGACGCGGATTGCCACTCCGGATTCGGCACTTCCAGCGTGAACGTGTCACCGAAAATTCGATGCGGCTGATGGAGCACGAGGACGCCGCGGCGCGCGGGAATAACCTCGGCCAGCAAAAAGATCGCAGTGATGCGTTCGCCTATGAACGTCGCCGTATCGCCCGCTTGCTGGCCACCGAATTCCATGCAAACGTTGCACGGCAATGCCGCCGGCGTCGGGTTGTCTACCGTCGCGGGCGGCGTGTAATCGGCGGGCTCGAAAACGCCGTTGTCCGCCAGCAGCGCGGCAACGTCGGCGCAGAGCTCATCGCGAACAGCGTCGCTCACGGATTGACGCCTCCGCCCGCGGCCACCCACGCACGGCCCGCAGCCTTGTCGGCGTTGCACATGTCGAGCGCGTCGGCCTCCGCGTCACCGCGATCGATGAGCTGCGGATTGCACAGCACGAATTCCCCGGCGATCGAACACAACGGGATCGGCGGCGGCGGATGCGGCGTCGGCGCGAGATACTCGGCCGGGACGTATTCCTTTTTCGACACGGGCACCCTAATGGTTTCCGCCCGTGTGACGACCTTGGGTAAGCACCCGGCTGACAGCAGGGCATACAGGCTGAGCAGCCCAAGCCACGCAATCTGGTTGACGTTTCGCATCTTCGAGATCCTTCGCGCGATCGGCGCGGTAGGCAGTGAGGGCGGCGCGCGCGGCGTCGCGGTCGGTGGTGGCACGCTGATTCGCCGCCATGACATCGGCGATTTGGTCCTCGCCAACGCAAGCCCATAGCGCCTGGTTCTGCTCGACGCTAGCCGCATTGAGCGACGCGTTTGCATCGCTGCAGCGATCGGTTTGGCCTTCGACGCGTGTGACTTCGATTCCGTTGTGACGCCACAGCCAGGCGTTGCCGGCGAGAGACAGCACGAGCGCGGCTGCGAGGGTCGCAATGATCGCGAGCTGGTTCATGGCGTGTCGTCCTCGCGCTTGCGTTCCTGGACCCGCTCCCAGCTGAGACGGTAAGCGAGGCCTGGGAACCGCCAGCAAACAATGGCCTTCAACCCCGTATAGGCCGTCGGCGCCGACATGCCGATGATCAACGCGTACACGACGCCATGCGCCGATGTCGGCGGCCACAGAACAAATGCGACAAGTCCACCGACCAGGATCGCGATCGTCTGCGTGAAACGCTTGACGTGTGTCACGCTCCAAGCGGCCGGCAGCAGTTGCTTGACGAGCTGTGTGATCGTGAGCGCGGCGAACCAACCCACCAGCCAAGCGATAATGCTGGGATGCGTCTCGATCCAGAGCACGCTGCGCTCGAGCGCTTGCAGCAGCTCGATCATGCGACCCCCGCGCCTTTCATGCCTTCGCGCACATCCGCGTCGACCCACACAGCGCTGCGGTCTTCGTGATGAGCCATCGCGATCAGAACCGAACGCAGCATCTCTGGCGAGCGAAGATCGATGACCTGGTCGGGATTGACGCCGACATGCAATGCGACGTCGTCGACGTACGCATCAACGTTGTTCTCCGTCGCCGGCGCCCAGCGCGAGACCAGAGCGCGGATCGTGCGCAGCTTGTACTGTTCCTGGTAGCGCAGAAGAATCTTCGAGGCGCAGCGAAAGCCGAACTTCGGATGCGTGAAGCTGCAGAAGTCCGGGTCGTTCTGATCGACCGTGAGGCCGATCCAGTCGTCACCCGTGCGACGCACGTTGAGCGGATTGTTGTTGCGTACGGCGCGGTCGGACACGTATTCACCCCTGAACACTGTTGAAAAAACTGCGCCTTGAAGCACTCGATGAAGCGGCTCTCGAATCCCGTCGCATCGCCGTGGCGATCGTTGCGCGGGCCCGGTTCCACCGGATGCTCAAGGCGCAGTCCCTGACGAGGTCTATCAGCCCGCGGACGGCGTCAGCGGCAAGCCGTCGCCGACACTGACTTCGGCGGCCGTCGCTTCCGGCAGCGAGAACTCGAACGCGCCGCTGGCCACGAGATCACGCTCGGCATCACTGCGATCGGCATCGCCGGTCGCCGTGATCGTGGTCGTGACGACGCCCGTCGGCGCACCGTTCGCTTCGACGAAGTCGCGATTGATGATGAGGATCTGCGTGAGGTTCGGATCGAAGCCCGCCTCATCCGGAAAGTTCGTCGGGTCCGGCGCGCGGAACGTGCCGGCTTCGGGCGGGTCGACAGCGAAGCGTGCCGCGCCGTCGATCGGCTCGGCGTTGCCGTCTTCGTCGACGGGCTTGAACGTGACCGGGTAACGCTTGTTGGTGAAGAGACGCATCAGAGAAGCTCCTTCGGCAAACTCGCGAGAGGGAAACCAGACGCGCAGGCGAGCGCTGCGTCGACGTGGCTGGGGATGGTCGTGGCCCCCTGCCATGACCAGCAGGCACCACACGGCAACGAGCAGAACTACGATCGTGACTCCGCGGAATCCGTCGACGAGACCGGCGACGAGGAGCACAAGGCAGGCGGCCGCGATGCGCGCGGTGCGATTCGAGATATTCATTGCGTGGTCGACTCCTTCGGCAAACCGCGGAGGACGCCGGTTCGCATGGCATTACAAAGAGCGATCGCGCGGCGTCGCTCGTCGAGCGTGTGCCCCACGTGCGTCGGCCAGTCGCTCAACAAGATTTGGTCGGCGGCTTCGATGTAGTCACGACGGCGCAGGGCATCCCACAGCCCGTGCATCGCGCGCACGCGATCGAGACCGAGCACCATTGCGACGTTCGCGATCACTGCTTGTCGGATTTCGCAAAGATCCTGGACACCCCAAAGCAATCCACGCAGTGAGATGAGGACCTTGCGCACGTCGTTGGCCAGCAAGTAGTCGGCCTCGACACGGGAGATGCCATCGCGCTCGACGCGGCGATCAAAGCCCAGCATCAGTACCCCCGCCGCATCACGCGCGGGCATCGATCTGAACGGCGAATACTGCTTGTACAGGGACTCTGCGAGTCTCTGCGCGTGCGCCTCGCGCATGGCGAGTGTGTGCGCGAGGTGTTCATCGGACACCGCTGCCTCCCTGCGCCCGGCAGCACGCGCATGCGAGATCAACGTCGCGGCGCGCGTCTGCCTTGATTTCCGCTCGGAGCTTTTCGTGCTCCTCGTGATGCTTGTCGTTGCTGCCGCTGGCGAAGTTGAGCGCCCCGAGCGCGAGCGCAGCGAGTGCGCCCAGGCTGGTGATCCAGCCTGGTGCGCCATGCTTGCCGAGCTCGGGGCTGCTCACGTCGATCAGGGCGTCAGCGTGGAGTTGCCGCGCGTCAGAACGACACGGCAGGTCGTCTCGCCGTTGGCACCAGCAGCGGCCGCGACCGCCGCGCCCATGATGTCGCCCGATCCCGGCGTCGCCGCCGAATCATCGAACTGGCCGGCCGACACGTCCCACAGCAACTTCTCGCCCGCGACGAACACGGCGCCGGGAACCTTGGGCACCGTGAATTCGCCTTCCATCTCGAGCGTGCCCTGCACGCCATTCGCCGTGTCGGCTACCAGCACGCCGAGCGAATGGGACTGTTTTACGACGGTGCCGCCGGCGACGAGTGAACCGGTGGCGTTGGTCCACGGCATCGTCTTGCCGTCACTAACCTTATTCTTCATTTCCGAGAGTCCTCAACTTTGGGAATCGCGAGTGCAGCGTCCCTGCCGCACCCGGATTCAGGGGGAGAGTTACGCGCCGGCGTTCTTGAACAGGCCGCGCCAGTCGATCGCCTTCGCGCCGAAGACGTGACGGCACTTCACCTGCAGGCCGTCGACCTCGAAGCCGTTGCGCGTCTCGGTGAAGACGCCCTCGTTCCCTTCGAGATAGGCAAACTCGACCGTGTCGACGGTCGACGGATCCGCGGCGCCGTACCATGCTGTCGCGCTGGCATCGTGGAGGCGCGGTTCTACGATCGGCGTCAGCGTCGGACCAACGACGTTGACGTCGATGTTCTTGTTCGGCAGCACGGTTGCGTTCGTGACGCGCAGCGCGGTCTCTTCCAGATCCGGCGGCACGATCAAGAACTTCGGACGGACCGTGATGTAGCGGCCCTCGATGCCCTTCTGCAGCAGCATCAGCTTGCGCATTTCCGCGAGCGGATTGGGAAGCGTCGGATCCAATGCGTTGGCAAGCGGAGCGCCCGTACCGACGTTCCCGTGAGTCGCGTTGAAGAGCGCAACGCCGTCGGCCATGTTCGCGTTCGCATTGATCAACGCGTAGACGATGTCCGATTCCAGATCCGCCGCCGACGCGCCGAAGGCCTGCGGAACACGCGTTAGCGCGTCGAGGTCGTCGTTGATGATCGTTTCCCACGTGATGCCGACGATGCGCCCGTACTTCTGGACGGCGTACTTTTCCGCGCCGTCGCCGATGCTGCCGTACTCGTACTCCGCGCCTTCGAGGACGCGCAGCAGATTCGGAGCCCCGCCGAGCTGCGCGCGGCTGATCTGCTTGAAGTCCGGCAGCGTGGCCTGGCGCGAGAACGGCACGAACGTGCGCTGCGAGCCCGCATAACCCGCGCGCAGCGTCTTCGTGATGATGTTCTCGAGGATGTTCGGAAAGTCGCTCGTCGAAAGCGCCTTGACGGCGATCTCGTTGCGCGACAACCCACGCGTACGGACACCCGTCCGCTCCACGCAGTCGCGCGCCAGGTCGACGAGCGTGAAGCCGCGAAAGCCTTGCGAGCGTTCATCGAGCTTGTGTGCGCTCGGGTTCGAGCGATGCAGGACGGCCTGCACCGCGCCCTCGCGGTAATTCTTCGTCTCGTCCTGATTGCCAGGCTCGACGCGACCTTGCCCCTTGCTCAGCGGCTCGGTTGTGCTGCCAAGGCGGTCGAGCAGCTTGATGCCCGCCGCCTCCGGCGTACAGTCGTGATCGTCCTCGCACTCCTGAAGAAGAGCATTGAGCTTCTTCTGGTCGAGATCATCGCGCGTCATGAAGGGCGCGAATCGGTTGCGGATGGAATCCCGGCGCTGCTTGTCGGCAGCCAGGACCGCTTTGCGCTCCTGGGCGATAGCTTCCGGCGTCTTGTCGGGCATTTCGAGTTCCTCGGGTTTGGTTGATGCGGCCGGAGCGGCCGGGGTCGTCGGCGGGTCGGCCGAATTCTTGAGTTGCGCGGACAGTGCTTCATGCAGGCGAGCGATGACCTTCTCGCTCTCCGTCGAAGCGGACGTCTGGAAAATGATCTCGAGCGCAGATTGAAAGCCCGGCCTTGCTGTCGCAGGCGGTGCCGCGGCGGGCGTCGGCACGGAGCCTTTCGGCACGCGACCGCGCAACGCTGCAGCGATGACCAGGTTCGCCGTCGCAGGCGCCGCACTCGCAATGCTCGTTGCGTAGCGCTGAAGCAAACCGCTCGCGAAGGCGCGCGCCTGATCGTCCGGCTCGTCGGCGTTCGGATCGATGGTCTCGTCCGCAAAGCCTTCCTCGACCGCCTGCGTGCCGGTGTAGTAGTGGTCCTGACCGTCCTGCAACAACGTGAGCACGTCGGCCCGCGCCTTGCCGGACTTCTTCACGTACGCCTGCGCCATCGCATCGGCGTACGTGTCGAGCACATTCGCGAATTCGCGCATGTCTTTCGCGTTGCCGACCACGCCGCTCCACGGCGCATGGATCATGAAGATGGATTCGGGTGGCATCTGCACGGTGTCACCCGCCATCGCGATCAGCGAGGCGATCGACATCGCGACACCGTCGACCGTCACCGCCTTCGTGGCCTTGTGTCGCTTGAGCGCGTTGTAGATGGCGAGGCCGTCCGACACGCTGCCGCCGTAGCTGTTGATGCGGACGTTGATCTGCGTGACGCTGTCGTCGAGCGCGATCAGCTGCTGCACAACGGATGCCGCTGTGACGGAATCACCCCACCACGAGTCGCCGATATCGCCATAGATCAGCAGCTCGTATTCGCCGGCCGCCGCGCTCGGCTTCAGCGAGATCACGGACGGGATGGTCGGCATGCCCTGGGCATGCCTGAGATTCGCGCGCACGGCGGCGGCTATCGGCGAACGTTTCGGCATCGTAATGACCTCAGCGGAGTTGTTGGTCTCGTCGGAGGCGGGAGCGCCATCGGCGAGATCGGGAAGGGAAGTTCCGCCGGGGCGTGCTTGCGTGAGGCCCGCGGCGCTGGTGAGCTTCGCGTCGCTGTCGAACACGAGGCCCATCTCCTCGGCCAGCTTGCGTGCGCGTGCGATCTGCTCGTAAACGTCCTGCAGGCGACCGCCGCGCTCGGCGATGATGTTCTGATCGGACTCGAACCCCGCGCGCACCAACGTGCGCGCCGCGACGGCCTCTTTGTAGGGATCGATCCAGGGCATCTTCGGTCCGCGATACGCAGCCTGTGCGATCGTCTCGGGACGAATGCCGGCGGGCACTTTCACGCGACCTGAGAGCACTGCCATCGCAACGAAGCGCTCCCACGTGGGAAGCACAAAGCGAAAAATGAAACGGCTCGACAGGATGCGGTAGTCGTCCCAGCCCTCGACGAGCTCTTGGCGCTGCGAGGAATACGTCCCGTTGTAGTCGCGCGAGATGGTCGAGTACGTCGTCCCGATACCTGCGGCGGCAGCGCGGAGTTGGCCCTGACGGAAAGCCTCGAGTCCGGTGTTCGGGCGGTTGGCGTTGAGCATTTGCAGCTCTTCGCCGGGCAGCGTCTGATCGAAGATGGCGCCCGCCTCAATCTCGAATTTGCGCTGGACCGGTTTGCCATCGGCGCCCATTTGCTCCTGCGGCGCGACGAAGTCGGTCATGTTGACGTCGCGCTTGACGTACGCCGCGATCGCGGCCGCGATGCGCGCGGCAATGCGTTCGCTTTCCTCGTAATCCTTGATGTCATCAAGGCGCGTGATCGCACTCGCGAATTGACTGATGCCACGCAGGCCACTGAGCCGATCGCGAATAGCAAGGTGCAATATCCGCGCTGCTGGAACGCGCTTGAGCGCGGTCTCGGAGAACGTCACGAAGCCGCGCCCGTTCCCCGGATGAAACTTGTAGAAGTAGTACGCAAGGGGCTGACCCCAGGCGTTCCGCTCGATGCCGCCGTCGATCGTCGGTGTGTCGTTCGCGTAATCGATCGGACAGACATCCGGTTCGAGTAGCTCCAACGCGAACGGCACTTCGCCCGGAAAGGCGTACGGCGCCGCGTAGCCCTCGACCATCTGGCCGAACACTTCGCCGTCGCGCAGCCAAGTCCGACCGGCGAGCTGCTGGGCCTCGATCCACGTCATGGTCTGCGTGACTTCTGGCTTCGCGCACCATTCGCGATGGGCGTTGATCAAGTCCCTTGCGAAATCGTCGTCGATCGTGTCGTCGGCTTTGCGCGGCTGAGGTTCGATGCTGATGCCGTTGGGTCCGACGACGTTGCGCACGAGCGCATTCAAAGCACCGCGGAAAATATCGTGGTTGCGCTCCAGGTCCCGTGCGATCGCGCGGCACGTCGCAGCGTCGCGAACAACTTGAGCTTCGCCGGTGCTGTTGTCGCGATACCCTCGGCCCTTGCGCGGCTTCGTGGCCGCCTCATACCGCGCGAGTGCTTCGCGAAATTGCATGCGCATGTACGCACGACGCGGCGAGAACGTTGCGACAACGCGATCGGTAAACGTCATCCGCGGCGGTTTTCCGCTCATCGGTTGCGATTGCAGAAGACGGCGGTGGCGTACCGAAGGCTGGATCCGCCGCTGCGTTCCAACGTGAGTTGCGTCTGCAGTTGCGTGATGGCCTTGCGGATCTCGGCCAGCTCTGCGTTGTCGCGGCTGTAGTTGCCTACGCTACCGCGCTGGCCACGCTGGAGGATCTTGGCCTCGGCGGCGTAGTAGGCGTCCAGGCGTTCTTGGGTGGTCGGCATGGACGCGGACAATATGCGCCCATGCGGTCAAAAGTCAGGAAGGAACGTTTGACTTTGTAGAGCCCGCTTTCCGATCGCGCACGCGCTTGCTCGGATGATGGTAGTAAGCCATCTGCTTGCTGCAGCCGTGCCGCTGCATGATCTCGCCGATGCCGAGACCTCGCTGCCAATCTTCGGCGATACGAACACCGTCGATCTTGCGCCGCGCCGGCATCGCGACGTCGACGCCGGCCAGCAACGCTTTCCAGACGTCGCAAAGATGATCGGCAGCCTGCAGCGCTTGCGCAGGCGGTGTGCCGATAAGTACTTCGCGGATCGCCATCGCGAAGGCCTCGCGCAACTTCGGAACCACGTCGTCGGCCCTGACTCGGTCACTCATGTTCGTCCCCATCCTCGCTGGTTGTTACTGCCATCGTTCCAGCCGCGGCGGGCCGGCGAACTCAATTGAGAGTGGTCGACTCGATCGACCTTCTTTGTTTCACGCGGAACATCGGCCGCGGCGGTGACGACGACGTCGGCATGTTTGGGATCCGGCGCCGGCGGCTCCGATGCGAACAGATCCTGGGGCGGCTCATACTTCGCTTCGAGCGCTGCCCATTGCGGCTCGCGAACCGTGTCGATCTTTACCGCAGGCGCGAGCGAAGCCCACAGCGCGTAAACGAGCGTGTCGAGCGGTTCATTGCGTGCGCCGCGCGGTGTGATCCATTGCTTGGCTTCGAGGTCGAAGTATTCGCAAGTGAGCCCCTTGTAATACGTCGGAGGCAACGCGCCCGCATCGGGCCGAATCGGATCAAAGGGCTCGCCGCGGCCGCCAGGGAAGCGAAGCATGCGTGCGTCGATATCTTCCGCCTCGCCGCTCCGCTCGGCCTCAGCCTTCGCCACGACGGCGGAAGACAGCCATCCGAAGATGATGTGCTTCAGCACGCTGGTACCGACGCCCCAAACGCCGACGCTCTTGGCTATCGTTTTGTCGCGCGCGTTGACTTCGCTCTTGAGTGGCCGATACACCGCACGTTCGGATTTCTTTTCCGAACGCCCACGCGTGAGATAGATCGCTTGCTTCCGATACTCGTCGCCGATCTTCACCATGCGCGTGTGTCCGGACTGCGTGACTTTCGACTTGACCCATTGCGCAACCATCTCCGACCAGTTGCCGCCGTCGATCGAGAGCGACGTGATGTGCAGGTTTCGATGGCAACAATTCACCCACGCGCGTTGGAGGAAGGTATCGAGCTCGCTATATCCGTCGGGACGAGACGGATCGCCGTCCAGCACGACGTAGTCCACGATGCGAGCGCGTTGCCCTCGGCCGTGGCCGAGCACCGTGATCTCGAAACGGTCGTGCTGGCAGTCGATACCCGCGGTGAGAATGAGCGAGCCACGCGGCACAACGCCAAGATGCACACCAGGCTCGGCGAGTTCCGCGATCAGCTCCGAGTTTTGTTCCTTGCGTTCGCCGGCGAACGTCTCGCCGCATACGAGGTTTTGGAACGCTGCCTGCTTTTCGGGATTTGCGTCGGCCTCGGCTTTACGCGTTGCGATCTCTTTCCAGGTGAGTCCGAGACCTTCGGGCGCATAGGCCGCCCAGAGGTGATAGCTCCGATGCAACGGATCCGCTGCCGCATTGCGCGGCTCCCAGTACGCGCCGTCGGGCGCCGGCGGGTTCTGCACGCGACCGCACCGACAATCGTCAGCAAACGCGAGATCGCCATTCGGCTCGACGTGGTCGATGACTCGAAGAGGTCGCTCGCCGCATGCAGCGCATGGGCTGCGCTCGCGCAGCATCGTGGTTTTGAAATGCGGCTCGATCACGCAACCATTCGCGACGCACGCGAACGTCCCGTTCGGTTGCAGGTTGTCTACGTGGAGGACCTGATGCTCGCCGCATACCGGGCAACGAACCATGTAGTAGCGCTGATCGCCGGCGAGGAAACCCTCGGCGATTTGACTGATGCCGGCGATGGTCGGCGTGCACGCGCGGTATTCCTTTGCGCGCTTTCCGTACGACAAGCGCCGCGCACCTAGCTGCTGCAGCGCGCTTCCCTGCCCTGCCAGGTTGCGGGGATATTCGTCGACCTCATCCGCGAAGATGAAACGTGACGTACGTTGCCTGAGCTGATTAGGACTGTTTGCCCAGATGACCCATAACGTGCCGCCGGGAAATTGCTTCTCGAGCGTGTTGTCGGATTCGAGCTTGTCCAGCAGCGCTGGCATCTCGGCGACAGCGGGCTCGAATTTCGTCATGGACCAGGAACGCGCCAGATCCTTGACCGGCTGCGCGACGATCATCGAATCGACGCCGCGATCGATGTTGTAGCACGTGAAGTTGATGCCGACTTCCGTAGCGCCGATCTGCGCCGACTTCTTGAAATCGACTTCGACAACAGGCGAATGGTCGCTCAGCGAATCCATGATTTCGCGCAGCGCGGGATTGCGTGCTGTGCGCCACGGGCCCGGCTCGGCACCGGCGCCCTTGGCGATGATCCGATGGGCGTCAGCCCATTCGCTGACCGTCTGCCGCGGCGGGCTCGTTGCGCCCTGCGCCCAGGCATCGCACACGACGCTGACCGCGTCGGCGAGCTCGACGTCGTATTCGGTCGGAACGAAGTCGAGTGTCACGGCGGCGTTTCTTCCGGAGCTGACACCTCGTCACGATCGGCGAGCATTTTTTCGCTTGCACGCCGCATATCCGCGCAAATCTCCTCCACCT
>Ga0068859_100005566_pt1 | contig 12834 bp, 10 predicted proteins | sample KBSSwiS22_FD_66585 | JGI IMG/M metagenome (GOLD analysis project Ga0068859, IMG submission 66585) | Switchgrass rhizosphere microbial communities from Kellogg Biological Station, Michigan, USA - KBS Switchgrass S2-2 | ecosystem: Host-associated > Plants > Roots > Rhizosphere > Soil ... | reverse complement strand
GGCGGGACAGGTCCGGGCATGCCGCCGGCGCACGGCTCGGTCGCGATCCTGCTGCCGGTGGCCAGCATCTTCGGGGCTCCTGGCGTGTACGACAGCGTCCAGATCGACGACGTGTTCGGCAGCGTGGTGCTGGGCGCAGGGCAGACGGCGCTGCTCTACTCGAACGCCGTTCCGAGCACCCATTTGACGCTGCTCGGACTGCTCGACCGCCTTCATCGCACCGTCGATCTGAAGCTGCCGGTGTTCTCGGCGGTGTCGACGCCCGACGGCGCGCACGCCGTCGCGCTACTCAAGCCGCAGGCCGGCAGCGCCCAACCGGGCGCGTTCGCGGTGGTGCCGGTGGCCAAGGATTTGCCACCCAAGATTCAAGGCACGAAAGCCGTCACGGTGCCGCTCGACCTCTCGAACGGCGCGCCGGCCATGGTCGCCATCTCGGACACGCGCGCGCTCGTCACCGTGAGCGACGGCGCCAGCGTCAACGTGGCATACCTGGTCAGCATGCCCGAGCTCACCGTCGATCCGTTCGCGCTCGACAGCGTGCCGCTCGCGCAAGCCAGCGGCATCGTCCCCGAAGCGAACCAAGCCTTCGTGGCCCAAAGGCACCCGGAAGGTCGCATCACCTTCATCGATTTGGACACCAAAGAGCTGCACACGCTGACTGGCTTCGAGCTGACGGCGCAGGTGGGCAAATGAGCCGCAGGCGCTGGATCCTGGCTCTGGCCGCGCCGGCGCTGCTCGGGCTGCTTTGTCTTCGCTGCAGCAGCGATGCCTCCGGCAGTGCAACGAGCGGCAGCAACGGCTCCCCCGGGCCCACCGCCAGCGGGGCGAACGGCTCGACTGCGCCCGGCGCGAGCGGCTCCGGCTCGCCCAACGTCGGCATTGGCGGCGGCTCTTCGGCGGCCGGGACGACCTCGAGCGGCGGCAGTGGCGGCGCGCCGATCGTCGTCGTGCCCCCCGAAAAGGAGCTGGAAGAGTCGTTCTTGGCGCCGGTGGTGACGGGCAAATACGTCTTCAGCGCCAATCCCAAGAGCGGCCGCGTCGCCGTGATCAACGCCGAGACCTACGGGGTCAGGCTGTTCAACGCCGGCTTCGGCCCCAAATTTCTGACCGCGATCCCGGGCGGTAGCGGCGCGATCGTGATCAACGAGCTTTCGCACGATACCACACGCTTCGAGGTATCGGGCGACGACGTCACGACCGCCCCTGTCAGTCTGCCCGTGCACGTGGACGCGAACGCCTGGGCCACCAGCCCCGACGGCCGCTTTGCGATCGCCTGGACCCGCACCGAGGGCGATCAAAAGCTCGATCCGACGGCGGGCTCGCAAACGCTCACGGTGCTCGACCTCGAGCGCGACAAATCGAAGGCGCTGTCGGTCGGTTTTCATCCGACGCAAGTCGTGGTCGACGACAAGAGCCAGCGAGCTTTCGTCGTCAGCGACGAGGGCGTCACGGTCGTCACGCTGGGCAATTCACCGGAGGTGTCGCTGCTGGCTCACGTCTCCGAAGATCCGTTGGAGGAGCCCGCGGCACGGGACGTCAGCATCTTGCCCGACGGTTCGTTCGCGGTCGTTCGCCTGGAAGGCAGCACCAAGCTGCGCGTCGTCGACTTGAGCAAAGACGATGCGATCGCCGCCTACGACTTGGGCGCGCCGATTGCCGATGTGGACCTGAGCGCGGACGGCAAGCTGGCGCTGGCGGCCGTGCCCGGCATCGGTCAGGTCGTGATCGTGCCGATGCCGCCGACCGGCGACGCGGACAGCTTCGAGCGTGTGTCGATCCCCGGCGAAATCACCTCCAGCATCGCCTTGTCCGAAAAATCCGAGCTGGCACTTTTGTACCAAAACGGCGCTGACAACAGCCACCTCAGCGTGCTCGACCTGCGCGATGGCATGCAGCGGGCGCTCCGCACCGTGGACTTGAAGGGTCCGGTCAGCGCGGCCTTCGCGGCGCCGGGCGCCGAGTCGGCGATCGTCTTTCAGAAGCCGATCAGCGGGAGTGCCAAGGCGGGTCTGTTCAGCGGCGTACCGACCTTGCAGCAGCGCTCCGCCAAGATCGTGGGCACCGACGCGGTCCCGAGCGCGCTCTCGTTCGACGAAGAAGGTCGATATGCGCTGGTAACGGTGGGAAGCGAAACGTCGACGGTTCACGGCGTGTACCGCGTCGTGCTCGAGACCATGCAACAAGACTTCTTCGCGCTGGCCAGCCCGCCCGCCACCGCCGCCACCGGCATCGTACAAGAAGTGCACCGCGGCTTCGTGGCGCAGACCCACCCCGAAGGCCGCATCACCTTCATCGATTTGGAGACGGCTCACGCTCACACCATCACGGGCTTCGAGCTCGCAGCACGCATTCTGCAATAGGACATCACCAGCATGACGCGACTCATTACTTCGGCGCGAGCCTTGTGCGGCCTCTCGGTTTTGCTCTTCGGGGCGGCTTGCGGTGGTCGCCCGGCGGCTTGGGACGAGCCGTTCACGGCCGGCACTCAGAGCGACGTCGCTCCCGGCGACGCCAGCGGCAGCTTGCAGGTGCGTGGGCTCTCCGGCTCCGTCGCTCTGCTCGATCCGGCGCTGAACCAGGTGATGATGCTGACGTCGCCCGAGCAGTTCGCGCTCGCGACGACGCGCTTGCCGGTGGGTCGCGACGTCGTGCAGTTCAAGAGCTCGGTCGATCGTGGCCGCTTGTTCGTGCTCTCGCGCGGCGTGACGCCTCGCTACAAAGACAGCGACGAGCCGCCGCAGCTGCGCGTGTTCGACGGCGGCATCGCCCCGCGGGAGCTGCAAGAGTACGTGCTCCAAGATCCCTACAACAAGCTCGAGATCGATCCGAACGGACAGTGGCTGATCGTTCACGGCAGCGAGGGGCTCGTCTCCAATCCCAACGAGCTGATCTTGGTGCAGCTACCCAAGGACGCGAAGCATTCGATCGACCCTGCCGTGGCGCTCAAGAGCAAGACGCTCGACAGCTACGGCGGTAAGCCAATCCGATTCACCTTCACCGACGAGCTTTCGGTGCCGGGAGCCGACCCGCGCCGTCTGCTGGTCGTGCAGCGCGAAAAAGACCTGGCCATCATCGATCTGGCCGACCTCGATGCGCCCGAAATTACGGTTGGGCTACCGCAGATCGCCAGCGGCGGCTATGCATCGCCGGTCGACGTGGTCGACCACGGCGGCATCGAGGGCGAGGTCAACTCCATGTTGGCCGTGCAGCTGCAGGGCGACTCCAACGTCTACATGCTCACCATCAACGGCGGCCTGGACCAAAATCACGCGCTGTCGCTCGACGCCAATTTGGTCGACGTCGGCGGCGTCCCCTCCGAGCTCGACTTCGTACAGACCAGCGAGGGCGGCGGACTGCGCTTGGCGGCGCTGGTGCCGTCCAAGAAAGCGGCCGTGCTCGTCGATCCGGCCACCGGCAATACGCAAGACGTCCCGCTGCCCGCCGGCTTTACGCGCATTCGGCGCATCACCAGCGAGGTCAGCGCCAACTCGGGTCAAGACATCGCGTTGCTCTACGGCGAGACCACCAACACCATCGCGTTCTGGCAGCTCGGCACCACGACCGGCACGCCGTATCGCAGCATCGATGCCTACGACATCGGGATCAATGTCGGGCAAGTCTTCGACATTCCGACGAGTCAGTCCGACAAGTTTGCCGATCGTAAGATTCTGTCCGGCGGCAGCACTGGTTCCAATCAGCAATTTTACGTGCTCGATCTTGCGCATCGCAAGAGCTTTCCCCTCGACGCGCTCACGAACCTGACGTTGAACCTTTCGCCCAACGGCCAGCAATTGTGGGCGTTCGAGCGCGACGCGACCGGCTTTGCACAGCTCACGTTCGACCCGCTGCAGCCGTCGTCGCTCTACACGCAGAAGCCGATTGCCTTCGTGCACGACTTTGCGACGCAGCGCGGGGGCACCGAGCGTACGGCGCTGGCGCTGCACATCTTGCCGCATCAAGGCAAAAGCTCGGTGGCCGCGACGCTGTTCGACGGCCTCGAGCCGAACACCGCCCAAACCAAGTTCTATTCAGAGCTCGAGCTCGAGGGGATCAAGTGATGAAGCAGTCAGCAATGTCTGGGGTCGTCGCCGCGGCGCTGTGCGCGGGCGCGCTCTCGAGCGTCGCGGCGCCGGCAGCCGCGGCCGAAGTCGATCACGGCGCCCAGCCGACCGAAGCGGATCCGGAGGCGCTCGGCAACCACCAAAAGAATCTTCGCCTCGACATCGGCGGGCGTGGCCAGTTCATCAAGAGCGCGGGCTTCGATCCGTTTTCGAAGAAGGACGCCCTGGGTCAGGTGACCCTCCAGGCCTCCTACGCCTTCTGGGCGCAAGACCGGTTGTCGCTGGCGGCGGTCGTTGGCTTCGACTACGGCGGCTCTTCGGCGAACGTCCGCAGCGACACGGCGTCGCTCGAGCTCGAGCGCTTCATTCTCGCTCCCGAGCTCCGCTATCACCTTCTGCGGGTGCTCGCGCTCACGGCCAAGGCCGGCCCCACGCTAACGCGCGAGGCGGCACAGGTTTCGAGCGGGCTCGACACCACGCTCGTCCGCAGTGGCTGGAAGTTTGGGGTCGACGCCACTTTGGGTGTGGCGGCAGAGCTGTGGGGGTACCGTAACGGCAATTCTCATAAGCCGCGGATTTGGCTGGCCGGCGAGGGCGGCTATGGCTGGAGCGCGCCCTTGTCGCTGACCTTCCAACCCGAGGATTCCGGCTCAGCGCCTCAGCGCCTCACCCCGCTCACCTTCGACGATCTCACGCTTGCCGGACCGCTGTTCAGGATCACGGCGGGCGTGAGCTTCTTGTGAATTTGTTTTTGGGCCGAAAGCCCCAAAAAACAACCAGAAGGCCCGCGGCGCACATCTGCCGACATTTCGCGCACTTGGAATGGGCCGTTCAGCTAAATCAGGGCCCAACTGCCCGGTGGACTCAACCATGGACCTTGCTAGAGTAACCCCTGTGCAAGTCGTGCTCCGGAAGCTCGGTCGCGGATCGCGAGCCGTAGCCGGTCGCCTGGTTCGGGCTCCGCGTAAGGGCTCCGTCGTGGTGATCGAGTTTTCTGACGGCATGCACGAGTACGTGACGACGCCGGTCAAGCGCGTGCTGCGCGTCGCCGCGCGCGACGTCTTCTATATCGAGACGGTCAACAGCCGCTACCGGCTCGAAGTTCGCGATCGCGAGCGCGCCCTCGAAGACGCCTCCAGCGGCTGATCGGCTTTCTCTCGCCGTCTGGCCTCCACGGGCACGTTCACGGGGCTAGCGCTTCGCGGAGAAGCGCGTTACTAGGGCCCGGTCATGGGTAAATTCGACAGCCGTGCTTCCGTGAAGATGACTCGCCGCAAGGCGCAGGCGAAGAAGAAGGCGCGTCTCGCGCGCAAGGCCGAAGCGACGCGCGCCTCGCGCAAGGCCGTCGCCAAGCCGAGCCGCAAGAAGGCGGCTGCCAGCGCGAGCTAGTGCGGGCGACGGCTATTCGGTGACGGCGGCGCCGTTCTCGTGGATGGTGCGCGTCGCGAATTGTTTGTCGGGTGCGGGTGGCGCTGCTTCGGGCATCGGCTCCCCGAGCAAGCCGATGTCGCCGGACAGGCGTTTTTCGCGCACCAAGTGCCAGCCCGCGTTGTCCTTCCAATGTTGCTCGACGCGCGTCGCGCGCATGGTGCCTTCGTTGTTTCGGATCCAGGCGTAGTCGACCAGGACCACGGCTTGGTCCGACTCGGGCAGCGTAAGACTTGCCATTTCGACGTCGACGATGCGCAGGGTCTGCCCCCAGGCCGCGTGGCGCCTCATGAATTCGGGCCGGTCGGCTGCGGCCGCGCGAGCCACCGCTACGTCGAGCTGGTTGAAGCGGGCGGCGACGTTCAGGGCCATCGCGGCGTCCGTCACGCGCTCTGCCGGGCTGGGAGGAGTCATGCAACCGCCCAGCAGGGCCAGGGTGAGCACGACCGCGAGCGAGCAGAGCTTGCGCATCCGCTTGGGCTAGCAAGTCTTCGGCGATCCGGGAAAGTATTGTGCGCTCGCGCCCGCGGGGGCCAGCCCGAGAAAACAGGGAGGCGGGGAGGCGGGGAGGGGCGAGAACGCATTTTTTGATTTGGAGGACCAAATCAAAAAATCATTTCCTTCGAGGGTGAGATAGCGCTTGAGCTCGCCACGGGCTCGCCAAGCCCGCGGGCGGCAGCGCGGACCCCAAATTCTGGCCTCGCGGACCTCCCCGCCTCCCCGCCTCCCTGTTTGATTCGATCTCGATCTCGAGCTCCGTCACCAGTTGAAAATGAGACCAATGGCACGGGGCTGCGGGGTTGTTAGAAGGCGCTCGACAGCACCGTGTAGCTCTGGAGGCCGCTCGGCGCGGTAGCGTCGAGGCCTTTGGCAAAGCCGAAGCGCAGGTTGGCGGAGACGTAATAGCCGACGAACAGGTCGACCCACAGCTCCGCGCCCACGCCGGCGTGAAAAAGCGCCAACGGATCCTGGAGATCGAGCCGATCGTAGGCTGCGCCGTAGTCGAAGAAGGCGGCGCCCGACAAGGAACGCATGAAGATGGGCAAGGTGCTGATACCGCGATCGGCGTACCAAAGCGGCGTGCGGTACTCGACGTTGACCAGGTTGAAGTCGTTGCCGGCAAATTGTCCCGGCGCGTAGCCGCGCAGGCGGAAGCTGCTTTGCCGGAGGTTCGAGCGGAAGGCATCGAGCAGCGGCACGTCGGCGTAGCCACCGATCGCAAACAGGCCGCGCCGTGGATACGTGCCGCCGCCGGTGCCACCCGATAGCGCGACCGCCAGCACCTGATGGCGCGCCCACGGCATCTGCAAGTAACCGGTCAGAGTGGCGCTGAACGACGTGAGGCTGGTTTCGCTACCCAAAGCCTTGTCGGCGTAGTCCGTGCCGATGCTGAGCTGAAAGCCGCGCTCGGCGCTGATGGCATAGTTGGTGAACTCCGCGTTCGAGTAGCTGTAGCCGAGGTGGAGCAGCCCCAGCAAGCCGTGGTGCGGCTCGCTCGGTAGCGGCGCGTACGGGTCCGGTAAGCCAAGCGGCAATTTCTGCGCGAACTCGGCGACCGTGTAGCTTAGCGCCATGTGCTGCGACTCGTTGTCGTCCGTCGCGGCCAGCGAAAGCCCCGTCGACACGCCCGTCAGGTGCTCGACGATGGGCGGCCTGCGCTCACTGTACGTGTAGTCGTTGCGCGGCGTGGCGCTGCGAAAGCCCGAGATCTGAAGGTAGTAGGGCAACCTGCCGTAGGCGTAGTCGAGCGATAGCGACGGTTCGCCGCGCGTGGTGTCGGTCGGCACGTCGAGCTCCGCCGAAATCGCATGCAAACCGGCGATGTCGCTGCCGCTGGTGGTGATGGTCAGCTGATTGCCGAACGGTCCCGGACCGTAGTCGACGTAATATTGGTGGGGGCGCAGCGTGGGTAGCGCGCTGTATGGCCCGATCGGGTAAGCCCGATCGGCGGGCGCCGGATCTTGCCCGCGAATGTCCGCGTACGGCAGCGGCGTTAGCCACTGCGCCGCGTCGTTGCTCATCACGAACAGGTCCCAGCCGCGGCTGCCGTAGCCGGTGTAAACCAGCGTCTTTTCGTCGGCGGAAAGCTCCGGGTAGTACGCGCCGTTGATCACGTTGGTGACCTGCATCAGCCGGCCCGAGGCAAGCTCGTAGCTGTAGATGTTGGCGACGCCGCTGCGATCCGACACGAAGTACACGCGCTTGCCGTCGTGCGACATCACCGGCTGCTGATCCATGGCGCGATCGTGAAACAGCTCGCGAAATTGCCCGGTCGCGACGTCGACCACGCGGATGTCGCGATAGCCGCCGGTGGTCCAGGCGCTGTAGACGACGCTCCGGCCGTCGGCCGAGAAGCGCGGGGTGTAGGCTTGCTCGAAGCGAGCGCTCGGCACGAGCGGGCGCGGCTTCGAAAGCTGGTAGTCCGCCGTGAGCTCGGCGATGCGCAGCGTGCTGGTGCTGCGGTCGTTGGTCACGTAGACGACGCTGCGTCCGTCGGGGCTCACGTCGGCGTGGCGGGCACGCAGGCCGTGGGTGAGGCGCTTTCGCGAGTCGCCCTCTTCACGCGAGGAGGTGCCGGGCAGCTCGCGGAATAGGTCCTGAAAGTTGTAGCGCCGCTCGGAGACGGCGTTGCTGTCGAAAATCACCGAACAATCGGGGGCCACGCTCAGCTGCTGGCCCGAGGCGCGCGCGCGCAGCTTGCCCTCCGGGTCCGAGCCATCCAGCGAAAGCTCATAGAAGCCACCGGTCGTCTGCCCGTCGTCACGCGCGTAGATCAGGCTGGGCTTGCCGAGGGTCGAGCAGCCTCCGGTCAAGCGCGCCCCGCTGGCGTTCTCTCCGCGCCAGGTCAGCCGTCGTCCTTCGCGCACGCCGCGCGCAGTGATGGCGGCGGCCTGCGCCCGGTAGCGCCGCTCGAGCGTGCGCTGCCAGCCGTCGTAAAGCTCTTCGTAGGTGCGCCCCGTGACGCGGCGAATCGAGCGGTTGATGCCCCACGGCAACACCTGTGCGCCGTAGTCGTCGGCCACGGCCGCGAACACGTTCGGGCCGTAGGTGTCGTTGATGTACGAAATGAACTCGGAGCCGTACAAGTACCAAAGGTTCGCGCCCGGAAAACGCCGCGGCATGCCCGACATTTGATCGAGCCCCGCGAAATGGTGTTCCAGCACGTCGGCCCGCAAATACATGTCGAATTGGCTCGAGCGCAGGCGACCGCCGCTGGTGTGGGCCGTCTCCATCGCCACCGCCAAGCCCTCCAAGATCCAGCGCGGCTGCCATTGATTTGGAATCGCCGTCTTACCGAGAACTTTGTTGAGCAGCGCCGGCAGACCCGACACGTTGTCCACGTGCAAGATGTGCGTGTATTCGTGGGTGATGAGCTGGTTCAGCCAGTCGTCGTAGTCGCCCAGTGGCGACATGTCGTCCGGCGCCGTGGCAAACAGCCGGATGGCGTTGTACGGCACCGCGCCCGCCGAGCCGTTGGCGAAGTCGGTGTCGTCGGTGAGCAAGATGTCGACCACCTCGCTCGGTGTTTGGTCGAGGTGCGCGCCCAAAATTTCGTAGACGTTCTCGGCCATCGCACCGGCGCGCTTCGCCAGCGGCTCGAGCCCGCCGTGGAAGTTGACGCGGAAATGCGGCGTCTGCAGCGTGTACCAGCGGAGGCGTGGATCGCCGGCGCGCGCCGGCTCGGCGCACAGCCCGAGCAGGGCCGCGGCGAGCAGAGCGAAAGTGAGCTTGTTCACGCGGCGACGGAGCCCCAAACCGACGGAAGCATACCGTCTTAGGCGGGGGCCGGGGGCGGGAGCTGCGCTCCCGAGGGACAACTTACGCCGTCCGTCGCGCTTTCATTTTCTCACAGATCGTCGTGGAACAAGGGTTCGCGGTTTCGCACGTAGCGATAGACCAGCTGCCGGCCTTCCGGCGAAATTTGCGTGAACTGCGCGCCGAACCCGGGCGGGGAATCCGAGCCCGACAGCGGCGCCTCGCGCGTCCAGCGCACGATACCCAGCGCTTCGAACTCGTAGCCGCCGGGCATGGAAACCCTTATCACGACGTTTCGGCCGATTTCGGGGATTTGATAGGTGGCCACGAAGATGCCGCCCGAATCGATCACGTCGTTGCCGCTCAGGCCCTTGTAGAAATTGGTGGTGCTGTGCGCGCCGAGCTCCGCCTCGATGCGCAGCGGCGCACCCCCGCCGCCGGCGGCGGGCGCGGCGTGAGCGTGCGGCGGAAACGCCGGCGCCGCCGCGACGGGCTGCGGGTACTGCGGCGGTTGCTGATACTGCGGCGGTTGTTGGTATTGCGGCGCCTGCTGATATTGCGGCGCGGAGGCGGGTTGCTGGTACTGCGGCGGTTGCTGATATGGCGGCGGCTGCTGCTGGTAAGCCGGTTGCGGCGGCTGACCCCAAGCCTGCGGCGACGGCTGTGTCGCGGGCGATGCCGGACCCACGGCGACGGTGCCAGCGAACGCCTGCGGCGACATGACCGGTACGGCCGGCCCAGTTGCCAGCTGATGGATCAAGTTGAGCGAGCCCGCGATGGCTTCGAGCGCCTGATCGACGGCCGGGTAACCTTGGGGTTGCTGCTGCAGCATCGCGAGCGCGTGGCGTGCAGCGTTGAGCGCCGCTGGCCCCGCCTCACCGCGCGCCGCGCCCTGCGAAGCTTCGACACGATGAAGCGCGCTCATGGCGTTGGCGATGGGTTCTGCGACCACCATCACTTGAGGTGGCAGGTTGGGGCTCTGGAGCGCCGCCAGGCCGCGAGCCAGATTCTCACGAGCGGCTCGAGCTAGGCTCACGGGATCAGACATGAATCCTCCGAAAGATGCGACCTTGGAGTCTATCACCGGAGCCCGCGATTCCAACTGTTTAGCTGTGCCACGACGTTTGCCGGACCTTCGGCCTCGGTTTCGGTTTCGGGGAAGAAGGCGCGGGTGACCAAGATTGCGCCGTCGCCCGTGCGGATGCTGAGAGCGCCCGAAATCTGCGCTTCGCCCGGGATTAGTGCCGCGACGAAGTCGGCGGCGCGCTCGGCGCGGGTGACGAACAGCGCCGTGCCTTCCACCTCGAGCGCGAGTCCAGGGGTAGGTGAAAGGGCGCGAATTCGTCGCAGCACCCGCTCGGTCGTCCAGCCGAAGTCCACTTTCAAGGCTTCGCCGACTGGCTCGGGCGCTGAGGTGGCGAGCTTTTCGTCCTGCGCCACCTCGCGTAGCTCTTCGCCGCGCGCCATCCTCGCCACCGTTTCGCGCAGCAGCTCGAGCGATGGTCGGTCGAGCGCGCGCGCCAGTTGCCAAGCGTCGCGCTCGCCGATCGGCATGCTGCGCGCTCCGAGCATCGGGCCCACGTCGTACTCGGCGGTCAGGCGGTGCACCGTCACGCCCGTCAGCTCATCCCCCGCATCGATGCTCCAAAAGTAAGGATTTCTGCCGCGATGCCGCGGCAATAGCGACGGATGCACACCGATGGCGCCGAGCGGCGGTTGGGTGAGCCAGCGCTCGGGAAGCTTGCGCGTCCAGAACCAAGAGACGAGCAAGTCGGGCCGCTCGGCCAATAGAGCCGCCGAGACCTCGCCGTCGAGGTCCACGCGCTCGATGCCGGCATCGATGAGCGTGGGAAAGCGCCGCTCGAGCCGCCTCCGACCCGGAGCCTCGACCGGCGCGAGCACGACGGGACCGAGCTTGTGGCCGTCGCGGGCGAGCAACAAGGCCCCCAAGGGCAAACCGAAGTAGGCGATCTTCAAGCTGGTTTCCGGAGGGCTGGGAGCGAGGGTGGCGCTGGCCTGGCGTTCGCAGAAAAGTTTCCCGAATTGCCCCTCCTTGATTACCTCGAGGCCGCATGGAACCGGCTGCCAAAAGTCGTCCGTACCGCCCCGCGCTCCGTGAGGGTGGGCGATTCGACCCGCTCGCCGCCGGGCGCCCCATCCTGACTTTCGAGGATGTTCACAAGTGTTACCGCGTGGATGCGCCGGTGCTCAAAGGCTTGAGCCTGAGCATCGCACGCGGCGAGTTCGTGTTCGTGACCGGTCCCTCCGGCGCGGGCAAGAGCACCTTGCTCAGGCTGCTCTATGCGGCCGAGTCGGTCGATGCGGGCCGGATTTTATTTTTGGGGCGAGAGGTGGGGAGGCTCACCGGCGCCTCTATCCCGTTCTTGCGCCGCAACATCGGCATCGTGTTTCAAGACTTCAAGCTGGTGAAAAATTGGACCGTGCTCGAGAACGTGGCGCTGCCGCTCGAAGTGCTTGGGCTGCCGGAGCGACTGGCGCGAGCGCGCGTCGGAGAGGCGCTCGAACGCGTGGGTCTTTCGGGGCGCGGCTCGGAGCTGGCCGGCACGCTCTCGGGCGGTGAGCAGCAGCGCGTCGCCGTTGCGCGCGCCATCGTCGGTGAACCGGCGCTGCTCTTGGCGGACGAACCGACCGGCAATCTCGATCCGCAGCTGGCCGTCGACATCTTGGGCCTTCTCGAAGACATCAACGAAACCGGCGTCACCGTCGTGTTCGCTACGCACGATCGCAGTTTGCTCGACGTTCGCCCGCGTCGCGTGGTCGTGCTCGACGACGGCAAGGCCACCGACGTGCCGTCCGGCCTCGACGACCTCGACGCGGTCGCGCTCGCCGAAGCCAAGCGGAGGGTGGCGTAGATGGCGCAAAGTCCGCTCAAGCGCGCCTTTCGCGGCGCCAAGAACGACTGGCGTTTGCACGCCCTCAGCATGTTTTCCGTCGCCGTCGCCTTCGTGTGCTTGGCGGCCGCGCTGCTCTTGGTCGTCAACGTCGGTCAGGTGCGCGCGCGCTGGGCCGAGAGCGGTCGCGCTTCCGTCTATTTGCGTCGCAACGCCAGCGCCGAGCAGGTCGCGGTCATCGAACGAGCGCTCAAACAAAGCGACGGCGTCAGCTCGGTGCGCGTGGTCTCCAGCGAAGACGCCCGGCGTGAGCTGGTCGGCTTGACCAACGACCCGGTGCTCGACGCGCTGCCGACCGAAGCCTTCCCGGCTTCGCTCGAGGTGGCGATCGAAAGCGCCGTCGCGACCGAACGGCTGAGCAAGCTGGCCGCGCAGCTCGGGGCCTTGCCGGCCGTGGAAAGCGTCGAAACGTACGGCGCCTGGAGCGATCGCTTGGCGGCGCTGCTTTCCGGCGGTGTGAGCGCGGCGCTGCTGCTGGCCGGCGTGGTGCTGGCGGCTGTAGTCAGCGTCGTCTCGTCGACGATCCGTATGAGTCTACAGCGCCGACGCATCGAGGTCGAGGTGATGAAGCTGGTCGGCGCCACGGATTCTTACGTGCGTAGCCCCTTCGTCGTCGAGGGCGCCGCGCAAGGCGGCTTCGGCGCGCTGCTTGCGATCTTGCTTTTGGGCGTGCTGTT
>Ga0068859_100005564_pt1 | contig 12834 bp, 10 predicted proteins | sample KBSSwiS22_FD_66585 | JGI IMG/M metagenome (GOLD analysis project Ga0068859, IMG submission 66585) | Switchgrass rhizosphere microbial communities from Kellogg Biological Station, Michigan, USA - KBS Switchgrass S2-2 | ecosystem: Host-associated > Plants > Roots > Rhizosphere > Soil ... | reverse complement strand
CCGGCAGTGCCCGCGAGCGTAAGCCCGAGCAGGGCCACGCCGATGAGCCGCAGGTTGCGAAGAGATTTCATGGTCCTTCAGTCGTCGGACTTCAGTCGTCAGGCTCAGTCCTCGGTCGTGTCATCCCGACCGGAGAAAACGAGCGCAGAGGAGGGATGACATGACAATCTCTGGATTCCAAAGCGTAGGTAGCGGAGCCAACACGCAACGCCACGAACGAGCCGTTTCGCGGACGACTGAAGATCGACGACTGACGACTACTTCCCTGCGTTCTCCGGTAGGGCTTGTACCTTGCTGTGCTTCTGGCCGTAGGCAAAGTACACCACCAGCCCGATCGCCAGCCAGATGATCAGGCGGGCCCAGTTGATCCAGCCTAGACGGTACATCATGTATCCGTTAAAGAGGATGCCGAGAATTGGCACCAGCGGTACCCAAGGGGTGCGGAAGGGACGGGGCTGATCGGGATTGGTGCGCCGAAGCAGGATCACGGCAATACACACGATGACGAAGGCCAACAGGGTGCCGATGTTTACCATCTTCCCGATATCGTCGATGGGCACCAGGCTTCCCACCACGGCAGCCAGCACTCCCACCAGAATGGTGTTCTTCCACGGTGTGCGCCATTTGGGATGAATGTCAGCGAAGAATTTCTTGGGCAGCAAGCCATCGTTGGCCATGGAATAGAGGACGCGAGTTTGCCCCAGCAGCATGACCAGCATCACGCTGGTGAGTCCGGCCAGCGCGCCCAGAGTAATGATGTGAGAAGCGCCGACCAGTCCGCGATCGAGGAAGGCGCGCGCGATGGGAGCTTCAATGTTCACCTCGCGCCACGGCACCATGCCGGTGAGGACCGCCGCCACCGCGATGTACAGGGCCGTACAGATCAGTAGAGAAGCAATAATGCCGATGGGTAAGTCACGCTGCGGGTTCTTGGCTTCCTGGGCGGTGGTTGAAACCGCATCAAATCCGATATAAGCAAAGAAAATGTAAGCCGCACCGGCGCCGATGCCGGAGAATCCCATGGGAGCGAACGTATGCCAGTCTCCGCCCCAGTTGCTGGCGCTCACGTAGCGGAAACCCAGGCCGATGACAAACAGCACCACCGCAACCTTGATCACCACAATGGTCGAGTTAAAGCGCGCACTCTCCTTGATGCCGATGGCAAGAATGGCGGTGATGATCAGGGCGATAAAGAAAGCCGGCATGTTCCAGCCGAGTTCGATCCCGAACAGCTTCGGCGCATCCAGCAACTTGTGCGCCCCTTCCAATAGTTGCGGGGACTGCGCCGACATGATATCGGTCACTCGGTTAAGGAAGGCCTGAGTGCCGGGAACCAGCGTGGAGTCCGAGGCCTGCGCCATCTGGCGGGCAACAATATTTTCCGCGGCGCGCATTCCCGTCCAGTGGTCGTAGGCCAGCCACAGCGGCATCTTGATATGGAAGATGTCCAGCAGTTCGATGAAGTGGTTTGACCAGCCCGACGAGACGGTACTGGCGCCCATGGCGTATTCGAGCGTGAGGTCCCATCCGATAATCCAGGCAAACAACTCGCCCAGGGTCGCATAGGCATACGTGTAGGCACTGCCGGCCAGGGGAATCATGGCGGCAAATTCTGCGTAGCAGAGTGCTGCGAAGGCACATCCCAGGCCCGAAAGGACAAACGAGAGCATCAGTCCCGGCCCGGCATAGTGTGCGCCCAGTCCGGAGAGCACGAAGATGCCTGCGCCAATGACCGCGCCGACTCCCAGTGCGGTAAGTTGAAAGGGGCCAAGGGTACGCTTCAGGCTGTGTTCGCCCGATTCGCCGGCTTCCTCCAGAAGCAAGTTGAGGGGCTTTTTAGCCCAGAGATTTGCCATTCGTCGTGTCTCCTTAGAGCTTCGAACTCGGTTCTTTTGCCGTGTCATCCTGAGCGTAGTGAGTTCGCTCGCTGGCGAGCGAACTTGCGAAGTCGAAGGACCCCTATAAGCGGCACTCTTGCCGATTGTAGGGGTCCTTCGACTACGCGGGAACTTCGCCAGGCGAAGTTCTCACTCCGCTCAGGATGACAGCGTCCGCAATCTCCGCGACCACAGGAAGTACACTGGAATCCCCAGCAGCACGATAATCAGTCCCGGCCAGGTGTACTGCGGTTTGTAGCGTAATAGTACGACATCGATAAATAAAGCCATCACAATATAAATCGCCGGAAGTACAGGGTAACCAATCGCCCGGTAGGGCCGTTCCGCGTTGGGACGGGTACGCCGCAGAACGAACAGCCCGAAGATAGTCAGGATATAAAACACCAGCACCGCGAAGATGATGTAATCGAGCAGTTGTCCATAGCTGCCGGAGACGCACAGGATGCAGGTCCAGACCATCTGCACCATGAGCGAAACCGCCGGGGTCTTGTAGGTGGGATGCAGTTTGGCCACGCTCTTGAAAAATAATCCATCCTTGGCCATGGCGTAATAGACTCGCGAGCCGGCCAGAATCAGGCCGTTACAGCAACCAAAAGTAGAAAGCATGATGGCGATGGCCATGAGCGTTCCCCCGGTTGCGCCCAGCATCTGGGACATGACCGCCGTGCCTACGCGGTCTTCGGTGGCATACTTGATGCCGCGCTCCAGAATCGTCGTACCCGCGGCGCTGCCATCCAGAGGCAGAATGTTCAGATAAATAAAGTTGCAGGCAACGTACAAAGCAATCACGACGCCCGTACCGAGAGCCAGTGAGAGCGGCAGATTGCGGCTGGGATTCTTCACTTCACCCGCGGTAAAAGTCACATTATTCCAGGCATCGGCGGAGAACAGCGATCCTACCTGCGCCACCGCAAGGATGGTCAGCGTCCCCACCAGAATGGTTGGACCACCCACTCCCACCTGCACCGCGTGCTGCGCCCCCAACGATGCGTTGTGCCAGAAGTTGCCTTGAAAATTTGCCGCCAGGGCTTGCGCATTGCGTCCGATGAACAGGCCCAGGAAAACCAGGCCCAGCAGGGCGGAAACCTTGGCAAAGGTAAAAACGTTCTGAATCCTTGCCCCGGTTTTCAGGCCGGTTACATTGATGACAGACAGCAGCACCACCACCAGAATCGCAACTAAATTCTGCGTGCTGAGCCCGGTCTCCATATTTCCCAGGACCATGGGGCCGATATGAATGGGCGGCACTCTCCAGAAGTGCACAATCCAGTTGGATGACGAGATCGAAGGAAAGAAGATGCCGAGAAATTTGCCGAAGGCCACGCCGACCGCAGCGATAGTGCCGGTCTGGATCACCAGGAAAAGCGTCCAGCCGTACAGAAATCCCCACAACGGGCCCAGGGCTTCGCGCAGATAAACGTACTGCCCGCCGGCGCGCGGCATCATGGCCGCCAGCTCCCCATAGCTCAAAGCCCCAACGATGGTCAGGAAGCCGGTCACCAGCCAGGCCCCGATCAGCAGCGCAGGCGAATCGACTTCGCGGCCTATTTCCGCCGAAACAATAAAGATGCCGGAGCCGATCATCGAACCCATGACCAGCATGGTGGCGCTGGTCAACCCCAGGCCCTTTACCAGCTCTTTGTCCTGATGGCTATGGACGTCCCAGTCGGTGGCGCCTGCAGGCTTAGGTGGCGTGGTTTCGATACTCACAACCCTCCTTGAGGCTTGTGTGGTCGCGGGCGACCCGCCCGCGGAGCGGTTTACTGTAGCGCCGGCGTCCCGCCGGCTGTCCCGAGGGCGTCCCGCCCTCGCCCGCCAAAACTCAATGGGACTCTATCCTAATATGCGGAGAAATTCCTCTGCTGATTTGCGGGGCTCCCGTATCAAGTCAGATATTACCGCCACCGCATCCGCCCCAGCCTCGATGACCGACCGGCAATTCTCGCGGGCAACTCCGCCGATCGCCACCAATGGCTTGCGAGTTAATGCCCTCGCCTGCCGCACCCCATCGAGGCCAATCACGGGGTCGGGAGTGGCCTTGCTCCGGGTCTCGAAGACCGGACCGATCGCCAGATAGTCCGCACTGGTCTTGTCAGCCTCAGCGAGTTGCTTGGTGTTATGGGTCGAGACGCCCACCCAGAGCCGGTCACCGATCACTGCTCTGGCGCCTTCGGGCGATAGATCATCCTGCCCTACGTGGACTCCGTCGAAGCCCGCAGCCAGGCACAAATCTGCCCGATCGTTCATGATCAATTTGACGGAAGCGGGGAGGCAACGTTTCAGCTCCCTGGCCTGTTCCAGCATCTGGCGGGCATTGCCCGATTTGTTTCGGTATTGCAGGAGCGTAACTCCACCGGCGACCAGTTCGCGGGCTGCCAGGCAAAGGCCCTTTGTATCCGGGAACGAAGACGCATCGAGAATAGCGTAGAGGCGGGGAAGGGGAATCATTGCAGGTTGCGTGGGGCGGGCGCCCTCGCCCGCCGCTTTGACTTAGACTTTACTTACGAAAATTGACCCGTCTTGCAGACCAGCAATCAACATCCAGACAAAACCAAATTCAAGGGCGGCGGGCGAGGGCGCCCGCCCCACACTCCCCTCTCTCTCTCTCTCTCTAATGCTTTTCTGCCTTGCCCTGGGACAGAAATCTTTCTATGAACGTGGTATCCACATTCCCGGCGCGAAAGTCAGGATCGGCCAGGATCCTGCGGTGCAGCGGAATGGTGGTGAAGATGCCCTCGATGATGAACATCTCCAAAGCGCGCGCCATGCGCGACACCGCTTCGCCGCGATCTTTGCCTCGCACGATCAGCTTGGCAATCAGGGAATCGTAATACGGCGGGATCACGCCTTCCGCGTAAGCGGCGGTATCGATGCGCACCCCAGTTCCGCCGGGCGGATTGAACGTGGTAATGCGGCCCGCCGAGGGCGTGAACTTTTCCGGATGCTCGGCATTGATGCGGCATTCGATGGCGTGCCCGCGATGCAGGATGGGGCCGTGCAGCACGTTCTCCAGGCGCTCGCCCGCAGCCAGCAGGATCTGGCTCTTGACCAGGTCCACATCCGTCACCATTTCCGTGACCGGATGCTCCACCTGGATTCGCGTGTTCATCTCGATGAAGTAGAGCCGGCGATCTTCATCCATCAGAAACTCGATGGTGCCGGCGTTCACATAGCCGACGTCGGAAAGCGTCTTGCAAAGGACCTGCCCGATCTGCTCGCGCAGTTCCGGAGTGACCTGGGTGGAGGGAGATTCTTCCAGCAGCTTCTGGTGACGCCGCTGGATGGAGCACTCGCGTTCGCCCAGGCTGACCACGTTTCCATACTGGTCGGCGAGAATCTGGAATTCAATATGACGCGGCCGCTCCACAAATTTTTCCATGTAGAGATCGCCGTTGCCGAACGCTGCCGCCGCCTCGGAGGACGCCGCCTTGAACAGTGCGGGCAGTTCTTCTTCGCTGCGCACAATGCGCATGCCGCGCCCGCCTCCGCCCGCCGACGCCTTAATGATCACCGGGAATCCGACCTGGCGGGCCCATTCCATGGCCTCGCCGTCACTGGCCAGAATTCCGTCCGAGCCGGGCAGAATGGGAACTCCGGCGCGCTTCATTGCCGCCCGCGCTTTTTCTTTTTCGCCCATCAGGCGGGTGATTTCAGGTGGCGGCCCAATGAACTTGATGTTGCAGGTCTCAGCGACTTCCGCGAAGTTGGCGTTTTCCGCGAGCAACCCGTAGCCGGGATGGATGGCGTCCACATTGGCGATTTCCGCGGCGCTGATAACAGATGGAATGTTGAGATAGCTCTGCGCCAGTTGCGGCGGGCCAATGCAAATCGCTTCGTCGGCGAAACGTACGTGCAGCGAATTGCGGTCAGCCTCGCTGTAAATCGCCACCGTGCGGATGCCCAGTTCCTTGCAGGCGCAGATCACCCGCAAGGCAATTTCTCCGCGATTTGCAATCAGTATCTTCTTGAACATGCGTTAGATCGGGCGGCAAGAAACATGTGGGGACAGCCGCCCTCGGCTGTCCGGCGGAGCGACGCTCCGCTATTGTGATTCCCGGCAAAATGCTGTCGAGCGCTGCTCGACCGGACAGCCGAGGGCGGCTGTCCCCACATGATTATTTCTGCGGTCTGATGGCGAACAGCTCCTGCCCATACTCGATCGGCGCATTGTTCGCGACCAGCTTCTTCACGATCTCTCCCGCCACGTCCGACTCGATCTCATTCATCAACTTCATGGCTTCCACGATGCACAGAATCTGGCCGGCTTCCACCATGTCTCCAGGCTTCACGAAGGGCGGAGATCCAGGCGACGGCGACTCGTAGAATGTGCCCACGATGGGGGAGCGCACAATGTGCAGGCCTTCCTCGGGCGCGGGAGGCGCAACGACGGGCACAGAAGGGCCAGCGGGCGGACTGGCGGCGGCCGGCGAAGCGCCGAGTTCCGGAGCCGAAGGCGGTGCCGCTTGCACGGTAAAGAAGCGCGCGTCCGCGGCGGAGGCCGAGGCCACAGCCGCGGTTCCCCGCCTGATCCGCACTTTGACATCTCCGCGCTCCAGTTCGAACTCGGAGATGTCTTTCTCAATTAAGAACTCAATGAGTTCTTTCAGCTCTTTCTGATTCATCGTATGCGCTGATTCATCGTACGGTGGGACCGACTTCTGCCTTCTTGGGCGTCCGCCGGAAGGGCACGATCACTCTGCCCGGAGCACCTCCCGGCGCCCGGGATGACAGCATTTCAAATCGCCACAAGTTCTTTGCTGGTGGGTGTCAAAACCTCGCACCCTCGTTCCGTGACCAAAACCATGTCTTCAATGCGCACGCCCCACTTCCCGGGAACATAAACGCCGGGCTCGACCGTGATCACCATCCCTGGTAGCAAGACCTCAGGCTGTCCGGCAGCCAGGCGCGGCGCCTCGTGGATTTCCAAGCCTACGCCGTGACCCGTCGAATGCGTGAAATGTTTTGCTAACCTACTGCTTTGCAATGACTTGCGGGCGATATGATCGATTTCCCCCGCCTTGATGCCCGGCTTCACACCGTCCACTGCAGCCTGCTGCGCCTGCTGCACCGCCTGGTAAACTCCGCGAGCCTCCACCGAGGGGCGACCCACATATACGGTGCGGGTCATATCGGAACAATAACCCGCGAGTATAACACCGAAGTCGCAGACCACGAACCCCTCGGCTGGGATGGCGGCGCGCGAAGCCCGTCCGTGGGGCAGGGCCGAGCGCGCTCCCGAAGCAATAATAGTCTCAAAGGACATGGCCTCGGCCCCGGCCTTGCGCGCCGCATACTCCATTTCCGCGGCCACGTCCGTTTCGCGGACGCCGGGACGGATGGCCTCAAGCGCGCGGTCGAACAAACTAGAACCCAGATTGACCGCGGACCTAAGGCAGGCAATCTCTTCCTCGCCCTTTATCGATCGAGCCTGCTCAATTAAGGCCGGAGCCTCGCGCAACCGGAGACTTGAGGGCAGAGCCGCTGCGAGCCTGGATCGGGTGGCCACGGTCATGTGGTCACCCTCAATCCCGATCCTGGCCGGGGAAGCCCCACGCCCGCTCTTCGGTTTCGTGGACAACCGGTTCGCGGACAGCCACGCAGCGGCGGCGGCCAGCGGCCCATTGCGCGCGATCACGATCTTCGCCCCTTTCACCTCGGCTCGCGCCTGCCCGGTATAGCGCCCATCGGTAAAGAACACCCGATTCTTTCCTGTGATCACGAGAATGCCCGCGCTGCCGGTGAATCCGCAGAGATAGCGAATATTAGGAGGATGGACGACCAGCAGCGCGTCCAGGTGATGGTTGGAAAGAGAACGCTGCAAGCGCTGTTGACGGCCTCGATGGTCCATCCCAGGAGTTTAGCAACAGCGTGGCGCGCAGGTCATGGCTGAATCGCAGGCGTTGTTCCCAATCACTCTCGGGCTCAGGCCCAAAGGCCCGTCTCGTGACGCAATCTGGCGATGTCCCTGGCGGGCGCGCTCCCGTAGAAGCGGCTGTATTCCCGGCTGAACTGCGAAGCGCTCAGATAACCCACGCGCTGACTCGCCATACCCGCATCCATCATCGTGGACAACATAAGACGCCTCGCCTCCTGCAGGCGCAGCACCTTCTGATAGTGCAGCGGGCTCATCGAGGTGACGGACTTGAAATGCTCGTGGAAAGAGGAAACACTCATGTGCACCATCTCAGCCAGCTCTTCGACCTTCATGGGTTGAGAGAAATTGGCGCGCAGCCACGAAATCGCCTTCGCAACCCGTTGCACGCTGGATTCTGCAAGACCCATTTGAGCGACGCGAACACCAATCGGGCTGCGCAGCAGCCGGATCAGAATCTCATCCATCACCAGCGGGGCTAACAGTTCAGCGTCTCCCGGCTTTCCCAGACACTCCATCAATCTGGTTGCGGCATCAACCATGCTTGCGTCGGCCGGATTGAGGTAAACCGCACTTCGTTCCTGAACCGGTGGCAGGCCGTGAGGGAACACTTTTAAGACCAGCTCTGCAATCTTGTGCGGATCCAGGTCCAGCCTTATAGAGAGATAGGGCTCGGACTGGCTGGCTCGCGTGACTTGTGCAGCAACTGGCAGAGCGACGGAGAACACAATCATTCGCGACGCGTCGTACTCATAGACCTCGTCGCCGACGATGACCGTCTTCGCTCCTTGCGTGACGATACACAACGAGGACACACTGAGCGCATGCACACACTCCTTATTTACTCGGGAATAACGGCTGGCGTGCACTCCAGGAACGCGCAAGTCGAAACTGCCGTCGTGCGGAGCGTAGGCGGCAATAAGGCGGGCCAGCTTAGCGATGTCTGGTTTATTTGGATCCGGCCCGTCAATTGCCTCCCGTAGAGACACGACGTTGCCGTTGCGCTTTACGCCGTCGAGAATATCCCTTTTGCGAATCATTATGGTGCCTCTTGCGCCTGAGCAAGAACGGCCACGTCGAGCCTTGAATAGTACTTCTTCACATCGCCCGCCCCATATTTTTCGCGGAATTTATTGACGACAGACGAGACTCGCGCGGTGTCGGTAATGGGCACAGCCTGAAACTCACCTTGGGCGCCGCGCGCGTCGATCCGAATCGAGGGGTTCTTCAGCACGTTCTTGTACCACTGCGTACTCGATCCCTGCACCGGCAGGAGATAAAGCTGGTCCTCGTCCCATACAAACCATACCGGGTTTGAAATGGCGCGTCCTGATTTTCTCCCGGTCACAGTGATATTGATTTCGCTGGCTCGGGAGAGCCGGTCCCTGAGAGTATCTTCTGGCGCTGGCATATGCACTCCTGATTTTTACGGTGAGTCTGATTCTCTTTTACGGTATTGCTTCTCTCGCTGTATTGCTCCATCCAGTTAACTGCGTTGCCGTCCTTCTTTCGCTCACGCCCTCATTGGAATACCTCTCTGGCCACGGTGATCGCGTTGATCGCGTTTGGCCACCCGGCTTAGAAAGCCAGATGAGTGAATTGATGGGCAGTCCGGCCGGAACAGCTGATCTCGCGGGCCCGCTGGAGGTGAGCGCGCCGATTCGCATCGCTGCTCGTCCCAAGAATCCCGTGCCTTAGCGATTGACCAATTTCTGCAGGGCCTCCGGATACCGCGCTCCCTGCACTGGAATCTTCGCAGTCGCGGTCTCGATCTGGCGCAGATCGTCCGGTGTCAAGTCGACGGCAGCGGCGCCGAGGTTTTCTTCCAGCCGGTGCAACTTCGTTGTGCCGGGGATGGGAACCATCCAGGGCTTCCGGGCAAGAATCCAGGCGAGCGCGATCTGCGCGGGTGTCACTTTCTTTCGCTCTGCGATTTTGCTGACCAGATCCACCAGGGCCTGATTCGCTCGGCGGTTTTCCGGCGTAAAGCGCGGGACAACGTTGCGGAAATCGGTCTTATCGAACTGGGTTTCTTCGTTGATCTTGCCCGTGAGGAACCCTTTTCCCAGGGGGCTGAAGGGAACGAATCCGATCCCGAGTTCCTCGAGCGCCGGCAAAATTTCCTGCTCCGGCTCTCTCCACCACAGTGAGTACTCGCTCTGCAGCGCCGTAACGGGCAGGACTGCGTGGGCTCGACGGATGGTTTGCACGCCCGCTTCAGAAAGGCCGAAGTGCTTCACCTTGCCTTGCTGAATCAGATCCTTCACCGCTCCGGCCACATCCTCGATCGGCACATTGGGGTCAACCCGGTGCTGATAGTACAGATCGATGACGTCGGTCTTGAGCCTTTTGAGCGAGCCCTCGACTGCTTCCTTGATGTGCCCAGGCCGGCTGTCGAGGGCATTCCACTTACCTCCATCTTCCGGATTCGGCGCCCATCCGAACTTCGTCGCGATCACCACCCCATCGCGGAATGGAGCCAGCGCCTCGCCCACGAGTTCCTCGTTCGTGAATGGACCGTACACTTCAGCGCTATCGAAAAATGTGACGCCGCGTTCGACCGCCGCCCGAATCAGCGAGATTCCCTCCTGCTTGTCCACCGCCGGACCGTAGCCAAAGCTCAGCCCCATGCAGCCCAGCCCAATGGCGGATACTTCCAGATTACTTTTCCCAAGTTTGCGTTTTTGCATGATTCCTCATCCTTTCCAAAAGCTATGCGTGCGATGGTGTGCGGAGGCAGCCTAATAGTGTTCCCAGGCAACTCTCCAGTGTTCATCCGGATCGGACGACTTCACGATAAGCTGCTTGCCGGAAAATTCAAATACGCGTGTCAGGTCTTTGCCGATAAGGGAACGAACCAGTGCGCCTTCGACGTGAAAGATGAAGTGATGCGCGGGTTCGTCGATCTCGTACGTGCCAAAGGAAGCCTCGTAGCCTCCCTGCACGTATTGCACCGGCGCGGCGTTGGTCGTTGTGTGCGAGCTGGCCTGCGAACTGGCCTGCGAATTGTTCTGCGGGTTCCGATACATCACTTGCACCGACATGTGGCCGTCGCGGCTATAAACCAGCAGGCCGGTACAGTCAGCCCTGCGAATTTTTCCGTCCGCACCCCGCTCTTCGAGCCAGACGAGCCGCCACGCGCCAATAAGCCGGTTCTGGACGCTCTCGGCACGATCGCGGTCCTGCCTGGCCGATAACGTCGCGGGCGTCATACCGAGGAACAAAGAGACTACGCAGAGTAAGGCCAGTTGTTTCATGCGCTTCTTCGTTGTTTTTCCCACGATTCGAAATCCGTCCAAGGCAGCGTAGCTTGAGCATAGTTTCCAAGAGCTTGGGCTTCTTGCCTATTTCGATGAAGTTGTTGCCGGATTCTCCGAAGTCTAGCAGGCAAGCCATTCGGTTCCTATGGCGTGCAGGCCCAGAGCACGCGGCAGAACTCTGGTGCGATGGCGGGTTTGGGGACAGTGGCACCGGCGAGACCGGTGCGCGCAAAACAAAACCGCCGGACCTGAGTGTTTCAGGAGCCGGCGGCTGTCTTTACTTCTACCTCGTGCTATGTCTGCCGCGACTAGGTCTGGATGATGCGCGGCGTGATGAAGAAGATCAGCTCCTGGTTGGAGGTGCTGACCGATTGCCGTTTGAACAGGTTGCCCAGGTACGGGATGCTGCCCAACAGCGGTACCTGCTGGACGTTGACTGAGTTCTGGGTCTGGATCACGCCGCCGATGACCACCGTGCCACCGTCGGTCACGAGGACCTGGGTGGTTGCCTGCTGGGTGATCAGCGTCGGGTTGCCCTGGACCGTACGGCCGAAGTCAGGCGTGGTGTTTTCCACATCCACGTTCAGGAAGATGGTGCCTTCCGAGGTGATCTGTGGAACCACGGTCAAGCGCAGGAACGCGTCCACATAAGTCACGGTGGGCGGTCCACCCAACTGCGCCTGGGTCACGATGGGTACGCGCACGCCCTGGCGAACCAGAGCCTGAATGTTGTTCTGCGTGACCACTCGCGGACGGGAAAGGATCTTCAGCAGTCCGCGCGACTCCGCCATCGTAAGGATGGCATCAATGCGCACATTGTTGCTGGCATTGACGAAGGTCAGACCGCTGGTCGGGCTGGTGACGGGAAAGTTCGAGAACAGTGGAATCTGGCTTCCCCCCCCGGTGCTGCTGCCGGCTGTGATATAGCCGGGGGTCAGACCGCCCACCGTGGTCGGCGAAGTCCCGACTGCAGAGGCGCCGCCGATCGCGGTTTTTCCATCGCCCCAACCGAAACCAAGCTGGGTTCCGATATCGCGGGCGAAGCTGCGGGTTGCGGCCACGACGCGGGCTTCAATTTCCACTTCCTGGGTCTTGCGGTCGAGCTGGGTCAGGAGGCGGTCGATGGCCGGCATCACCGAAGGAATATCCTGGATGATGAGAGCGTTGGTCCGGTCGTCGGAGATGACGTCGCCCCGCTGGGTGAGGAAATTCTTCACCGTGGGGACCACATCCTTGGAATGGGCATAGCTCAGGAAACGGGTGACCGTGACCTTGTCCACCGCCAGGGCCTCGGCTTCGATCTGGGCGCGCCGGGATTCAGCTTCCTTGCGCATGGTCTCAACTGTGGCGATGCGCAGTACGTTGCCTTCCAGCTGCCGCGACAGATCGTTGTTCTTCAGAACGATGTCGAGCGCCTGGTCCCACGGCACGTCGTCGAGGACGATGGTCAGAGTGCCCTTGACGTTGGGGTCAAGAACAACGTTCAGTCCGCTGATTTCGTGAATCAGGCGGAAGAAATCTTTCAGGTCCACATCCTTCAAGTTCACCGAGATGGGTTCACCGGTGTACTTCGGTCCGGTGATCGCGGGCGCCTGCGCAGCCTGTACTTTCTGCTCGGCAGCCATGTTCACGGCCGGTTGCATACCGCTGGACTGCATGGCCGCGCTGGGCGCAGGCAGCAGATTGCCCTCGGGACGGACGGCAAACTTTCCGGCGGCCGCAGTGGCGCGCGCGGAAGGATCCACCACAGCCGGCTTGGTGTCATCGGACGCGGCTGAATCCTTGGGCCGATAAGAAGGTTCGA
>Ga0068859_100005563_pt1 | contig 12835 bp, 26 predicted proteins | sample KBSSwiS22_FD_66585 | JGI IMG/M metagenome (GOLD analysis project Ga0068859, IMG submission 66585) | Switchgrass rhizosphere microbial communities from Kellogg Biological Station, Michigan, USA - KBS Switchgrass S2-2 | ecosystem: Host-associated > Plants > Roots > Rhizosphere > Soil ... | reverse complement strand
AGGTGGTCGAAGATCGTCATCAGGCGCTCGGCGCGGAGCTGGTAGAGGTTCGCCGCGGCGGTCTCACCCGAGGCCATCGGGGCGCCCTTCGGCACCTTCGTCGCCCACGTCAGGAAGACCTTCGTCGGGCAGCTGCCGATCACCGTCATCAGCGCCTTGGCCTCGTCGTAGACGCAGAAGATCAGGCCGTCGGGTGGCGTCGCCTTCTCAGTCAGGTAGGCCAGATAGGTGACCGAGTAGGCCGGCACGAAGGGGCCTTTGACGATCGTAAAGGTCTTCACGTCGCCGGTGAAGCCGTCGCAGGGGAAGCGGAAATCGGGCTGCCCGTTGACTCCCCCGTCCCACTCCACCTCGATGCCGCGGTGGTGGTAGAGCGAGCGCATGATCGCCTCGCCGAGCACGCCATGCCAGCGCGGCCCCTCCAGCACCGTCCAGCCCCCCAGCCCCCGCTCACGCGCCTCGGCGTCAGCGGCATCGGCGCGGCGCTTGGCGCCAGCGACGATCTCAGGTGGCACCGCCACCTCGTAGAAGCCGAAGGTGTTGAAGGGCATCAGCCGATCCGTCGCTTCACGAAGTCGGTCGATTCCGAGATCCGGTGGTGAGCCGCCCAGTCGGGGCGGCGGCCCTCGTTGGCGGCGTCCTCGACCTCTTGGCGCCAGGCCAGCTTGTCGCGCACCACCTCGGTCGTTTTCGGGATGAAGACGAAGGCCACGTCCTTGCCGCAGCTGACGCCGCGGTCGCCGTTGGGGAGGTCGAGGACGCCGGGCCGTTTCTTCTCCAGCTCGGTCGCGGCTTTGCGCACCTTCGACTTCAGCCGTTCGGCGCGGCCGGCCATGTAGTTCGCGGTGCCGGCGGCCTCGCGCAGCTCCTCGGCGGTTTCGAGGTTGGCGAACTGCCGCTCGGGCGAGAGGTAGCGCGGCAGCGGGCACTCGGCCTCGGCGGGACAGATCCGGCAATGGGCGCCGGGGGTCGCCTGCCACTTCTGCGTCTCCAGGTTGCCGACGAGCCGCTGGAGCTGGAGCGCCAGATCCTCGCGGTAGTGGTCGAGCTGGAGCGGCATCACCTCGATCGAGCGGGTGGTGATCCCGTCGGCGCGCAGCTCACGCGGGAATCCGAGCACGAGCTTGTAGCGGTTGAAGTCGCCGAGCGGCAGCCCGTCGGAGGCGACGCCGAAGTGCGCCAGCGTCGCCAGCATGTTCAGCTGGTAGTTGCCAGCCCACCGCGGGTTGCCCTGCCGGTCATAGCTCTGCCGGGTGAATTCGTCGGAGGTCGGCGGGAACGCCGTTTTCCAGTCGGTGATCTGGCAGACGCCGCCGCCCAGATCCTCGACCATATCCGCGCGGGCGAGCACCTTCCAGGTGCGGCCGTCGGGCAGGGTGATCTCCAGCGTGAAGGTGGTCTCCACGCCGATGATCGTGTTCGGGAAGTAGGTCCCGCGGCACCAGTGATCGACCATGTAGCGGAGGGCGTCGCGCTCGTTGGCCGGCACCTGCGCGGCCGGCGACTCGCGCATCACCTCGTAGAGCACGTCACGGCCGATCTCCGGCGCGATCGACGGCTCGCGCTCGGCGACGATGATCCGCAGCAGGCGATCGACCACCTCGTGGAAGATGCCGCCGCGATTCAGCTCGGCCGAGCCGGCGCCGGAGCGGTATTTGGCGTAGAGATAGCCGGCGCGATCGCAGGCGTCGTGGTGGCGGAGGAAGGTCTGCGAGGGCGTCCACCCCTCGGAAGGCTCGAACGGCTGCTCTACGGGCGGGAGATCGCGCCAGGCGGTCGATCCAGGCGAGTAGTCGATGGCGGTGGTCATGGCTGCGGCTCCTTCAAGGCGAGTTCGGCGATTACGGTGGCGTCTGACTCGTAGGCGACGGCGACGACGGCTTCGAGCGCAAGCTGGTAGCGGGCGATCTTCTTCGCGTCGGCCAGCTCGCGCCGCTGCTGCCGCTCGGCGGCTTCGATCTCGGCGCGGGTCACAGCCGACCGTCCGCGAGGGCTTTCACCCAGTCCTGCACCTTCGTGATCAGCCAGACGATCCAGCCGACGCCGATCCAGCCCCACGTCGGCGCGTTGGCGATGATCAGCGTCACCACGACCATGCCGGTGACCAGGGCGGAGGAGAGCGCGTTGACGATGCGCGTGCGGGTGATGATCGGCCGCCGCGGTGGCGGCGCCGGCTCAAAGGGCAGCGGCGTCATAGCTGCCCCCTCGCGTCCGCTTCGGCTTCGGCCAGCGCCTCGCGCACCGCCTCGGTGTCGATCTCGTACTCGGGGTGCTCCTCGGCCAGAGCCAGCTCGTCGCGCAGCGGCTGCACGTCGTGGGCGTAGCTCGGCCCGTCGCCGAGCGGCCCCGGCTCGGTGGCGTAGGTGTCGGGGAAGTCCCACGGCCAGCGTTTGCCGACGGGCAGCTTAGGCGTCGGCATCGGGATCGCCCTCCTCGGCCGGCGTCTCATCGCCCTCCTCCAGTTTGGCGAGCACCCGGCGCAGATGGTCGGTGCCCTCGGCGACCGAGCCGCGGCGGTCGGCGACTTTCTTGGCCTCCTTCGCGGCGTCCTCGCCGAAGCCGGTGGCGATTGCCTCGTACGCCTCCCAGAACGCCTTCTCGTCGGCGAGGAGTGCCCGCAGGCGGCTCACCGCGAGTTCGAGTTCGACGTGCGAGTGGCCGGCGGCGCGGAGCGAGGAGACCAGCTTGCCCTCGACCATCCGCTCGGGGTTCAGGGCGTTGATTTCCTCCCAGATCGAGCGAGCTTCGGCGCGCAGCTCCTCGGCTTTGTCGTCGCCGAGCTGCGGCGCCTGCTCGGGACCGGTGAGCGCCGCCTTGATCGAGCCGGGCTGCTCGATCTCGCCTTCGACGTAGACCCGCTGGCCGCCGATCACCTCGGGGAAGTAGATCCGCGTGCCCTCGGCGAGCGCCCGCCAGCGCAGCATCTCATTCGGGTGCTTCGTCCACGCGCCCTTGCCCCACAGCCCGGCGCGGACGGCGCGCGCTTTGTCCCATTCGATCTTCGGCCCGACCTCCTCCTCGCCGCGCCAGAAGCTCAGCACCGCCTTCTCGTCGGTTGACTCCTCGACCTTAAAGGCGATCCCCGGCGTGCGGTTGATCAGCGTCCCCAGCACCCGGCCTTCGATGACGAAGTTCACCTTGCCGTCGTTGTCTTCGATCACGTGGATGCCGAGGATCGAGGCCGACGGCGAAAGCCCCATATCCAGCCCGATCATGATCACGACGGCGGCGCGGGCGGCGTTGCGGGCGGAGGGGACCAGCCCCGAGGCGGCGTAGACGTGGCCCAGCTCGATCGCCTGCTGGTAGGAAGGCGACGGGTTGACGCCGATCGCCTCTAGGGCAGCCGGCGAGGGCGCCTGCTCGGCGTCCAGCACCTCGACCGCGGTGGTGGGTTGCTCGCTCATATGCGGTTGTCTCCTTTCCCCGGCGGTGGCCGAGGGTGGGCGATAGAACATCGAACGCGGATCAGACTACCGGCTGAACCGGCGTCAAATCAAGCTTGGGAATCGCTCCAGCAGCGCGCCTTCGGACCAGTCGAAGCCGAAGGCGACCACGCGGCCGGGCAGCTTCTCGTAGGGCACCACGATCTGCTCGCTCGGGAGGCTCACCTGATGGCGGTCGTACCGGCGGTGGTGCTGCTCGCAGGCGTAGCCGCCATTGCGGGAGTCCCATGCCGCGAGCAGGATCAGCTCGTCGCGGCGGCCCTTCGGATACTCGGCTGGGTAGAGGCCGGGCAGCCGCCAGGTAGCGCCGGTCAGCTGCTGCCAGATGCGCGCTTCAACGTCCTGCCGGCGAACGAAGTGGAAGCGTTCGAGCGGCCCCGGCGAGCAGGGTCGTTGCGCCGGATCGAAGTGGGAGAGCCAGCAGTCGAGGAGGGCGCCGGGGTAGGCGAAGGTCATCCGGCGCCGCTCGATCTCGTGCTGTTCATCGACCCCTTCCGCGAAGGCGTCGGTCAGCCAGCGCTCGGCCTTCGGCTTAGCCACGGCGGTCGATGGGGCCGAGGATCGCTTCGACACCGACCTGTACCTGCCCCGGCGAGGAGCCGCCGAAGTAGCGCGCCATCGCCGCGTAGGAGGGCAGGGTGCCCGTCGGCACGGTTCCAATGTCGCCAGCGCCGGGCCAGTAGCCCTCGCGGCGGCGGAAGGCGTAGCAGGCTTCGGCCGCCTCGACCGGCCCCCAGCGCTGGCGCGTCCTCGGCGTGAATTCGACCGGCAGCCCAGCTTCGAGGAAGAGGTCTCGGAGATCGGCGAAGCCGAGGCGCCGCACGACCGGCAGCTTCGGCAGGCCGTGATCGGCGCAGAACTCGCCCGAGCGCGGCGAGCGGCCGTACTGGTCGCGGAACCGCTGCGCTGCGCCGATCACTTGGCTTCGATTCCATGCCTCGCCGGGGGTCGGGGGCGGGGTGAAGCGTGCGTCCTCGTCAACCCCTACACGACCGTGCGCCACCGCCGGCATCGCCGAATCGAGCGGCGAGTCTTCGGTGCCTTCCGTCTCCATGATCAGGTCGAGGGAGAGCGCGCGGCCGCCGCCGCGGTTCCTCGCCCGGAGCTGCATCAGCCGGTGGCTTGCGTAGGTGCTGATCAGCCCGAGGATCGAGCGCGGGTCGCGAGCAAAGACCTCGGCGCGCTTCTCGATCAGCGTGCAGATCACATCGTGCACCGCTTCGGCGGCGTCCCACTCCGAGCCGCCGTCGATCTGGCGGATCACGCGAGCCAGGTCGTGGTAGTCGAACTCGCGCCAGCCCGGATGCCACTCCACCTCGGCCGCGGTTGCGAAGGGATCGGCCATCGCCCCGACCCTACGCCGCCACGTAGCCCGGCCGGCTGCCGCGCCGTTCCATCCGCAGTTCCTCTTCGCGGATCAGCTCACCGCAGTACGCCTCGATCTCCTCTTCGGGCAGCTTCAGCATCCCCGCTAGCTCTAGGGCGGTGTGGAAGCCGCGCTCGGTGACGAGGGCGAGGATGCGTCCCTGCGGCGTGCCGTCCTCGCCGGCTGCGGGGGGATCGGGCACCGGCGGCGGGCCGGCGGGAGCGACCGCATAGCGCGTGGCTTGAAGCTCGCCGGTCCGATTGATCTTGCCTTCCTCCATCAGCCGGCGAGACGCGGTGCGGAACTGGTTCTTCGAGAAGCCGAGCGCGTCGCAGGCGGGAGTGATCCCGGCCGGGCCGTGCTCGCGGAGCCAGTCGAGAAGCTGCTGGCTCCGCTCCAGCGCCGCCGCTGGCGACGTGCTCGCCGACGCTCTCCGCCGCCGAGGTTTCGCGGGTGCGGCCACCGTTGGCGTTGGCGTCTGCCGCTGCACTCCCAGCGCCGCTTCGGCTTTGTCGAGCCGAGCCAGTTCGGCCTCTAGTCGCTTCCGCTCCCCGGCGATCGCCGCGGCAACGGTGTCGATCGCGCCCATCAGTCCGTCACCCGATGGATGCCGGCCAGGTCGAACTCGTAGCGGGCGCCGTCCTCGGGGGCGCCGAAGACCGCGGCGAACCAGTCGTGATCGAAGACGACGGCGTTCGCCGAGCATGCCCAGTTGACCCCGTTCTTCGACTGGAAGATCGAGGCGTGGACGTAGCCCGGCGAGCCGCCGGTGACGTTGATCCGCAGCTTCCGCGGCGCGCGGGCCGCGGCCTCGCGCTCCGCCGTGGTGGCGCGCCGCTCCGCATCGCGGCGGCGCTCTTCGGCGTCCTCCTCGTAGAACTCTTGGTGGCCGAAACCGCTGCGCTCCCGCATTAGATGCTCACCCCCGCGCGGTCGGCGGCGCGCTTCATGGCGTCGGCGAGCAGTTGGGCGGCCTCGGCGCGAACCGCTTCGGCGACCTTGTTCTTCGCCTCCTCCATCGCCTCGGTCAGCTCTTTGCGCAGCACCCTTTCGACCTCGCGGCCGACCATCTGCTCCAGCACGCCCTTTTCGCTGCGGCCGACCGAGTTGCCGCGGGAGAGCTGGCGGGTGACTTCCTCGCCGACGATCGTCCGCAAGGGCACCACCTCGCCCCGCGCCGAACCGTAGGCGTCGCGGCGCTGGACGCCTTCGGCCAGGATCTGCTCGGCGACCTTCGGCGCCACCTCGGCGGCTTCAGCCTCGATGCGGCTCACGATCTCCTCTTCGAGCCGCCGCGCGAGCGCCGTCGGCACCTGCGACTGCTCGCCCTCGGGACCGGCTGCCGTCCACCGACGGAGCAGCTGGTTGGCCGCCTCCTCGATGATCTGCTGCTGTAGGTGCTCGGTGTCGCCGAGTCCGACCGTGATCTGCGTGTCTTCGGCCATAGTCATTCCTCCTCGTGGTAGGGGTGGCCGCCGTCGAGGAAGTCTCGGAAGGCGGCGCGGGTGGGTTCGGGGCCGACCGGCGCCCGCGGGTCGCGGCGCTCCGGCCACGTCCAGTTCTCGGCGAGATTCATCCGCCGGCCGAAGGCGCGGAGCGCCGCCGCCAGCTCCTCGACCGTCCGCGGCGGCGGGCTGATGAACCGCTGGCCGAAGAGCAGGAAGACCGAATCGCCGGGGCCGAACTTGGCCTCGAAGTCGGCCTGCGAGGAGACCAGCTCGCCGGAGAATTCACCCGGCGGGTGGCCGGTCGATCCGAGTGCGGCATCGGCCATCAGCGAGGCGTAGCTGGAGCCGTCGGCCCATGCCCCCGGCGCTTCGTGCGGCAGCCTATGCACGGTCGTCGCCCTCCTCGCCGCCGCGCTCGGGGTTCTCCAGCAGCCGCGTGGCGGCAACATCGCCCGGCTCGATCCCCAGCTGCTCGGCCTTCGAGACCACCATCGCCTCGATATCTGCCCGCGCCCGCTGCACGACGTTCTCGGCGTGCTCGCTTAGGGTCTTGGCGGCGTAGTTCATGTTCGGCGCCGCGTTTCGGATCGTCGCCTCTAGGCTCCGCCGGTTGGCCGCCGTCCGGTGCTCGTTGTAGGTGGCGAAGGCGGTCTGGATTTCCTCGATCGCCTTCTCGGCGGCGTTGCTGACCTCCTCCATCGACTCGGCCAGGCGCGGCTCGTATTCGACGCCGGGCATCCACTCCCGCTCGATCCAGTCGATCGTGCAGGGCACGCCGTCGCCGACGTTCATCGTGGAGACGAAGGAAGCCCACTGGGCCTCGCTCATGGAGACCTCGATCAGCTCCTTCTCGCCGGACTTCCAGTCGTGACCGAGATCCCGCTTGCGAGAGGCGCGGCGGAGACGCACGACGACGTAGTGCTGGTGGCGGATATCGCTATCGAAGAGGGTCGCGCCACGTCCCCCGGCGGAGACCCGGCTAGCGCCGATCAACCCCCAGGCGGGGTGAGTTTCGCGCCCCTTGGCGTCGCGCTCCGGCGGGACCGGATCTGGCCGCGGCATCAGCTCACCTCTTTTCGGACGGTCACTTCGACGCCGGTCTCGGGGTCGGTGTGCTCCCAGCTCTCCTCGGATTCGAGGTCGGCCAGGATCACGTCGGCCTTGACGCCGGTCAAGTCCTCGGCCTGCCCGGCGGCGGCCTCGATCTTCAGGGCGGCGTATTCGTCATCGGTGCCGAGATACGGGTTCTCGACCGTGACGCGCCAGGGTCCGAATTCGGTCACTGGCCCAGCTCCTTTCGCTTGCGGTAGGTCTCGGCCTTCACCGGGTGGATGACGATCGAGCGGGGGTTGGCGGCAGCGAGGTGCGCGACGTGCTCGCCGAGGTGCCGTGGGTGGAGGAACTGTCGGTACTCGGTCGCGCGGCGAGTCACCTGCTCGCCGCCCTTCTGGGTGGTCTTCGTGGTGGTGATCCGGTAGTGGAAGGCCATCAGCTCGTCGCCTCCAGCTCGCCGAGGAGCCGCGCCCTGCGGTACTCGTGGGTGGGATTCGGTCGCTGGCCGCAGATGGTGACGCGGATCTTGCCGCCGCGGGCGCCGCTCAGGCGCAGGTAGGCGCCGTCGGCGATCTCCTCCTCGACCTCTTCGCGCAGATCGTCCAGTTCGGCCAGCTGGCGGCCGCCGAGGGCGATCACGACGCCGGCCCCATGATGTTCGCTTGATCGACGTAGACCGTCGTCGCCTCGCGCTCGTTGTCGCGCTCGGTGAAGACGGGCACGTAGACCCGATCGTTCGCCTCGATTGCCGGGCCGTTGACCATGCCTTCGGTCACGACCAGCTCGTCGGAATCGGAGGAGACGTTGCCGGTGTCCACGAAGCGAACCCGGTCTCCGGGGGTGTAGGAAGGCATCGTGGCTCCTTTAGCCGTGGGATAGAACACGGCCGGAGCCTATCGAGCCGCTGAACGGGTGTCAAGCGCAGCGAAGGCGCCCCGTAGGACGCCCTCGCTGACCGCTTTGGCCGCTTACTGCCGGGCCTTGCCCGACTGGACCGGGGGTACTCGCCACGCGGCAACCCCTTGGCAGCTTGACTACTGGCCCGAGGAGAGTCCCCCCGGCGTTGCCGGCGGAGGTCTCGGGGTGGTCGGCGCTTGGCCGGCCGGTGGCAGCGTGGTCGGGAACTTCTCTTCGATGACCTTCTGCACGATCGCGTCGATCGCATCGGGTGGTAGCCCGGTGACCTTCGCCGCCTCGTACTTGCCGCGGTTGAACAGCCAGACCGCGATGCCGACGGCGACGGAGATGATCCAGGCGGCCACTTCGCCGGTGTCGAGATCGACGCCGAACCACGCCTTCGCCTTGACGCCGACGAGCGTGGCGAGCGCGGTCGCGAGCGGCAAGATTAGGAACGCCACCCAGCGGCCGATGAAGCTGGTCTCTGCCTCGTGTTGCATCCTTCCCTCCTTCCTATTGCTTGGCGAGGATGAAGTAACGCTGGCGTTCGCCAGAGCCGAAGAGGAAGACCGTGCCGGCATCCACCGGCGCCGAGCCGTGGCCGACCGTGCGCATCGAGTCGATGAAGTTGCCGTCGGCGTCGATCGTGGGGCACCAGCCCTCGGTGTGGTGGCCGTCGCCCCAGCCGTAGACGATCACCGCGGGTCGGCGGGCGGCGAGCATCTGCTGAAGCGAGACCTCTTTCCAGCGGCCATGCGCCTGCACCATCGTGCCGGTGAAGCCGCCGGTGAAGTCGGTCCCGTTGATATCGGGGAAGCCGCAGCTCTTCATGAAGGCCGTCTGCGTCTGGGAGCAGTCGGAGCGCTCGCCGGGCGCCTCGCCGGGGTGCAGCGGGTGATCCACGTCCCAGCCGCCGCTCATCGAGTAGAAGTTGCGGCGCCCCTCGGGCAATCCCTTGGAGCAGTTGAGCGCCGCCGTGTTCAGGCACAGCAGCCAGACCTCGAACTCGTCGTCGCCGGTGACCGTGTTGCCCTTGACGGTCGGCCCGAACTTGGCGATCTGCTTTTCGATCGTCTCGATTGAGTCGTCGGTCTTCTCGATCGACTTGGACCGGCGGCGGGCGGCGCCGCGATGTTCGACGGCGCGGGCCTTTTCCTTCTCGGCCTTGGCGTCGAAGCGCAGCGCCTTCGCGTCCTTACGTTCGGCACGGCGCCGGAGCCGTTCGCCCTTCGCCACGTTCTCGGTGGGGCCGTACTTGAAGCACTTGGCGGCTTCGGCCCGCAGGGCGTCGGCCTTCTCGCGCGCCGCCTCGGCCTGTTTTTCGGCGCGCACCTGCCCGTTGTGGCGGGCGGTCATCCGGCGCACCGCCCGGTCGCGGAAGGCGGTCTGGATTCCCTTCGTCTTCAGCAGGCCGGCGAGTTTTTCGCGGAGCTTTGCGAGCACGTGCTGAAGACTAGACCGGCGTCTAGCCCCCCTAGTCGCCGAGCGGCAGCACGACCGTCCCGGTCAGCGGCAAATTGATATGCGTGCCGCACTCGCGATCGGCGTAGCTGACGGTGATCCGGTGGACTGCGCGCCGCCGAGCCGAGGCGACCAGCTTGGCGTATTCGGTGGGGTCGATCTGCGGGAAGACTTTGGAGCGATTGAGCGCCGCCGTCTGCGCGATGTTTTCCTCCTGTTCTTCACGCAGCGCCGCGCGAAGTAGGTTGCCGGAGACGCACCCCTCGTAGCGAGCGTTTTCGATCCGAGCGAAGCCGAGCGAGAGACCGAAGACCAACAGGACGAACGCGACCGAGCCGGCGTAGTCGCGCCACCATCGAGCGAACCGGCCCCGCCGGGAACCTGGAGGAGCCTTGCGGAAGACCACGCTGAACACCTAGCCGCCGTGCTGTGCGAGGGTCGCGAGGAGAGCGATCGAGGCGACGACGAAGACGTAGAGGAGGATCAGGCGGATGCCCCCGAGTGGGTGCGGGTGGTGCCTGTCAGGGTGCATCGTCGTCTTCCTCGGCATCGCGGCGGGGCCGGCGGTTGATCTGGATCTGACCTCGGATGACCTCGGGTCCGAAGAACAAACCTAGCAGTAGTAGGTAGGCACCCATCGGCGCGCGGAAACCGACCGTGGCGAGCAGGTACACGAACCCGACGACGGCGAGCGAGCGGCAGAGCCACGTCCACCATTCCTCTGCTCGGCCGGGTTTCACTATCGCCATTCCGTTCACCTCCGCGCGGCTGGTGCGCGCTTGGCTCACTTTGAGCATACGGGCGGTTTGCACTACCCGGCCGCGCTTGCCGGCGCACCGCGGGTCGGGTACCTTTACGGCGCCTTGGAGAGCGGGTTTGACGAGCTGCTGGACACCCTCGCCGCGATCGGCGCGGACGGTCTGGCTCTCCCCGGCGTAGACGAGCCGATGGCGCCGGCACGCTACGTCCGCACGATCCTCGCTGGCGGCCGCGAGGAGGGCTGGGACTTCGACCGCTCGTGGTCGGCGGCGATCAACCGCCTCCAGCCGACGCTCACCGATGCCGGAGCGATCGACCTAGGCGCCGCCTCCCAGCTGCGAGAAGAGCGGGCGCTGCTGGAAGACCAGCGCGGGCTATTCCGTGCGGCCTTCGAGCAGCGCCCACCCACCGCTCGGGAGCGTGCAGAATCTCTTGCAGGATCGTGGCGGCGCGAGGCGACGGCGAGGAGATTCCCGATCGCCGACGAAGCTGCCTGACGTGATCGACCTACTCGCCCACCTTGTCGTCGCCGCCGTAGCGCTCGGGCTTGCCGCCCTGATCGTCCGCGGCGCGACCACCGACTAGCCCCCGCTGGGAGGAAGTTCTGCGGGGGCGCAGGCGCGCCCGCTCGGCGCGTCGCTGGCTCCGCGGCCCCCCGGCGTGGGATTGGGCGCGCCGGGGGGTGCGGGGCTTAGAACGGCTTACGCGGCGTCGGGCCGGCGGCGCACCGAGACCACCTCGGCGCTCTGCACCTCGGAGACCTCGGGCTGACCGGCGTCGCCGTCACTGAAGATCCGCTCGGCGGCCGCGGCGTCCTCGGCCTCGACCACGTAGACCTCGCGAGCTTCGCCGTGCACCTCGATCTCGTAGATCGCCATCAGACCTCCCTCCCCGTCTCGGCCAGGATCTCCATGATCCGCACGATCCCGGTGTCAGCGTCGGCGCCGTTGCAGTCCACGCCGATGCAGACCCGCTGGATCTGGTCGAGCGCGGTGCCGGCGTCGAGCCGGGTCATGGCCGCGGTGCGTGAGTAGAAGTGCTCGACGGCGCCGCGCACTTGCCGCTCTTGCACCAGCTCGACGGCGCCGAGCTGCTGCAAGCGCTTCACGTGGTAGCTGACGTTGTGCAGGTGCTCGCCGATCGCCGTCGCCAGCGCCTGCGGGCTGCGCGGCTCCTCCTCGGCGAGCAGCGCGAGGATCTTCGAGCGGAGCGGGTGCGAGTGCGTCTTGGCGGCCAGGGTCTCCATCACGCCCTCCCCGTCTCACGCACGTAGGTCGCCTCGTTGATCCGCACGGCGCTCGCCTTCGTCACCTTCGGGCGAGCTTCGAGGCTGGCAAGTGCGGCGTCGAGTTCGGCCTGATCGGCGAACTCGTTGAAGGTGATCAAGTCGCGCTGGCCGGGGATCTGCGCGACGAGCCGGTAGAAGCGGTGGAAGGGCGCGGTCATCACGCCCACACGAACCCTTCGACCGGCGGCTCGCCAGCGGCGCGATCGGCGTCGGTGATCTCGTCGGCGCGGATGATCAGCACGTCGGGCCGGGCGGCAAACTCCTCGACCGTCTTGACCGGCCCGCGGGCGTAGCTGCTCTCGCCCCGGTGGAAGGAGCTGGCGGCCTCCAGCGTCTCGGACTCCGAGACCGAATAGTCCTCGCCGCAGCAGGTGCACGACACCCGGTCGGGGTTGTGGCGGAACCGGGCGTAGAAGATGCGCCGAGCGTCTGCTTCGGGCGCCTCGATGAAGATTTGCTCGTAGGGCGCCTCCTTCGTGCCGCCGCCCGAGTGCATGTCCCAGAAGTGGGTCCAGGGCATCAGGGTCTCCTCTCGATGGTGGGATAGAACACGCCCGAGAGGCTAGCCGATCGGCTGAACGGGTGTCAAGCGCTATTCGTGGGTGCGGACGGCGAACCACGTCGCCGATTTCGTGCGCACTTTCAGCCAGGTGTTGTATTCGACGGTTTCCCGCATCGTTTTCCAGCTCCACACCGAGGCTGAGTTGAAGAAGAGGAGGATGCCGATCGGCTTGGCCTCGCGTTCGATTTCGGCTTTCGATTCCGCCGATTCGGGCGTCTCGCCGGTGATCGTTTTCACCGCGAGTTTCCACGCCGAGCCGGTGTAGCGCTCGGTCACCGTGACCGTCTTCGTCCCGGTCAGCCGGCGTTTGGCGACGGCTTCGAGGTAGGGCACCGTGCCGCGTTCAAAGTTCGCCGGGTTGGCGATCGCTTCGCGCTTCTGCTGCTCGGTCATCGACGGGGTGATCGGCGCCCCGTCGAACTGGGCGAGCCAGTCCAGCACCTCGGCCGGTGCGTTGGCCGGGTCGAGCACGAGTTCCCACGGCACCGAGGGATCGTCGGAGGGGACGATGTATTCAAAGAGCTGGGAGAGGCCGGCGGCGGTGAGCGCCATGCAGAG
>Ga0068859_100005559_pt1 | contig 12838 bp, 11 predicted proteins | sample KBSSwiS22_FD_66585 | JGI IMG/M metagenome (GOLD analysis project Ga0068859, IMG submission 66585) | Switchgrass rhizosphere microbial communities from Kellogg Biological Station, Michigan, USA - KBS Switchgrass S2-2 | ecosystem: Host-associated > Plants > Roots > Rhizosphere > Soil ... | reverse complement strand
AGCTCGGCAACCCCTTCCAGGCCCGTCGTCCGCTGCACCAGCTCCACGCGTTCGATTCTAATCGAACACACCGACAAAACAAGGCCAAACGATCAATCCAACGGCAAATTCACGCGCCGCTGAAGTCGCGGAACGCTCCGTCAGCAATGACCGGCACGACAGCACTGCTGTCGATCTCAAGGGCGATATCAATGTCGTCGCTGAAGCCACTTTCAGAGAGTTCGAGGCCGGAGGCAGACGCGCGCACCGCGGCATCGAGCGAAGGCGTGGATTCGAATGCGCGAAGCGTGGCCGACGCCTCGGGTGACAAGCGGTAGTCGCCCAATGCACACATCCTCGAGAGGACTGCGCCCGCGCCAAGAAGATCCTCCAGCGCAGGACGAAGTGAGCCGTCCGGCCACCGCTCACCGGCCGCTATCACCGTCACCGCGGTGTGATCGTTTGCGTGTAACCAGGTAGAGACGGCAGCAGCGTTTCGCAGGCACGCCGCGATGACGAGGCCGCTCGCCGACGCCGCGATAGCGGATCCGTTGGGCGATGGAAGCACCAGTCGCGGCACGGCCGGTGCAGCACGCAAGGCTGCGGGGGACAACGACCACGGGTTATCGGGGGACACCTGACGGCGCCCGACCGCAACCGCAGCACCGACCTCACCGGCCAGGACCTGGGCCCGACCGTCCCGCCAAGCTGCGGGGTATACGGCCGTCCCGCGGTCAATCGCGACCGAGACAGATGTGGTGAAAGACAGGACGTCGACGATCACAAGCGTGCCCGCCGATCGCCCGACAGCAGCGGCGCCGGCCGGGCCCCAATCGAAGCGCAACTCGTACCCTGCCTGTTGCATTGCATGGGCCGTCACGCAGAGAGCCTCGCACCCGTGCCTCGGGGCGTACTCATCGCTGGCAGACTCGGGCGGGTGCGCACGCTCTATGTGAACGGCCGGATCTACGCCAGCGGTACCGGCAGCCCCGACCCGAGCGCCATGCTCGTCGAGGACGGCATGATCACCTGGATCGGGCAGGACGACGGTGCGGGCCAGTACGTCGGCATCCCGACCGTCGACCTGGATGACGCGTTCGTCGCACCCGCCTTCGTCGACGCGCACGTGCACACCACGGCGACCGGTCTCGCGCTGACCGGACTCGACCTCAGCGGGACCCGCAGTCTCACCGAGGCCCTCGACCTCGTCGAGAGGGCGGCCAGGCAGGGACGTGGCAGGCCGATCCTCGGTCAGGGCTGGGACGAGACCCGCTGGCCTGAGCAGCGCCCTCCGACCGCCGCCGAACTGGACCGCGCGAGCTACGGCGGATCCGTGTACCTGTCCCGCGTCGACGTGCACTCGGCCGTCGTCAGCAGCGCGCTGATGGTCGCGGTTCCCGGCCTGCGGGACCTCGCCGGCTTCCGTCCGGACGGCCTGCTCGTCAGCCCCGCGCACGACGCGGCGCGCACCGCGGCGCTCGCCGGGCTCACCGCCGGGCAGATCCAGGACGCGCAGCGGGCCGCCCTGACGCACGCCGCCTCCCTCGGGATCGCGTGCGTGCACGAGATGGCGGGACCGGCGATCTCGGGCGCTGAGGATCTGACCGGGCTGCTGGCGCTCGCCGCAGACGAAACGCTCCCGGAGGTCATCGCCTACTGGGGCGAGCTGTTCGGCGCCGACACCGCGAGGCAACTCGGCGCGGTCGGCTGCGGGGGAGACCTGTTCTGCGACGGTTCCCTCGGCTCGCACACCGCGGCTCTGCGCGACCCCTACGCCGACGACCCGCACAACCACGGCGACCTGCACTACGACACCGCCGAACTCGCCGAGCATCTCGTGCAGACGATCGAGGCGGGCCTGCAGACGGGCTTCCACGTCATCGGCGACGCGGCGCTGGACCAGGTGCTCGACGCCTACGACGCGGCGAGCGCGAAGCTCGGACGGAACGCCGGCGCAGGGCAGCGTCTGGAGCACGTCGAGTTCGTCCGGGACGTGCCGCGGCTGGCCACGTCCGGCCTGCTCGCGTCCGTCCAGCCCGCGTTCGACGCCTTCTGGGGCGGGACGGACGGGATGTACGCGGACCGTCTGGGTGCCGGACGGGCGCTGGGCCTGAACCCGTTCGCCGCGATGGCGGCCGCGGGAGTCCCGCTGGCCTTCGGCTCGGACGCGCCCGTCACCCCGCTCGCGCCGTGGGAGGGTGTCCGCGCCGCGGCCTACCCGCACAGCCCCGCGTCCGGCATCAGCCCCCGCGCCGCCTTCGTCGCTCACACCCGGGCGGGTTGGCGGGCCGCCAACCGGCACGGCGAGGGCGTCCTCACCCCCGGCGCCCCGGCCACCTTCGCGATCTGGCTTGCCGGCGGCCTGGGCGTCGACGCGCCGGACGAGCGGGTGCAGCGCTGGAGCACCGATCCCCGCGCCAATGTGCCCGGCCTGCCGGACGTCCAACCGGACGCGGACCTGCCCAGCTGTCTGGCCACCGTCCGCAACGGGACGCCCATCCACGATACGGGCCTCCTCGGGGGATAATCGTCCGATGCCGACCATCGGGGAAGTCTCGCCGGGGGGCCCCGTACGCGTCAGGTGGGCCGCGCTCGCCGTCGTGGTGGGTGGGATCGCCGCCGCCTATGCGTTCCCGCAGGCGGGCATCTGGCCGCTCGCCTTCGTCGGCGTCGCGTCGCTGAGCTGGGCCGTGGACGGGCGCCGCAGCCGCACCGGCGCCTGGCTGGGTCTGCTCCACGGCCTGGCCTTCTTCGGGCCGCTGCTGCACTGGACGGGTATCTACGTCGGCCCCGTCCCGTGGCTGGCGCTGACTGTCCTGCAGGCGCTGTTCTACGGCCTGCTCGGCGCAGTCCTGCCCCGTCTGCAGCGGCTGCCGTTCGCGGTCTTCTGGGTCGCCGCCGGCTGGGTCGGCATGGAGTTCCTACGCGGGCGCATCCCGTTCGGCGGCTTCCCCTGGGGGCGGCTCGCCTTCAGCCAGGTCGGGTCGCCGCTGAAGTGGTTCATCGCAGTTGGCGGTGCACCGTTCCTCAGCTTCGCCGTCGCGCTCGCCGGAGCCGCCATCGCCGTGGCGGTCCTGCACGCACGTCCGTTCTCCGTGCTGCGCCTCGCTCCGTCCATCGCAGTGATCGCGGCCGTGCCCCTGGTGGGGCTGGCACTGGGCCCGGCGCTGCACGTGGATGCCGGCGCGCCCTCGCTGAAGATCGCGGTGATCCAGGGCAGCGTCCCTGACCGCGGGCTGCAAATGGGCGACCGCGCCCGGCAGGTCCTCGACAACCACGTGAAGGTCACCCTCGATCTCGCTGCGAGGGTCAAGGCCGGGCAGGCGCAGCAACCCGACCTGGTCCTGTGGCCGGAGAACGCCAGCGACGTCGACCCGTTCGTCGACCGGTCCGCGTACGACGAGATCGACAACGCGGTCAAGGCGATCAACGCGCCCGTCCTGGTCGGCGCGATCCTGGACGCGCCCGGCGGCAAGCGCTGGAACGCCGGCATCCTCTGGACCCCGCAGGGCGGGCCGGGGGAGCAGTACCGCAAGCGCCATCCCGTGCCGTTCGCGGAGTACATGCCCCTGCGCAGCCTCGCCGAGACCTTCAGCGACGCGGCCAAGCTGGTCACGAACGACATGCTCGCCGGTGGTGGGACGGGACTGCTGAACGGGGGGCCGGTGAAGATCGGCGACGTGATCTGCTTCGAGGTCGCCTACGACGACCTGGTCCGCTCGTCCGTCGACGCCGGCGCGCAACTGCTCGTGGTCCAGACCAACAACGCCACCTTCGGACACACCTCCGAGACGTACCAGCAGTTGGCGATGACGCGGCTGCGTGCCATCGAGACCGGACGCACGACCGTGCAGGTCTCCACCACCGGCGAGTCCGCGATCATCGACCCGAACGGCCACACGATCTCCGCCTCCGGCGCCCTGTACGAGCCCGCGACCCTGACCGCCACCGTCACGCCACGATCCGAGCGAACGCTGGCAACGCGGCTGGGCGCCGGGCCGGAGTACGTACTATCGACGCTCGCACTCCTCGCGCTCGCGTGGACGCTGCGGAACTGGCGGCCCGCATTTCCCCGGCGGCGCCGGCACCTCGACGACGACCCGTCCGCGGATCAACCGAAGGAGCTACTGCCCACGTGAGGACCGAACGGGTGCTCGTGATCATCCCTACATACAACGAGGCGGACAACGTCGAGGGCATCGTCGGCCGCGTGCTGGCCGCCGTCCCGACCGCGGATGTGCTGGTCGTCGACGACGGCAGCCCGGACGGCACCGGAAAGATCGCCGACGCGCTGTCCGAATCCGACTCCCGGATCAAGGTGCTGCACCGCCTGGCGAAAAGCGGGCTCGGGGCCGCCTACATCGCCGGCTTCGACTGGGGTCTGGACGCCGAGTACGACATCCTGGTCGAGATGGACGCCGATGGCTCGCACCGTCCCGAACAGCTTCCCCGCCTGCTGGCCGCCCTGGACCACGCCGATCTCGTCCTCGGTTCCCGCTGGATTCCCGGGGGAGAGGTCGTGAACTGGCCCAAGAGCCGGGAGTTCATCTCCCGCGGTGGCAGCCTCTACTCGCGGCTCGCGCTGGGCCTGGCGATCCGCGACCTCACCGGCGGCTACCGCGCCTTCCGGCGGGCGACGCTGGAGGGCATCGACTTCCGCTCGGTCGAGTCCCAGGGCTACTGCTTCCAGGTCGACCTGGCCCACCGGGCCGTCCAGGGCGGGTACCGGATCGTCGAGGTCCCGATCACCTTCGCCGAGCGCGAGCGCGGCGAGTCCAAGATGAGCGGCACCATCGTGCGCGAGGCCCTCGTCCGCGTCACCACGTGGGGCCTGGAGAAGCGCTTGGCCCAGGCCAAGGCGGCCTGGGCCAAGTGTAAGCAGCGCTAGGTTTCGAGGATCCTGCCTCGCACCTGAACCAGCGACTACGCAGTCTTCGTGCCGCCGCGACGGGCACGCAGGACGTCCAGGCGTTCCTCGAGGACCTCTTCGAGGTCCGCGATGGTGCGCCGCTCCATCAGCATGTCCCAGTGTGTACGGGCGGGCTTGGTCTTCTTGGCCTCGGGCTCGGGGCCGTCGATCAGCGTGCCACTCGTACCGTCCAGACGGCACTCCCACGTATGCGGGATCTCCGCCTCCTCCGAGAACGGGACGGAGAATTCGTGGCCCTTGGGGCACTTGTAGGACGCGACGTTGCGGGGGGCCGGCTCGGCACCATATTCGGTTTCGTAGCTGATGGCGCCCAGCCGACTGCCGCGCAGAGTCCGGTCTGCCATGACGGAACCTCACAAACATTGGGGAAAGCGGGCGAGCATACGCCCTTGTTCACTGTCGTCAACGGGTGGGGCGTAATGAAGATTCCCCAGCGTTGCGAATTTGTCTCGGATCGTGAGACTAACGCTCAGGAGTGTGACAGTCAGACGTCCAGGGCAAGCTGACCGTCCGGGTGCTGGGACGGTCCGAGGTCGCCGTGCCGGTGGTGCATCCGGCAGAGCACCTGATAGTGCACGGCCGCGGCGGCGGAGGCGTCCGTGTCGGCCACGACCACGGTGGCACCCTCGCGGACGACCCGCCCGTCCACCACGCGCGCATTCATCATCCCGGGACGTCCGCACCAGCACAGCACCTCGACGTGCACCGGGATCACCTCGTCCGCCAGCTCCACCAGGCGCTTGGCCCCCGGCAGCAGCAGCGACCGGAAGTCCGTCATCAGGCCGAAGCAGTAGACGTCGACGTGGTAGTCGTCGACGAGCTCGGCCAGCTGGTCGACGTGCGCGGCTGCCAGGAATCCGGCCTCGTCCACGATCAGGTAGTCCAGCGGGCGTCCATGCGCCCACTGCGAGCGGACGAGCTGACGCAGGTCCGTGTCGTCCATGACCTCGACCGCGTCCTTGGCCAGGCCGACGCGGGTAGTGATGGTCGGCAGGCCGGAACGGTCATAGCGGGTCAGCAGCAGCCCGTGCCGGCCCTGCCGGGCGTGGTTGTGGTTGATCTGCAACGCCAGGGTGGACTTGCCGCAGTCCATCGGGCCGTGGAAGAACAGCAGCCGCGAGGGCATCGGCATCGCCCGACGGTTGCCCGCCGCGGGGACCGCGGCCAGGGCGCTGGGGACCTCCGGGTCGGTGTCGGGCACCGCTTGAACCTACCGGTCACGAGATGTCCACCCCGGTGACGTAGAAGTACCCGTCCGACTGCTGCTCGACGTCAACGGTCACGACCGTCCCGTCCGGCGCGTCGAACTCGAACGGCGGCTCGAAGGTGCGCGGGATAACGCCGGAGGAGATCAGGTCCAGGTCACCGACCTCGTGGGTCGTGGCCTCGTCCACGGCGCCGTTCCACACGCACTCGGCCGCGGCGGACGGCAGGACGGACGCCATCGTCACGTACGTGACCGCGGTGATCAGTGCCGACCGGCTGGCGCACCTGGTCAGGCTCGTCGGGAACGACGGCAGGTCGGTCGGGAACGACGGCAGGTCGGTCGGGAACTGCGGCAGGTCGGGGATGGGCAGGCCGCCAGCGGTGGGGCCGCCGGCCGGCGGGGACTGCGGCTCGGGTGTAGCGGAGTCCGGCAGGCTGGGCTCAGGAGTGGGGAACTCCGACGCCTCGGGGGCGGTGGCGGTCGTCCCGGCCGGTAGGGCGGCGGGGGACTTCGCGTCGTTCCCGCCGAGGCCGGCGACCAGCGCGAAGACGATGACGCCGACCAGCGCCAGGACGGCCAGCGCGATCCCGCCGAACTTCAGCAGGTCGCGGCGGCTGCGCCGGCGGTCCTCGGCGGACGGCATGAGCTGTGGCGCTGGGGCCCAGCCGCCGTGGTCGGGCCCGCCGGGGCCCAACTGGTCCTCGGTCGGCGGCGCCCACACGATCTGCGGCGGCGTCTCCGGCGGCTGGGTCATGCCGCCCAGCGTAGATACTGGACGCATGACCACTCACGAGGTGTTCAACCAGGTCCCGCCGCTGGACGGCCACGACCTCGCGACCTTCCCCGCGCTGGTCGAGGGCCTGCACCGCGAGGGCGCCGGCTGGGCCGAGGCCGAGGTCCGGGAACTGGGCCTGCGCGGCGGCAGCGAACCGGCCCGCACCTGGGGCAACGTCGCCGAGAAGCTGCCGCCCGTCCTGAAGACCCACGACCGGTACGGCAACCGGATCGACGAGGTCGAGTACGTCCCGGAGTACCACCAGCTCATGCAGGTCGCGGTCGAGCACGGCTTGCACGGTGCGCCGTGGGCCGACGGGCGCGAGGCGGCGCACGTCGCCCGTGCCGCCAAGCTCATGGCGTGGGGGACGGCCGATGCCGGTCACCTCTGCCCGATCTCGATGACCTACGCGGTCGTCCCGGCGCTGCGCACGACCCCGGAACTGGCGGCGCAGTACGAGCCGCTGCTCACCAACCGCGTCTACGATTTTGGGCTCCGCGCGCCCCTGAGCAAGGCCGGCCTGATCGCGGGCATGTCGATGACCGAGAAGCAGGGCGGCTCGGATGTCCGCGCGAACACCAGCCGCGCGGTCGCCAACGCGGACGGCAGCTTCAGCCTCACCGGGCACAAGTGGTTCACGTCCGCCCCGATGTCCGACCTGTTCCTGACCCTCGCGCAGACCGAGGAGGGGGTCTCCTGCTTCCTCGTCCCGCGCGTCCTGCCCGACGGTTCGCGCAACGCGTTCGCCCTGCAGCGCCTCAAGGACAAGCTCGGTAACAAGTCCAACGCGAGCAGCGAGGTCGAGTACGACGGCACGCGCGGCTGGCTGGTGGGCGAGGCGGGGCGCGGGGTGAAGACGATCGTCGAGATGGTCAACATGACCCGGCTGGACTGCGCCCTCGTCGCCGCGGCCGGCATGCGCCTCGGGACGGCCCACGCCGTGCACCACGCCACGCACCGCAGCGCGTTCGGCAAGCGACTGATCGAGCAGCCGGCGATGGTGAACGTGCTGACCGACCTGGCGATCGACTCCGAGGCGGCCACCACGGTCGTCATGCGGCTCGCCGGCGCCACGGACCGCTCGGCGCGCGGGGATCTCGGCGCGACGGCGTTCCGGCGGCTCGGCCTGGCCGTCACGAAGTACTGGCTCTGCAAGCGCTGGTCGACACACGCGGCCGAGGCGCTCGAGTGCCTGGGCGGCAACGGCTACGTCGAGGAGTCGGGCCTGCCGCGGCTGTACCGCGAGGCGCCGCTCGTCTCGATCTGGGAGGGCTCCGGCAACGTCGCGGCCCTGGATGCGCTGCGCGCGATGGTCAAGGAGCGGGACGCGGTCGACGCCTTCCTCGGCGAACTGGAGCTCGCGACCGGTGCGGACACCCGGTACGACGACGCGCTGTCCTTGCTGCACAAGCAACTCGGCAACACCGAGGAACTCGAGTACCGGGCTCGCCGCGTGGTGGAGCAGATGGCGCTACTGCTGCAGGCGGCCCTGCTGCTGCGCCACGGTGACCAGGCGGTCGCCGACGCCTTCGTCGTGTCCCGCCTCTCCGGCGACTGGGGCGTCGCCTACGGCACCCTCCCCACCGGTCTCGCGACCGGCCGGATCCTCGACCGCGCAGTGGTCATCTGACTTGAGCCAGTGGGGTGAGAACCCCGGCGGAGCCCAACGCGACCACAACATGCCGCCAGCGAGCTTCGGCCGATGACGGCCCTGAGGGACGAAGGGCCTTGAGTCGGTCGACCGCGGCTACGAAGCTAGCCGGTGGGGGGAGGCGCCCAGCAGGACTTCCTGGGGGCGGGCGAATACCTGGCCGTCGGGGAGGATCTCGCCGAGGTCCTCGAAGACCACGACGCCGTTGCACAGCAAGGACCAGCCCTGCTCGGGGTGCGCGGCGATGACGTGGGCCGCGTCGCGGTCGCGTGCGTCGGCGGACGGGCAGATGGGTGTGTGCGTGCAGTGGCGTGCCGGGGTGGCCGGCGTGCTCTCGGTGCTCATTGTGTGGGTCCTGTAATCGCTCTCATGGTGCGTTTCCGGGGTTCAGTCTGCTCCCACCATCGACCAGATTGTGATCCAGGTTAAATCGTTACCTGGCCGAGATGCGAACATCAGGTGCGTCCCAGCTTGTCCTGGGCCTCGCGCAGGGCCCGATCCCGCGGCAGCCAGTCGGCGAAGACGGCCGGAAATCCGGCGGCCACGGCCGCCTGCACCACCTCGGCGTCGTCGTCGACGAAGCCGGCGATCCCGCGCGGCCCCAGCCGCCGCAGCTCCTCGAGCTTGTAGGAAGCGGCCGGGCGGTAGTCGCCGTCCGGCCGCATCAGCAGGTCCCCGTCGGGCAGGCCCTGGCGGTCGAGCCAGGCGCGGGTGATGTTCCTGATCCACTCGGGACGGCCGGTCAACCAGACGATCTCGTGCTCAGTCGCGAGGTCGGCGACCAGACGCGCGCCCTCGGGGAGCAGGTCGTCCTTGCCCGCGGCGCGGAAGAACGCGTTCCACGAGCGGCGGCCGGGACCCTCGATGTGGTGGAGGCGATGCCGGACGTCGGCGACCACCCCGTCGATGTCGAATACGGCGATCGTCACGGCTGAAATCCTGTCATGCTGGCAGTCATGCGCTTCGTCGACGCCGTCCCGCCGTTCGAGCTCACCTACGACGACGTGTTCATGGTCCCGGCCCACTCGGACGTCCCGTCCCGCTTCGACGTCGACCTGAGCACGCCGGACGGGACGGGCGCCACGCTGCCGATCGTCGTCGCCAACATGACGGCCGTCGCCGGCCGCCGGATGGCCGAGACGACCGCGCGCCGCGGCGCGCTGACGGTCCTGCCGCAGGACATCCCGTTCGACGTCGTCGCCGACGTCATCACCTCGGTCAAGCAGAAGCACCTGGTCGTCGACACTGCGCTCACCCTCGGCCCCACCGGCACGGTCGGCGACGCGCTGGCCCTGATGACCAAGCGGGCGCACGGCGCGGTGATCGTCGTGCAGGACGCGCGCCCCGTCGGCATCGTCACCGAGGCGGACTGCGCCTCGACCGACCGGTTCACCCAACTGCACCAGGTGATGTCACCGCAGCCGTTCACACTCACCGACCCGGTCGACCCGGTCGCCGCCTTCGCGCAGTTGGAGGCGGCCCGCCGCAAGCTGGCGCCAGTGGTGGACGCGGGCGGACGGTTGATCGGAGTCCTGACCCGCAACGGCGCCCTGCGCGCCACCGTCTACCAGCCCGCCGTCGACTCCACCGGCAGGTTGAGCATCGCCGCGGCGGTGGGCGTGAACGGCGACGTGGCGGGCAAGGCCGCCGCACTGTTCGGAGCCGGCGTCGACACGCTCGTCGTCGACACGGCCCACGGCCACCAGCAGCGCATGATCGAGGCGCTCAAGGCCGTCCGCGCGCTCGACCCGCCCGTGCCGGTCGTCGCGGGCAACGTGGTCTCCGCCGAGGGCACGCGTGACCTCATCGCCGCCGGTGCCGACGTGATCAAGGTCGGAGTCGGACCGGGCGCGATGTGCACCACCCGGATGATGACGGGTGTGGGCCGGCCGCAGTTCTCGGCCGTCCTGGAGTGCAGTGCAGCGGCCGCCGAACTCGGCAAGCACGTCTGGGCGGACGGGGGAGTGCGGCACCCGCGCGACGTCGCGCTGGCCCTGGCGGCCGGCGCGTCCAGCGTCATGATCGGCTCCTGGTTCGCGGGCACGTACGAGTCGCCGGGTGACCTGCGTACCGCCCCGGACGGCCGGCTCTACAAGGAGAGTTTCGGCATGGCGTCGGCGCGCGCCGTCGCGAATCGGACCAGCGCGGAGAGCCCGTTCGAGCGCGCCCGCAAGGGTCTGTTCGAGGAAGGCATCTCCACGGGCCGCCAGTTCGTCGACCCGCAGCGACCCGGCGTGGAGGACCTCATCGACACCATCGCGGCCGGCGTCCGTTCGGCGTGCACCTACGCCGGTGCGACGAACCTGGCCGAGTTCCACGAGCGGGCGCTCATCGGCGTGCAGAGCCAGTCCGGCTATGCCGAGGGACGGCCGCTCTACGCGGGCTGGTAGTTCTCAGACCATCTCGGGGACGTGCAGGCGAGCGACCGCCAGGTCGTACTCGCCCATCGCGGTCATCGCCGCGCCGACCCTGGCCAGCGCCGAGTCGCGCAGCGCCGCACCGGACTCGCGCCCGGCCACCATCGCCTCGCGGGTGTCGTAGCCGACGGTGACGACGGCCCGTCCCTGTCCGGGCTTGACGAGCAGGCTCGCGCTGCCGAAGCCGGGTAGGTCCTCGATCTCGGTGAGGACGCCGAACTTGAACGCGTCCAGTGCACCGTCCATGCGGTCGGCGGGCAGGCGCAGCCAGGTAGCGCTGAGGCAGGTGCCGGGACGGGCGAAGCGGGCGCGGTGCAGGACGGCCACCTGCCACTCCTCAGTGGTGGGCGTGTCGCCGGCGAAGCTGTGCGCCGCGCTGTCGCGGATCGGACGGACCAGGTCGGCGCTGTCGCGCATGGCCTGTTCGGTGCGCCAGGCGCTGGTGGCGACGCAGTGACCCGAGCGGCGGTCGAGCATCAGGGAGAGCCCGACGAACCCGTCGATGTGGGTGAGCGCGGGAACGATGGTGTTCTGGACGTAGTCCGTGCCGAGGTCGAGCATTCCGAGGTCGGCGTCGAAGGTGGAGGAACGGGCGAACACGGCTGCCTCCTTCAGGGGTGTTGGTTCGGTCCCATACGAGACTCCACCGGTACCGGCGGGTAGGCAAGAGCACCGCTACCCGCAGTGTGAACACCGCGCGGCATTGTCAGCGGGATGCCAGAATGGCGCCTGTGCCGCGCCTCATACCCCCGACCAGCTCGATGTTCCTGATCGCCGAGACCCGCGAGCACCCCACCCACGTCGGTGGCCTGCAGCTGTTCCAGCCGCCGGAAGGCGCCACTGCGCTGGACATCCGGGCGATGTTCGACGCGGCCATGAAGTCCGAGCAGGTCGCGCCGCTGTTCCAGAAGCGCCCGCGCCGCTCGCTGGCCACGCTCGGCCAATGGGCGTGGGAGAAGGACGAGGACTTCGACATCGAGCACCATGTGCGGCGCAACGCTCTGCCGCACCCAGGGCGCATCCTGGAACTGCTCGCCCTCTGCTCGCGACTGCACTCCTCGCTGCTGGACCGCAACCGGCCGCTCTGGGAGCTGCATCTGATCGAGGGCCTGCAGGACGGCCGCTTCGCGATGTACTTCAAGGCCCACCACGCGCTGATGGACGGCATCTCGGCGCTGCGGATGCTGTCGCGCGTCCTGTCCGAGGACGAGCAGGAACGCGACATGCCCGCCCCCTGGGCCCCGCGCAAGCCGCGTCTGCGTGCCGCACAGGGCCCGGTCGCGACCGCTGCGGGCGTCGCCACGACGGCCTCGCTGGCCGCCCTGCGCGGCGCGGTCGACCTGGCCGCAGTCGGGCCCTCCGCGCTGCGCACGCTCGGCCGCGCCCTGATCGGGTCGCTGCCGCTGTCGGCCCCGCGCACGATCCTGAACGTGCCGATCACCGGTGCCCGCCGGTTCGCGGCACAGTCGTGGCCGCTGGTTCGCATCAAGGCCGTCGGAAGGGCCAGCGGCACAACCGTGAACGACGTCGTGCTGGCGATGTGCTCCGGCGCGCTGCGCACCTACCTCGAGTCGCTGGACGCGCTGCCGGATCAGCCACTGGTCGCGATGGTGCCGGTCTCGCTGCACGGCGAGGAGAGCGAGGGCGGCGGCGACGGCGGCGGCAACGCGACGGGCCTGGTGCTGTGCAACCTCGGCACCCATCTGGCCGACCCGGCGGCCCGGCTCATCACCGTGCACGAGTCGATGGCGCACGGAAAGGCCTCATTGGCCGGCCTGAGCCAGCTGCAGATCTTCGCCCTGAGCGCCGCCACGATGAGCCCGTCCGCACTGGACGTCCTGCTGCCCACCACCGGTGTCATGAATCCGGCCTTCAACCT
>Ga0068859_100005556_pt1 | contig 12842 bp, 8 predicted proteins | sample KBSSwiS22_FD_66585 | JGI IMG/M metagenome (GOLD analysis project Ga0068859, IMG submission 66585) | Switchgrass rhizosphere microbial communities from Kellogg Biological Station, Michigan, USA - KBS Switchgrass S2-2 | ecosystem: Host-associated > Plants > Roots > Rhizosphere > Soil ... | reverse complement strand
CGCCCGGTCTTCGCGTCGAGCGCCATGACGCGCGCGGTGTCCGAGGTCCCGACGTAGACCGTGCCGTCACGGACGGCCGGCGTGCCGATCACCCACGACTTGCTCGTCGGATAGTCCCACCGCTTGCGGCCGGTCGCGGCGTCGATCGCGTACACGTGCGCGTCGCGGCAGCCGACGTAGACGGTCCCGTCCACGACCGCGGGCGAGGACTGGAAGCCGACCTGGTTGTGGATCGTCGGGTCCTGTCCCGCCTCGAAGGTCCACTTGAGCTGGCCCGTCTCCGCGTCGAGCGCGTAGAGCGTGCTGTCCCAGCTCCCCACGTACACGATGCCGTTCACGACCGCGGGCGAGGTGTGCACGACGTCTCGGGTCGGGAACTTCCACTGGAGGAGCCCGGTCTTCGCATCCACGGCGTAGACGTTCCCGTCCCCGCTGCCGAAGTAGACCTTGCCGCCCGCGATCGCGGGCGACGACGTGAAGACGTCCCACGCATCGGGGATCGACTGCGCCGCCGGTGGATAGCCGTGGAGGTTTTTCGCCTCGAACCGGCGCTCGTACTCGGTGGCAAAGACCCACTTCGGCTGGCCGTTCGCAAGGTCGATCGCCGCGAGCGCGCCGGTGCCGGACACGAGGTAGAGGACGCCGTCGCCGATCGCGGGCGTCGAGGCGATCGGCATCCGCGACTTGAACTTCCACTTCTCCTTCCCGGTGTCGCGCTCGATCGCGTAGAGGTACGTGTCGAGACTGGCCACGTAGACGACCCCGCCCGCGACCGCCGGAGACCCCACGATCGGACCGCCGGTCTTGAACGTCCATTTCGTCGCCGGGGCCTTCGTAGGACCGCGCCCCTCGTAAACCCCCGTCCGGGCGACGTTGCCGTGGAAGGTCGTCTGAGCCCACGCGGGCGCTCCCGCGGCCAGGAGGAGGATCGCCGTCAGCATTTTCATGCCGCTCCTCTACGTTCCCGTGACATCCGGGTTTCCGAGCGGGGCTGTATAGTCACCGCGGGCGCGGGGGAGAAGATGGACGAGAGACGGCAGCTCCGGGTCGGACACTCCACGGCCGACTCTTGCCGCGTGTGCAAGATGGAGCGGACACATACGGTGGTCGCCGTCGATCCTCGCGGCGGCGCGCGCGTGCGCTGCGACACGTGCGGCAGCGTTCACGACTTCAGGGGAGGCAGGGGGCCGGAGGAGCCGGAACCCACCGTGCCACGGGCGCCCGACACGGAGCTCGAACGCACCCTGCGCCGGATCATCCGCGAGGAGGCGGGGCTCACGCCCGTCACCCCCGCGGACAAGTGGCGCGGCGGGGAGCTGATCCTCAAGCCGGGGCGCGAGGGCCTCCAGGCCAAGTCGATCCCGATCGACACGTTCTTCGCGAAGATCGTCATGCTGCGCAACCGTCTGCGCGTCCTCGAGCAGCACGTCAACGCCGCCGACATCCCCGAGGAGCTCAAGCTGAAGCTCCAGGGATACGTCACCGGTTGCTACGGGTCCCTCACGACCTTCAACGTCCTGTTCGCGGACGAGGAGGATCGCTTCAAGGGCACCGGCGGGGGCGAGTGAGGAAGCGCCACGCGGCGCCGGTTTTGGTGGCGCTTGCGGCGTGGGGCGCGGGGACGGCGGCCGTCCTGCGCCACGTCCTGCTCGAGGACGACTTCGTCAGCGCCGAGATCCGCCGCCACGGCGTCCTGGCTCCGCTCGTCTCCACGCTGATCGAGCTCGCGATCCCCTACGTCGTCCTCGGCCTGTTCGCGACGTGGAGCGCGCGCGGCCTGGCGAAGCTCGCGCAGGATCGCCCGAGCTCCCCGCTCGTGCGCCACGAGCCGTGGATCGGCGCGGGCATCGCCGTGGCCGGCTTGGCCGGCGCCTTCACGGCCGCCGCGGTGGAGCGCCCCGCCGCGCTCGCCGGACTGCTCTGGAGGCGCGGCGGGATCGCGCGCGGCGTCCAGGCGGGGCTCGAGCGGGCGCTGTCGCCCGCGTCGCTGTCGGGCGTCGCGGTGCTCGCCGCCACGATCCTCGCCGGCTTCGCGTTCGCCGGGTGGTGGAAGAGCTCGTCCCGCGGCGGGCGCAGGGCGGCGCTCGTGACCGTGTCGAGCGTCGCCTTGCTCGTCCCCATCCTCGTCTTCGCACCCAGGCTGAGGCGCGGCTCCCATCCGGCCGCCGACCCCGGGCGCCCGAACGTCCTGCTGATCGTCGTGGACTCGCTCCGCCCGGACCGCGCCCTCGACCCCAGGGTCGCCCCGAACCTCGCGGCGCTCGCCGCGCGCTCGGTGCGCTTCCGGGACGCGCGGACGCCGTGCGCGCTGACGTATCCGGCGATCGCATCGCTGCTCACCGGGAAGCATCCCGTCCGTCACGGCGTGCGCGACCTGTACCCCGATGCGTCGGCGCGCGATCTGGGAGAGGACACGCTTCCGCACGCGCTCGACCGGGCCGGCTACCGCACGATCGCGGTGGGCGGGTACTGCGCCACACCGCTGCGCGAGCTCGACTCCGGTTACGCGGTGCAGGCCACGCCGCGGAGCGAGGTGGACCTCATCGTCTCGTCGGTCGCCTTCCGTGGACATCCTTGGCTTCCGGCCGTGCTGCCCTTCCCGTGGGCGCGCACGCTGTTCCCGCAGCTCCGCGCCGCGGTGGAGGGGTCGCATCCCGGGGACGTCACGCAGGAGGCGGTGGCCGCGTGGCGCCGCGCCCGCGGGCCGTTCTTCGCGACCGTCTTCTACGACAACCCCCACCTCCCCTACGTGCCGGTCTGGCCCGATTCCCGCCGCGACAACGGGTACAGGGGACCGAACCGGTACACCCTGCTCTCCGGTGGTCTCGTCGAGCAGATCCACGAGGGAGAGTCCGCGGCCCGCACGCGGGAGAGCGAGCTCGAGCGCGGAAACGCGCGCGGGCTCTACGACGACGCCGTGCGCTCGGTCGATCGCTCGATCGGGCGCCTGCTCGCGAAGCTCGACCGCGACGGCCTGACCGACAACACGGTCGTGGTCCTCCTGGCCGATCACGGGGAGAACCTGCTCGACGACGGCGGCGCGCTCTCCCACGGCGAGGCGATCGAGCGCGACCGGTCCAATGCGGTGCCGTGGACGATCGCGTGGCCGGGGCGGCTCCCGCCGCGCGACATCGCAACACCGGTGCTGCTCACCGACGTGGCGCCGACGATCCTCTCGCTGCTCGCCCTTCCGGCGCTTCCGGACAGCGACGGCGTGGACCGGGCGTCGGCGGCGCGAGGCATCGGGACCGATCCCGACCGGCCCACGATCCTCGAGACCGGGATGTGGTTCGTCGCGCGCGCGTCGGTCGCGCGGCTCGATCCATCGGGGCGCGGCCTCACCTATCCGGATTTCGATCAGGGCCTGCTCGGGATGGAGCCGGGGAGCCCGCCGCACGTCGTCGTCGCGCCCGAGCAGCGCGCCGCCCTCGTGCGCGCCAAGCACCGGCGTCTCGAGTGGGGACCGTACGCGCTGACGTACCGGCCGCGAACGACCGGTGCTGCGTTTTCGCTCTATCGGCGCGACCTCGACCCGGGCCTGACGCGGGATCTGTCCGCGGAGGAGCCCGAAAAGAGGCGGGAGCTCATCGCGATGTTCTACGACGAGGCGCGCCGTCTGGGGGAGACCGAGGTCATCCCGCCGGAAGCGGAGTGACGCGCGCGCCGTCGGGCGTCCAGGGAACGTCCCTGCGCTTGCAGAAGACGAACCAGCGCTTGCCCGCCGGCGTGTCGATGGGCACCTGGACCTGCTCGTACAGCGCGGCGTAGCGCGGGTCGCGCGCGATCTGCTCTTCCGTGTCGAGCTCGGCGGGAACGACCTCGACGGGCGCTTCGGCCAGGTGGACGCCCCCCATCAGGATCAGCTCCGGCGCGCGGTCGAGCACCGACGCACCGTTCGCGCGCGCGTGTCCGGGGAACCGGAAGCGGCCGTGGATGGGCGTGCGGGCGATCGCGACGTCGGTCAGGCCCAGCATGTCGATCGTGCGGAGGCCGCTGACGTACGGGACCGCGCCGGCGTAGTTCACGGCGATCATGGCGTCTTCGGGCGCGTGATCGCGCAGCCAAGCCCCCGCCGCCTTCATCCGTCCGGTGAACTCCTCGCCGGATCTCGCCTCGAGCACGGCCGCGGGACGCGCGGCGACCGCGATCCACGCGAGCGTGAGAAGACCCACCGCCGCGGCGGTGCGCGGCCGCGCGCGCGATAGCTCCGAGAGGCCCCACGCGATCACGATCCCCGCGAGCGGGATGGCCGGGAGCCAGAAGCGGTAGCCGGGGAACGCGTCGCCCCCGATCCAGACGACCCACGCGCTCCACGCGATCCCGCAGACGATCGCGTCGAGGACGGCGGGCGGCGCCTTCCGCGCGCGCGCGACGAGCGCGGCGAAGGCGCACCCCGCGACGAGCGGAAGATGCGCGACGACGAACCTCCGCGCCTCGCCCAGCCCGAACGCGATCCGTCCGAGCCCGCCGCCCGTCTTCGCGAAGAACGTGTTGGGGAGCAGCGCGCCGTAGTAGGCGAACCGGAGCGCGAGCAGCGGGACGGCGAGAGCGGCAAACCCCGCGCCCACGCGCCACGCACGCGCGCGGTCGCCTCGAACGAAGGCACCCGCCGCGAGAACGCCCGCGAAGAGCGGTGCCTCGGGCCGCGTCCACGCGAGGAGCCCGAGGACGACGCCGCATCCCCACCCGCCGCGCAGCGCGAAAGAGAGAGCGAGGAGCGCGACCGCAAGCGCGGTCTCGAGGCCGTGAACCGACCACAGGGCGTGGGCGGGATGGAGCGCGATGAGCGCCGCGGCGGCCACCGCCGGCCATCCGGCCGCGACACGGCGCGCGGCCGCCCACGTCGCGAGGATCGCCGCGATCCCGAAGGCGCCGCCGAGGATCGCGATCGCGCTCTCCCCCGAGATCCCCGCCGCTCGCGCCAGGGCCACGAGCCCGAGCCACAGCGGGCTGGAGAACCCCTCCACGCGCTCGCCCGGATTGAAGACGGGACCGAGGCCCGCGACGACGTGGTCGGCGTACCGGAAGACGATGTAGGCGTCGTCGATGACGCTGCTCCGGAAGCTCCACGCCCCGGCCAGGAACAAGACACACGCGAGGAGCACCGCCGCCGCGCGCGTCATGGGATCGCGGCCCCCACGAGGGCCGCGAGCGCCGCGTGTCCCTCGGCCGAGAGGTGGATCCGGTCGCCGGTGAACAGACGCGGGTCCGTCCCCATCCCCTTCGCCGCATCGACGAACGTCGCCCCCGCGGCGGCCGCCGCCTCCCGCGCGGCGTCGAGATAACGACCGTGATCGGAGACGGCCGCGGCGGCGCTCGGGGTGAAGCCGTCGCCGACGAGGTACTCCGGTACGTCCCCCACGGCGAGGGCCGAAGGCAGGCCCACGACGATCGCCCGCGCGCCCTCGGCCTGGACGCGGGTCGCGAAGAGCCGGACGAGCTCCCGGTACTCCGGCAGCGGCACGCGGCGGACCTCTCCTCGGGACGAGGGCGCGCGCACCAACAGCGCCCGCAGCGCCTGGGCGATGCGAAGGCGGGACAGCGCGAGCGCGATCGCCGCCCGTTGCGGACCGGGCGGCCGCAGCGCGGCGTCCGGGATCCCCGCGCGCGCGAGCCAGTGGTCGTTCCAGCCGTACGCGATGACCACGACGTCGGGGCGGAGCGGCGCGATGTCCTCCTCGAGCTGCCGCAGGCCCTGGACGATCGAATATCCGGGAACGCCGAAGTTGAGGACCTCGAGCTCCCGCGACGCCGCGAGGATCTCGGGCCAGCATGAAGCGGACCCGAACGCGACCGAGTCCCCCGCCACGGCCACACGGAGGCGGCCCGGGGCGCGCGGCTCCCGCGGCAGCGGCCCGCGATACCCCTTCGCGTTGATCGGGACCGGCGCTTCCGCGTCGAAGACGCTCCCCGGCTCGAAGCGCCAGAACAGGCGCGGATCGGGACGGAAGAGATCGGTGATCTCGCGTGGGTTGGGATAACCGAAACGGAGAGCGACCGGCGCGATCTCCCGCTGGAACCCCACGATCCGCAGTAACGCCTCGACGCCGGCGAGGATCGCGACGGCGACGGCGATGCCCAGCAGGACCGCGGGGTACCCGCCGCGAACCTTCAATTCTTCGTCTCGTTCGATCTCGGAAGAAGAAACATTCGCGCGGGCGTCGTTCGCTTCGTATCGTTAGCGGGAAATTTCACGGAGGAGATCGTGTCGTCGCCCCCACGCGATGGCGCACGCGCGCCGGAGCGCCACGCCGAGGAAATCTACCACGGCGTCCGCGTGATCGATCCGTATCGCTGGCTCGAGGACGCGGACGATCCGGAGGTCCGCGCATGGACCGCCGCGCAGAACGCGCGCACGCGCGCGCACCTCGACGCGTGGCCCGGCCGCGGACGGATCCTCGAGCGGCTGACCGAGCTGATGACCGCGGGCTCGCCCGTGTACACGAGCCTGCGCGAGGCCCGCGGCGCGCTCTTCGCGGTGAAGCGCCGGCCTCCCCTCGAGCAGCCGCTGCTCGTGGCGCTCGCCTCCGCCGACGACCTCGCCTCCGAGCGCGTGCTGTTCGATCCGAACGCGCTCGATCCGTCGGGAGGCACGTCGATCGACTGGTTCGAGCCCTCGTGGGACGGCCGGTACGTGGCGCTGTCGCTGTCGCGGGCGGGGACCGAGAGCGGGGACGTGCACGTGCTGGACGCGGCCACCGGGCGCGCCCTCCCCGACGTCGTGCCGAGGGTGAACGGCGGGACCGCGGGGGGGAGCTTGGCCTGGGAGCGCGGGTCGGCCGCGTTTTACTACACCCGCTATCCGCGGCCCGGCGAGCGCCCCGACGCGGAGCTGGACTTCTGGGTCCAGGTGTACCGGCACGTCCTGGGCACGGACTCGCGCGAGGACACCTACGAGGTCGGGCGTGAGTTCCCGAGGATCGCCGAGATCCAGCTCGAATCGGCGCCCGGCTCGGACGCCGTCCTGGCGTGCGTCCAGCGGGGCGACGGCGGCGAGTTCGTCCATTGGTTGAGGGACGCGTCGGGGCGATGGATCCAGCTCGCGCATTTTGCGGACCGCGCGATTGCCGCGCGCCTCGGCGAGCACGGGGACGTCTGGTTCGTATCGCTCGAGAACGCCCCGCGGGGCCGGATCCTGCGCCTCCCCGGGGAGGATGCGGCGAAGGGGATCCGCGCGGCGCGCGAGATCGTGGCGCAGGGGCCGGACGCGATCCAGTCGTCGTTCGCCCGCGGAAGCGGGCTCTGGGTGGGGCGCGACCGCCTCTACGTCCTCTATCAGAAGGGAGGCCCCAACGTCGCGGCGGCGTTCTCCCTCGACGGCCGGCCCGAGGGCGAGCTGCCGGCGCCGCCCTTCTCCTCGGTGGACGGCCTCGTCCCGCTCGAGGCGGGCGGCGCGCTCTACCTCACGCAGAGCGCGACGTCGCCGCCCGCGTGGTGGCGCGCGGCGGGTGGCGGCGCTCCCGCGGCGCGCACCGCGCTGGCCGAGGTATCGCCCGCCGATTTCTCCGGATGCGAGGTCGTGCGGGAGGAGGCGGTCTCCGCGGACGGCACGCGCGTCCCGATCACGATCCTGCGGCCGCGCGGCCTGCCGCTCGACGGGTCGCGGCCGGCGATCCTCTACGGCTACGGCGGGTACGGCATCTGCCAAACCCCCGCCTTCCGCGCGCGCCTCGCCGCATGGACCGAGCGCGGAGGGGTCTTCGCGATCGCGCACGTCCGGGGCGGCGGCGAGTTCGGCGATCCCTGGCACCGCGCGGGCGCGCTCGACCGGAAACAGAACGTCTTCGACGACTTCGCCGCGTGCGCGACGCGCCTGGCCGCCTCCGGCCACACCGCGCACGAGCGCTTGGCGCTCTTGGGCGCGAGCAACGGCGGGCTGCTCATGGGCGCCATGATCGTCCAGCGCCCCGCGATCGCCCGCGCGGTGGTCTCCCTCGTCGGCCTCTACGACATGTTGCGCGTGGAGCGGACCCCCAACGGCGCCTTCAACGTGCCGGAGTTCGGCTCGGTGGACGACCCCGCGATGTTCGCGGCGCTCCACGCGTACTCCCCGTATCACCGCGTCGAGGACGGCGTGGCGTACCCGGCCGTGCTCCTCGCGGCCGGCGAGAACGACCCCCGTGTCGAGCCGTGGCAGAGCCGCAAGATGGCGGCGCGGCTCCAGGCGGCGACGAGCTCGGGCCGGCCCGTGCTGCTGCGCACCAACGCGGCCGCGGGACACGGTGTGAGCAACGCCCTGTCGCATCAGATCGAGGAGTTCGCGGACATCCTGACGTTCCTGTTCCGCGAGCTCGCGTAAGATCGGCGGCGTGAGGGAGACCGAGCTCACGCAGTACCTCGAGGGCAAGCGCGATGCCGCGTGGCTGAAGGCGGCCGTCGCGGCCCTCCGCGATCCGGCGCTCGTCGCCGATCTCGCCGCCCCGGTCACTCTCTCGCGCGACGACTTGATCCGGCTGTGCGACGCGCATCTTTCGGATGGGCTCGCCGCGGACGCCCTCGGAAGGCTCGCGACCGCGATCTTAGGCTCGGACCGGCTCGTGTGGGACGAGACCAGCCTCGAGGGCGAGCTGGTCGCCGAGGTCCTCTGGGACTGGTCGTCCCCCGACGCGGAGGCGGGGCTCAGCTCGGAGACGATCGCGCTTCACCGGAGGCTCCTGGTGCATCCGCCGAAGCCGAAGCTCACCTCCCCGAACTGAGGTCGTCGAGCGCGCGGCCCAACCGCTCCAGCCCCTCGGCGAACTCCTGCGGCGGTCCCGAAAAGCCGATGCGCACGTGCTCCGGCGCGCCGAAGAACCGTCCGGGAACGATCGACGTCTCGTAACGCTCCCGGAGGAGCACCGCGAGCTCGTCCGCGGCGCCGCGGAGGACGCGCGGGAACGCGGTGGTGCCGAAGCGAGAAGGGGGCGCCTCGAGATCGCCCGTCCGCTCGGAGAGGAACGCGTTCCAGACGCGGCGGTTTTCGTCCAGGATCGCGCGCGTCCGCGCGAGCAGGCGCGGCCGCTCGCGAAGGCCGACCAGCGCGAGCCGCTCGGCCACGTGGGCGTCGTCCACGCCGAAGAGGTTCTTCACGTCCCACAGCCGCTCCGCGAGCGCGGAGTCCGCCACGATCCAGCCCGCGCGCAGCCCTCCCAGCCCGCACGTCTTCGTGAGGCTGGACGTGACGACGAACGCCTCGCCGAGCGACGCCGCGGAGGGAGGCGCGTGCTCGAACGCCGCGTCGAGGTACACCTCGTCCACGAGGACGCGCGCCCCGTGCCGCCGCGCGACCTCGCCGATCGCGGCGAGCGTGGCGGCGTCGATCGCCGCGGAGCTGGGGTTGTGGAGGTTCGTGAGGATGGCGAGCTTGGCCCCGGAGGCGAAGGCGCGGTCGAGCTCTGCGGGATCGACCGCGTAGCCAAGGCCGGCGCGCCGCGGCAGCGGCACCACGGCCGCCCCGAGGTGGGCCAGGAGCGCCGTCACCGGGTCGTAGACGGGGGCCTCGACGATGACGCGGTCGCCGGCCGAGACGAGGGTGGACAGCGCGAGGTGGTTGGCGCCGGAGGTCCCCGCCGCCGTGACGATCCGCTCGGGCCCGACGCCGTAGATCGCGCCGATCGCCTCGGAGAGCGGCCGCCAGCCGTATCCGGGCGTCTCGAGCGCCAAGTCCTCCCACCGCGCGCCCAGCTCCGAGATCGGCAGCGGGACGACGCCGCTCCGCGCCAGCGTGAAGCGCGCGGTCTGACGGGTCTTCGCCCAGCGCATGTAGTCACTCATCGCGCCTCCGGCGCCAGAAGAGATACACCGGAATCCCGGACGCGACGATCGTCCACCCGATGAGCGACCTCAGGGGCTCGACGACAAACGTCGCCGAGACGACCGCGAGGGACACGACGATGAAGAACGCGGCGGTCACGGTGCCGCCCGGCGTGAGCGGGGCGACCCGCTTCCCGCGCTCGCGGCGCCGGAAGACGAACAGCGTCGCGGCCGTCATCGCGAGGAAGACGAAGTCCACGGTCACGACCCAGCTCAGGATCTGCTCGTACGATCCGGAGAGCGTCGTCGCGATCGCGAGCACGCACTGCACGACGATCGCCACGTGGGGCACGCCCGTCTTCGGGTGGAGGCGGCCGATGCTCTCGAAGAACAGCCCGTCGCGGGCCATCGCGTAGTAAACGCGTGGGTAGGTCAGCATCCCCTGCGCCAGGAAGCCGAACGTCGAGATCGCGATCGCCCACGCGATGAACGAGGCGCCCCGGGCGCCGAGCGCATGGCGCATCACCTCCGACGCCGGAGCTTCCGAGGCGACGAGGCCGGACACGCCGAGCGCGCGCAGGCACGCCCAATTCACCCCGACGTAGAGGACGACGACCGCGATCGTGCCGAGGAGCAGCGCGCGCGGCAGCGTCCGCGTGCTGTCCTCGATCTCGCCCGATACGAACGTCGCGGTCGCCCACCCGCCGTACGCGAACAGCACCGCGATCATCGCCGCGAGGAAGGAGCCGAGCCCGACGGCGGGGGCCGCCGGAGCGGGAGCGGCGGGGGCGACGGTCAAGCCGAAGACGATGAGGCTCATGATCGCGAGGAGCTTCAACCCCATGAGGACCGATTGGACGCGGCCTCCCTCCCGAACCCCGGCGAGGTTGACGATCGTCAGGAGGACGAGCGCCACGATCGCGGTGACCGCCTCGCTCCACGGCGGGGGCGAGATGGTGTGCGCGTAACGCGCGAAGGTCATCGCGACCGCGGCCATGCCGCCGGTTTGCGTGACGATGAGGTTCGACCAGCCGTACACGAACCCGACGGACGGGTGGAACCCCTCCTTCAAGTAGACGTACTGGCCCCCGACGCCCGGGCAGCGCGCGGCGAGCTCGGCCCAGATGAATCCGCCGGCGAGCGCGACCGCGCCCCCCAGCACCCACGCGCCGAGGATCGCGAGCCCCGAAGGGGCCGCGACCGCCACGACGTGGGGGTTCATGAAGATGCCCGATCCGACGATCCCGCCCATGACGAGGAAGGCGGTGTCGGTCAGTCCGAGGCGGGCTTTCATGGCGGCGAAGGATACAGGGGGCGGGGCTATACTCCGGCGTCATGAGGACGATCGCCGTCCTTGCTGTCTCCCTCGCGCTCGCCGCACCCGCGACGGCCGCGGCTCCGACCGCCGCCGAGGCGACCGCGTTCGTCGACGCCGCCGAACAGGAGCTGCTCGGCCTGTGGATCGACGCGGAACGCGCGGGGTGGGTGTACGCGACGTTCATCACCGACGACACCGAGAAGATCCAGGCCGATGCGCGCCGGCGCGTGATCGCGCGGACGGTCGAGCTGTCGAAAGAGGCGCAGCGGTTCAAGGGCGTGACGCTGCCACCGGCGACGGCGCGCAAGCTCGCGCTGCTCCCGATCTCGCTCACGCTCGTCGCCCCGTCCGACCCGTCGAAGCAGGTGGAGCTGACCGGGATCGCGGCACAGCTCGAGGGGATCTACGGCAAGGGGAAGTACTGCCCCACCCCCGTGAACTGCATGGACATCGCCGCGGTGTCCGACCGCCTCGCGAAGAGCCGCGATCCGCAGGAGCTGAAGCGCGTCTGGGAGGGATGGCACGAGATCGCGCGACCGATGCGCCCGAAGTACGAGCGCTTCGTGACCCTCGCGAACGAGGGCGCGAAGGAGATCGGCTATCAGGATCTCGGCGCGCTCTGGCGCTCGGGTTACGACATGCCGCCGGACGCGTTCGCGAAGGAGATGGACCGGTTGTGGGGGCAGGTCAAGCCGCTCTACGACTCGCTCCACTGTTACGTGAGGCGCCGTCTCGCGGAGACGTACGGGGCGGCGGTGGTTCCGCCGGACAAGCCGATCCCCGTGCAGCTCCTCGGGAACATCTGGGGTCAGTCGTGGGGGAACGTGTACGACCTCGTCGCGCCACCGGGCGGCGACCGCGGGTACGACCTGACGGCGCTCCTCCACGGAAAGAACGTGGACGAGAAGGAGCTGGTCCGCTACGGCGAGCGCTTCTTCACCTCGCTCGGCTTGGCCCCGCTTCCGGCGACGTTTTGGGAGCGCTCGCAGTTCGTGAAGCCGCGCGACCGCGACGTCGTCTGCCACGCGAGCGCGTGGGACATCGACTGGAAGGACGACCTCCGCCTGAAGATGTGCATCGAGGTGAACGACGAGGACTTCGTCACGGTCCATCACGAGCTCGGCCACAACATGTACCAGCGCGCGTACAACACGCTGCCGCCGCTGTTCAGGCTGGGCGCCAACGACGGCTTCCACGAGGGGATCGGCGACGCGATCGCGCTGTCGGCGACGCCGGAGTATCTCGTCAAGGTCGGCCTGCTCGACAAGGCGCCGGGGAAGAGCGGCGACCTCCCCTACCTGATGAAGATGGCGCTCGACAAGGTCGCCTTCCTGCCGTTCGGCCTGCTCGTGGATCAGTGGCGTTGGAAGGTCTTCTCCGGCGAGGTGAAGCCGGAGGGTTACAACAAGGCGTGGTGGGACTTGAAGCGCACGTACCAGGGCGTGGCACCGCCCGCGGCGCGCGGCGAGTCCGATTTCGATCCGGGCGCCAAGTACCACGTCCCCGCGAACACGCCGTACTCGCGGTACTTCCTCGCGGCCATCCTCCAATTCCAGTTCCACCGCGCGCTGTGCGAGGAGGCGGGATTCAAGGGCCCGCTCCACGAGTGCTCGATCTACGGGAGCGCCCCCGCGGGGAAGAAGCTCCAGGCGATGCTCGCGATGGGGGCGTCGAAGCCGTGGCCCGAGGCGCTCGCCGCGCTGTCGGGCGAGAGGACGATGGACGCGGGCGCGATCCTCGACTACTTCGCGCCGCTGAAGGCCTGGCTCGACGAGCAGAACAAGGGAAAGGT
>Ga0068859_100005555_pt1 | contig 12845 bp, 10 predicted proteins | sample KBSSwiS22_FD_66585 | JGI IMG/M metagenome (GOLD analysis project Ga0068859, IMG submission 66585) | Switchgrass rhizosphere microbial communities from Kellogg Biological Station, Michigan, USA - KBS Switchgrass S2-2 | ecosystem: Host-associated > Plants > Roots > Rhizosphere > Soil ... | reverse complement strand
TGGTATTTTAAGTGATAAATCAGCAGGTGGCGGTGTTTATGCAGTAAAATCAATGTACATTTTTAAAACTGTTGAGAACCTTAAAAAAGATCCTACCTTTTCAAATATTAAATTGAACGCTACTAACAGTATTAAAAATTTAATCAGGGAAGACCAGGTAAAAAAAGTAAACAGTTGTGTTTTCTTAATTAAGAGCTACCAATAAAATTGCTTGAGCAAAAAGCGAATTATAAAAATGGCCCCCACGGTACCCGTGGGGGCCATTTTTATTTAAAGTTATATACCAACTTGCTCAGATATTCCCGCTTTACGATGGACTAACCAGTTTTTTTATTTGAAATACTCCCAATTTTGGGAATAATCAGGGCAAGCTAATTATCTTACCACAATGAAGTTGGATATTCCCCATCTGCTACCAGCTTATCAATACTCGCTTTTACTACAGGCGCATCTTCTTTATACGTAACCCCAAACCATTGTGAGGAACAGGGGATCACTTTTATAGTACCATCTTGTGCTGAAACAAATTCATCACCAATAAGCGGTATAAAAAATTCTGCTTTAATGTTATGACTGTTGTCTTTAACAAACTGGTGAAATAATTTTTCTGTTGCTGGAAACACAGACTGGTGAAAGCACCAGAAGTTCATTGATACACTCGAATTAAAAGGTACTTCGTGTTTGCCATCTTCATCTTCATACACAATTGTATCTCCTTCCCTGTATATTTTTGTTCTTTCTTTAATACTTACCAGGTTATTATTTTTATCTACCTGGCATACTCCGCGGCTAACGGTACCATGTTCGCTTAATGTTTTGGCCAGTTCGTACCCAATAATAGAATAAGTTTTTTCATTGCAATCTTTATTTAAAAATGCTGCCGCTTTTACAAAAGCATCGCTTCCGTAAAAATCATCTGCATTAATTACTGCAAAAGGTTCTTTAATCACGTCTTTGGCACATAAAATAGCATGGCCTGTTCCCCATGGCTTTGTCCTGTCTGCAGGCGCTGTCATTCCGCCCAGGTGCGAATCCATTGACTGGTACACGTATTCTGTTTTGATCTTCCCTTTTAATTTGGGTTCAAAACTGGCTTTAAATCCTTCCGCAAAATCTTCACGAATAATAAATACTACTTTGCCAAAACCGGCACGTATGGCATCATAAATAGAATAGTCCATAATAGTTTCCCCGCTTGGGCCAAAGCCCTGCGTTTGTTTCATACTTCCATACCGGCTTGCCATACCGGCTGCTAAAATCAAAAGAGTTGGTTGCATTGATAATTGAATTGAAAAATAAAAAATTAATATCCGATTTTTACACAACGAAAATACTATAAACAAATAAGTTACCATCAAAATGCCTTTAAATATTTTTAATGCACCTGTTTCAATTTTGCATGACGAATTATTCCGGCAAAAAAAAGTAACTGTTGCAGTATTAAGATTAGACGAAATTCACCCTGTTGTATCTGGTAACAAACTATTCAAACTGTATTATTTTTTGCAGGCAGCTCAACAATCAAAGCATAAAACATTACTTAGCTTTGGCGGCGCATATTCCAACCATTTAGTAGCTACAGCATTTGCCTGCCAGCAATACGGTTTAAAAAGTATTGGCATTGTAAGAGGAGAAAGACCTGTATCATTATCCGTTACATTACAGCATTGCATGAATTATGGTATGCATTTAAATTTTATTTCAAGAGAAGCGTATGCAAAAAAAGAAGCAATGGATTTTCAAGATGCATTACAAGTTGAATTTGGGGATGCTATTATTATTCCGGAAGGTGGTTATCATCCGCTGGGGGCAAAAGGCGCTGCATTAATTGAAGAACTGGTAACGGCAGATCAATTCACCCATATCTGTACCGCTACCGGCACAGCCACCACTGCCGCAGGATTATTATTAGTGCCCGGAAATAAAACTATTGTTAGCGTACCCGTTTTAAAAGGCATGACTGATATTGAAGAAAGGATTAATTTTTTGTGTGAAAATAATTTTGAGCGGCAACAATTGGCAATCTTTGACAATTATCATTTTGGAGGCTACGCAAAAAAAACACCCGAATTGATCAGCTTTATGAATTACCTGTGGCAGCAACATCAGCTACCTACCGATTTTGTATATACAGCAAAATTATTTTATGCCATATATGACAAAATTAAAACCGGAGCATTTGCCGAAGGCAGCAATATCCTTTGCCTGCATACCGGCGGTTTACAGGGTAATCATTCTTTACCTGCAAACACTTTGTTATTCTAATTTGCAACATCCTGTATATTTGCAGATAAAATTTTTATCGCTTATCCTCGTTTTAGTACTATGCGGAAGGCATCCATTTTACTTATTGTGCTTTTAAATCTGTTAGCCGGTAGTCTTGCTGCGCAGGATACATTGCCACGCATTACAGTAAAAAACCTCAATGGCCAGATCATTGTTAGCTGGTTAAACAATTATAAAGTTCCCATTACCACCATTAACATCCAGCGCTCTTACGACAGCCTCAGGAATTTTAGTACTATCGGCTCTGTTTTAAATCCGCAGAATACCGAAAACGGTTATGCTGATAGCAAACCTCCTTACAATAAAATGTATTACCGGGTGTTTGTTTCTTTTGACGGGGGTACTTATCTTTTTACAAAACCAGCCAGGCCGGTAAAAGAAAAACCTTTAGTAGCTGAAACAGAAGGCAATAATACCGGTCAGGCAGATCAGTCAGCCAAAACTCTTGCCGCGGATAGTTCTTTTCCGTTCCTGATCAGGGGCAGGGATAAATCTGCAGTACAAACTATCACTGATCAAAAAAATGGCAATAACCCTAAAAACATCCTGCCAAAAACCCAGTTGCCTGCTATTAATACCCCAGAAATTATTACCTATCCAAGCAGGCGTATTTATGCCACAAAAGATAATAATGTGATTATTTATTTGGCGGATGCAGAAACAAAAAAATATACGGTTAAATTTTTTGAAGAAAACGATGCGCCGCTTTTTGAATTAAATAAATTACATGAGCCTTACCTGATCATTGAAAAAGTAAACTTTATGCATGCTGGCTGGTTTCATTTTGAAATATATGAGAACGGTAAGCTGATAGAGAAGAATAAATTATTTATTTCCAGGGAAGGAAAAAATCAGTCAGCCAATTAATCTCTTAAATTTATTTTAAACAGCTGCTGCGGCCTGCGCTTCAAAAACTTTTTCAAAATTATTCCTGATTTTCAGTTTTACTTCTTCGTAATCCACTTTTTTACCTAATTCTTTTTCAATTGAAGTAACCTGTTTGTTTTGTATACCGCAGGGGATGATATTATTGAAATAGCTGAGGTCGGTATTTACATTCAATGCAAAGCCATGCATAGTAATCCAACGGCTGCAGCGAACGCCGATAGCACAGATCTTTCTTTCACGTCCGGGTGTGCCAGGCTCAATCCAAACGCCGGTTTCGCCACCACTTCTCTCTCCTTTAATGCCATATTCAGCAATCGTTAAAATGATCACTTCTTCTAAATTGCGCAGGTATTTACCAATATCAGTATAAAAATTTTCAAGGTCCAGTATGGGATATCCCACCACCTGTTGCAAACCATGAAAAGTAATATCGCCTCCCCTGTTGGTGTTAAAGAATTGGATATTGTTTTCTTCCAGTTCTGCTTCGCTCATCAATACGTTTCCAATATTCCCGCTCTTGCCTAAGGTGTACACGGCAGGGTGTTCGCAAAAGAGAAAATAGTTAGTGGTGGTGAGGCGTGAGTCGTGAGGCGTGAGTGGTGAATCGTGAATGGTCAATGGTGAATGGTCAATGGTGAGCGGAATGGCTTCACTTGAAACAGCAACGGCTTCCTGTGCTTTTCGGAGGGCCGATTTTATGGCAACATTCTCCTGCAACAGTTTTTCCTGGTAATCCCAGGCTGTTTTATATTCAATTATCCCCAGGTCTTTAAATATCACTTTACGGTTATCCACTGCAATGTTTTAATTTGCAAAGATAAAACAAGAAAAGGAACAAGGAACAAGGAACAAGGAACAAGGAACAAGGAACAAGGGAAACCCCTAAACTCCTAAATATCTAAATTTAACCATGAAACAAGACGAAGATATAGAAATAGAAATTACCGACTCCGAAGAACTTTACGAAAAGCTGTCCATCATTATTGATAAAGGGCAGGAACCTTTGCGCATTGATAAATTTTTGATGAGCCGTATTGAAGGCGCCACCCGCAATAAAATTCAGCAGGCCATTGATGATGAAATGGTATTGGTGAATGAAAAACCGGTAAAGAACAATTACAAAGTAAAAGCCTTTGATAAAATTGTTGTGTATGATGACCGTTCGCCGGAAATATCGGAGATCCTTCCTGAAAATATCCCCTTAAATATTCAATACGAGGATGATGATATTATGATCATCAACAAACCGGCAGGCATGGTGGTGCATCCCGGTAGTGGTAATCCCAATGGCACTTTGGTGAATGGCGTGGCTTATCATTTACTGCAGCAAAACCCCAACCTTGATGAAACGGAACTGAACCGCTTTGGCCTGGTACACCGGATTGATAAAAACACGAGCGGTTTACTGGTGATGGCAAAAAATAAAGCTGCCATGACGGACCTGGCCAAACAATTTTTCAATCATACTGTTCACCGCCGCTACATTGCGCTGGTATGGGGCGATTTTGATAAAGATGAAGGTACCGTTATTGCGCATGTGGGCAGGCACCTGCGTTTTAGAAAATTATTTACGGCTTATCCCGATGGCGACCATGGCAAAGATGCCATTACGCACTATAAGGTTTTAGAACGTTTTAATTATGTAACCCTGGTGGAATGCAGGCTGGAAACCGGGCGTACGCACCAGATACGTGTGCACATGCAACTGATAGGGCACCCGCTTTTTAATGATGATTTTTATGGCGGCGACAGGATTGTAAGAGGAACTGTATTTACCAAGTACAAACAGTTTGTTGATAATTGCTTTGCTTTATGCCAACGGCAAGCCTTACACGCAAAAGAGTTAGGCTTTATTCATCCTGCAACAAAAGAAAAAATGTTTTTTGAAAGCGAAATGCCGGAAGATATGAGTGCGGTGATTGAAAAATGGAGAAAGTATATTGGGCATAAAGAGCATACGTGAGGCGTGAGTAGTCAGACGTGAGTAGGACTCTGCAGATGGGTGTAGCTTTTAGTATTGACGACGGACGACGGACCACAGACGACGGACCACTCACGCCTCACGTCTGACTACTCACGATTCACCACTCACCACTCACCACTCACCACTCACGCTCATGAACACTCAACAAGCTTATAATATCTGGTCGCAACAATACGACACCAACGATAATAAGACACGTGATCTTGAAGCAGCTGCATTGAGAAACATTTTATCAACCATTGAATTTAATACCTGCCTCGAAATTGGTTGTGGCACCGGTAAGAATACCGAATGGTTAGTCTCCAAAGCAAAACGAATTACTGCTGTCGATCTATCAGAAGAAATGCTTGCCAAAGCAAAAGTAAAAATCAATGCTGCTATGGTTGAATTTATACAAGCTGATATTACAAAACCCTGGACCTTCGGTGAAAATAGTTATGAACTGGTAACATTCAGTTTGGTGTTAGAGCATATTCAAAATCTTGATCACATCTTCTGTGAAGCTTCAAAATCCTTAATTAACGGGGGGCATATTTACATTGGAGAATTACATCCTTTTAAACAATACAATGGCACCAAAGCAAGATTTGAAACTGCCACAGGCACGCAGGTTGTGGAATGTTTTACCCATAACATCTCTGAATTTGTACAGACTGCCAAAAAACATGGCCTTATACTCATTGACATCAATGAATATTTTGATGATGGCGATACCACTACAATTCCAAGAATACTCACCTTGTTGTTGCAAAAAATATAATGCAGAAAATAAACACTGACGTGTTTTTTAAATACATTTTGTTACAAACATTTGTAATGCTATGATGCTTCAGTGGCACAGTTTATCCCGCAACAGGCGGGGCACTCTTCAACTATATCGCTTTACTGAGCTTTAATTACGCTTTACTCAAGATCATTTTGTTTTGTCACGCAGAGGAGCAGAGCTAACAGAGGAAATACAATATTTTTCTCAGCGATCTCTGCCCCTCTGCGTGACATATCCTTAAAACGCTCTATTCAATTATCCTCACCCGGAACTCGTAACCATTTCCGTACATTTGTTTTCTATCACATAAAAATGAACGAAACAACAACCGCATTAACCGCATTATTCAACCGAATACCACGCCGGCATTCTGCAGATAACGTAAAAGACATCAACAGTATCTTAACTGAGTATGAAGATATTTTGATCACCATTGAAGCAGTCAATCCATTCTACGAAAAAAGTATCCCACCATTTTTTGATGACCTTGAAACTGTCAGGATCGCTATAAAAAAATCTAACGATAACAAAGCTTCTAAAAAAAGTAAAGACAGTTTTTTTGATGAAGCTTCAGGCACTTTAAAAGACAGTATGCAAGCTGTGATAGACCTGTATGCAGATGGTAACAGAACAGCATAATAAATACACATACTATTTTCAATCCCTTTGCTTTTCCACGTAATACTGCTATTATTCCTGGGTTTATTTCTTTTAAATGTGAGAACAATGTAAGAAATTCCAAAAATTATGTAATGTTTTAGCTTTAAAATCGGCATAGTTTTGGAACAGGCATCTTTACCTGGTAATTCAATACATTTAAACTGCTGGTTGATTTTTTCAAGCAAAAGGTTCAGGATTGCCTGCGAGATATTTAAAGCTGTTACTATGAACAAAGTTTTTTTCATAATTATTATATCGCTCTTCTCTGTAAAAGGTTTTAGCCAGGTAAGAACAGATACCTTAATAAAAAAGTTAGACAGTTTAAGCAAAAAGACAGACAGCGCCGGCGGGCAAAAGAATAACACCACCGAGGGCGCTTATACTAAAAAAACCAGGATATCTGTTAAAACCTATTTTATTTTACTGGGCAGCAATCTTAAACAGGATTTTACCAAGCCTTTTCATATGAGGCGTAAGGATTGGAGGGAATTGGGTGCATTTACATTGGCTACCGTTGCTTTAAGCTTTGCAGATAAACCCATACAAAAAGCTGCTTTGGAATTCCGGGAAGGCAGCCCAACCGCCTTAAATGTGAGCAAGTATATAACGAACTCCGGCGGGATAGATGAATTTTACACCTTAGCTGCGTTAGGTGCTTACGGATTTATTTTTAAAAATGAAAAAATAAAGGCGGTTACATTACTGGCCACCCAGGCTTATATTACCGGGGGTGTAATTGAAAGTGTACTAAAATATTTATCTGGAAGAACAAGACCATCTTACTATTCACCGGATGTTGAAGCTAAACCAAGGTTCCTGGGACCATTTGGCAACACTTCCCATGACTTTAATGGCAACAGGTCAAACAGTTCTTTTCCGTCGGGGCATGCAACTGCTGCATTTGCTGCAGCCACTGTTTTTGCAATGGAATATAAAACTACAGTGTGGATACCTATTTTTTCTTATACAGCTGCATCATTGATCAGCCTGAGCAGGATAACAGAGAACAGGCATTGGACAACAGATGTATTTGTTGGCGCCGTTTTGGGCTACCTGTCAGGCAGGCAGATCGTAAATAACTATCATCGATACATTAAATTAAAAGCACCTACTATTCCTAAAAATACGGTTACATTCAATGTGCAGTACAACGAATATCATCAAATTGCACCCGGGTTAGTATATCATATCCGGTAAGCAGCAAATGTAAAATCGAAATATCTCCATTCATAAACCGCTATTTTTTAATCGTTTTATTTTTTTTCATTTTTTCTATTTACTTATCTTTATTGCAGGTAGCCCGGTATTGATCTTCTGTTTCTTTACAATTATACCAATGGTAAAATTCTTCACCACCATATTGAAATTTGATAAGCAGGGTGAAAAGACCGGCTGGACTTATATTACCGTTCCTGCAAAAATTGCGCAGCAGTTAAAACCGAATAATAAAAAATCATTTCGTGTAAAAGGCACACTGGATGATTTTAAAATTGAGAAAGTAGCCCTGATACCCATGGGTGAAGGTGATTTTATCATGGCCATAAATGCGGGTATGCGTAAGGGTATAAAAAAACAAAAAGGTGCTACGCTGAAAGTGCAATTAACAGTTGATACCTCTCCTATTCTTCCACCATCAGAATTAATAGAATGTATGGCAGATGAACCGGAAGCATTAAAATATTTCAATGCATTGCCACAAGGCCACCGCAATTATTTTACCAAATGGATCGACAGTGCAAAAACAGATGCCACCAAAGCTAAACGCATTGCGCTGGTAATAAAAACCATGATACGCAAAATGGATTTTGGCGCCATGCTCAGGGAAGAAAGGGAGGAACGGAGAAAATTGGGAATTGGTAATTAATAAAACCTGTTTCAGCATTTTACCAAGGCCCCATCAGAATTTAAGCATACTACTTTATCGTATTAAAATACTGGTTCCTTTTTGTTCTACACGATTACCCGTATCTATATTGGTGTATTGCAATATCCACACATAAGTACCGGGGTCTGCTCCCTGGCCTTTAAAAGTACCATCCCATTTAACAGTCCAGTCGGTGGTTTGAAATAACAATTGCCCAAAACGGTTATACACTTTAAAGATAAGATTTGTGGCCTTATACGCATTCAGCGGGTACAGGTAATCGTTAAGTCCATCATTGTTAGGTGTAAATGCATTGGGTACTGCTATGTAACAATTGCCCACCACTTTAATTGTTTTAACCGCCGTATCCATACAACCTAAATTATTGGTAACAATTAATTGTACCGGTACATTTCTTATAGTATTTGAATAAGGATAGGTTTGTTGCGGTGGTTGTTGCAACAGGCTGGTATTGCCATTTCCAAAGTCCCAGTGCCAGGCAACTAATTTACCAATGCTGTTATCTTTATAACTGGCTAAATCGCCGGGGCAAACCACTGCTGTCACTTCAAATGCAGCTTTAAGATCATTATCCAGCACAATGGTTTTTATTTCAGAAGTATCTTTACAAACACCATTGGATACAATTAGCTGTGCTGTCTTTGATCCAAAAGTTGCATATACCATTGATGGATTTTGCAATGTACTGGTGCGGATATCATCAAAATTCCACTTCCAGGAATTCACTTCATTTCTTCCATCATGAAAATAATTGATGGTATCTCTCTTACAACCCCAGTTGATGCTGTAGGTAAAGTCAGCATTTACGGTATCTTTTGTGGTAAAGGTTATTGTTGCGCCTGCAGGCGTTTCCTGTCCGCATTCATTGATGATCGTATTACCATCAGTGCCGGTTTGTAATTGTATCTGGTAAACACCTTTGGTTTGAATAGGTGCAGATAATTTTACTTTAATAACAGGTGTTAATCCATCGGCACCACAAACACCGGTTGCACCTATTACCGTAACAGGACCCGTACCCGAAATGGTGTTCACTTTAAAATCGCTACCGTCAGGCGCAATGCTGTTGCAACGGATATACCTGATCTTTTTGCTGAAATTCACCACTAATTCATCGGGTGCGCAACCAAGCTTATCCAAACTATCCATTGGTGTTGGAAATACAGGATACACTATCATAGGAACAGATTCACCCACGGGAATCAACCTGTCACAATTATCTTTTAATGTATTGCCGTCTGTACCATTTTTTATAGTGATGGTATAATTGCCCGGCGGTAATGGACGATCGAGTGTAAAGATCACGGAGTCCATATCAAAACCAGAAGCACAACCGTACCCTGTTGCACTGATAACATTTGCCACCGCCGGCGTAATAAAAAACTCAGACCCATTGGCAGAAAGGCTGCTGCATTTCATACGTTTATTGGTTGTGATTACGGCTTGTGTACCGTCGCAAATGGCCCTCGAACTTTGCAGGTGCGGTTCTTTTGGATCTGTAATGCTGCCAGTTCCTCCAGTGAAAGAAAGATCGTAACCAGCTGTACTTTTTGTCCAGTTGGTAACCATCAGTAAATAATTATGTCCCACTATTATAGTTGGCATATCGTTAAAAGGAGAATTTCCTGCAGCAGAGCCCTCACAATGTACACTTCCGGTAGCCCCTGCTTTACAACCTGTAGGAGAATTAGGGTATTGTGCACTGCTGTTACTAACACCATAAATATTTAAAGAAAGCTGCAATGAGGGATCGGTAAATACATCAGTAGGATTATGCCCGGTAATATCAAAAAGTTCCCAGTCATAATCATCTGTACTGGAAATACCGCTGATTAAAAAGCCCAAAGTACCGCCCTGATAACAGGTAAATTTATACCAGAAAGAGCTGCTTGAAGTTACACCAGCTGCACAACTGGTGGATGCAGTATTAGGCCCGTCACAGTTAGTTACCTGGTCCTCGTGAAATACCGATGTTCCGCAAACAGGGTAAGCCTTATCCGGCGTCATGCCAGGAAGTGAACAGGCCTGTCCATAGTCTTTCACTACAATTGCAAATACCAAAACCAGCAGAATAAATAATTTTTTAACCATAGCTATCGCGAAATTATTATAAAGATGCTTAATGCGGCTGTTCCGCTGCAATTGTTAATGCCTTTTAACAAGTAAGGATGTATGAAGTAACGCAATTACACAATCCAATGAAATTTTTTATGGCTACTTCACCTTTCCTTTTATCTCCTGCAATTTCAGTAAAGCTTCCACAGGGGTAAGCCGGTTGATATCCACTGTGTCTAATAATTTTCTTATTTCATCAAAAGTATCGGAATGCGCATCAAAGATACTCAGCTGTACTTTGGGAGCAGCCAGTTGTTTTATAGTGGCATCCGTATTGCTGTTGCGGCTTTCTTCCAGTTGCGCCAGTATCTCATTGGCCCTGCTGATCAGTGATGGCGGCATACCAGCCATACGAGCAACATGTATACCAAAACTGTGTGTGCTGCCGCCCGGAGCCAGCTTGCGCAGGAAAATAATTTTATTCCCCACTTCTTTATTGGTAACATGATAATTTTTTACCCCCGGCAATTTATTTTCCAGTTCATTTAATTCGTGGTAATGTGTGGCAAATAATGTTTTGGGAGAAGATGGACTGTTGAACAAGTGTTCTACAATGCTCCATGCAATAGAGATACCATCATAAGTTGATGTTCCTCTGCCAATTTCATCCAGCAATATCAAACTGCGGCTGGTAATATTGTTGATGATGCTGGCAGTTTCATTCATCTCCACCATAAAGGTACTTTCGCCTCCACTTAAATTATCGCTGGCGCCTACACGAGTAAATATTTTATCGGTAAGCGGAATTTTTGCTTCTGCCGCAGGCACAAAACTTCCCATGTGTGCCATTAAAGTAATAAGTGCTGTTTGTCTTAATATCGCACTCTTACCACTCATGTTGGGGCCGGTTAAAATAATGATCTGCTGAGATAACGGATCGAGTAAAATATCATTGGCAATATAAGGTTCTCCCACCGGCAAATACCTTTCTATTACCGGGTGACGGCTTTCCTTCAGGTCTAAAATATTACCATCGCTTAAAATTGGTTTTTTATAGTTGAAGTGTAATGCATTACCCGCAAAACAACTCAGGCAATCCAGTATGGCCATAACGTGACCGTTTACCTGCATCGGTGCAATGTAATCCTGCAACTCATTCAATAATTTTTCGAAGAGTTGCATTTCTATTTGCAGTATCTTATCTTCTGCACCAACAATTTTTTCCTCGTATTCTTTTAATTCAGGTGTAATGTAACGTTCTGCATTTACCAGTGTTTGTTTGCGTATCCATGTATCCGGCACTTTGGTTTTGTGTGCATGGGTAACTTCTAAATAATAACCAAATACATTGTTGAAACTTATTTTTAAAGAAGAGATGCCCGTAGCGAGTGCTTCTTTCTGCTGCAATTGCAACAGGTAATCTTTACCCCCGCTGGCAATTTTTCGCAGATCATCCAATTCTTCATTGATGCCATTTGCAATCACTCCACCTTTAGCAGCCACTGCCGGAGGATTTTCATTAATCTCCTTAATGATCTTCTCTAAAATATATTTGCAGGGATTTAATGAGTCGCCCAATCTTTTTAAATGATCGTTGGCTGCATTTTCACAAAGTATTTTTATGGCTTCTGTTTGTTGCAGGCCTTTTGCAATTTGCAATACCTCCCTCGGGTTCACTTTTTTCAATGGCACTTTGCTCACTAATCTTTCCACATCGCCTGCCTGCTTAATGTGGTGTGTAATTTTATTGCGCAGGTCAACTTCTTTTATCAAAAATTCAACTGCGTTTAACCGTTCATTTATTTTATCAATATTATTTAACGGCATTATGATCCAGCGTTTCAATAACCTTGCCCCCATGGCACTAACGGTATTGTCCATTACTTTTAATAAGGTATGCTGTTCTGCATCACCAAATAATTCCAGGTTGCGGATGGTAAAGCGGTCCATCCACAAATGTTCATCCCGGTCAATTCTTTGTACAGAAGTAATATGGCCAAGATTAGGGTGCTCTGTGTCTTTTAAATAATGCAACACTGCACCTGCTGCAATAATTGCTGTAGTAAGCTTTTCTATTCCAAAACCTTTTAAGCTGTGGGTACCAAAATGTTTTAATAAACTTTCTGTTGCATAGGCTTCGGTAAATATCCACTCATCTAAAGTGTAGGTAAAAAATTTGGTGCCGAATAATTCCTTAAACTGTTTTTGCCGGTTGCGCTGAAAAATTACTTCAGCAGGTTTTAAGCTTTGCAATAATTTATCGGCATAAGCTGCATCACCTTCGGCTAAAAAAAATTCGCCGGTGCTGATATCTAAAAAAG